>Ga0334883_1000714_pt1 | contig 56913 bp, 43 predicted proteins | sample GraSluR1_MG_6_FD_207230 | JGI IMG/M metagenome (GOLD analysis project Ga0334883, IMG submission 207230) | Sludge microbial communities from methane-producing bioreactor in Wageningen University, Netherlands - Granular Sludge_09_05-R1 | ecosystem: Engineered > Bioreactor > Anaerobic >...
AAAGCAGAAAACATTAACTCTAGAATACAACGCTTTATCAATGTAAATTACGGAGCCAGGGATGAAAACTTTTTCTTCTTCAGATTGAAGAAATACTATGCATAGCACCTCAAAAAAAGAATTAGCCGGTTTTTCCAATTTCAGCCATCCCTTTAATGTATTTGATGCAAAGGTAAAGTATTATTGCTTACTAACAATCCTATGTAAAGCGAAGCGAGGAGTAAATGTACCCCTCGCTTTGCCTTGTGCATTTAGTATTGCAGATATTTTTCAGGAATTTCGCTCCTTGAGTTTTCAGGATTTAGATAGTACTCGAACCATTGCAACGTGCGTAGGAGGTAGTCGTAACGATTCAGGTTTATTCGGTTGCCATGGCCCTCGTTGGGGTACCACACCAGCCGAACGGGCGCCTCGCCGTGTAGCTTAAGGGCTCGGTAAAGCTGTAGTCCCTGCTCGGGATGGATGCGTGAATCATGGGTTCCATGCAGGATTAGGGTTGGCGTTTTGCTCTGGTGAGCGTACTTAATTGGGCTTGCGCCCCATACCTTCTCTAGGTTCTCATGATTCCAAAATCCCCAATGAACATGGTAATCTTCCCAGGGTATATCGGTGGTATTGCGCTTTGAAACCTGATTGCTAATACCAACAAATACCACCGATGCTGCAAATCGTTCGGTATGCTTGGTGGCCGACCATGCCGCGAAGTATCCACCGTAAGAACCACCCCCCAAGCCAACGCGATTCTTGTCAACATAGCCAATCTCAATAAGGTTATCGATACCATCCAGCACATCATCGTACTCCACACCAACTAGGTCGCCATAGCCTACCATGGAGAAATCGACACCACGACCCGAGCTGGCCCTGTAGTTGGGCATGAAAACAAACATGTCGCGTGCAGCAGCATATTGTCCCCAGGTGGAGTAGTTAGTCGTCCAACCATTCTGAACGGCTGCCTCGGGGCCACCGTGAATATAGGTGATAAGCGGGTACGACTGTCCCTCCTGAAAATTAAGCGGATAAACCAATACACCCTCAATGCGCATTCCATCGCGGGCCTCGTACTCGAACTTACGCTGCTTAGCCAGCTTCACATTGGCCAACCAAGGGTTGTGCTGGGTAATTCGTTCAAGATTTTTCCCCTTCACGCCAAAGGTAAATACTTCGGTGGGATGCGCAGGCGTATGACCTGCAAATGCTACCAGTCCATCAATATGCTGAAAGCGACGAAATACCACGTCGCCCGGGTTAGTCAGACTGGTTCTTGCCTTGGCTTTCAGCTTCTGCTCGCTTAGCACAATGTCTACCCCCTCCTCGGCAGCAAATAGTAGGGTGGAGTTATCCTTCCAGCCCATATCAATGATTGACATCTCAAGCCCCTCGGCGTAGTTGCGTAGCTCTGCAAATTTTTGGCTGTTGGGAACATCCACAACGAATAGGCTACCCACAACCGAATCCTCTAGTTTCGATGCTGAGCGGAAGGCTAACTTTTTACCATCGGGGCTCCACACCATATTGCCCAACTTGCCAGGATTGTCCACCAGCTGAGACATTTCGCCGCTTTCCATATCGATAGTATGAATGCGCTTGAACATGTAGGAGTCGTCTACCAAATTCTGCGGTGCTATTGCAGCGGCAACCATCTTGCCATTGGGCGAAACCGCGAAGTCGAACACGGTTACATCCTTGGTTAGCTGGCGGGTTTCGTTTGTTGCAAAGTCGTGAATGTAAAGGTTGATATGACGCCACTCCTCCTCAAATATCTCAATGTTAAAGCCCTTTTCGCGGAGCTCAACACGGGTAGGGTCGTCATCGTTTAGCGATGTGAATACCATTGCGTTTTCCAAAAGGTGGTACTGCGACACCGATGCGCTATGGTTAAGCACGAGCTCCACCTCTTGGCTGTCGATATCAATTTTGTACACCTGTGTTCCTCTGGCTTCGGGTCTATTAGCCCTGAACGTTATGGCTTTGCCATTGGGAGTCCATCCCAACGAGAATACTGATACCTCGCCCGTAATTAGCTTGGTAACCTCCTTTGATTTTAGGTTTACCAAATGCAGCTCGCGATAGTCGCCGCCCGGCTTATGATCCATGGGGCGAGGAACGGTTACGGTGTAGGCAATCACCTCCTTACTAGGCGAAAGAGCTATCTCGCCCACCGACTCCAGCTCAAAAAGTTTGCTGGGAATAAAGGTGTTGTTATTGCCATTGGCAAATGCCACGTTGCCTCCAAGCCAAAGGGCAATGGCAAGGCAAATCGTTTTGTAAACGGTTGTTCTCATGTCGTATTTGTTTTATTGATTTTGATATTTAGCTCTTGAATGGGATTTAACGGGTTTTCACCGGCTCTAGAAACGTCTAAAAGCAGCTTCAACCTGTGGATCCGAGCCTGATATGCCCGAGTAGGAGAATCGCCAGTATATGGCGCTATAGTCGCGCTCGATGTGGCCGGTGCCCGAGAAATCGTTGTAAGTATTGGTGCCAAGTAATTCAATTAGGGTGTCCGACACGGTGGCGTAGGTCTCCACCTCGAAGCCAAGGTTGTAAAAGTTATAAATCTTAATCATTGTCGAATCAGTACCATTGTAATCAAGGCTCACATTGTATTGTCGATACCCTGAAACGGAACTCTCCTCGAAGCATCGCCATGTACCCAGAATAGAGTTTTCGGGATAGCTGGGCTTGTCGCACGCTTTTAGCGTAAAGGCTAGGGCAATGGCCAGCAGGGCAATTTTAGTGGCTGATTTCATATCACTAGTATTGCTGTAAATATCTGTAAAAAAATGGCAAAATGCAACAGCGCTTTTTTGGAACAGAGCTGTTGCATTTTTTTAGGTAATCTTACTGTACAAACTCAAACTTCACCGTTTGCTTCAAATCGGGGTGGAGGCTGTTGGCCACAGGGCATTCCTTGGCTGATAGCTCAAGGAGTTTTCGCTCCTTAGGGCTATAGCTATTGTGGGGGAATGTTAGCTCAACCACAATTTCAACTACCCTGCGCGGGTTGGTTCCCATTACCTTGGTGATGGCCACCTTGGTACCATCGATATCGAAACCGTGGGTACGCGCTGCAATGCCCATAATGGTGAGCATACAGCTGCCCAGCGAGGTGGCCAGCAAATCGGTGGGCGAGAAGTATTCGCCTTTTCCCTGATTATCGGGTGGGGCATCGGTAATCAATTTATTTCCCGATAGTTTATGAACCGCCTCGGTGCGCAGCTCGCCTAGGTATATAATACTTGATGTTTGCATGTTGCGAATGATTTTTATTTAAAATTTGTTGATGAGCAAAAATAGTGAACTTTTCCAATTCAAGTGGTAACGTGGGTAGGCTTTGCTTGTTCATTTGCAAAGATATTTTTAGGAAAAATCTTCAAATCTTTTATATCCTTTTTGAACATATCATTAAAATATATGTTATAACATATAAAATCCAAGGTTTATAAATCTAACTAAACAACAACTAAAATTGCATTGAGATATGATTAAGATTGGAATTATTATTGGGAGCACACGACCAGGTCGCAACTCCGAGGCAGTAGCAAAGTGGGTTTACGAAATAGCCAAGCAACGAGATGATGCTCAGTTTGAGGTGATAGATATAGCAGATTACAAGTTGCCACTGCTCGATGAGCCCGTTCCATCTGCCATGAATCAGTACGCTAAGGATCACACCAAGGCCTGGGCTGCCAAGATTGGCTCTATGGATGCATTCATCTTTGTTACCCCTGAGTACAACCACGCACCCACAGGTGCGCTTAAAAATGCTATCGACTATATTTATGCCGAATGGAACAATAAGGCTGCTGGTTTTGTTGGGTTTGGTTCGGCAGGAGGTGTTCGTGCGGTTGAGCAGCTTAGGCAAATCATGGCTGAGCTACAAATTGCCGATGTGAGGGCACAGGTGTCGCTATCGCTATTCACCGATTTTGAGAACTTTAGCGTGTTTAAGCCAGCACCACATCAGGCCGATTCGGTTAATGCTATGATTGGTCAGGTTGTAGCATGGGGTAGTGCGCTTAAACCCCTCCGCGGCTAATTGCGCTTTTAATCCACTATTCAGTCCTCCCTTAACCCATTGGTAAGTTTTGCCAGTGGGTTTTTTGTTTTAAATTTGGAGTGGTAAATAGAATAAGTATGAGAATTGAGGATGAGATTAAGGGGCGATTTAGGAATGAGTACCACAAGGGATTCATTAACCTTTCGTATACCGCACGTAGCTTGAGCTACGATTTCTTCCGGGAGCTAAAAAAGCATGGGCTAACCGAGCAGCAGTACAATGTGCTGCGTATACTTCGGGGCTTTAAGGATGAGGCACCCTTAAATGTGGGGTTTATTAAGGAGCGAATGCTCGATCGCAATCCCGATGTTAGCCGCTTGGTGGATAGGCTTCAAGAGAAAGGACTTGTTACCAGCTCTTCAAATTCGTTGGATAAACGACAGCGCTCGGTTGACATAACCCCAAGGGGGCTTAATCTGTTAGCCAGCTTGCTCGCTTGGGAAAAGCACGTGGAAACGCTTTTAGGAAATTTAACCCTCGATGAGGTAACAGAGTTGAATAGGATTTTAGATAAAATTAGGGAATAAAAAAAAGGGAGCTTTTGCCCCCTTTTTTGTTGATTATAGTTGGAGTTACATTACCAAACCAAGATCGCACATTGAGTTAGCTACCTTCATGAAGCCAGCAATGTTAGCACCTTTTACGTAGTTTACATAACCATCGGCTTCGGTTCCGTACTCAACGCAAGCGTGGTGGATGTTCTCCATGATTTGCTGAAGTTTCTCATCAACCTCTTCGCGAGTCCAGCTAAGCTTCATGCTGTTTTGAGTCATTTCCAAACCAGATGTGGCTACACCACCAGCATTGGCTGCTTTACCCGGACCGAAAGGAATTTTATGCTTGATAAAAGTTTCGATAGCTTCTGGAGTACAACCCATATTTGACAATTCGGTAACGCACAATACGCCGTTCTTCACAAGGGTAGCAGCATCGTCGCCGTTAAGCTCGTTTTGGATTGCACAAGGGATAGCGATATCAACCTTAACTTCCCAAGGCTTTTTACCAGCAACAAACTTAGAGCCAGGGAATTTCTTGGCGTATGGCTCAACGATATCTTGGTTCGAGTTGCGAAGCTCGAGCATATACTCAATCTTCTCCTCGTTAAGGCCAGCCTCATCGTAGATGTAACCGTCGGGGCCAGAAATGGTAACCACTTTGGCACCAAACTCGGTAGCTTTAATAGCAGCACCCCAAGCCACGTTACCAAATCCTGAAAGGGCTACGGTTTTGCCTTTGAAATCAAGACCTTTGGTTTTAAGCTGGTGGGCAATAAAATAGATACCACCAAAACCAGTAGCTTCAGGACGAATAAGTGAACCACCCCAGTTACGGCCTTTACCAGTAAATACGCCAGTGTGCTCGCCAGCCAGCTTCTTGTACATACCGTACATGTAACCAATTTCGCGGCCACCAACACCTATATCACCTGCAGGCACGTCGGTTTCGGGGCCAATGTGCTTCCAAAGCTCAAGCATGAACGCTTGGCAGAAACGCATAATTTCGTTATCGCTACGTCCTTTGGGGTTGAAGTCAGATCCACCTTTACCACCGCCCATAGGCAATGTGGTAAGAGCGTTCTTGAAAGTTTGCTCAAATCCTAAGAATTTAAGCGATGAAAGGTTTACACTGGGGTGGAAACGGATTCCTCCTTTGTATGGGCCAATGGCACCGTTGAACTGAACACGGTATCCAATGTTTACATGGATATTTCCCTCATCATCTGCCCATGGCACCTTAAAGATGAATACACGGTCGGGCTCAACGATACGCTCAATAATTTTGTGCGCTTCGAATTTTGGGTTCTTGTTGTAGATTTCTTCAACCGACTCTAGAACCTCGTGAACTGCTTGTAAGTACTCCTTTTCACCGGGGTGCTTCTTCTCAAGGTCAGTCATTATTTTCTTAACATCCATAACAGAAAAGTTTTAAGTGTTTATAACAAGAAAGACTTATTATTTTGATTTAAGGGATTTTGCCCTCTTGAAATCAGGTGTAAATATCCACACTTAAAACTAATTTTCAAAGGAAAAGCATCCTATAAAAATATGATATTAAACAGGTAGCAAAAGTGTGTTTCAAACGTTTGGGGTTTGGTTACTGGAGGGGTTTTTGGGTAAGGGGGCGGAAAACCACTCCCTTGTTGTTCTTGCCATCGATATGAATTGGCAACTCGCTATCGAAACGTATGCATCTTATGTGCTCTGTTTCATGGTATGAGGGTAGGTTATCGAGGTATTCAACATCAAAAATCCCATCTTTAATATATGGGTTAACGGTAAGATAGCCAACCCTGAATGAGGTGAGATTTTGAAAGAAATGCGTTCCTTGACTTGGGTCGACCCGAAAATCGGGGAGCCCCGATTCTACTATCACTCGGGCCTCCGATATTTGCGACCACTTAATGGGTATGCCCAACCACGGATCGCTACTGCCCCAGCGCCCGGGGCCAACCAGCACGTAGTTGCGCTTGGCCTTCATGTACAGCTGGTTTATATCATCTACCTCTTGTGCAATGATTTTGGTTTGTGAAGGATCAAATTTGCTGGGCTTAACGTATACAATGTCCTGTATATTTAAAACCCTACCATGCCCAAGGGCCGATTCGGAGTAGATAATGGACTCATCGAGGCTTGTTTCTTCCCATGGGAAATCATCGGACAGTTCACTCTCCACAATGGGGCGTATTTGTAGCAAGTTGAAAATGGCGGGCATACCCTTGGGTACGTTGAGGTTGGCTGCAAACTCAATCTCAACAGGGCAGTTCATCTCTTTCTGTCCTACCTCAAGTAGGTCTTTAAGAATTGACGCCAAGGGAAAGGTGTTGTATTTTAGCACGCTGGCAAACGTTACCAACTTCTTCCCATTGCCCCAAACACCATCGTTTATTGATCCGTCTTCATGGCTATAGGTAGAGGCAACATGGGCAAAGTCGGGGTATTCTTTAGCTTCATCAATGTTGAGCCTTGTGATGTTAACACCATCATCGGTTGATGGGGTGAAGCTCTCGGGGCGCATATCGAGGGCGTAGAATATCTTTTGGGTTTCGCGTAGCGCCATATTGGGCTGGGATATTTGCAATATCTTTTTAGGAAACTGTGGCGAAAACCTGAGCGACACACCTCCATCGACAATTAGCTTACCTAGCCCATAGCCTACTGCGGCAATCCCATGCTCGGGCTTTTCGGCGCCAATGGGGTAAAAGTTGATCGATCGGGCAACGCCCGATAGGGTGGGGAGGAAGTACTGACCGTGTTGGTTGCCACACACCTCCTGAAGGATTATCCCCATCTTCTCCTCGTCAATCACATTGCTGGTGGCCACCATGTAGGCCTTGCTGGCCTTAAAGAATACTGAAGCGTATACGCTTTTTATGGCCTGAATTAGCATCGATAGCATCAGCGCCTTATCGTTGGTGTTTGGCACCATATAGGTTGAGTAAATGCCGGCAAAGGGTTGGTAGTGGGAGTCTTCTAACTTGCTGGAGGATCTCACTGCTATGGGCTGGTCAATCACTTTAACCACAACCCTTAGGTCTTCGATTAGGCTGTTGGGCAGCTCTGCTGACAGAAATTTTTCGAGTATCTGTTGGTCCGATTGTGTGGAGACGCCAATCTTAAACAGGTTGTTCGTCTCGATAAACTCATCGTAAAACTCAGTGCTAATAACCACCGTTCGGGGGATAGCAATAACCACGTTGGGGTACTTGTTGTACAAATGGTTATCCTTAATAAGCGTGTTTACAAAGGCCAGCCCACGTGCTTTTCCCCCAATCGATCCATTGCCTATGCGCGAGAAGAATTTGTAATCGTCGAATCTTTTGCGATCGAACATGGCGATAACCCCTCGGCTTTTACTCATTCTATAGGCCGAAATGGCTTGGTACAGGAACTTTCGAACTTCATCGAGCGACTGAAAATCTTGTAGCGATAGGGGTTTAAATAGCTGGCCAATGGAGAACAGCGCCCGGGCATTAAGCCATTTGGATATGTGGTCGCGGCTCGAGTGGTAGGTTAAGGAATCGTCGGGGACTGTTAGCAATAGCTTTTGTAGGGCTGGTAAATCCTCGGCTCGGCATACCTCCTTATGGGTTTTGGGGTCGTAAAACACAAAATCATCGAACCCAAAGTTTGCTATGATGTAGTTACGCAGGTCGATATTGTAGGTTTGGGAGTACTTATGGATGAATCCAACACCAAGCTCATCGGCATACTTTTTATTGCCAATGTGCGAACTCTGGAGGAGGAAGGGCATATTGGGATCTTCCTGACGAATAATTTGGCAAAGCTTCAGGCCAAGCCTAGCTTTTTGGTCGCGACGCTGATTTACTTTGAAGCTAACATCCGAAATAACTCCCAGCACATTGGGCTTATAGCGATTGTATAGCGCGAGCGCCTCGTCGTAGCTTTTTGCCAGCAAAATTTTTGGGCGTCCTCGCATGCGGAGCACCCGCTTGTGCTCATTTAGAGCTTCCTGCATGAAGCTTCGTGCTTGGCGCATCACCGTTTTGTAAAGAAGTGGTAGCATGGTGGAGTAGTGCCGCACCGAATCCTCCACCACAATGATGGACTGCACGCCAACCTCAAGGATATCGTTATCGGCGTTCATCCTGTCCTCAATGAGCTTGATGATGGCCAGCAGCAGGTCGGCATTTCCTAACCAGCTAAAGATGTAGTCAATGCCGCTCAGGTCCTCTTTCTCAAGCCTAGCCGACACCTCGCGCGAGAAATGGGTGAGGATTACCAATGGGGTTTTGGGTAACCTTTTTTTTATCTGTTTAGCCAAATCGAAGGTGTCCACATCGCCCACGTTGAGCATGGAGATAATGAGATCGATCTGCTCATCGCTATTAATTACCTCAAGCGCCTCGCGTGCCGAGTGAACCTGAATAAAGCTTGGTGGATACCTAAGGCTAAGCGATACGTACTCGTTGAATATCTGCTCATCGATTCGTCCATCCTCCTCGAGCATAAACGCATCGTAATGGCTACAGATTAGCAAAACTCTATAAATCCGTTGTTGCATTAGCCGATCGAATGCCGTTTCTGAGAAATCGAGGGTGAAGGCAGTTTGGTATTCCTGTAGGGTTTGCATTGTTGTCTTTATTGAGGTATTCCCAAATATAGTAGTTTGCTCAATGTAGTAGTTTACTCAGTTGGTAATTAGCATCAAAATATAGCAGAATATTTTGCAACTACTCAATAATTTCTCTAATGGGTTTGCCCGTGGCACCGCTTGGCCAGCCAATACCCATTAGGGTAGAGATGGTAGGCGCAATGTCCGACATATCAACGGGTGTGAGCACCTGCTTGCGTTTCATCTTCCATCCATACCACATAAGCGGCACGTGGGTATCGTAGTTGTAGGGCGAGTTGGCCGATGTGATGTTTCCGCTTCGTTCAACCCAACCAGGTTCAAGGTTGATAATTACATCGCCCGAGCGGCGCTGGTTAAAGCTGTTCTGAAACTTTTCGAATAGCCCGCTAGTAAAGTTGCTCGACTGCAAGTTGTAGGCAGTTACGGCATTGGCAACGCCGGTAAATTGTAGCATAAATAAGCTTACCCTATCCTGAAAATCGCGGAGCGATATGTTGGAGTCCTCAATAAGCCTTCGGTTTAGGTAGATCTGTTTTTCCTGGTACCCAAGCACCCAGCTGGCCGTGCCGTACACCACGTTTAGGTAGCTGCTTAGCAGCAAGGTAGCCTTCTCGGGTTCAAAATACCCACCCGGAATTTTCGATTTCTCAAGGTGCTCGGGAGTTGCCCCAACCCCTTGGTCGGAGGTGATCACCAGCAGGTAGTTGTGTCGCCCAATCTCGTTGTTTAGGAACGCAATAAAATGTTCCAACTCCCTATCGAGCCGCAGAAATGCATCCTCGGTTTCGATGGCATGGGGGCCATACTTTTGCCCAATTGCGCGGGTAGGCGTAAAGGTTACCGATAGGTAATCGGTGTTTTCATCTTTGCCCAGCTCCTCGCCAAGTATGGCAGCTATAACCATATCCTTTGTAAAGGAGTTTCCGTATGGGTTTTCGAATAGCGGTGAGTAATCCTTTATGGGCTTTTTAAAGTGCTGCACCACTCCATGCATCATTCGTGATAGTTTGGCTGTGATACGCATCAAAGCATTGGGATCCTTCACCGTGGCAGTATCGGCCTCAGAGTAGGTTTCCAAGGGGTTTAACAAGTTCCAGTCGCGTTTAAGATAAAGCTCACCAAAACCCTTAACGTTTAGCGAATCTACCCAGGCGGGTAGGCTATCGATATAATGCGTGTTGCTAATCCAAATACCCCTCTCTTTATCGAGCCAGTAGGCTGCGTTGGCATTATGCCCGCTGGAAATTATGGCCGATGATGGTTCAAGCGAGATGCCAATAACCTTTGAGCGTGGGTTGATCATTCTAATTTCGTCTCCAATTGTGCTGGTGATTAGATTTTTAGGAGAATACATACCGTTAAAGTAGTTGCCGCCAACGGTGCGTACCTTTGGGTCGGCAATGGCATCTACCTCAGATGAGGTGAGAGGATCGAACCAGCGGTTCGATACGATCCCATGCACGCTTGGGTTGGTACCTGTGGCTATGGTTGCCAGCCCGGGGAGCGACTGAGTTAACAGGTAGTTATATCGGGCGTTTCGGCAGAAAGTCCCTTCGTTCATAATATGCTTGAATCCACCTTGGCTAAACTTGTTGGAGTATCGCTGAAGATAGTCGTAGCGCATTTGGCTAACCACAACTTGTACAATTAGTTTTGGCTGTTCCGGCGGGATGTTCGGCTGTGCGGTTGCGCAATTGGTTGATAGTAGAAACACAAAGAGAGCTAAAAAGCTAATGCGAAATGCGTTCATAACGAAATGCAGATTAGTATGTGGAAAAACAATGTCAGCTCCCACAAAAATAGAAAAAAATGGATGGCTTTTACGTGCTAACGGGGTGTTGGTGCAAAAAGAATTTTTTGGGTGTAGCTAAGCCCGTTGAGGTTAAATTGCACTAGGTATATTCCGGCTGGTAGCGATGGGTTTGGGGTCCAGCTAAAGCGCTGAATCCCATTTGTAAGGTTTTGATTTGCGATGGTTGCAACCTTATGCCCCAGTAGGCTATGTACACTAACCTCGAGGGTTATGCTTTGCTTCAAGCTAACTTCGATATTTAGGCTATGTGAAAATGGGTTTGGCCACGCCCTAACTTCGGGGTAATCGTCTTTGTATGTTAATCCGAGGGGTGTAAGATTTATTTGCACCGTTTTGTTGGCGTCAACCTCAATTTCATCGTTATACTGGTTGTATTCCGTGTGCGTGATGAAAAAGCTATGGTTCCCTTCAAAAACCTCAACAAATGTGGTAGAGCCATATTCATCGGTTTGCTGGCTTTGACCATTGAGGGTGATAGCTGCATTTGGGATGAGCATATCGCCACTCAAAATCTCAAAGGTGATATCGTACTTCATTTTCTCTGTAAGTACCACATCATTGGTAACTATATCATGAATGCTGTTAAGGGTTATTGAATGGGTTTGTTCATGGTAGCCATCGGCTTGGTAGGTAACCTCCCATGTCCCATTTTCTATGGGTCTAAAGTAGTTACCGTGTGCTGGGTTAGTAACCACAAACGAGCTGTCCCTATCGTGCCCTTCAATTGTTATTGTTGCTTCCAGCGGTTCGTTGTTGGTGTTGGTTACAACGCCTTGTATTCCTGTAAAGAGGAGCTCCATATAGCTTAGCATGGCCTCCTTATTGTAATCCCAATAGTTGGGCAAGTCAGCGCTGGGAGGGCATTTGGTGTCCGATATTTCAAGAGTAATCTCACGGCAGTGGCGGTTGTAGTTCATGTAGTCCTGGCGGCTGCCCGAGATTACATACCAATCGCCACCGTGCGCAATGCCATTCTCCCATCCGGTGAAGTAACCAGCGGGGCTATTGGCCTGAGCCAAGTCGGCATACTGGCGGCTTATGGTCCTAAACCAAGTGTGGTCGGCATGCGGATTAGTTGAACTTTTCCAAGCATCCCAGGGAAAGTTGGCCAGCTCGATACCTCCATGAAAATTGGCCGACAGCACAAAGTTTCTTTCCTCAGCAAAATCCATCATGGCCAGCGTTTCGGGTTGATAGGGGCCATTGGGGTTTTCGCCAAGGCGAGGGTCGGGGAAATTTCGGTTTAAATCGTAGCTGTTTGCGTTGTAACGCCGCGATCCGGATACGGTACTGTTGCCGAAGTAGTATGAACCATCGGGGTTGGCATTGGGGTTTATGTAGATGGCAATGCTATTCATCAGGTTGGTAACCCTATCGTTGGTACCGTAGTTTGACAGCAGATAATCGATAAGCCTTAGCATTAGCACAAAACCAGTGGTTTCATCGCCATGCATGGTGCTGGTGTAAAAGAACTCAAGCTCGGGCTCATCGTTGAGTACGTTATCGGAGATTTTTACAACGTATAGCTTTCGCCCTTGCACCGTAGTCCCTATGCTATCGAGTTTGCAAAGGTTTGGGTAGTCCTCCTCGAAACGCTTCATCATTTCGCGGTAAACCTCGTAGGTTGGGTACCTGTCCCAGCTGGCCATATCCTCAATACTGTTTGCCATCACAATATTTTTGGCGTTAATGCTGGGGTAGGGGAGAATATCTATGGCGTAGCCAAGCTTCTTAAATGTTTCAAACTCGGCATTACTTGCGTATGCATAAATTGTATCACCAACAATTTTATCAATTGATACGGTTTGGGTGATAATGGTGTTTACCCAATCTTTGTTGGGCTCAATAGCCCTAAAGTAGTAATCTTGCGCCCAAGCCATTGGGGTAGCTGTAATTAGGATAAATACAATGGCTAGCCGAATTTTCATACCGCAAGGGCTAAGGTTTTGTACTTTGGGTTAAGAGTTACCCTTTTCTCTTTACAAGTAGGGTGCCAAGGTATATAATAAATGCCACAAGGAAAACCAATGATATCCCTGTTAGAAATCCGCGGGCAAAATCGGTTAGGTTGGAGTTTTCGCCTCGGCCCCAAATTAGCACAAGGCTAAAGATGATAACGCCAATAATCCCTATGGTTGTGGCTATTTTTTGCATTTTTTGTTGATTTAGCTACACGTTGAATCGAATGTGAAGAATATCGCCATCGTCAACAATGTAGTTTTTCCCTTCGATGCTCAGCTTGCCCTTTTCTTTACAGGCTTGCTCAGAGCCAAGGGTAACAAAATCGTTATACTTCATCACCTCGGCACGGATAAAGCCACGCTCCAGATCGCTATGGATGACACCAGCGGCTTGTGGTGCTGTGGCTCCACGCTTAATGGTCCAGGCGCGAATTTCTTTTGGCCCTACGGTGAAGAAGGTCTCCAGCTGAAGGAGCGAGTAAGCTGCGCGGATTAGCTTGTTTACGCCGGGTTCCTGTAGCCCAACATCCGAAAGGAAAGCCATTCTGTCCTCCATACTTTCTAATTCTGCAATCTCGGCCTCCATGGCGCCAGCAATAATAAGTATTTCGGTATTCTCTCCCTTTAAAAACTCTTTCACCTGCTCAACGTACTTATTGCCATTCACAGCTGAGCCTTCGTCAACATTACAAACGTAGATTACGGGTTTGGTCGAAAGCAGGAATATGTCGGCGATGTATCGTTTATCGTCATCGCTTACAGGGGCGGTTGCCGCATTTTGGAACGACTCCAGATGATCTTTATATACCTTTAGCACCTCGATACCCTTTTTTGCATCCTTATCGCCCGATTTGACTAACTTTTCGAGGCGCTGAATCTTCTTCTCAACCGACTCCAAGTCCTTAATTTGTAGCTCAAGGTTTACGGTTTCGATATCGCGAATGGGGTTAACTGAGCCATCCACGTGGGGTAGGTTCTCATCGTCGAAGCAACGAATTACGTGGATAAGGGCATCGCAGTTGCGAATTTCCGACAGGAACTGGTTGGCCCCTTTATCGGATCGACCCGAACTTTTGGTTAGCCCGGGAATATCTACAATCTCTACGGTTGTGGGTATTATCTTCTCGGTGGGTTGATATTTTTCCAACTCCTGTAGGCGGGCGTCGGGAACGTTGATTATGCTTAGGTTGGTCTTGTTGCTAAACGAAAATCCGCTGGCCTCGGCCTTGGTGGCCGACATGCAATTAAATATGGTTGATTTGCCCACGTTGGCAATTCCAATAATTCCGCACTGTAAACTCATTTGTTGCTTGTTTTTTAATTTGAGTACAAATTTAGCTTGAATAATTGGGATTTAGATAAGCCAAGGTAGAAATTAGTTTACGAGCGAGCCGAAGAATATGGCGAGTAGATTGAGGAGTTATTTCTGTTTGATGGGGTAATAGCGTAAAAAAATGAGGTTATCCTAAAGTACTCCTTGGACAACCTCATTAGTATTATTAGCGTCTCTGCACCTTTGCGAGAGATTCTTTATCTACATATGTATCACCTCGCCATACGCAGCAGCGGCGGCTTCCATGATGGCCTCGCTCATGGTGGGGTGTGGGTGTATGCTCTTGATTAGCTCGTGCCCGGTAGTCTCCAGGTTGCGGGCAACCACCATTTCGGCAATCATTTCGGTTACGTTACCACCAATCATATGGGCACCTAGCAGCTCGCCGTACTTAGCATAGAATATTAGCTTAACAAAGCCATCGCGCATTCCTGCTGCGGTAGCCTTTCCCGATGCGGAGAAGGGGAACTTACCAACTTTAATCTCATATCCTGCTTCCTGCGCTGCCTTTTCGGTCATTCCCACCGATGAAACTTCGGGGCTGGTGTAGGTACAGCCAGGGATGTTCTTGTAGTTTATTGGGTGAACCTCCATCCCCGCAATCTTCTCAACGCAAGCAATACCCTCGGCTGATGCCACGTGGGCAAGCGCTGGGCCAGGGATTATATCGCCAATGGCGTAAACTCCCTCCACGTTGGTGCGGTAGTACTCATCAACCTTAACCCGCCCGTTCTCCATCTCAACGCCAACATCCTCAAGGCCTATGCCCTCGGTGTTTGGCGTAATGCCTACGGCAGAAAGCACGATTTCGGCTTCAACCACCTCTTCGCCCTTTTTGGTTTTAATGGTAACCTTGCAAAGGTCGCCGCTGGTGTCAACCGACTCAACCGATGCGTTGGTCATCACCTTAATCTTATTCTTTTTGAATGAGCGCTCCAGGGTTTTTGAAACCTCCTCGTCCTCAACGGGAACAATGTTGGGCATATACTCAACCAGCGTTACCTGGGTTCCAATGGAGTTGTAGAAGTAGGTAAACTCGCTGCCAATGGCGCCAGAGCCAACAACCACCATCGATTTTGGCTGCTTGGGCAAGGATAGGGCTTGACGGTAGCCGATGATTTTGCCTCCATCCTGCTTAAGGTTGGGTAGCTCGCGCGAGCGGGCTCCAGTTGCAAGCACTATGTGCTTTGCGGTTACCTCCTGGGTTTTTCCGTCGGAGTCGGTAACAACCACAGTGCTCTTATCCTTAAGCTTACCAAAACCATTGATAACCTCAATCTTATTCTTTTTGAATAGGAACTCGATACCCTTGCTCATGCTGGCAGCCACATCGCGGCTGCGGGCAATCATCTTCTCAAAATCGGGTTTTACGTCGCTGGCTACCACACCATACTCGGCTGCGTGCGATGCGTACTCGAACACCTGAGCGCTCTTGAGCAACGCTTTGGTAGGTATACAGCCCCAGTTAAGGCAAATACCGCCTAGGTTTTCCTTTTCAACAACGCCAACCTTCATTCCTAGCTGGCTGGCACGTATTGCGGCTACATATCCTCCTGGACCACTGCCCACAACTAGCAAATCGTAATTCATAGTGATAATTATTTGATTGTTATAAAAATCGATTGATTAATATTGTATCCATTGAATAAGGTAAAAAAACAATAATAAGCGAATAAGGTTAAATTATCTCTTTGATTTTCTATTACTAAGGTTAAAAAAACTAAAATAAGGTTATATTCTAAAACCAAAAAACCTTATTCAAATCCATAAACCTTAGTAAAAAAACTGTCTACCAAATCAATCAACCTTATTCCCTTATTTTTTTTAAATCGTTAATCCACCAATAAAAAGCGAACAAGATTGAGTTATGTTATTGGTTATAAGTCACTAAAATTAAAAACTATGATAAGGTTTAATGCAATAAAAAAACATTAGCAAAAAGACATAATCAAACTTTTTCAACCTTACTCCTTTATTCTTAAGCATCAATAACCTTATCGGGAAACTCAAAGAACTTAAACCTATTTTGGTTTCAGCGTTTTCTGATAAAAATGCATGTATTCATCATACTCCTCTTGAAAGGTTTTCTTTTTATGATGCTCAGGTTGATTCAGAATATACTTACATACAGAGTCAACATTTGACTTAGAAACCGAAAAAGCAGAAGCTGAAGACTGCCAAGCAAAATTACCAACACATAACTTATTCTCATTAATAAACTTTGCTGAACTATTCGCAACAATAGTTCCTATTTCTTCTTCAGATAAGCTTGGCGAGCGCGATATGAGAAAATGCAAGTGTTCTGGATTTGCATAAATTGCGTACATTTTACAATCGTTGTTGTTAACAATTCCAGTTATATACTTCTCAATTCTTACTCTATTCTCCCCCTTAATCAAAGGAAGTCTTTGAAAAGTAACAAAAACAAAATGAGTATAAAGGTTATTGTATTCTATTTTCATTTATCTGGCAACTTACGCTTTACTCAACTTAATGCTAACAAATATCTGTTTGAATAGTTTAGCCACAGCAAAGATAGCCACTAAAACCATAATGATGGTAGCTCCCGAGGGGACGTTCATATTATAGGAGAGAAGCAGGCCGCCAATAGCACCAATAAATCCAATGCCCATGGAGGCGAATATTATCTGGTTAAACTTTTTGGTGAATAGGTTTGCTGTGGTTGGTGGAATGGTAAGCAGCGATATTAGCAAAATTATTCCCACCATACGTATGCTAAGCACTATGGTTAGGGCCAAAAATCCTTTTAGGATGTATGAAAAAGTTTTTACGGGAATCCGTTGCGTTTTGGCAAAATTGGAGTCGAATGCGAGGTATAGAATTGATCTGTAAAAAAGTAGGAAGAAGGCCACCATAACTATGTTTAGCGTTAGCAAAAGCCAGATATCGGTGGCGGAAACGGTAAGTATTGAACCAAACAGAAAGGTCATAAGGTTTGGGGAGTAGCCGGGGGTAAGGTATATAAAGAATATCCCAATGGCCATGCCCACCGACCAAAGTATTCCAATGGCTGAATCTTCGCGAACAGCCATTCGTTGGCTAAGGGCTTCAACCCCAAAGGCCGAAAGCACTGCAAAGGCGGCTGCTCCGACAAGCGGGTTGACTCCGAGAAAATATGCAATACCAATTCCACCAAACGAGGCATGGGTAATCCCTCCGCTGAGGAACACAAGCCTTTTGGCCACTATGTATGAACCAACCATTCCGGCAGCAACTGCTATTAGCAGAGCAGCCACAAAGGCGTTGACTACGAATTGGTACTGGAAGAAGTTTGCGAGTGAGTTTAGCATTTTTTGATATTGGTTGCTTGTCTCGGCAGATTGGCGTTTTCCTGTAAAATATACAGCAGGACAAGTCTTGCCAAGCTAACGAGATCAGTTATTAATTAGTTGTGCTTTCCCAGAACCGTATGCGGTACGGGGCCGTGAGCAATAATTTGTATAGGGCAATCGTAAGCAGCCAGCTGCTCCGAGGTTATTGAGTTGGATGGATGGTAGTGCAGGTTTCGGTTTACGCAGGCTATTGTTTTTACGTGCGATGTGATGGTGCCCAGGTCATGCGATACCATAACTATGGCCATATCCTTATTCAGCTCCTTAAGCAATTCGTATAGCTCCTTTTCAAACTTATTATCAACAAAAGTATTTGGTTCATCCAAAATAAGCAACCTTGGGTGCGATACCAAAGCTCTGCTAAGGAACGTCCGTTGTAGTTGCCCCCCCGAGAGTTCGCCTATGGTGCTGTTTTTTAAATTGGCAATGCCAATCTTATCAAGCATTTCCAGGGCTAGCTTTTTATCGGATGCGGTGTAGCGGCCAGCCATTCCCTTTTTACTCATTAAACCCGATAGCACCACCTCTAGCACGGTGATGGGGAATTTTTTGTCGATATTAACCGATTGAGGAAGGTAACCAAAAAGGGTTTCGTTGGATGAGGTGGGATAGTATGTCACCTTGCCCTTGCTGGGCTTGAGTTCACCCAGCAGTAGCTTCAGTAGTGTGGTTTTGCCACCGCCGTTGGGCCCAATCACGCCAATAAAATCGTTATCAAAAATCTCGAGGTTCACATCCTTTAGTATGATGTCCTCGTTGTAACCTACCGACGCAGAGCTAATTTCGAGTATTTTAGGCATTTAGTGTAATGTTTTTGGCATTCTATTCTTAGTAGCTACTCACCATTCAGCGCTTTTCGAAGCATATTGGTTATACGGTACATATTGTTTAGCCAGTCCGCATCAAGCGGATCGATGACCTCAACCTTACCACCAATATCGGCAGCGGCCGTTTTGGCTGTGTTCACATCAAATTCCCTTTGAATGAAGATGGTGGTTGCCCCCTGCTCTCGCGCTTTCTGTATAACCGACTTGAAATGTTGCATCGAAGGAGATTTCCCATCCTCCTCTAGCGATACTTGGGTTAACCCGTAATCGCGAGCATAGTAGGCTAGGGCAGGGTGAAAAATGAATATTTTTTTCGATTGTGTGTTGGCCAATGTAGCCTTTATGTGCCGATCGAGACTATCGAGTTGAGCGGTAAAGGCCAGCGCATTGCTATTGAAATGCTCGGCATAATCGGGTAGTTGCTGTGCAAGGGTTTTTGCAATAGTTTTCACCATAGTTTTCACCTCAGCAGGTGAAGTCCATACGTGGGGATCGTGCCCGTGGCTGTGCGAATGTCCATGGTGATGATGGCCGTGGTCGAATTCCCCTTCCATTAGGTTCAACTCCTTTGAGTGGTCAACCAGCAGGAGGTTAGGGTTTTGCTTTTTAATATTTTTAAGCATCGATAGCTCGAATTCAAGCAGTCCCAGCGAAAAGTATGCATTCGAGTTGCTTATGAGTTTTAGCTGCGATGCGGTAGGCTCGTAGGTTTCGGGACTCGATCCGGCCGGAACCATTACCTCAACTCTAACCAGTGTATCGGCAATTTGCTCTACAAAAAACTTTTGTGGGGCAATGCTAACCATCACTGTTGGCTTACTATCGGTTGAGGTTTGTGTGCTGCAGCCAGTCAGCAATATTGAAACTAGTGATAGGATGGGAATAAATCGTCTCATTGTTATTTTTGTAAAAAATTAGTATTCAAAATTACCTACAATTACTCAAAACACAAAAAGCCAACAAAAGTTCCTTCCCCAGTGTTTTTTTGTAACTTACCCAGGGTTTCCTTGCTTTTCAGAGTTTTGTGCGGCTCAGGGCTGGGGTCAATAAAAGATAATTGATATAAGATATATAGGGGACTAAAGGATTGTATGGTTTTTTTTACTTACTTTGGTATTAAATAGATTTTTAGATGCAACGTTTAATTACCCTTTTCATATCGCTATGTTTGCCCATCTTATCGTTTGGGCAAGGACTACAAAGTAAGGCGGATAGCCTGATTTATAGCCTAAGCAAAGCCAAAGATTCCGAAAAGGTAGTCATACTTCTCGAGCTGAGCGAACAGTTTATCGACAGTGAGATTGGTTTTGACTATGCCCAGGAGGCGCTAGAAATTGCGACTTCGCTCAATAACCCCAATTTAAAAGCAGATGCATTGTACTCCTTGGGTAGATATTATAACGCTAACTGGCTAGATATTGACGCTCTTGAGGCGTATAGCAAAGCCCTCGAGATTTACACCTCAACAAATAATCAGGAATCTATTACACAAACCAAGCGACAAATAGGAAGAACATATCGTTACCTCGATTCGATGGATTTAGCCGTTAGGTATACCTTGGAATCGTTGGAACTAGCTCAAATTATTAAGGATAAGATCAAGGAGGCAGAAGCCCTTTTGGACTACGGAGACATCCTGATTAGATTAAACAAATGTGCCGAAGGGATAGCAAAACAAAATGAAGCCCTGAGTATTTTTCAAGAGGTTGGGACACAAAGTGAGCTTTACAGTGCCTACAATAAGCTGGGTAGTTCATATTTTAATTGTGGGGAGTATCAGCTATCCATTGAATCTTACCTGCGGGAAATTGAGATTAGGGAATCGTTGAACGATATTCGTGGGGTTGCTCTTGCACAGCACAACCTTGGCCGAACACATAGGGTTATTGGCAATTTTCAGCTTGCCATTGAGCAATATCAGAAAAGTTTAAGGTTATCTGAGGAGCTGGGCGAAAAGGTATTTATAGCTGCCAATAGCAGCGAGATCGGTTTGGTTTACGAATCCCTTTCGAGAAGTACGCTGGCCGTTAAGGAGAATGAGCAAAATTATCGGCGAGCCCTAATGTATCACCAGGAAGCATTGGCGTTATATCGTGAGATGGAGAATCAGGGCAGGGCGGCGGAGTCGTTAAATAATATTGCGAACATCAGCTCCCTTTTGGCTATGAACAAATTTGTGGCTGAGTATGGCGAGGAGTGGGAAGACTCGCTATCAAGGCTAAATGTGAGTGATGTCGATTCGGCCTACCAAAGCGCATTCGATTACTACTACCAAGCATTGGATATTTTTAAAAGCCTAGGTAATACCAAAGAGATTATCAATGTTAACATAAACCTAGGTAGCCTTTACATTTACACCCGTGACTGGGGCAGGGTAAGGAGCCACCTAAATACTGCCTTTGAATTAGCAAAAGATATTAATAGCCAGTACGACATTGCCCTAATCCACTTCTATTTTGGTGAGTACCATAGCAAGCTAAGGAATTTCGACAGTGCAGAGCAAAGTTTTATGCTAAGCCTTAAAATATCCGAAGATTTAGGGATTAAAGATTTAGCAAGGCATACACACCAAAAGCTATCAAAGGTATACGAGAGCATGGGTAACCTGAGCAACGCCATACAGCACATTAAAGCCTACAATAAGATCAAGGATGAGCTGTTCTCGGAGCAAAGCCAAAAGATTATCACCGAGATGCAAACCAAGTACGAGACCGAGAAGAAGGAGCAGGAGATTAAGCTGCTGAATAACGAGAAGGAGCTGCAGCGATCGGTGATACAGCGACAAAAGCTTACCATCGCCATCTCCATTGGGGGTATCATGGTGATCCTTGCATTTGCCGGATTGTTGATAAATATGGTTCGTCAAAAGCAAAGAGCCAATCGGATACTTGAGGAGAAGAATGAGCTGATCTCGCATCAAAAGCAGGAGATCACCGATAGTATTAGGTATGCCAGCCGAATTCAAAACGCCATACTGCCATCACCCGCCTTACTTAAGGAGGAGCTTAATGATCACTTCGTGCTTTTCCTACCGCGCGACATTGTAAGCGGCGACTTTTACTGGTTTACCAAGCAGCAGAACAAAATGGTGCTGGTTGCTGCCGACTGTACCGGCCATGGCGTTCCCGGAGCCTTCATGAGCATGCTGGGTGTGTCGTTCCTTTACGAGATTGTGAGCAAGGAAGGCGTTATGCAGCCTGCCCAAATTCTCAATATGCTTCGCGATTTTATCAAGTTAACCCTCTCGCAAACAGGGAAAAAAGATGAGCAGAAGGACGGTATGGACATTTCGCTATGTACTCTCGACACCGAGAGTATGAAGCTTGAATGGGCAGGTGCCTACAACCCACTGGTGCTAATTAGAGACAACGAGCTAATTGAATACAAGGCCGATAAGATGCCTGTGGCAATTCATGTAACCGACCATCAGCCATTTACCAACCATGAAATAGACCTCAAGCCCAACGATAGATTCTACATGTATTCCGATGGCTTCCCCGATCAGTTTGGGGGTGAGGATGGGCGCAAGTACATGTCCAAACGATTTAAGCAGCTGCTTCTCGATATCCACCAAAAGCCCATGGAGGAGCAGAAACAAATCCTGTACAACGAGCACCTTGCTTGGCGAGGTGATACCGAGCAAATTGATGATATAGTGGTGTTTGGTGTTAGGGTTTAGTATCATTTAGCTTCACCTAAGGGGTAATTGTTAGTTTAATGACTCAAAATGCCTACCTTTGCCATTTCCGTTGAGCAATCTTTTTAACATGACAACAAAGGACGATTTTAAATCTGCGCTAAAGGTCAATCCTGGAGTTGAGCAGCCACCCGCAATCAATAGCAACATCGCTTCGCGTTTAAAGAAGAACAAGCGCAAGCTGCTTGATGCCGATCTGTATGTTCAAGGAATTTTAAATCGTGACATCTCTGTTTTAAGTCAGGCCATTACACTTATCGAGAGCGCCTTGCCCAGCCACCATGAGCTGGGGCAAAAGGTAATTGAGAGGTGCTTGCCGCATACTGGGAAATCCATTAGAATAGGAATTACCGGCGTTCCGGGTGTTGGCAAAAGCACTTTCATCGAGGCACTGGGAGGTGCCATTACCCAGGCCGGAGGCCGATTGGCCGTGTTGGCCATCGACCCCAGCAGCGAGCGCAGTAAGGGGAGTATCCTGGGGGATAAAACCCGCATGGAAACCCTTTGCAACGATCCAAATGCATTTATCAGGCCATCACCTTCGGCTGGCTCGTTGGGCGGAGTGGCACGCAAAACCCGCGAAACAATTATACTGTGCGAGGCTGCTGGCTTCGATACTATTTTTGTTGAAACGGTGGGGGTAGGCCAAAGCGAAACGGCGGTACACTCCATGGTCGACTTTTTTCTGTTGCTAATGCTTGCCGGTGCAGGTGACGAGCTGCAAGGTATTAAGCGTGGAATAATGGAGATGGCCGACCTGATTGCCATCACTAAGGCCGATGGCCAGAATGTAACCAAGGCCCAAAGCGCTAGGGTACAATACGAGAGCGCACTACACCTTTTCCCTATGCCCGACTCGGGCTGGTTGCCCAGGGTAAGAACCTGCTCGTCAGTTACAAAGGAGGGGATAAACGAGGTGTGGGAACAGATACTCGAGTACGTTGAGTTTACCCAGCAGTCCAGCTTTTTCCATAAGCGCAGGCTCGAACAGGCCAAGTATTGGATGTTCCAAACCATAACTGAGGCGCTGAAGGATGACTTGTTCAACAACCCACAGGTTAAGGCGTTGATTAAGGCTACGGAGCAGGATGTGCTTGCCGATAGAATTAGCTCCTTTGCTGCTGCCAAACGAATTCTTGATTTCTACAAATCAATATAAACCTTAATTGCTCTTTAATTGTTATCAACCAAAAAAAAGTAAAATGAGAAAACTATTAGTAATTTTTTCAGTAGCCCTAATGCTACTTTCGTGCTCAACAAGTGAGTACAAAATTAAAGGATCCATTGACGGCGCCACCGATCAAATGGTAGTTTTAAAAACCATGAAGGACAACGAGTTGATTTCTGTTGACTCCACCATGATGACCAACGGCAAGTTCCAATTTACTGGTACGGTTGAGGTGCCTGATATCTATGCAATTGACTTCAAGTTTCCTGAGGACAGGCTAATCCTTTTCCTTGAGAACTCAAATATTACCATAACAGGTAATGTTGACAATATAATGTCGAGCGATATACAGGGATCGGCAACGCAAGACCTTTTGCTGGAGTTTAACCAGATGCAGGAGGAACTAGCTGGCCCAATGATGCAGATTCAGCAAAAGTTTCAAGCTGCTGCAATGGACGGATCCCTTACGCCTGAGCTGGAGGAACAGCTGCGCGAAGAGTTTATGGCTGAGAATGATAAGATGATGGAGGCTGTAAAGAAATTTGCCCTTGAGAATAGCAATTCGGTTCTCTCTGCATACATCACGCTTACCCAGCTAGCCAATCAGCTATCGTTCGAGGATCTAGAGAGCATAGTGTCGAAATTCCCCAAAGACATTCAGGCCTCACCATTTGTTATTGCCCTAAACGAGAAGTTAGATACCGACAAGCTAACTGCTGTTGGCCAACCCTTCATGGATTTTACTCACCCTGACCCCGATGGCAATATGGTTACTTTCTCGTCTGTAACAGGTGAAAACTATGTGTTGATTGACTTTTGGGCAGGATGGTGTACTCCTTGTCGTCGTGAGAATCCCAACCTGGTTAAGCTTTACAATCAGTACAAGGATAAGGGCTTCGATATTTTTGGTGTATCGCTCGACCGCAGAAGGCAGGAGTGGCTTGACGCCATTGAGGATGATGGACTTGAGTGGCATCAAGTTTCGGATGTAACTGGATGGGAAAACCCAATTGCCAAAATGTATGGTGTTCAGTCCATCCCGGCCAGCTTGCTTATTGGCCCCGATGGTAAAATTGTTGCCAAGAATTTAAGGGGCGACGAGCTAGCTAAGAAACTTGCCGAGCTGTTGGATTAATCGACTAGGTGTCTGTAGATAATATAAAAATTAAAGGGGCCACAGGGCCCCCTTTATTTTTTAGGTACATTAGAGCAATTATAGCTTCTCAAATAGTTCAACCGCTTTGGCAATAGCCTTTTCGAGGCCCTGCGAGTCTTTTCCACCCGCTGTGGCATAGAATGGCTGTCCACCACCGCCACCCTTCATCTCCCTGGCTGCTTCCCTTATGATGGTTGATGCGTTTGCATCTTTCGATTCAATAATCGATTCAGCTACCATGATGGTTAGCATGGGTTTCTCGTTAATTTCGGCTCCTAGCACTAGGTAAAGATCTTTCACCTCGTTTCTTAGCTGGTAGGCCAAGTCCTTGAGTGCGTAAGCGTTATCAATATCAACCTTTTGGGCAATAACCAATGCGCCATTTTTTGAGGTTGCAGTTGATATTAGCGAGTTTTTCAAGTTTTTAACGCGCTCCTTGGTGAAGGCCTCAATCTGTTTTTTTAGCGCGGCGTTCTCATTAACTAGTTTCTCTGTGGCCATCATTAGGTCGGGAGGGTTACCCATAAGGGTTTTGAGATTCTTTATGATGTCAACCTGTTGATAAAGAAAATCCTCTGCCTTATGGGCAGTTATGGCTTCTATTCTCCTAATACCAGCCGATATAGCACCTTCGGATACAATTTTAAAAAGGCCAATGTTACCGGTTGCGCTAACGTGTGTACCTCCGCAAAGCTCAACAGAATCGCCAAAACGGATAACCCGAACGGCATCGCCATACTTTTCGCCAAATAGCGCAATGGCACCCATTTGCTGAGCTTGATCCATTGGCACCTCTCGATGCTCATCAACCTTAGTATTCTGGCGAATAGCTTCGTTCACCATGCTTTCTACTCTTCGAATCTCCTCGTCGGTCATCTTTTGAAAGTGGGCAAAGTCGAACCGGAGGTAATCGGGGTGTACCAGCGAACCCTTCTGCTCAACGTGCGAACCAAGAACTTTCCTCAATGCGTGGTGCAATAGGTGGGTTGCCGTGTGGTTATTAGCGGTGCTAATACGCTTGTTAACATCTACCTCGGCCATAAATGTGGTGTTTGCTTCGGCAGGAAGCTTGTCTACCAGGTGGATGGTGAGGTTATTCTCCTTGATGGTGTTAAGTATTTTTATGGTCTCGGTCTCGTTAGAAATTGTACCCATATCACCAACCTGTCCGCCTGATTCGGCGTAGAAAGGTGTTTTGTTAAACACCAGGTGGAACTGCTCCTTACCCTTTTGCTTTACTGTGCGGTAGCGCGCAATTTTCACTTCGGACTTTAGGGTGTCGTAGCCTACGAATTGAGTTTCCACATTGGGTATTAGCTCTATCCAGTCATGGGTTTCAACATTCGCCACGCTTCGAGACCGATCCTTTTGAATCTTCATCTCCTTTTCAAAATCGTCCTTGCTCACGCTTAGGTTATGTTCGCGGAGTATTAGCTCGGTAAGGTCGAACGGGAAGCCATACGTATCGTAAAGGGTAAATGCATCGTTTCCAGATATCTTATTCTTTCCACTATTGCTGGCCTTTTCCATAATACCATCGAGCATCCTGATGCCCGTTTCGAGGGTTCGCAGGAACGATTGCTCCTCCTCAAAGATTACCTTGGTGATTAGCTCCTGCTGCGCAGTGAGCTCAGGGAACCACTTGCCCATTTGATCAGCCAGAACGGGTACCAGCTTGTTGATAAAGGGCTCGTTGAAGTTCAGGAAGGTGTAACCGTATCTTACTGCACGTCGCAGTATTCGGCGGATTACGTAGCCAGCTTTAACATTCGAAGGTAGCTGGCCATCGGCTATGGAGAACGAAACGGCACGTAGATGGTCGGCAACCACCCGCATGGCCACATCGGTTTTGCTATCCTTGCCGTATGCAATGCCGCATTGGTGGCTAATCTCCTGTATTATTGGTTGAAAAACATCGGTGTCGTAGTTGCTCTGCTTACCCTGTAAGGCCATGCAAAGGCGTTCGAATCCCATTCCAGTATCAACATGCCTTGCAGGTAGTGACTCCAATGAGCCATTGGCCTTGCGGTTGAATTGTATAAATACCAGGTTCCATATCTCAATAACCTGTGGATGCCCTTTGTTAACCAGCTCTTTTCCGGGCCGTTTGGCTTTCTCTTCAGGGTTTCTAAGGTCGATATGCACCTCAGAGCAAGGACCGCAAGGGCCACTATCACCCATCTCCCAAAAATTATCCTTTTTTGATCCCTTAAGCACCCTATCCTCGGGCAAAAACTTTTTCCAATAATCAAGTGACTCCTTGTCCAGCTCAAGCCCTTCATCGGGGCTTCCCTCAAACACGGTGGCGTATATATCGTTCTGATTAAGTTTCAGCACACCCACCAGGAATTCCCATGCCCAGTCAATAGCCTCCTGCTTAAAGTAGTCTCCAAACGACCAGTTACCTAACATTTCGAACATGGTGTGGTGGTAAGTATCGTGTCCAACCTCGTTGAGGTCGTTGTGCTTTCCGGAAACTCTCAAGCATTTCTGCGAATTTGCAACCCTAATGTATTTTGGCTCGGTGTTGCCCAAAAAGATATCTTTAAACTGGTTCATACCAGCATTTGTAAACATTAATGTGGGGTCGTTTTTTACAACCATTGGCGCCGAGGGCTCAATTTGATGTTTTTTGCTCCTAAAAAAGTCTAAAAAGGCTTGTCTAACTTCTCCCGATGTCATAAACGTATTGTTTTTATTGTGTTTGTCTATATCTTTGAGCCCAAACTTAGGGGCTAATTTTTTACTTAAAACTTTGCAAAAATAAATATTTACCTTAGTTTTGCTGCTGTTAGTCAATTTAGAAAATTTATAAACAGTTAATGCACGGCATATAAACTCCTATGGGGAAAAAGAAATTTAGATACAATCCAAGCACACTTTCCTTTGAGACCATTGAAGTACCTATCCTTAAAAAGATTGCAAATGTAGCAATTCAATTTGTTATTAGCCTAGCTGTTGCAGTAATTGTTTTTTTCTCCTACACCTATTATTTTGATACCCCTAAGGAAAAGATTCTAAAGCGTGAGAACTCCGAAATAGTGCTTAAGTTTGAGCTCTTGGGTAAGATGCTTCAGGAGTCGAATATCCTACTCGAGGATATTCAGCGAAGGGATAACCATACCTATCGTGCTATTTTCGATGCCGATACCATTCCATCAACCCTTAGGATGGGTGGCATGGGAGGTTCTAGCAAGTACGATCATCTCCGGACGTTTAGCAAATCCGATATGCTAATCGATATAGCTACAAAGCTCGATCAGGTTACTTGGAAAACATATATCCAGTCCAAATCGTTTGACGAGGTTATCGCCCTGGCTAAGGATAAGGAGAAAATGATTCTTAGCATACCCGCAATACAACCCGTTGCCGTTAGCAGTGATACCCGCATTACTAGCTACTACGGCTATCGACACGATCCTTTCCTTCGTATCCGAAGATATCATCAAGGGATGGATTTTGCCGGGCCCAAGGGAATTCCTGTTTACGCAACGGGCAATGGAAGGGTTGTAAGTGCTTCCTTCTCCTTTTTTGGGTACGGCAACGTGGTGCTTATCGATCATGGCTTCGGTTACCTTACGCGGTACGCACACCTTAACTCCATAGACGTTAACAAGGGCGATACGGTATCTAGGGGGCAGGTCATCGGTACGCTAGGCAACTCTGGCCGCAGCACAGGTCCACACCTACACTACGAAGTGATATATAGGAGTAGAACGGTCGATCCTATGAACTACTTCAACGATATGAAGCCTGAGGAGTACGACATGATGGTTCGAAATGCTAACCCCATTGAATAGCCGTGTAACCTAGGTTCTAAGTCGTTTAGCGCTGTTTTACATCAAATTGTATGGGTAACCTTTAGGTTGTTGCACATTTTTTTTATATTTGCTGCAACTTATTATCAATCCTTATTTTTGTAATGCCCAAGCACAAGTACCGGTTTAACTCCGACTCGTTAAGTTTCGTCAAGGAGCAGTCCTCTTTTAAGAAGAGGTTCTGGAGGGGTGTGAACTATTTACTCTTCAGCATTGTGGTGTCCGTTGCCTACTACGTAGTTTTCTCATTTTTTTTCGATACTCCCCAGGAGCGAGGGCTAAGGCGCGAAAATCAGGAGATGTTACTTCAGCTTGAACTATTCAATAAGAAGTTCGATCATATAACCACAGTGCTCGAAGATATTCAGCAGCGCGACGATAATATTTACCGTACAATTTTTGAGGCAGAACCTATACCTAGCACCATTAGGCAGGCAGGTATAGGGGGGGTCGACAGGTACTCCGATCTAGAGGGACTCTCAAATTCGGAGCTAGTGATTGAAACCGCCAAACGGCTCGATAAGCTCTCGAAGCAGATGTATATTCAATCCAAGTCATTCGATGAGGTGATTGAGATGGCTAAGCGTAAGGAGGAGATGGTTGCCTCCATTCCAGCCATACAGCCTGTATCCAACAAAGATTTACGTCGTGTGGCATCCCCTTTTGGGGTTAGGATGCATCCATTTTACAAGGTGCTTAAAATGCACAACGGAATGGACTTTACTGCTCCAACGGGTACCGAGATATATGCCACAGGCGACGGTGTGGTTTTGGATGTCATACACTCATCGCGCGGTTACGGAAATACCGTTATTATCGACCATGGGTTTAGCTACAAAACTCTTTACGCGCACCAAAGCAAAATTTTAGTTCGCAAGGGGCAACGTGTAAAGCGTGGCGAGGTAATCGGTTTAGTTGGGAACACGGGTATGAGTATGGCGCCACACCTGCACTACGAAGTTAGAAAGAACGATCAACCCATTAACCCGATCAATTTCTACTTTAACGATCTAACCCCGGAGGAGTACGATAAAATAATTGAACTCGCTGCTCAGAGCGGTCAGTCGCTCGATTAGGGTTGCCCCAGGTTTTTTATCTTCTATAAATTCATTTCATATGTCTCAAAAACTTCACAGGAAAGTTTTGTCTATGGCTCTATTATACATGGCTTTTGCCATATTTTTAACTGTACCTTGTGCAAGTGCCCAAAAGGATGGAGCCAGCCAAAGAGCAGACTCAGTAAAAATTTTTTCGGTAGTAGGTGTTGGTGACATCATGCTTGGCACCAATTTCCCCAATCGATCGTACCTTCCACACCGCGACAGCTGTGAGCCACTGTTGAGCCCTGTTAAGCATATTCTTCTCGATGCCGACGTTACCTTTGGTAATCTTGAGGGATGTTTCCTGAACGAAGGAAAGGTGGTGAAGCAATGCCGCGACACCACCAAATGCTTCGCATTTAAAATGCCCGAACACTATGTGCATTGCTTGGCCGATGCAGGGTTCGATGTGGTTAGCTTAGCCAACAACCATGTGGGCGATTTTGGCGATTTAGGGCGTAATACCACCATGCGTTTACTCGATTCTGTTGGAATTAGCTATGCTGGCCTGCTTACGCATCCTACCACCATATTTGAGCGGAATGGCATAACCTATGGATTCTGTGCTTTTGCGCCCAATAGGGGCACCTGTAGCATTAACGATATACCTCGGGTAAAACAAATTGTGTCATCATTAAAAAGTCAGGTTGATGTGGTGATTGTCTCATTTCATGGTGGTGCCGAGGGGCCCAACCATCGAAATATCACCCGTGAAAGGGAGTATTACTACGGCGAGGATAGGGGTAATGTGTACGAGTTTGCCCGGCACGTTATTGATGCTGGTGGCGATATTGTTTTTGGCCATGGGCCCCACGTTACCCGAGCAATTGACCTTTACAAAGGAAGGTTCATTGCCTACAGCCTGGGGAATTTTGTTACCTATGGTCGGTTTAATCTGCGGGGGCCTAACGGATTTGCTCCCATTGTAAAGGTAAATGTCGATAAAAATGGTAAATTTGTAGGAGGTCAAATTTTTCCAATAGTTCAAAGAGGACGAGGCGGTGCAGTGCCCGATCCGGCAATGCAAGCCGTAAAGGAAATCCAAAGGCTTAATGCTGAAGATTTTCCGGAGCATCCTCTGATTGTTGGCGATGACGGATCAATTAACATAAAGAAATAGAGCCATGCCCTACAAGGAGAAAAAGGTTGAGAAGCTTTACTACAGCATTGGCGAGGTGGCCAATATGTTTGGCGTTAATACATCGTTAATACGCTTCTGGGAGAAAAACTTCGATGTAATAAAGCCCAAAAAGAACAAGAAGGGTAACCGCCTGTTCACCAAGGCCGATATCAATAACTTTAAGCTAATCTATCACTTGGTAAAGGAGCAGCGGCTAACCCTAGAGGGAGCACGTAAAAAGCTTGCCGAGAACAAGGAGGACACCGTGAACAACTTTGAGGCCATTGAGTCGCTTAAGCGTGTTAGGGAGATGTTACTTGAAGTTAAGGAAATGTTGTAAAGGAGACTTTATGTTCGTAAAAGATGTTGCATCGATTATTGAAGAGTTTGCCCCGCTAGGATATCAGGAAAGCTACGATAACGCGGGGCTTCTTGTTGGTTCCCTCGACAACAAGGTGAATGGAGTACTACTATCAATTGATGTTACTCCCCAGGTAATTGATGAGGCCTTGGCTAGGGATGCAGATCTAATTGTTGCCCACCATCCCTTAATTTTCAAAGGCCTTAAACGACTTACCGGTTCTAACTCCGTTGAGCAGTCGGTAATTAAGGCCATTAAGCATGGTATTTCCATCTATTGTGCCCACACAAACCTCGATAGCGTTTGGAATGGGGTAAGTACAGCAGCCGCCAAGGAGTTGGGCTTAAATAATATTTCTGTGTTGTCGCCAGCCAGCAATCAGCTGGTGAAGCTGGTTACCTTTGTTCCACACGCTAATGCGAAGGAGGTACGTTTGGCTCTATTCGAGGCGGGTGCTGGCCAGATTGGCAACTACGATTATTGCTCATACAATATCGAAGGCACAGGTACTTTCCGTGCGGGCGAGAGTACTAACCCATTTGTTGGGCTAAAAGGGGAGTTGCACCAAGAGCCTGAAACAAAAATTGAGGTAATTGTTCCTAGGCCTGTTCTATCGAAAACAATTAGCGCCTTGCTTCGGTCTCATCCCTACGAGGAGGTTGCCTACGATATCTACCCCATTGAGAATACAAACCCAAGAGCAGGCCTAGGTGTGGTTGGTCAACTGGCCAAACCTCAAGCTGAGTTAGATTTTTTAAAACGAGTTAAAAAGATTTTTAGCGCAGGATGCGTTAGGCACTCCCCCCTAACAGGAAAGCACATCGAGAGGGTTGCCATTTGTGGTGGGAGTGGGGCCGAGTTTATTGGCCAAGCCAAAGCGGCAGGAGCTGACATGTTTATCACAGCCGATGTGAAGTACCATCAGTTTTTTGAAGCCGAGGGGAAGCTTATTGTGGCTGATGTGGGGCACTTTGAAAGCGAACAGGTTGCTTTAGAAATTTTTTATGAAGTACTTACCAAAAAAATTCCTAATTTTGCAGTCTTAAAATCAAACGTGAAAACCAATCCCATTAACTACTTATAATAAGGTATGGTAGCAGACAAAAACAAAACCTCAGAGGTAAGTGAGATGCCAGTAGAGGAAAAGCTTAGGATTCTTTACGAACTCCAGCAAATCGATTCGAAAATCGACCAGATCAAAACGCTTAGGGGTGAGCTTCCTTTGGAGGTTCAAGACTTGGAGGATGAGATTGCTGGCCTCGAAACCCGCATCGAGAACCTGAAGGCTGATGTTGAGTCCCTCAACGAGCAGGTAGCAGAAAAGAAAATCGAGATCAAGAATGCTCAAGGCCTTATTGCCAAGTACGAGGAGCAGCAAAAGAATGTGCGAAATAACAGGGAGTACGACTCACTCTCGAAAGAGATAGAGTTTCAAACACTTGAGATTGAACTTTGCGAGAAGCGAATCAAAGAGTTTACCCAACAGGCTAAGGATAAGAAGGAACTTATTGAGCAGGCAGAAACACTCCACGGCGAGCGCTCAGGCGATCTTCAGGGTAAAAGAGCTGAGCTCGATAGCATTATCCAGGATACCCAGAAGGAGGAGGATGAGCTCGCTCGTAAATCGGAAGCATACCAGGAGCTTATTGAGCCCAGATTGCTTACTGCCTATAAGCGCATTAGGGGTAATGCCCAAAACGGACTGGCAGTTGTTACCGTAAGGCGCGATGCTTGTGGTGGATGTTTCAACAAGATACCCCCTCAGCGACAGCTCGACATCAAGGTGAGGCGTAAGGTTATTGTGTGCGAGTACTGCGGAAGGATATTAGTTGACGATGCTTTTTCAGAGGAATCGGAAGGTTAGATAAATTGTTGAACAAAAAATGGGGCTCGAAGCCCCATTTTTTATGCTGTTTGGTTTTACCAACTCCCGCGTGCACCTCCGCCACCAAAGGAACCACCACCTCCGCCGCTAAATCCACCAAATCCGCCGCTTCCGGAGCTAAAGCTGCCGAAACCTCCGCTGCGTCGTCCTCCTCCCGACATCATGCCGAGCGCTATCCATAGCGGTATATTGTGGCCAATGGAGCGTCCTTTGGTTTTTTTAACATTGAATAGGATAACTAGGAAAAGGGTGAGGAAGATGATGAATGGCAATACCAGCAATAGTCCATCCTCGCCCATATACCCCTCGGCCGTGAATTTGCCCGATGCAAGGTTTATCATGGCAGTGGTTGCCCTATCTAACCCGCTGTAGTAGTCCTCGTTTTGGAAGCTAGGGATCATCTCCCGATCTATAATCCTTTTCGATAGGGCATCGGGGATCACATCCTCCAGCCCGTATCCTGTAGCAATAAATGCTTCACCTCGTTGATTGCCTATTCGGGGCTTAATGAGTATTATGGCGCCATTGTCTTTTCCCTTTTGGCCAACGCCCCAGCTCTCACCAACACGAATGGTGAAATCGGCAATGTCGTACCCCATCAAGTCGTTAACAGTTATAATGTATATTTGAGTTGATGTGGTGTCGTGGTAGTTCTGTAGCTTTTGCTCTAGCCGTGCCTGCTCGTTTTTATTCAGAATTCCAGCAAAATCGTTAACAAGCCGTGGTGGCTGCATAGGTTTCGGAAGTTCCTGAGCAAACCCGCTGGTTAGCAGCAGGGTTGTTGCTGCGAGCAGTAGTATGTTTTTCAATCGTCTCATAATCAAATTTATTTACCAAACGAAATTTCGTCGGGCAGTTCGTTTACATCATCTTTTTGGTAGGGGAAATGCTCCTTGAGCTTTTGCCCTGCCAGCTCAATTCCCTTAGCTAAACCTAGAGCCAAATTGTTCTTGGCAAAATGTTCCACCATCACCCCCTTCACATCTTCCCAAAAATTATCGGGGACAACAGCGTTGATGCCAGCATCGCCAAGCACTGCAAACTGCCTGTCGGCTAGTGCAAGGTAGAACAGAACACCGTTTCGCAGCTCCGTTTTGTGCATCTTGAGCATTGCAAATACATCGGTTGCTCTATCCAGCACGTCGCCTTTGCACCTGTTCTCAACGTGAACTCTTATCTCACCCGAGGTGTTTAGCTCTGCCTCCTTGATGGCGGCTTCAATGTATTTCTTTTGGTCTACCGTAAAATAGTCCTGTGCCATGTTAACCTATATTTGCTTTTAGTTACTAAAGTCTACTGTTGGGGCTTGCCTGGCAGCCTGGTCTGCTTCGAAGTATGCCTTTTTCTCAAAGCCAAACCAACCCGCATATATAACCCTTGGGAATGAGCGGATATATGAGTTGTACGATTGAACGGACTCGTTAAATTTCCTTCGCTCAACCGCAATGCGATTTTCAGTGCCCTCGAGCTGAGCCTGTAGCTCCAAGAAGTTTTGGTTAGCCTTTAGGTCGGGGTAGCGCTCAATGGTTACCAGCAACCTCGATAGGGCACTGCTAAGTTCAGCCTGTGCCTGCTGAAACTGCTGCATGTTGGCCTCGGTTAGGTTGGTGGGGTCAATGGTAACCTGAGTGGCCTTTGCCCTGGCTTCAATAACCTGCGTTAAGGTTTGCTGCTCAAAATCGGCATAGCCCTTAACCGTATTTACAAGATTGGGAATAAGATCCATTCTGCGCTGGTACACGTTTTCAACATTTGCCCATTGCGAGGTTACGCCCTCGTCGAGCGATACCATACGGTTGTACCCACAGCTGCTAAAAAAAGGAACTAGCATAACAAGTGCTAGAATGTATAAAAAATGTTTTTTGCGCATAGCTCTTTGTATTTTAAGTTGATGTTGGTTTTTTAATCACCCACTTGACTCTGCAAAAACTGTGCAAGGGCCTTCTAAAATGTATTCAATAATCACCTTTAAAATTGTAACTTTGAGGCCAGAAACCAAATCACACCTAAAGATATGGCTACAGAAAATTTCAAAGACCTTGTTCTACAGGGCATCCCCGATGAGTTGCCCCCGGCAAAAGCGTGGGATCCTTCGGTAAACCATGCCCCAAAACGTAAACAAATTTTAACAACCAGCGAGAAGAAGTTGGCTCTTAAGAATGCTTTACGCTATTTTCCAGAGAAGCATCACGCCATTTTGGCAGAAGAATTTGCCAAGGAGCTAAAAGAGTATGGTAGAATTTACATGTACCGTTATAGACCCGATTACAAGATTACCGCACGAAGCCTTAACGATTTTCCCCATAAATCGGTTCAGGCTGCATCCATAATGCTCATGCTAAGCAATAACTTAGATTATGCAGTGGCGCAGCATCCGCATGAGCTTATTACCTACGGCGGAAATGGGGCGGTGTTTCAGAACTGGGCACAGTACCTGCTCACCATGCAGTACCTAGCCGAAATGACCGATGAGCAAACCCTAGTGCTTTACTCCGGTCACCCCATGGGGCTATTCCCATCGCATAAGGATGCGCCTAGGGTTGTGGTTACCAACGGGATGATGATACCCAACTACAGCTCAAAGGACGATTGGGAGCGTTTCAACGCATTGGGTGTTACCCAGTATGGCCAGATGACAGCCGGATCGTTTATGTATATTGGGCCCCAGGGTATTGTTCATGGTACAACCATAACCGTTCTCAATGCTGGGCGCAAAAGGCTAAAGGCTGGCGAAACCGATTTGCGTGGTAAGCTGTTTGTTTCCTCCGGATTGGGAGGGATGTCGGGCGCTCAGCCCAAGGCTGGGGTTATTGCTGGCCTGGTTAGCGTAATTGCCGAGATTAACCCTAAGGCGATTGAGGTTCGCTATGGTCAGGGATGGGTAGATGAGGTTTACGATGATCTGGATAAGCTTATTCCCCGAATTAGAAAGGCTATGGACGGCAAAGAGGCCGTTTCAATTGCCTATCAGGGTAATGTGGTCGATCTGTGGGAGCGATTGGCAGTGGATGATATTGCAGTGGATTTGGGCAGCGACCAAACATCGTTACACAACCCATTTGCTGGTGGTTACTATCCCGTTGGGCAATCGTTCGAGGAGTCGAATGCGATGATGGCCGAAAATCCTGAGCTTTTTAAGGAGAAGGTTTACGAAACGCTACGCCGTCATGCAAGGGCAATAAATGCTCTTACTGAGCGCGGGATGTACTTCTTCGATTACGGAAATGCCTTTCTCCTTGAGGCCAGCCGTGCAGGGGCCGATGTTATGGGTGAGAATGGAACTTTCCGCTACCCCTCGTACGTTCAGGATATTATGGGCCCCATGTTCTTCGACTACGGATTTGGACCTTTCCGCTGGGTTTGCACATCGTCCGATCCAAAAGATTTAGAAACATCCGACCGTATTGCGCAGCAGGTGCTTGAGGATATTGCCAAAACAGCCCCCAGCGAGATTACTGGTCAGCTTCAGGACAATATCCATTGGATAAGAGAGGCTGGCAAGAATAAACTGGTTGTGGGATCGCAAGCGCGTATACTATATGCCGATGCTGAGGGCCGTATTAAGATTGCCGAGGCCTTTAATAAGGCCATTCGCGATGGCAACATTTCGGCACCCATTGTGCTAGGGCGCGATCACCATGATGTGTCCGGCACCGACTCACCGTTCCGCGAAACATCAAACATTTACGATGGATCCAGCTTTACTGCCGATATGGCAATACAGAATGTGATTGGCGACTCCTTCCGTGGTGCCACATGGGTATCAATCCACAACGGGGGTGGAGTAGGTTGGGGCGAGGTGATTAACGGTGGCTTTGGAATGACCCTCGATGGATCGCCTGATGCTGACCGTCGCTTAAAGATGATGCTACATTGGGATGTGAACAACGGAATTGCACGAAGAAGCTGGGCGCGTAACAAGGAGGCCATATTTGCCATAAAAAGAGAGATGGAGCGCACCCCCACGCTAAAGGTGACCATTCCCAGTATCGCCGATGATTCGCTTATAGATAAATTTATTGGGTAAATAGATTGAATGTTTACTTTTTAAAAAGCTCGCTATACAGGCGAGCTTTTTTGGTGGTTGGTGTACTTGGTGGATCTTGCAAGTAGTAATTTTTCACAAAAGCCTACGGCCTGCAGCTTTAGTTTTAAGTATGCGATAAATCACCCTTTTTTCTGCACCCCTATGGTGTAGACATACCTGTAATTGCTTAATTTTACCATACTAAGATAAGCTTTAACCCTCTTATTCTTACTATATGTTTACTATCGAACTTGTTTATAATCTTTCAATGCTCGTGGCGCTAAGCGTTATATCGGGTTTTTTTGATAACAGGTGGAGTAGTAAGTCTATTAGGGGCGCCGTTTTGCAAGGGATTCTATTTGGATCAGTGGCCATACTGGGCATGATTAACCCCTTAGTGTTCGAGGAGGGTTTGGTTTTCGATGGCCGATCGGTGGTCATCAGCTTGTGTGCATTGTTTTTTGGCCCTATACCTGCTGCCATATCGGCAGGGATGGCGATTGTATTACGTTTATACCAAGGGGGTATTGGAACCATAATGGGTGTTTCAGTGGCATCGGCTTCAGCCATAATTGGTGTGATATTTTACTACCAACGTAAGCTTAAAGGTAAGCGAATATCAAGCTTGTTCCTACTGGGTTTTGGCGTTCTTGTGCACATAGCTATGCTCTTGCTTACCCTAACTCTGCCATTGGCACGTGCCGAGGCAGTTGTGAGAGAGATTGGTTTGGCAATTATTGTGTTTTACCCATTGGCCACCATACTTATTGGTAAAATTCTTTACGATCAGGAAGCTAAGCAAGAGTCGGTCGGTGCTTTACGAAAAAGCGAGGAGCTTTTCAGGTCGTTAGCCCAATCGTCGCCTGTTGGCATCTATAAAATTAAAACCTCGGGTGATATTACCTTTGTTAATGAACGATGGTGTGAAATAATTGGCATCACACATACCGATATCGTTGGAAGAGACCACACTTCATTTATTAACCCTGCTGATGTAGACCGAGTAAAAAGCTTGTGGGCGGAAAGGGTAAACAGGCCCAAAACTTTTACCATCGAATTCCGAACATTTTTTGAAGGTGCTAGCTACCGCTGGGTTCTTGCGCAGTACGAGCCAGAATTTGATGAGTACGGCAATGTGCAAGGATACGTGGGGAGCATAACAGATATTGATGAACGGAAAAAAGCAGAAGATCAGCTAAGGTTATGGGAAGATATCTTTAAATCTACCCGCATGGGAATAGTGGTGGGGATGGGAGAGCAAAAAGTGTTAAGCGTTTTTAATCCAGCCTTTGCCCAGCTTTACGGATTCGCAGAGGATGAGCTAAAAGGAAAACCCGTTTCAACTGTTTTTGCAGAGGATGAAAGAGATAAAATTCCCATTGCCATACAAAAGGCATACGATGATGGGTACTACGTTTATCAAACGTGGCATATTAAGAAAAACGGTCAACGATTCCCAGCTCTGATTAGCATAACGGGGGTTAAGGATAACGAGGGACATCCGCTTTATCGTATTGTAAACGTTCAGGATATTAGCGATAGGGTTGAATCGGAATTCAAGCTAAAACAGGAAAGGGCTAGGCTTGCTGGCATAATTGAGGGCACCAATGTGGGTACATGGGAGTGGAATGTGCAAACTGGCCATACTGAGTACAACGAACGATGGGCCGAGATGATTGGCTACTCACTGGAGGAGTTAGATTCCAATACGATTAATACTTGGCTTAGGCTCATTCATCCCGATGATGAACCCAGCGTTATGCAGGCGTTACAGAACCATTTCGATGGGAAATCGGAGATATACCAGTGTGAGTTTAGAATGAAGCATAAAGGAGGCCACTGGGTTTGGATACAGAATAGAGGAAAGGTTGCACATTGGACCGACGATGGAAAGCCGTTCATGATGTTTGGCTTTCATCTTGATATAACTGAGCGCAAGCACTGGGAGCAGAGGCTTGAGCAGAGTGAGCGTAGGTTGAAAGAGCAGAATGAGGAGTACCTGTCGCTAAATGAGGAGCTTACCGAGATAAACGAAAAGCTAAAGGAAAGCGAGAAGCGCCTAAAGGAGCAGAACGAGGAGTACCTGTCGCTAAACGAGGAGCTTACCGAGTCGAACCAGCGAATCATATCCATCAATGGCGAGTTGGAGAAAGCACGAGAGCGAGCCGAGGAGAGCGATAGGCTCAAATCTTCATTCCTGGCCAATATGAGCCACGAAATCCGGACCCCCATGAACGCCATTGTGGGTTTCTCCGAGATATTGCTTCGCCCTAATCTTACCAATGATAAGCAAAAGCTTTATACCGAAGTGCTTAACGCCTCATGCAATCAGCTGCTTGGCATTATTAACGATGTGCTCGATATTTCAAAGATTGAAACGGGTCAGGTGATGATTCATCGCGCAGAGCTCGATATTAACAAGATGCTTAGGGGAATAAAATCCATGTTTGCTCACAATGCTAATAACAAGAAGAACCAGCTAACCCTCTCTTTACATCTCCCCGATGAGAATTGCCTTATGTATACCGATGAGGGTAAGGTAACTCAGGTTGTTACAAATTTAGTAAGCAATGCCATTAAGTTTACCGATAACGGCACCATCGAAATAGGTTACCATGTGGATGGTGAGGATATCGAGTTTTGGGTAAAAGATACTGGTATTGGCATATCACCCGAGGATCAACCCATTGTTTTCGATCGCTTTAGGCAGGTCGATTCATCACCCAAAAAGAACTATGGTGGCACAGGGCTAGGCTTGTCCATCTGTAAGGCTTATGTCGAGATGCTTGATGGTGATATCGGCGTACAGTCGCAGGTTGGTAAGGGGTCTCGTTTCTACTTCACCTTGCCATTTATATCAGTACAATCAAAAGCACCAAAACCGTCAAGATCACTTCATCAGAGCTACGATTTTAAGGGCAAAACCATTTTGGTGGCAGAGGATGAACCTGCCAACTTCTTCTATATAAACGAGCTGCTACGGGAAACGGGTGCTAGCATTATCCACGTTGTAAATGGTGCCGAAGCCGTTGATAGGGTTGAGCAAAATTCAAATATCCATTTGATCCTTATGGATATTAAAATGCCGGTTATGAACGGAATTAGGGCCACTGAAATAATCCGAAGCAAGGGGAATTCAATTCCAATTATAGCCCTTACAGCCTACGCCATGGCGGGCGATAAGGAGAAGTGTCTCAGTGCGGGTTGTTCCGATTACGTTGTAAAGCCCATTGTGCGCGACGAGCTGTTCTCCACCATCGAGATGTATTTAAGGTGACCCTGTTATCAGGTTCCATTGCTATGCGTAAGTAAATTTTGCTGAACAATTTTGTTGAACGAGAGTTTTAATTTCATAAACTTCTTACCTTTTTACTCGTTATTAATTGCTCAGCAAATCAAAAACAATTAGCAATGCTATGGATTTTGTAAATGTTCCCAAAGGGATGAACTAAGACGATGAGCAGCAGAACTCCTAAGTAGTAAACATTCATTAAACCCACAAGAGTTCACCAAAAACCTTGAAGATTTAATCGAGAACCTTCAGGTGTACCAAATTGAACTCGAAATGCAGAATCAGGAGCTGGATCGCACGCAGGAGCAACTTTCGCATGCTAAAGCAAAATTCGAAACGCTATTTAATCAGGCTCCTGCTGGTTACTGTACCCTTACCCTTGATGGGGATATGGTTGATGTTAACACAACATTTGCTGGGTTTGTGAATTTTGACCAAGCCAAGCTCCCCGGTGATAACATTAAAAGGTTTGTGCATCCCAACGATCAGGATTTGTTGCACATGCATTTCCAGAAAGTCTGTCGTAATGAGGATGCCGAGAGTGTTACGCTGGGTTTTGGTAGCGATGAATCATATATTCACGTTGCTCTCCATTCTGTTATTCCTGATGATGAGGATGGGGACACCCTGCTCTGCTCTTTAAGCAATATTTCCAGAGAGGTTGTTTACCAAAAGGAGCTATTGGCCAGCGATGCACGATTTCGCTCCTTGATCTCATCAATGGATGATGTGGTTTTTACTATGGATAGCCAACATAGGCATACCGGTGTGTATGGTCGATGGGTGCAGCAAAACAGTCAGACCCCGAGGATTTTCTGGGTAAAACCGCCGCCAAGATTTTTGGTGACGAGGCCGCTAAGCTGCACAACCAAAATACCTCAGAGGTGTTCAAGGGTAAAAATGTGGTTTACGAATGGTCTGTATCAACCCCCGATGGGGAGCAGTATTTTCAAACCTCATTATCACCAATCTTTGGTGATAATAGTATTGTAGAAGAAGCTGTTGGGCTGGGGAGGAACATAACCAACCTCAAGCGTACAATGCGATCGCTCTAGGAGAGCGAACAGAAGTACCTATACCTTGTGGAGAATGTGAATGATATTATTTACAGCCTCAGCCCCGATGGGTATTTCAATTACGTCTCTCCAAATTGGTTAAATATCCTTGGGCATAGCATCAATGAGGTAGCAGGTCGACACTTCTCCGAATTTGTTCACCCCGATAACCTTGAGGTTAGTAAATCATTCCTCGAAAAGGTAATTGCAACGGGCAAGCGGCAAAGCGAAGTTGAGTATAGGGTTAAGCATAAAGATGGAGGTTGGCGCTGGCACCATTCCAGCGGATCGGTAAATTTGGTGGCAAACGGTAGCATAGAGCTTATTGGCATTGCATACGATGTAACAGATGCGAAAGTGACGCAGGAGCAGCTCCGCGAGCGGATTAAGGAGATTGACTGTTTGCATAAGGTTACAACCCTGGGGAACGACGCCACCATTTCCCTAAATGATTTTCTGCACAAGTGCATAAGCTTAATTCCCTAAGGTTTTTTGAGTCCGCAACAGGTAGCGGTAAAAATGGGTTTAAACAGCAAAACCTATGCATCACCTTCATTTACGGGAGATCTTAACGTTATGTCAGTCCCACTTAAAACCGTACTTGGCCAGGGTGGAGAAATTCAGGTAGAGCTGTTGGACAATAATCTGCAATTTTTAGATGAAGAGCAAACCCTATTAAATCTTTTGGCCGAAACCATTAGTCAAGTAGCTATGCGGTATAGGGCTATAGTTGAGCTAAACGAAACAAATGAGAATCTAAAGGTTATTAATGCCGAAAAGGATAAGATTTTAACCATTATCGCCCATGACTTGCGTAGTCCTTTATCAACAATTATAGGGTTAATCGAGCATATGAGGGACGCATTTTTTGAAATGGACAGTGAGAAGCAGCAGGTGTTTTTTGATGGCATTCACAAAACGGCAGTAAAACTCTCGCAGCTGCATGAAAATCTATTGGTTTGGGCAAGGCTCAAGCGAGGTAATATTGAGTTTAAACCCGAGATTAACAATCTTTTCCAAATAGCCGAATCGGCAACCGTGCTATTTGACGATCTTTTAAAGAAGAAGCAGGTAACCCTAAGCAGTGATATTAGCAAGGACCTGCAAGTGCTGGCAGATGCTAGGATGGTAGAAACAGTTTTCCGAAATATTATTTCAAACGCCATAAAGTTTTCATATCGAGGGGGGGTGTGATTATATCGGCAAAGCCATACCGTGATGGTAAGGTTTTAGTATCGGTTACCGATAATATGGTGTGGGAATGGACGACTATATTCTAAGTCACCTGTTCCAGTTCGATAATGAGGCTGGTCGAGCGGGAGCCGAAGATGAGTCCAGCACAGGTTTTGGTTTGCCCCTTTGTAAGGAGCTGGTTGAAAAAAATAATGGTGAAATTTGAGCAGAGAGCCACGAGGGAAATGGTAGTACAATGTTTTTTACCCTGCCCATTGCATAGGTTATTAGTTTTATTGCATTAAGGCTCGTACATTATCTGCGCAAGCCTTAACAGCATTATCCAATTGATATTGCTTAAATAAATTAGCGGTATGCCTTGTAGTATTTAAAGGACACCACAAATATCTGTATTGAAATACTCCTCACGAATAAAATCCTAAGTAGCCAGTTACATTGTTGTAGATAAGTATTAACATGTCCAAAGCTATAAGTATTCAACTATTTAGCTATATTTGGAAAGTATCAAAACAAACAATAAGCTCCATATGGCTAAACCAGGTTCAAATTCTATTGTCGAAGACAACACAAGAAGTAACGAGCAGGTGGTAATTGCTATACGTGCTTCGGCAGGCGGGCTCGAGGCACTTCAAGATTTTTTTAGCGCAATGCCTGTTGATACATCCTTAGCGTTTGTGGTTATTCAGCACCTATCGCCCGATTACAAAAGTCTTATGGATGAGCTGCTGGCGCGCCATACCACCATCCCTTTTCAGGTTGCTGGCGATGGAATGCCCATTAGGCCCAACAACATATACCTTACCCCTCCTCGCAAAAACATCTCGATTTTTCATGAAAAGCTTTATTTAGATGATCAGGGGGCAAAAATGGGATTAAATCTGCCTATTGATATCTTTTTTCGATCGCTGGCTACCGATAAGGGGAAGCCGTCAAGGCTATCCTTGTCCCGTAGGGGCAATATATTGGCAGCATAATAATTAACAACAAGCACCTGTCGCCTCGGGGGCAATAAACAACAAGCATAGCTAACTCCGAAACCATACGATTATGGAGAACCAAAACCAACGCAAAGAAGAACTTCGCCTGAAGGTTGAAGCCGTGTTAAAGAGAGGAAAGTCGGATCAAGAAGATTTGAGTGGCACAGCGCTCGATGAGATTCTCCAAGAGGTTAGCGTCTACCATCAAGAGTTGGAATATCAAAACGATGAGTTGCAAAGGCTACATCATGAGCTGGAAAAGGTTAAAAATCAGAATGTGGAGTTATTCCAAAATGCACCAATAGGTTATGTGGTGGTGAACCTTGATAACCAGATCACTATGGTCAACACTTCGTTTGCCGATATGGTGGGGTTAGCTCAGAATGAAGTTTTTGGTACAGCCATAACCAATTACATCCATCCCGATTTCCAAGATCAGTTTTACCTCCTGGTAAAAAGGGTTAGTAAGGACAAGTCCAAAAGCAGTGCTCTGCTTAGGTTGAACAGCGAAACGAAGACCTTTGTTAAGCTTGAGTGTAATATACATAAAGAGAACGGGAACGTCTTCTACCGAATGGGTTTCCTCGATGTTACCCGCGAGGTGGTTAACGAGCAGCAGCTAATCGATAGCCGAGAGCGCTACCGTGCCGTGGCCGATTACGCCTACCACTGGGAGTACTGGCAAGATCCCGGTGGGCGACTGCTTTACATGTCGCCCTCGTGCGAGCGCATTACCGGTTATACTAAGTATGAGTTTTTCGAGAACCCAGATCTACTTGAACAAATTATTCACCCCGACGATAAGCATCTTTTTGACGAGCATAAATCCGTTGCAATTATCCCCGGCGAAACCAGGGTTGAGCACATTATTGAGTACCGAATTACCCGCAAGGATGGGGAAGTTAGATGGATTGGCCATGCCTGCCAAAATATCTATAAGGAGGATGGAACGCATATTGGTCAGAGAGCCACAAATAGGGACATAACCGAGAGGAAGAAGATTAGGGAAAAGCTCATTGAAAATCTAAATCTTCTCAGCAATACGCAGGAAATTGCACACATTGGTAGCTGGGAATTGGATGTGAAAACCAGTAAGCTAAACTGGTCCGATGAGATTTACCGTATTTTTGGTATTGAACCACAGCAGTTTGATGGGTCATACAAGCTTTTTCTTGAAATCGTGCACCCCGATGACCGAGAAGCGGTAAATGCTGCATACGTTAATTCCCTGCGGAATGATGAAAATGCTTTTGAAATAGAGCATAGAATTGTTAGACGGGATAACAACGAGGTGAGGTGTGTATATGAAAAATGTTACCACGAGAGGGACAATAACGGAAGGGTTATCCGCTCGGTGGGCATAGTGCAGGATATCACGGAGCGAAAGCAGCGAGAACAAAAATTGGTTGTAAGCGATAGGATTTTTAACCATACCATCGACATGCTATGCATTGCCGGGTTCGATGGGTATTTTAATACCCTAAATCCGGCATGGTCAAAAACCCTGGGTTGGAGTACCGAGGAGTTATTGGCCAAACCCTGGATTGATTTTGTTCACAAGGACGACAGGGAAGCCACAAGGTACATGAGAGCCGTGCTTGTTGATGGCGAGGAGATTTTCCAGTTCGAGAACCGTTTTGTATGCAAGGATGGTAGCTATAAGTGGCTATCGTGGAACTCCTATCCTTATCCTAAGGAGAACGTTATGTTTGGCGTTGTGCGCGATGTTACCTATAAAAAGCAGGCGGAGGAAAGGCTTCGTAACAGCGAGTTACAGCTAAATGAGCAAAACGAGGAGCTAACCTCACTTAACGAGGAGCTATACCAATCAAATGAGGAACTCCGCAATGTAATGGATGAGCTCCACGACAGTAACCAGCGCACCAGCGCGCTTTTGGCAGCCAACCCCGATACTATGTTTGTGTATAGCCGCAATGGGGTTTTCCTCGACTTCCACAGCCCAAACCCCGATGTATTACTCCTTAAGCCTAAAGATTTTTTGAATAGAAAGGCCAGTGAGGTTTTACCCGACTTTCTGGCAGAGCTAAACCAGCGGGCCATTGATGCGCTTTTTGAAACAGGAAAGCCACAAACCTATTACTACTCGCTTGAAATTAACAAGAAAACCTCCCATTTCGATGCCCGAATGGTAAGGTACGGAGAGCATAAAGCATTAGCTATAGTTAGGGACATTACCCAGCAAAAGCTAGCCGAAGAAAAACTAGCCCACTCCCATTACCTAATGCGTTACATCATTGAGCATAGCAGAAGTGCCATAGCGGTGCATGATAGGGAGATGAACTATATCTATGTGAGCCAACGGTATCTCGACGAGTATAAAGTTTCTGGTAAAGACATTATAGGAAAGAATCACTACGAAATATTCCCCGATTTACCCGAGAAGTGGAAAGAGGTTCATGCTAAAGCCCTTAAAGGGATTGTATCTAATGCCGAAGATGATTCCTACAATAAGGACGATGGCACAACGGAATGGACTCGCTGGGAGTGCCGCCCGTGGTACGATATGGATGGCTCAATTGGAGGTGTAATTGTTTATACCGAGGTGATTACTGAACGAAAACAAACCGAACTCGCCCTGCGCGAGAGCGAGGAGCGTTTCCGCGGCCTTTACGAGAACACCACCGTGGGTATATACCGAACAACGCCCGATGGGCAAATTTTGTTGGCAAATCCTACGCTTATAAAAATGCTTGAGTACTCCAGCTTCGAGGAGTTAGCAATGTGTAATCTTAATAATCAGGATCATGAAACGGGTTACCAAAGAACCGAGTTTATGCGGCAGGTTGAGGAGAGTGGTGAGGTAAAAGGTTTGCAATCGGCCTGGAGAACTAAAAGCGGTAAGGTTATTAATATCTCCGAGAGTGCTAGAACCGTTTACGACAATAAGGGAAAAGTGCTTTACTACGAGGGGATTGTGGAGGATGTAACCGAACGCACAAAAGCTGTGGATGCGCTTAGGGCAAGCCAGGAGCGTACCTCAAGCATATTGCGTGTGGCCCCCATAGGCATTGGCGTGGTGGTTAATCGAGTGCTAAATGAGGTGAATAAGACAATCTGCGATATGATTGGATATGCCAAGGAGGAGCTCATTGGAAAGAGCGCACAACTTCTATATCCCACCAAGGAGGAGTTTGAGTACGTTGGAAAGGAAATGTACAGGCAGATTGCCGAGAAGGGAACCGGCTCGGTTGAGACCCTTTGGCAGAAAAAGGATGGTTCAATTATCAATGTTTTACTATCATCAACCCCAATTGTTCAGGGCGATTTATCGCAAGGCGAAACCTTTACCGCGCTTGATATTACCCAGCGCAAGCAGAACGAAAAGCTTTTGGAGGGGCGTTTAAGGCTCTTGGAATTTGCCGACACGCATTCCCTTGCCGAGTTGCTCAAGGAGGCCCTTGCCGTGGCCGAAGACCTAACGGGCAGCCCGATTGGCTTTTACCATTTTATTGATGAGGAGAACGGCGAGATAAAGCTAAACCAGTGGTCGCAACGAACCGAAGAACAGTTTTGCAAGGTTAAGGGTACAGTAAATATGCATTATCCTATTGATATGGCAGGTGTTTGGGTCGAGTGCATTACAAAGCGTAAACCTATAATCCACAACGATTACCAAGCATTACCCAACAAAAAGGGTTTACCCCATGGGCATACCCCACTTACCCGCGAGCTAGTAGTTCCCGTTATACGCAATAGGCGTATTGTGGCAGTTCTGGGTATAGGCAATAAGGCTACTGATTATTCGAAAAATGATATCGATATTATTACTCAGCTGGCCGATATGGCCTGGGATATTGCCGAACGGAAAATGGCCGAGGAGGCTCTTAGAGCCAGCGAGGCGCAGTACCGATTGCTTTTCGAAAATATGACCCAAGGGTTTGCCCTGAGCGAGGTGATTTTAGATAACGATGGTGCTCCCGAAAATTACAGAATTGTAAGGGTTAATCCGGCATACGAGCGGTTAACAGGGTTCAAAGCAAAAAACATTGTTGGTAAAACCATTAAGGAAGTATTGCCCAACATAGAACCTTACTGGATTGAGACCTTTGGACAAGTTGCCCTAACAGGCAAACCTACACGGTACGACAACTATACTAGTGGGCTCGACAAATATTTTGATACGTGGGTTTTTAGTCCCCAAAAAGGTCAGTTTGCCGTATTATCGTCCGATATTACACAGCGTAAGAAAGCTGAGGAGCAGGTGCTTAAGCTCACAAAAGGTATTGAGCAAAGCCCAGCCATTGTGTTAATTACCGATATTGATGGGAATATTGAGTTTGTTAACCCCAGGTTTACCCAGGTAACGGGCTATTCATTTTATGAGGTAGTGGGGCAGAATCCTCGAGTGCTTAACTCGGGCCATCATAGCAGCGCATTTTATCAAAATCTATGGGACACAATTTTAAGTGGAAATGATTGGAAGGGTGAAATGCTCAATAGAAAGAAGAATGGCGAAACATACTGGGAATCAGCCCTAATTTCCCCAGTCAAAAATGAGGTAGGCGAAATAAAATATTTCATTGCCATTAAGGAGGATATCACAGAGCGCAAAAAGGCTGAAGAGGCTCTTATTCAGAGTGAGGTTAGCTTAAAGGAGAAGAACGAGGAGTACCTGGCCCTAAACGAGGAGCTAACCGAGAGCAACGAGCAAATTATTAAAATAAACCAGGATTTGGTACAGGCGCGCCTAAAGGCCGAGGAGAGCGATAGGTTAAAGTCGGCATTCCTTGCCAATATGAGCCATGAAATTCGTACCCCAATGAATGCCATTATAGGCTTTTCCGAGATGTTACTTACCCCTAGCTTACCCACTGAGCGAAAAGATTTTTTCGCCCAGATACTCAATACCGCCTGTCATCAGCTCCTTAACGTAGTTGAAGATGTGATAGATATCTCGAAGATTGAGACTGGTCAGATGGAGATACATAGGAGTGAAATGAGCATCAATAAGGCTATTTATCGAATTAGGGATATCTTTGAGCCTCAGGCTCAAGCTAATGGTGTCGAAATTAACGCCTTGTGTTTTTTCCCCGATAATCGCGACGACGTACTTACGGACGCAGGCAAGCTCAATCAGGTGCTTACCAACTTGCTTAATAACGCCCTAAAGTTTACCGAGAGCGGCACAGTTGATATTGGCTATACGCTTGCTGATAGTATGCTAAAGTTTTATGTGAAAGACACTGGGGTTGGCATCGATCCCAGCAATCACGAGCTTATCTTTGAACGCTTCCGTCAGGTTGAGATGGGCTCAACACGAAACTATGGTGGAACTGGTTTAGGCTTGCCAATATCTAAAGCGTTTATCGAGATGCTGGGTGGAAAAATCTGGGTTGAGTCGGAACTCGGCAAGGGGGCGAAATTCTTCTTTACCATCCCTTACGAACCCGTTTTTAAACCCCAGGTATCCGATGGGAAGAAGGTTGAACTCGATTCGTTTTGCTTTGCCGATAAAATCATTCTAGTTGCCGAGGACGAGGAGGCAAACTACCTATATATCAGCGAGCTGATTGAGGAGACAAGGGCAACCCTAATTAGGGCCTCCGATGGCCAAGCGACGGTTGATATTGTGCAGAGCAACCCCGATATCGATTTAGTCCTCATGGACATAAAGATGCCTGTAATGACAGGCGTTGAGGCAGCAAGGATAATTAGGGGTATGGACATAAAGGTTCCAATTATTGCCCTTACAGCTTACGCCATGACGGGTGATCGGGAAAATTGCCTTGCTGCTGGATGCAATGCATACATTTCAAAACCCGTTAGGCGAATTGAGCTGCTGAAAGCTATTGCAGAGCATCTTGCTAATCGTTGATTTTGTCTAGAAAAGGTCTAAATTCATACACCCCATTTCTCTTTCTCACATTAAGTTTTAACTTTGGTAATTGTCGGTTTATGCACAAAGAATTGGAGAATACTAAATGTCCCTAGCTAATAGTAACAGTTCGCCCGTACAGCTAATTGGCACCCTAATCAGGGGGGTGGGTGAGCCCATGCTTGTAGTCGACTCCAAGGGGGCTGTGATAGATTACAACAACCAAGCTAAAAAGCTTGTTGGAGATGATGGTAACACTCCTGTTGAAATCGGGTTGGGTAAGATGGGGATTACTAAGGACTGGTTCCTACAAAAGGTGTTTTCTTTACCTACCTCTGATTTTCCCATCAACATTTCCACTGCCACCCCAATCAACTCATGGTCAGAGAGTCAGAATGTGCTATGTAATCGAATTTATGTTGACGACAACATTTACTACACTTTAATTTTAAAAAACTCCTTAGGCATTGAAAACAAGCAGGATAAATTGACTGATGATGAGCTTGTAGATGGTTTTATTCAGAATACATCACTCCCAGTTCTGCTGATTGATAGTAATGACTTTGTCATCAAAAATGCGAATAGTAAAGCGCTGTCTTTTTTCGATTTACCCGCTTGCAAGGTGGTAGGCGTTCCGTTGGCCGATTTTGCTGAGAGTCCGAGTCGGTTTAACAGCTCGCTAAGCTCCTTCGTAAAAAATGGCTATACTGGGCTGGAGCTGTCCTTTAAAACGTCAAAATTACTACGTAGTACCGAAATTCACTACAGCGCTATCGAGCGCAAGGGCCAAAAGGTTTTGCTTTGCATTCTTATCGATATTACCCAGCAAAACCTAGCATTCTCCGAATTGCAGAGGATAAAGAATAGCTTGGCCAGCGAGGTGGCAAGCCAAACCAAGGATTTGGTGAGGATAAACAATGCGCTGCTTGAACAGATTAAGAACAAGCAGCGCATTGAGCAGGAGCTTAGGCAGTCGCAGGAGCTGTTTATGCACCTGTTTAGGCTTAACCCCAATGGCTTGGTGCTTCGCGAGCTCCAGTCCCCAAAAATAATCGAGTTAAACCAGAGCTTTCTCAAAATTTTTGGCCTCAAGGCCAACGAAACCAAAGGGAAAACCCTAGACGATTTTAACCTGATTATAAACAGCAAAGCCTATAATCAGCTTTTAGCTGAGCTGCAAGAAAAGCGGAGACTAACAGATGTTCCGCTTACCATGATGTCCAATTCGGGGCATGTGGTTTTTGTGGAGTGGAGTGGAGAGGTTGTTAAGGTAAATGATCAAGAGTTTATTCTTGAGGTATTTCACGACATTACCCAAACGCAAATCTATCAGCAGAAGCTTGTTGAGAGTGAGGAGCGATATCGAACCATGTTTAACAATGCCCTCGTGGGAATTTCTCGAGCACGAACCACCACAGGCTTAATTAGCAGCTGCAACAGGTATTTTGCCCAGCTTATTGGTTACAAGGCAGAAAGAGATATTGTTGGAAAATCCATTGAGAAGCATTTTACAAATACCAAGCAAAGAGCTACGTTTCTTAGCAAGCTTAGAGCTAATGGATCGGCCATTGGTGAGTTCGAACTTACCACCGTGCAGGGAAAGGGGATTTGGGTTGTCGATTATGCCGTTATCAATATCGAAGAACGATATGTTGACGAGGTAGTGGTTGATATTACCGACCGAAAGATTATGGAAAACCTGCTGGTTAGCAAAGAGAAAAGGTTCAGGAGTATGATCGAAAAAGCCTCGGATCTAATTCTTATTATCGATGGTGAGGGGGAAATGTTGTACCTAAGCCCTTCGGTTGAGTCGGAGCTGGGGTACGCAATTGAGAACTATTTAGGTCAGAATATATTTAGCTACCTTAACCCAAGCGATGTAGGTAAGGTTAAGGAGATGCTGAGCGGGGAAGTGTTAACATCGGCAACAACCCATGAGTTTAGGATTAAGCACAAGCAAGGGCATGAGAAGGTGTACGAATTTAGCGCAACCGATTTGAGAATCGATCCTGCCATTGGAGGCATTATTCTCAACGCCTACGATATTACCGAAAAGATTAAGGCTCGTGAGGAGATAAACGCAGCGCTGGAGAAGGAGATGGAGCTTAGCCGACAGAAAACCCAGTTTATATCAACCGTATCGCACGAATTCCGTACCCCCTTAACCAACATCTCACTCAACGTGCAGCTTCTGCAAAAATACCTCAAAGATAACCGCTTGGAGAAAGCTCAGCTGGCCATTAACCGGTTGTTGAATGCTGAGCGTAGGCTCACAGCCCTGCTTAACGAGGTGTCGCTGGTTAGCAAGGATCAGAGCGGCAGGTTAAGCTTTACCCCCGAAAAATGGAACATCCGATCGCTAACCGACGACCTGTTGGAACAGATTGATTATCTGTTACAGCCAAATGTAAATGTTAAGATTCTTGAGTCTAACAATAGGCAAGTGCTCATGGATAAGAATCTATTAACCCATATCCTTGGAAATTTTGTAAGCAATGCCATAAAATATTCACCCAAGAAAAATTCCATTGAGGTAGTAATTGGCCTGAACCTTAACGATGAGTACGAAATTCGAGTAATCGATCAGGGGGTTGGAATTCCTAAGGAGGAGCAACAATTCCTTTTCGATCCGTACTTTAGGGCTTCAAACGCCAAGGATATATCGGGAACAGGCCTAGGGCTAAATATTGCAAAGCGATGCGTTGAGCTGCATGGTGGGAAACTAGTTCTAAGCTCAGATGAGGGAACAGGAACCGAGATAGCCGCTATAATTCCGTTACATAGTTAATTATCAATAATGCAGATTATGGGCAGAAAAGTGCTCCTTATTGAGGATGATCATGATTTGAGGGAGACAACCGTGGAGTTGCTAACCGACGAGGGGTTTGTAGCATTGGCAGCCGAGCAGGGTGCCCAAGGAATACAAATGGCATTGCAGCACATCCCCGATGTGATAGTTTGCGATATCAATATGCCCGGACTGTCTGGCTATGAGGTTTACAATATGCTGCATCAGGTAAACACCACATCGGTTATTCCTTTCATCTTCCTGTCGGCCAAATCTACCCGCGACGAGATATTGGCAGGGCTGCATCTGGGGGCCGATGATTACATTACAAAGCCCTTCGAATTCGATGATCTTGTTGCGGTAATCAAAAGGCGTATTGAGCGGCGCAAGCGCATTGCCGATCAGCACGACGAGAATTTTAAGGTGCTTTTTGAGAATATGCACGACCCAGCATTTATCCTTAATCAGTGTAATTTCGAGTATGTAAATCGGCCTTTCATTAAAATGCTGGGATATAATCAGGAACAGATTGAGGGTATGTCCATCACCAATATTCTCAGTGGCGGATCGCTGTCAAAATTCTCGCAAGCGGCCGAGCAATGCAGCGGTGGGTTAAAGAAATCGTTTGGTTTGGCTGTTGATATTCTGCTAAAGGATAAGACAACGGTTAATGTCGATCTTGTTGGAATGCAGGTGCAGTTCAAAGGGTTGCCATGCTTGCTGTGTACTTTGGAGTTCTCCAATGAGCAAATTGCTCTGGAGGATTCAAATCAGAAAGATTCGGGTGAGCTACCCATTTCGGGACGGGAGCATGAGGTTTTAGAACTTATTTGTCAAGGATTTACCAATGCCGAGATTGCCGAGAAGCTATTCCTTTCCGAGCGAACCGTAGAGGGGCATCGATCCAGGTTGTTCTCCAAAACCGGCACAAAAAATGCCGTGGCGCTTGCCATGTGGGCAGTTAAAAATAATATTTATAAGGTTTAGCGTATTAACCACATCTTCAGCAGCCTATATATTTGTATGGATGTAGCTAGGCATAGCGTTTTAAACTGGGCTTCAGCTATGGTTATTGCGCATAGGTGTTTTTTTCTCAAACATATTGTTTTTCTTTATGTCCCCTTAGGCCTGCCTGCCGCCAAAGCCGTCAGGCTAACGTTTGGAGGGTGTGTAAAGTGCTGGACAACGTGCCGAGTATCTTACCACCGAGAACCGACGTATTATATAGCTAATTGTAACTTTGTTAGGCAACACATTGAGGATCCATATAAAGAGAATAATTGTATTTAAAAAAAATACTCGTACATTTGTAACCAATGTGTAAGGTTTAATAATGTGGTTATATGGAAGAATATTTTTCATTATCTGAAACTGCTGATATTGTTGGTAAAAGTAAGGAAACTCTACGAAGATGGGATAGAGAAAGCATATTAAATGCTGTCCGAGAACCCGTTTCAAATTACAGAGTTTATAAAAAATCTGATGTGCAAACTCTATTAGGGAGTTTATTTCCTGAAATAACTAATGATAAAGTTTCCAATTTCGTTAATCCTGAAAATTCATACTCAGTTGTTGAACTTTTTGCTGGAGCTGGTGGCCTAGCCATTGGTCTTGAAAATGCTGGCTTAAAATGCGTTGCATTGAATGAAATTGATAAATATGCTTGTCAGACACTCAGAACGAACAGACCTAATTGGAATGTTCTTGAGGGTGATATTAAGAATTTTAATTTCTCTACCTTTAAAAATAAAGTAGACGTAGTAACAGGTGGATTTCCTTGTCAAGCTTTTAGTTATGCTGGAAAAAAGTTAGGGCTAAATGATGCAAGAGGAACACTCTTCTATGAATTTGCAAGAGTTGTTCAAGAGATTAATCCTGCAATCTGTTTAGGTGAAAATGTTCGTGGATTATTAAGTCACGAGAATGGAAAGACTTTACAAGGAATGATTTCTGTGTTAGATGAAATTGGTTACAGGGTTGTACCTGTTCAAGTTCTTAAAGCTATAAATTATAGAGTACCTCAAAAAAGAGAGCGATTAATATTAATAGGAATTAGAAAAGATATTGACCTTAATTATGAATACCCAAAACCCCACAATAAGATATTCACTCTCAAAGATGCCTTGAAGAAAGGTGAACTATTTAAAAGTGATGTTCCCAAGTCGGATGGAGCAAAATATCCGAAAAACAAGAAAAAAGTTCTTGATTTAGTACCACCTAAAGGTTACTGGCGTGATTTACCCCTCGATATACAAAAAGAATATATGGGTGGCAGTTTCTATTTAGGCGGTGGTAAAACAGGAATGGCACGAAGAATCGGCTGGGATGAACCATCATTAACTTTAACTTGTAGTCCTGCCCAAAAGCAAACGGAAAGATGCCATCCTGATGAAACACGACCTTTCACCGTAAGAGAGTATGCTCGTATCCAAACTTTTCCTGATGATTGGATTTTTTCTGGCCCACTATCACAGCAATATAAACAAATTGGAAATGCTGTGCCAGTTAATCTAGGGCAAGAAATTGGATATTCAATTGTGAAATTCTTAAATGAGTTTTATTCTATGAAAAATCAAAAAGCGGTGAACTTTTAATTTCTTCTGCTAAATCTTGGCAACCCTTATTGATTAAATTTTTTGTGTCAATACTATTTATACTTTTATGTAATTCAGCCACTAGCACATTGTAAAAGTTGGGAAATCCTGTTACTCTATGCCAAAAGTCTACACCTATGATTACAGGGTGAATTTTATCAATTAATTTGTAGTGCATACTTAGTTCGCTTTTTTCTCCGTAAAGAACTCCCACTATAAAGTCAGAGTTGCTTATACCTTCAAAAGCTTTATTTGTTCTTGCTAAATTTATTGTTTTTGTAAATTTCTGGACTAAAGGTTTTACATCTTCGGAATTGATTGTGTTTGGACCTGATTTTAATTGACACCATTTCTTTCTATTATCAATTTTATCAACGAATTCTATATCCATTCCTTTTATTAGAGAGCCACTTGCTAAACCTAACTCCACAAACATATTCTGAATTCTAGTCCCAAATGATGTATTTATAGATGTACCAAGAACTCTTGGGTAAAATAATGCTTTTGCAACTCCTTCAGGACTATAATTTCCTTCTAGAACTCTTGAGAGGTACTTAACAACAATAGGGTTTATGTTATATGATTTTAACTTTGAATTCTTTTTCAGAGATGTTTCTATGTGATTGTTAAATATATATGTTTCAAAATAATCAACAATTTTCTTTGTGAGTTCTTTTTCAGTCATTGTTTTTTTATTTAAAACTCAAATGTAGTGTTTATTTCGGAATTATCAGATTCCCCTGATTTTTTAGAATGACCGCCACTATGTTGTTACTTTGTTTAACAGAGTGTTAGCGCATTTATAGGGAGGATAGAGCAATATGAAAACTTCAAGAAGTCAAGGCGTAATAGCCTAGAGAACCCCCGATGACTAACATGAGCGAAGTGCGGTGGCAGGGCACAACGGCGGGGGTGTGGGAGGAAATGCCGAATAGATAGCCCCATGTGCGGGGTGTTTGCCTTCGATTTGGAACGCACTATCTCAATTTCAGCAGTTTAAACATTTTCATTAAGCCTTCTGATGAAGGGGCTAAACAGCTTCGCCCCGCGTTCCGCATCGCTTACAACGCCATAGGGCTTGCTATTCGGCTGAGCGGGAGGCAGCATTCCTGCCTGCCAAAACGGCAGTGCAGGCAGGGTTTTGCCATGATTCTTTGTTACTTTCTCATCTAGAAGAAACTAAAGGAATGAACGAGTATGTCAACACAATACCAACCAACCAACCAAAACCAACCAGCTAGCCATTATTGCTAGCCGCTGGTTGGTTTCACACGCAAAGCGTATGTATTTAGTATTTACGCTGGTTTCTCAATACCCAGTAATCGTCGAACCCCCGATAGTAGACTTTTTATTTCAAAGGGCTTGACGAGCACTAATTTGGCACCTAGCTCCTTGGCCATGAGCAGGTAGTCGCGCGAATCGAAGTAGCCTCCTCCCGATATGGCAATCAGCTTGGTGTTGGGGTGCGTTTTTCTCACCCACATGATCACCTCAAGGCCATCCTCTTCGGGCATCACAATATCGGTTATGATAAGGTCATAAGGATTTGCATTCTGAAGCCTTATACCCTCTCTGCCGTTGCAGGCCATATCAACACTAAACCCTTCGTTGAGCAGCAACTCCCTGATAGTTTGAGCCAACTCCCGATCGTCATCTATTATTAAAATCCGTTGCTGCATTTGTATGTTGGTAGTATCAAACATCATTTGTGCCTTTAGTTTGTTCACTTTGCTTTGCGTGTTGCTATTTATGCAATTTCTTCCACCGATTGCTTTAACGAACCTTGGGTTGTCGTTTCAACAAGTGAAGTTAAATCGTCCGATGAGAAAATGGCATCCATATCGAGAATCATTACAAACTTCTCATCGATGCTGGTTACCCCATCAATAAATTCGCTCCTATATCGGCTACCAATGCTTGGAGCAGGCATAATTTGGCTGGGCTCAATCTCCAGCACAGCCTGCACTGCATCGACTAGGGTGCCTAGTTTTACCGACTCATTGTCCACCACGATATCCATTACAATTATGCAAGTGTTATTTGTATGCTCTGTGGGGCTCATGCCAAACTTCATCCGCGTATCGATTACTGGAAGAACAGTACCTCTTAGGTTAATCACCCCTTTCATATACTCTGGGGCTTGAGGTACCGCTGTGATCTTGCTTAGCTCCAGTATGTTAAGAACCTTGCTTGCGTGTGCCGCAAACTCCTCATCTCCTAGTTTGAATGATAGGTATGAGTTTATCTTTTTATCTTTTTCATTGCTCATTATTCCGGCTAAAGTAAAATTTAAGGTGCTGGAATTATTATCCTATAATAATAATCTATAATTTGGCAGTAAATATTACAAAACAGTTTATGGATCAAGAAGCATTGTTCAAGCAAATGGCCATGATATTAG
>Ga0334883_1000717_pt1 | contig 56820 bp, 40 predicted proteins | sample GraSluR1_MG_6_FD_207230 | JGI IMG/M metagenome (GOLD analysis project Ga0334883, IMG submission 207230) | Sludge microbial communities from methane-producing bioreactor in Wageningen University, Netherlands - Granular Sludge_09_05-R1 | ecosystem: Engineered > Bioreactor > Anaerobic >...
CTGGGTCCACATCTTCAACCACAAAGACCTCTCAGGCTGGAAAGCCAACGAAAACAAGGACTCCTTCACCGTCAAAGACGGCATCCTCGTCGTCCACGGACCAAGAAGCCACCTCTTCTACACAGGCCCCGTCTGCAACGCCAACTTCAAAAACTTCGAATGGAAAGCCGACGTAATGACCTTCCCAAAGGCCAACTCGGGCATGTACTTCCACACCGAATACCAGGACGCCGGCTGGCCCAACAAGGGCTATGAAGTCCAGGTCAACACCTCACACAGCGACCGCAAAAAAACCGGCGGCCTCTACGGCGTCGTCGACGTCATCGACAACGCACCCTCCAAAGACAACCAGTGGTTCACACAGCACATCATCGTCAAGGACAAACGCATCATCATCAAGGTCGACGGCAAGATAACCGTCGACTATACCGAACCGGACAACGTCCGAGGCGCCCGCCGCCTCTCCGCCGGAACCGTCGCCATCCAGGGCCACGACCCCGACAGCATCGTCCACTACAAAAACATTATGATAAAGCCCCTCGATCCCGACTGCCGGTGGATCGACCTCTTCAACGGCAAAGACCTCGAAAACTGGAAAATCAAATTCTCAGGCCACGACCTCGGCGAAAACTACCTCGACACATTCCGCGTCGAAGACGGCCTCCTCAAGGTCTGCTACGACAAATACAAAAACTTCGACAACAAATTCGGCCACATCTTCCACGAACGCAAGTTCTCCCGCTACATCCTCCGCGCCGAATACCGATTCACCGGCGACCAGGTCCCCGGCGGCCCCGGCTGGGCTTTCCGCAACAACGGCCTCATGCTCCACTGCCAGGCCCCCGAAACAATGAGCAAAAACCAGGACTTCCCCGTCTCCATCGAAGTCCAGCTCCTCGGCGGCCCAGGCTCCGGAAACCGACCAACCGCAAACCTCTGCACACCCGGAACCAACGTCGTAATGAACGACAAGCTCATCACCGCCCACTGCACTAACTCAAAATCCCAGACATACCACGGAGACCAGTGGGTAACCGTCGACATCGAAGTCCACGGCGGCGACATCGTAAGACACATGATCGACGGCCGCGTCGTCCTCGAATACGAAAAACCCCAGCTCGACGAAAGAGACGCAGACGCAAAAAAACTGATCCCCCAAAACAACGGCCTCATCGTCCAGGAAGGATACATAGCGCTCCAGGCAGAAAGCCACCCAACCGAATTCCGAAAAATAAAAATACTCCCCCTCGAACGCTGAAAAACACCCCACATTGTCATCGCCAGGACCGCAGCGACGAAGCGAATTACCCTTCCGTCAATACGGTCACTGCCCGTCATTCCCGCGCAGCGCCTGCCCTCGACCTGATCGGGGGCGGCAATCCAGCACATGCCAACGCCCCCCGCCGCCAACAACGCCCCCCATCAACCATCCAACTGTCCATCTCGTCCACCCAGTCCATCCCGTCCATCCCGTCCATTTCGTCCATCCCGTCCATTCTCGTCCCTCCAAGGCACCCACTGTCATCCTGAGCCACCCACTGTCATCCTGAGCCACCCACTGTCATCCTGATATGAAGAGTATAACCTATGAGGACCTGTTTTTTAAGCCATCGCGAAGCGATTCCAATTCCACCCCTTCCATTCCTCCCGTACCTCTCACCCACCCCCGTCCATCCCGTCCATTTCGTCCATGCACGCGCCGCCAACCACCGCATTTTCCCCCACACAATCCCCTTGCTTCCCCTCCGCTTTATGCTACAATCACATCATGCCAAAAAAGCCAAAACAACAGACCTCGCCAACCCCAACCCCCAGACCCTCCGCACTCCTCGACGCCCGCGTCGTCTACTGCCCACACAACCTCGACCAGCTCGCCAAACTCCCCGACCGATCCGTAGACCTCATCTACATCGACCCGCCTTTCAACTCAAACCGAAACTACGAAGTCTTCTGGGCGAAACAAAGAAAATTTCAAACACCGGCAGTGCCTGAAACATGTTTGATCCAAACGCCCGCGCGGACAAACTTATCCTAAAGGATTTGTCAGTCGATCGGATTTGTTGCATCATAGGAGCTGGCTGCTCCTCGGTGGCTGGATTGCCATTGGGAGACAACCTGCTTGATATAGACCGCGCTCATGTTAGGTCTGTTGCCATATTGAAGCGATTCCAAGCGGTGCAAGAAGATTTTCAGAGCTGGCGAAGTAGTAACCCAGATAAGATAGCCGAGCAGTATCTCACTGAACTTTACAATGCCACTTTGACCCGTGTACCATTCGAATGGGTTCTGGAATTGCTTATGGCAATCATAGGCAATCCGCTATACTACGAGAATCGAATGGTCCGACCATCCCGTTGCCAAGCCCACATTCACTTCTGGCGAAAACTCATTGAGGCGTTTTCGGATATTTCCGTGGTTACGCTCAATTACGACATGCTGATTGAAAGATGCTTACGGCATCGTGCTATCCGGGGTTGGGCCGGACCGGGCTTCTACTATGGCGGCATTCCCCGTCCTCAGCTTCTCAAGGGCAAAGCAATGGTAGGGCAACATCGAGAAATAGAAATGGCGGGTTCTATACCTCTCTTCAAATTACATGGCTCAGTGAACTGGGCTTGTCGTTGCGGATGTTTGGAATTCTACCAAGATGTACGACCTCTGTTTTTATTGAAGCATAAGCCTGCTATTGTGCCCCCGATCGAGGAAAAAAGCATACCGAGCTGGCTTCAGCAGATTTGGTGGGCTGCATCTTCGGTGTTATCTAAAGCCCATTTATGGTTGGTATGTGGGTACTCGTTGCCAGCTTATGATTATGCGGTTCGCAAGTTGTTGCGAAAAACTGTGTCCGATGATCTCAAGGCGGTAATTCTGTGCGACCCCAACGCTCATAACTTACAGTCTACATGGCAACATATAGCGCCAGGCCGGCAAATCATATGTTTGCCCGGCTTGCCAGAATGTCTGGAGTTGATCGATTGACCAGTTCGAAGCTTCCTGACGTGCTGCCTACGCCTTCGTCACACGTGCGAAGCCCGAACAAAAGGATTCTTCATAGCCTTCGACTTCTCCTCCCACGCCCTCTCGGAAATCGACGCCTTGTTCCGCCGATCACACAAAGTCATCATCCCCCTCACAATACTCTATTCGCCTTTTATTTCGGCTTTGCTCTTTATATTCTTAATAATTACATCCTCAACCAAACGTTGTTCAAAATCCGCCAACTCAGAACTGCTTGCTGTAGGAATACTGCTCTTTGCAATTTGGAGGACTCTCTTAACTACACTCAAGTAATGTGGTTGCGGTTTATGTCTTTCCAGTATTTGCCTGACTTCATCACATGATAATCCGTCAACCTCAGCTTTCGCCATGGTAGCCGCTTTTGCCCAACTCTTTGGAATCCACAACGAAGACAAACTATCAAGTTGATCATTTACAATGGTGCGCATGGTCTCATTGTCCCCTTTATTCAGCTCGCCCCAATCCGGTGTACCCACGCGAGAGAATAGATTCCCAACCGTCCAGCCCAATTTCGCGCGAAACAGGCCGCACAGCCGTCCCGTTCGGGCTTTTTGGCAAACCTCGTACACTGCTTCATCTAATCGTAGACTGCATGACAGCCTGAGCAACGCGACAGCAGGTTCGCCCAGTTGTACACCCGCGTCAGATTGTAAGTAGAACAGGCCCTCTTTCCATGCATTTTGATTGAGGATCTTCTTCACGAAGTGTGCTGCTTCGTTTTTCTTTTCTTGCGGATAAATCCGGGGCACCTTACAGATCGGCAACTGCTGACAAACAGCCCCAAGAAGTTCGGGGAGTGCCGTAGCCAAAGATATCACTCCGGCAATGTTCACGAAAGCGGTGTCACACTTGCCCTCGCGACAGACCAAATCACAATCCTGAGTCGTAATTATGTACGCCAGCCATCGCTTGTCGTTCAACGGTTCGACTTTGGCAAGCAGCCGCCGCAGGTCCTCAGTAGGTTGAAGTATATCGCCTTGCCTCAAGCCTATTTCTGTTTCCGAGATCTGCTCATAGGTCCAATGTAACCCTTCTCGTGAGGTTCTGAAAGCTTCCGACATTGGCAACTACCAGGCTAGTGAGTTGACGAGTCTGTTTCACTCTTCGGCGGCCGAGGCGCCAGTCTTACCGAAATGGTACCCGTAGACCGCCAGGTTGATACGCAACGAACCTTCTTTGCTTCGCAATCAGTGCTCTTGTTTGTTACTGAGCTTACCTGCACAGCTTCTTGAAAAGCTGACTGCGCAGGACTTATCTGCGTGCATGTCTTATCAAGCATTCGATTCCTCCATCACTTCAGACACCAACATATATTCACATAGCGACAAAGTTACTTCCTTTACTAATTCGCTCGGTATTTCCAGCCAGTCCTTCAGTTCCCCCCAATTTCTCGAATCTCTGTGGAAGTTAAGCTCAATCGTCAGATCAGTTCCTCCCATAGACCCCAGACTAGCACTCATTGTAACCACACCAGCATTCAATTGGTCTTTCCTGGGTCTGATCTGCCTTGACAAACCTCGTGAAATAATACTGTATTCTGTACACAACCTATCATCTAAAAGCGAGTCAAAAAGCTCGACAGTTTGACCCGGTACTTCGTCAAATCTGTACCGAACGTTGAAACCAGCGGCTGTCACCGGGGTGACTGGGAGTTTTTCCAAAGCCTTGGCTGCTACTTTCATTGCCTTGCTCAATCCGCTGAAGCTGTGATCTTCCGCTATTACTTCCAGGACCTCGTTATTCACAGATACAATGACTTGGTCGTGTCTTACCCTTAAGGGTCCAATAGTGTCAATCGCCACTTGAACCTCGATTGGTGTCCCGTCGCCTAGGCAGAAGACCTCCTTAGCGATCCAAGCCGGCGAAAAGATCGCCCGGTTCCACGAACCCCTGACGATAACATTCCAATTGTATGCTTTTGCACTCATTTTACGTCGCCTTTGCACAATCGTTCTGTCTGTGGTTTTTATTGGCGCAAAACAGCATCAAGTTCAGTAATCTATTGTGCGTCTCTCCGCTTTTCAGTTCGTGCTGCTTCAGCCACTTGAAGCTTTACACATTATATCATCGGTTGTCCATACCACAACCTCTTGTCCGACCCGGTAAAAATCAAACTTCATGTCGACCTGACACACTCGGGGCTAATCGGACCCTCTTTCCTTCGGCCTGAAATGGCCTTTCCATGCACCTAGGGACGGAGTCGTTCACCTCACGCTATTTGCCCCTCCTGCGTCATCTCCACCACCGACCTGAACCCACCGTAGGCCATCCGCGTGCAGTCAAACGGCTCCCCCATCTCCTTTTTTTCCGCCACACGAAAGTGCTGCCCGCCCCAAAAGAAAAACACGCGCAGCGTGGCCGCTACATTCAACGCTGCGAACAGCCCCCGCCAACACCCCCACCCCCCACTCATTTACTTATCTATTTGTCTAATTTTATACCCAACTACTCGTCTACCCAGCCCCCGCGACACTACTTCACTACTCCGCTGCTCCACTTCTCTGCTGATTTCGTGGCTCCAAATCGCCCCCAAGCGCAGAAACCCTCACCAACTCAAAAAAAACACCCCCTTAAGAACACTCCCGCGCAAAAAAATGAAAAAACGCGCACTTCTGCGCAAAAAATCTCCCCCCTTTTCAGCAAAAATACGCAAAAACAAGCACTTTCCGCCGCGTTCTGAGCCCCTTCGAGGGGTCAAAACCCCTCAAAAACCCGCCCCTGGCGGCCTCACACCCCGATTTCACCCCGTTTTTCAGCGTGTTTGCGGCACTTGCAGTCCCCCGCATCGACCGCCCCGTCAAGCTTCACCGCCACGATACTCGTATCATCGATCTGCGGTGCAAGACCCACAAAACGCCTCCGAAACCCCAATATCGTCCGAACCATCTCACCCGCCGGGCATAAAACGCACTGACTCGCCGCCGCAAGCATCCGATCCTTCCCCCAAGTCTCATTATCGAAGTTCATAGCGTCAATAAGCCCATCCGTATACATAAGCAGACAGTCCCCGCCCTCGAGTGCCAGAGTCTCCGTCGCATACTCGGCATCCTCCATAATCCCAAGCACCAAACCGCCCTTATTAAGCTCAATAACGCGGTTTTGACGCAGTATAAGACCAGGCTCATGTCCGCAATTGCAGTAAGTAATCGTCTTGTCCCTGACGTTTACGATCGCCAGAAACAGCGTTATAAACTCCCCGTCCCGGCATTCCCGGCAGGCCATACTGTTGATCTTCGTAATGATCTCGATCATCGTATGCCGTCCGTAACCCCCGTCCGAATACGCCCTGAGAGCACCCCGGAACATGCTCATCATCATCGCCGCCGGCACCCCCTTGCCGATCACATCCGCTATCGCAATCGCGATAACCTGATCGTCAAGCCGTACAAAATCATAAAGATCCCCACCGATCTGAAAACAAGGCTCATAAATCGCCGCCACGTCCAGCCCGCTGCAGCAAGGCGCCTCGCGCGGTATCATCCGCCGCTGTATTTCCGCCGCCAATCGCATCTGCTCAGCCATTCGGGCCCCTTCCAGGGCCTGGCTGTACAGCCGCGCATTGGTAATAGCCACGGCACACTGGCTTGCCACAATCCGCGCCACCGAGTGCGCCTCGCTGTCGAAACGCGCCGGCTCCGGGCTGTAAAGGCGGAGGACGCCTATAGGTTTGTCGCGGAACTTCATGGCAACGGTAAGCTGGCTTATCAGATTTTCCTTTTCGGCCGCCTCGGGGTACTTAACGCGGCTGTCGCAGCGCATATCGTCTATAATGACCGCTTCGCCCTCGAAAGCGGCGCTGATGACCGGGTCGTCCTTGCTGACGGGACCTTTGTTGCGATATTCCTCGCTCAGGCCGTAGGTGCTGCGCATCTTGAGGTCGCCGGCCTCATCGTCGAGCAGCCGAATCGAACATGCCCGAGTGTTTGTTACCTTCACAGCGGCCTCTGCGAGCCGATCCAGCACTTCCTGCAATTGCAGGTTGCCCGCCACCATCGTCGATATATCAAAAAGCTGGTCCCGGCGGTCCAGCAGTTCTCCTGGAGTTTTTTCTGTCATTTTCCGATGATTTCACTGAAAACGATAATACCCAGTATTGATTATACCGGCCTTTCTGCAATAGTATACGGGTTTTCGGGCGCCGCGGGCGATTTTATTTGCGCCGGGTCGCGGCGGAGGCGTAAATGGCTGATACTGCAAGACATGTGATTTTTTCCGGACGCGTTCAGGGCGTGGGTTTTCGCTACACGTGCCACCGGATAGCCATACGGTACGACCTGACAGGTTTCGTCAAGAACCTCCCGGACGGCTCGGTCGAGATGTTAGCCCAGGGCCACTTGGACGATGTCGCTGACTGCCTTGCCGACATCCATGACAGTTTCAGCGGTTATATCCGCAACACCGAGACCACCGAAGTGCCGGTAAACCCTCGACATACCGATTTCAGAATTGCGTTTTAAGCCTAATCAGCCAACAAAGAGGGCCCACGGTCGGGTCTTTGCATAAGAGACTTTCCAGCGGCAGCATTTGCGGAGGGGCGACATGCAAGAAGACATAGATGGTCGGACTAATGAGCCTTTCTTTTCTGGGGAGGTGGGACCGGATGACAGCGGCGCAGAGTCGGAGGACTGGTCAGGCCGTCGACTGGGACATTATCGTATCCGGCGGGAGCTCGGACACGGATCGATGGGTGTGGTCTATCTTGCCGAGGACATGCGACTTTGCCGATTGGTGGCGATCAAGTCGCTGACTGTCAGGCTGCGAAAGTATCCCGACGCAATCGAACAGATAAGGCATGAGGCACAACTGCTGGCCCAGCTAAACCATTCCGGCGTCAGCATCATCTACGATATTCTTGAGCACGACGGGGATACGTACCTGATCCTCGAATATGTTCCGGGTCGCACGCTGGCGGAATTGATGTCCGGCGGCAGTCGAACGGTGCTGGAAACAATTGCCACGGGGATTCAGATCGCCAACGCAGTATCGGCGGCGCATGCCATGGGAATTGTGCACAGAGACCTCAAACCGTCCAACATGAAAGTTACCGATGAGGGCGCGGTGAAAGTGTTGGATTTCGGTATTGGCTTGACACCCGCAAAAAACGCCGCAGCCAGCCCCTCGGCCGGCACCCCGGCCTATATGAGCCCCGAACAGGTGCGAGGTGAAGCGGTCGATGCGCAAAGCGACGTATGGTCGCTGGGCTGTATCCTCTACGAGATGGTCACTGCTCGCCATCCCTTCGCCCGCGCTGCGCGACAGGAGACATTCGCAGCGGTCCTTCAGGCCGAACCAGACTGGTCGGCTTTTCCGCCGGACATGCTGCCCGAGCTCCGTGCAATAATCGCAAAGTGCATAGCCAAAGAAAAGCTCGCGCGCTATCGGACCGCCGAGCAGCTTGCCGCGGATCTGCGCCGCTGCCACGAGATGCTGACCAGTTCGGCGGTAAATGCCCGCGTCCTCTGGCGCCGCGTCCGACGGCCCCGTGTCGCCGCCGCAATCTTCTGTCTTTTCGTCATCATTGCCGTATTGGCCTCCTGTGCAATATACCGCGCACAACGTATTCGCTGGGCGCATACACAAGCATTGCCCGAGGTCTCCCAACTGATCGAACAGCAGCATTACTGCAAGGCCTTTCACCTGGCCGGACAGGCTCAGGATTGGATTGCAGGCGATTCGCTGCTTGTCCAGCTATGGCCGAGAATGGCCAAGCCCAACTTCCGCCTCTTGACCTCGCCCAGCCGAGCCAGGGTTGCTTATCGGGAATACGGCGATGTCGACGCGCCGTGGAGAAGCCTCGGGCTTTCACCAGTAGAGCAGACATGGTTTCCGTTCGGCGTCTATCGCCTGCTTATCGAAAAAGATGGTTGTGCCCCGGTTGAGCGGCTTATCTGGAACCTCCATCATCGCCTCGATTACAAACATTTGCCTGAACAAATCGTGCTCCACAGTTATGAAGAAATCCCGCCTGACATGGTGTATGTCCCGCCCCTGCTTGTGCCGGCCGCGGACTGGTGGTTCACGACGCAAAAACAGAGATGGACCGGAGCTTTTTTTATTGATCGATATGAGGTCTCCAACCGCCAATACCATCAATTTGTCACAGCCGGCGGTTATGCAAGCAAGAGTTTCTGGGAGCACTCATTTATCAAGGACGGCCGGGAAATCACATGGCAGCAGGCTCAGGATTTCTTCCGCGATTCGACCGGGCGCCCCGGTCCGGCTAACTGGCAGTACGGCATTTATCCAACGGGACAGGGCGATCTTCCGGTTACCGGCATCAGTTGGTATGAAGCCTGCGCCTATGCCCGATACAGGCAGAAGGTGCTGCCCACCATATACCATTGGATAGCCGCGGCCATGCCCCTGCAAACCAGCACGTACACCATTGCCCGCAGCAATTTCAGCGCCGCTGGTATTCGCCCTGTCGATGGCACCGAGGCCATGAATGTCTTCGGTTCTTATGATATGGCCGGCAACGCCGCCGAATGGTGCTTTAACGCCAGAGATGATTCGCCAGATCAACGCTATGTACTTGGCGGCGCCTGGGATCAGCCCGACTTCATGTTCTATACCCCCGCATGTAATGACGCATTCGAGCGACCCGACAACACGGGATTTCGATGCATTTGCTGTCTCCCTGAAGAAGACCTCGAAAGAACATGGGGCGTTCTGTCGGCGCCCACACTTGTAAATCAGCGCAACCTTCATGCCCCGCATCCGTTGCCTGAACGCGACTTCAGACTCCTTACGCGAGGTCTGTTTGCATATGACCGCCAAGCTCCGTTCAATGCCGAAATTGCGCTCGCCCAGCCCGTGTCACCTCCCTGCCGAATGGAACGCGTTACGATCGACGCCGCTTACGACGGACAACGCATGGATGTCTTGATGTACCTGCCGGATTCCGCGAGCTTCAAGCCGCCGTATCAAGCCGTAGTCATCTTTCCAACCGGAAGCGCATTGATAAGGAGATCAAGCAGCGATATACCTGCCGACTGGCTCCACCTTTACCTGGTCCGAAGCGGACGGGTCGTTGTTATGCCCGTATACAATGGCATGTGGGAACGCGGACCGCTGCCTTACGAGTGGAACTGGACCATCTCAAGCCTGCCGGTCTTCGAATGGGCAAAGGACTGGATGCGAACTGCCGACTATATCAGGACAAGACAGGACATCGATAAAGCCAGAATCGCCTTTTTCGGCTACAGTCTCGGTGGCGTGGCGGGGGTTTTCATGTCGGGCGCCGAGGAACTGCCTTTCCATGCATGTGTGCTCCGGGCAGGCGGCATACCCATCTACGAAGAGCCGCCGCCCGAGCGAGATCCCGTCCATTATCTGCCTCGAATAACAATTCCCATGCTTATGATCAACGGAAAGAATGACTGGCTGTTACCCTTCGATGCATCTATTCGGCCCATGTTCGATCTCATCGGCACACCGCCGGCGGCGAAACGTCTGGCCGCGGTTTATGAAGGCCATCACGGCATACCGGAGGACAGACTTGAAAGGGAAATCATCCGCTTTCTTGACCAGTACTTCGGCGCCCCGCAGAATATCGCCCCGTAGTAACCGCCCGGCTCACTGCGAACCATCGTCGGACTCGGACATTGTCTTTGCCGCACGCGCCAACAGTTGCCGCAGCTTCAAGGGAATCCATGACGACTCGGAGTACTTGAAAAAAAACGCGCCAAGATCATGAGCAGAGTGTTGCGATATTATCTCGCCATGAAAGACAACCGCCGCGGCGATCGCCATGCAGTACACCGCCAGAAAGACCTCTCGGACCCATTCACTCTGAGCCTCACGCCCCTGTTGCCTGGCATATTCCTTGATTGCACGTAAAGTGGCTGATTTTGTTTCCCCATTCAGCAGACACTCCAGAATTGGATCGCCGGCTAATGATTTCAATCGCGTGCCGGGCCCCTGAAAGACCGCCGGAAGCGCCTCCTTCACTTCATGAGGCACCGGCAATGGGCTCTTCAGGATATCGCAGAGCAGATCCAGCCTGTCCTCATCGCATCCTGAAGACATGCTGACGCCTTCTCCAAGTCCCAGTCGCAGTAGATTGATCTTGGCATCTGCGCTGTATCCGCTGTCTTGTGAGTCAGTGCTCAATAGTGTGTCATCTCCCGTGGCGGTGTATAAAGCTGTAGCCGCTTTCAAATAACAGTACCGGCTCAAACTCGCAATCTTGCCGCAGGCTTCGAGAAAACTGCGATGAAAGCGCGAATCTCTTCATCAGGATCTTCTTCGCAGCCTGCCTGGTCGATCAGATGGCGTCTCAAAATCACTCGGAACCGCTTCTTAAGGTTAGACACCATGTTGTACGCAGTCGCTTCGTCTGGGACGCCGTAACGCGCGCACAGATTCGCCATCCTGTCGCGATGCTCTTCGGTCCGACACTCAACGAGCCATTCGCGGAATACCTTCCAGTGCGTGTTCTTGCCGCGCAGTCTGCATTCATCCTCAAGCTCCCTGAGGACACCCTCCAGCACGTCCTCGGCCCAGACCCTGACGAACTCTGCTTCGGCGTCCGTTCCGTGCTCCGCCGTGACGTCATAATCGATAATACAGGTCCAATTGTCCTTCGCGCGGACACTGGCGGCATAGTTTCTTATGGCCACCAGGAGAAAACTGCGAAAGCGGCCACGGCTCCGGTCCGCCTTATCGAGGAATTCTCGCCCTAATATCTTGTCGGTGAAAAAACCCTGCACGAGGTCCTTTGCCAGGTCGTTGGAAAAGCCCCTGCACCTCAGATACGCATAAAGGGGTTTCCAGTATTTTTCGCAAAGCTCACGTAATACGGCGGCTCGCAACAGAGGATTGCCAATGCGCGTCCAGTCCGTTTGGGGCAAATCCACGCCCCGCCCCCTTGTTTCCGTATCGAAGGATTCCATGCTCACCACCCTTGGCGACAAATGCGTCAGGCAAAACGAAACACTGGATCGCGGATTATAGACAGTATACACATGCTGTCCTATCGGTCAAGACCCTACAGGCCAGCTCGTTTGCATGCTCTTATTGCCAATATTTTTTTATTAATACCCGCAGCCAGATTCTCACGACTCACAAGTACTTACTACAGGTTAACACGGTCTGATCGAAATCAGGGACCTTCAAAGGGAGAAAGGCATGAAAAAAACTTCAATTATCCTCATGATCGCCGTGGCATGTTCAGCCGCGTGGGCGCTGCCGTTTACTGACTACGGTTCAGGAACGACAGTCGAGCAAGGTGTGGGTTGGCGCGACTGGATGATCAACTGGGGACAAGGACCGTGGATATGGTTTGACCCGCTCGGAGGGGCCATTCTGGACCCGACCGTTGGCGGTCTCTTTCATATTTACGACACGGGCCCGGCGGTAATCAGTCCAGACCTTGTCGCCACCGTGCCGGTGGCGGGAACGCTGACCTTGACGGCATACGATTCAGCACATCCTGACGTGCCGGTTGGAACGATGGTACTTGAAGGCACGGGCCAGAATGTCGTAGATATCAATGCCTCCAGAGCGATCCGTGATGAGGCCACTGGAATGTTCCTGGTTGCTTTCGCACCGCCGGAACCAAAACTGACAATGACCGTTCAGTCGCAGACCGGCGTATTTGCGGACATTGAACAGATCGATCCGTGGCACTTCTACTTGTCCGGCTTCTTCGCCGGTCCTCTTGTGGAAGGCATGGGGCTGCAGGACAATATTTTTGCAGCCCTCGGCCGCCAGATACCAGTCATCGGAGGAGTCGGTGAATTCGTCCTGACTGGACAGTACATCCCTGAACCGGCAACAGGCTTGCTGCTCGGACTCGGCAGCCTTGTCCTCCTGCGACGAAAAGCACGCTAAGACCGAGTGCTTTGACATAACTGTGACTCACTTTGGAAAGACCAGCTATAGAAAGTCAAGCAGAAGAATAGAAAGATTTTTGGATTGTTCTTTGACAAGTGAAGATGCCTCAGGATTCGGGATTATACCCTTTGGGAACATAGTTCCGGCGGTCGGTCATGATCCGCCAGACCACGTGGCAGAGCTTGCGAGCCACGGCGGTGACGGCAACCAATTGATGTTTGTTTTGGCTTTTTTTCTTGAGCCAGAAGTCTCGTAAGTCGCCTTCCTGCTGAAGGGCCCGGTAGGCCATCTGCCAGAGGGTTTTGCGTAGAAACGGAGATCCTCGTTTACTGATGTGCCGTCGCGGAGCATCGTATTGCCCGGTCTGGAAGACGGAGGTATCCAGCCCCGCGAAGGCAACAAGCTGAGACGGGCGTCCAAATGTTTCGATGGGATCGACTTCGCCATACAGGCTGACGACGGTGAGCGGCGACGCTCCAGGCAACGTCAGCAGGTACGGCGGCAGTTGCTCGGCAAGTGCCGCAATATGTGTATCGAGCTTTTTCAGGATCGGTTCACACGCTTCCATTTGGTCCAACAGGTAGTGGATTCCCATGCAGATGCCGTCGCGGCCTCGTCGCATACCGACGGAGTTCTCGGCCGCCTGGCGGATTTCCTGGGCCTTGTGTTGGCCGAGTTTGCCGCGGGATGTGGCGCGGATCATTTCGCCAAACACATCCTGCTCTGTCTGAAGAATGCCGTCCGGTGTGGCGGCCTGCCGCAGTACGGTCCGCGCCGTCGTTCCGAAAGGATTGGCGAACAAGGGCTCATACTCCGGCCAGATGGGCTGCAGTCTGGACCACAGCAACTGCTTGATACGGCTCTGTTGCCGGATCATGGCATAGCGTAACCGTGTCAACTGCCGACAGGTCATGGCCAGTTCCCCCGGGATGGCTGCCGGTCGGTAATTGCCGCTGCGGAGGAGTGTGGCAATGTGCGCTGCATCGGACTTGTCCGTCTTGCATTTGCGGATCGCCTGGGCCGCCTGACGGGCGGTCTGTATGGGATTGAGCACGACGACGGTGTATCCGCAACGTGTCAGGAAGTCATGCAGGCCGTACCAGTAGTGCCCTGTGGCTTCCATGCCAATCAATACCGACGGCGTTCTGCCGGCTTCATTGAGGCGGTCCAGGAGCCGCTGGTACCCTTCGGCGGTATTGGCGAATGAGGAGGGGCGTACGCAGGGATTGCCGTCACGGTCGATCATGCATGCGACATGCTTGTCTTTGGCAACGTCGATTCCGCAAAAACGTGTAAATCGTTTGGCGGCAGACATAGGTCAAGCCCTTTCTAATTGGCGTTCAGAGGATCCCTGCAACCTGTTGGCCCGCGACCTCATGCGTGATACGGAGCGTTCCCGACACGTCGGGATTCCAACCAGCTCATACGCGGCCGTCCATCCAGGCCAGGGAACAGCGGTCTTTCGTGCGAGGCGGATCCCTCAAGGGTACAAACGCTGCTTACTCCCTGAACCATTGTTGAGCTAATTTTTCAGTCATCTGTTTTGCATAGTCCGGCGCCGGACATTCGATTGGCAATACCTGGTAGTATCCATTGGGCGAAAACGCCGAGTACGTTTCAAAGGCAATCAGTTTCATGTCAATGAGGCGGTCTTTGGCGATTTCAAACTGGCGGTCGTCCAGCGCGATGGTCTGGCATATCTTTTCCTTGCGGTAGAAACTGACACCGTTCTTGTCGGCCGCCAGCACCAGGAAAAGATACAGCGCCACATCTTCGTGGGTCATCACGCCAAGAAAGCCGTTTCGGATCAGGCGATGGTCGACCCAGGCGAAGGAACCTCGAATGTTTCTGATCATTTTTGGTTGCGGGATGTGATACTTTTTCATAGACTCTGTCTCCGTGATATTTTGCGACAGCCGCCCCCCATCGTCCCACCCACACGATGAACTTTAAGCAAAAAAAGAAAATATCACAAAAAGGGACGATTGTTTCAAGGGCGGCTTTTTTCATTCCTGAGCATCTTCTCCAGAAGTACATCCAACCGGCGTTTCGCCGGAAGAACAAGTAGAACTATAACCAGCATTTTCGTTCTTGCAGAACGAAGTACAAACAGACTGGTCCACCGGGGACCAGGAAGCAAAACCAATGACTTGACTATATGAGGGTAAGCTATGAAGAAGGCAATGTATGTTCTGGCGGTGATGTGTCTCGTGGCGGGTGTCGGTTCCGCCCAGCGTATCCAGTCTTTCTGCGAGTACGGGACCGGTGTGGCCTTGCGATTCGGCGCCGGCGGCGCTCTTTGGGATCAGCAGTGGGGTTATGCGCCGTGGGATTGGTACGACTGCACCGCCAGGCCCAATGTCGGGTTTCTTAATGAAAACGTCGGGGGCCTGCTGGAAACGACTACGGCCGGTGCCCCTGTAATCGATGCGGACTTGATTGTGCGGTTTAGCTTTGGCGGCAACATCGTCCTCACCGCCTATGACGAATGCAATCCGGACGCTGTCGCCGGACAGATCTTCGGGGATGTAGAAGGCCTCTTCGTGGCCGATCTGAACGCCGATCGTGCCATCGTTGACGAAGAGGCAGGCACGATAACCATCCTCTTTGGGGCAATGCTGCACGATGAACCCGATGCCCTCATAAACATTACAAAAACAACCGGCAAGTTCAAGAGCATCAAAGCGGTTGGAGGCAATGGATTGTCTCCGGCAAGATCATCGCAATGCGCATCCCGGATCTGGACGTGCAGACGAATATACTTGCGGCCGTCGCAAACAGCGACTTGCTACTGTACGCCGATGAGGAAATTGTCCTGGCCGGCTCTTACTACCGTACTGCACCGAATAAGTAGGCAGACAGGAGCAAACCTTGAATAGTAATTGTCAGCATGCAGCACCCGCACCTTGTTTCCTCCCAAGGTGAGACTTCAGAGGCAGCGTCGTAACGACGCTGCCTTTGTGCTATGTGTGCATTTAGTTCGAGGGTAAGGCTACATCTGCAACGCCAGCTTGCTCTCCCAGTTCGACATCTCCTTAAGGCGTTTGATGATTTCCAGGTGCTGGGTGCAGACGTGTTCGCAGGCGCCGCACTCGACGCAGTCGCGGCTGTCGGCGGCGCGATCTACGAGGAGGCCCCAGTTGTGGTTGAACTTGATCTTCTCGAGCATGACCTTTTCGTCGAGATTCATAAACAGCTTTTCGTTATAGACCTGCATGTAATTGGCAATTGGGATATTCTGCGGACAGGATTTCATGCAATAGCCGCAACCTGTACACAATGAGTTCATGTTCTCGGAGACTTGCGTTCGGATTCGCTCGATGTCGGCATCGCTGAAGGGTTTTGCCGCATCGGCAATACGGCAGGCCATGTCGATATGCTCGCGGGTGGTGAAGCCTACGAGCGTTACGGTGATCTGAGGTGCACTGATGCAGAAGCGCAGGGCGGCTTCCGTTGGTGTTTCGTCTGGTGCAGCGAGAAAGTCGAGCTGCTCTTCATGCTGGGGGATGAGCCCGCCGGAGAGCGGATTCATAGCAACAACGGCGAGGCCGGCATCATGGGCGGCCTGAATACCCTCCCAGCGGTAGGGGAAATTAAGGATATTGACGCCCAGAAGTATGCCCTCGAACTCGCCATTGCCCAGGATTTGCCTGATCTGAGGACCCGGCAGGTGTGTCGAGATGGCTATATTGCCGATCATTCCCTCTTCTTTGCATTTCATCAGACCTTCGTATTGGCCGCGGCGTTTCATGGCCAGTTGATACTGGTCCATTCTGCGGATGCACCAGACATGGTAAAAGTCTATACGGTCAAGGTTCAGGCGTTTGAGTGACTTCTCGACGGCCTTTCGAGCCTTGTCCGCTGTGTTGAAGTCGACGGGCATGCCCTTGGTGGTAACGTAGTACTCGTCGCGGGTATCGCGCATCTGTTTCATGGCGATGCCGAAGATGTCTTCGCTGGTGTCGCTGCAGTAGGTTGGCGCAGTGTCGAAGTAGTTGATGCCCTTGCTCTGAGCATACAGCAGCAGCTCGGCATTTTCTTCGTTTGATTTGGTCTCGTCGAACCTCATGCCCCCAAAACCGACCGCCGAGACCTTTGCACCTGTACGTCCATATTCGGAATAGATCATTTGGTTCCCTCTGAAAACATGTTACGGGCAGATTATAGTCGCGGGCATCTGGAGATATCAAGTCAAAACACGCACTATTCACGCACGGAGAACAGGGACTCTCTCTGTTGCGACAAAACAAACCCCAATGTTCGCCTTTTTGTGCCACCGACCATATTTTTATTTGCTTTGTCCCTCTCATCTGTAATAATCCGGCGATTTCGAGGACCTTATTCGGCGGACAGGGTATGGATGAAAAACGTTTGCGTGAAATGGCCGGGGACCCGCGGTTCATCGCGGGCATATACAATTATTGCGACCGGTGGTGTGAGCGGTGCGGATATACCTCCAGGTGCCTCAACTTTGCGATCGGCCAGGAGGAATTCGCCGACAAGGACGACGATGAACAGTGGCAGGCGCTGGGCCGCCTGATGCGGCAGACGGCGACGATGGTCCGCAAGGATGCAAAGGAGGAGGGCATCGACCTTGAAGAAGCCGTGGAGGAGACGCGCGAGGTCGATCAATTGATCCAGCAGGACTACGATGAGCAACCCTGCTGCCGTGACGCAAAGGTCTACATGGAATCCGTCAGTGCATGGTTCGACGGCGCCAAAGAGGTCTTCGAATCCGAAAAGGAGGAAATCAGCGAGGCCTTGCGGCTTGAGCTGCCGCAGACCGATCCCGAACAGACGGCGCACACCCTCAACGACGCCACTGAGACGATTCGGTGGTATCAGCACCAGATATACGTAAAGCTCATAAGGGCCGGGCGAGGTATCGCATGCAGTGAAGACCCGGCAGACTTTGTACTGGACGACGCCAACGGCTCGGCCAAAGTGGCCCTGATCGGCATGGACCGCTCAATCCAGGCATGGGACACTCTGTATCGAACGTTAGGCGACGGGCAGGACGGCATCCTCGATATACTGGTCAGGCTCGAACGGCTTCGCAAGAAAACTGAGGCAACGTTTCCGGGGGCGCGGCAATTTATCCGACCGGGCCTCGACGAACTGCCTGAGGAGCCCTGAGCGGGGAAATGCAGCACACATATTTGGCACGATGTAGACACGGCAACAGCGAATGGAACAGTGGACGGTCGGAAAACTGCTGACCTGGATGAACGGGTATCTGACAGACAGGGGAGTTGATGCCCCGCGCCTCAGCGCCGAGCTTCTGCTGTCGCACGTGTCAGGCTGCAAGCGGATCGAACTATACACCAATTTCGACCGCGTGGTCGAGCAGGCACGGCTCGATGAACTTCGCGGCCTTGTGAAACGCTGCGGCGAGCATGAGCCGGTGGCGTATCTCGTCGGTCGCTGCGAGTTCTACTCGCTGGAGATTCGGGTGAACCGGGCATGCCTGATCCCCCGACCGGAAACGGAACTACTCGTGGAGCGGGCGATTGATCGCCTTCGAATGCGCCAGATGCCCGCGACCGTGCTGGACCTGTGCACCGGATCAGGATGCATTGCCGTCGCCATCGCCAGGAACGCACCCGATTGCCGCGTGGTCGCCACCGACCTCAGCGACGAAGCCCTCAGCGCAGCAGATGAAAACGTGCGGGCACACGGGCTCGCCGAACGTGTGCAACTCATGTGCGGCGACCTGTTCGACCCGCTTATAAGCGGTCTGGACGCAACGAGCTTCGATCTGATCGTCTCGAACCCACCCTACGTCACCAGCGCCGAAATGGAGGCACTGGATCGAAACGTCAAGGACTACGAACCAGTCTCGGCGCTCCACGGCGGCGTCGACGGGTTGGACGTCTACCGGCGTATCGCCAACGGCGTCGGACCGTTCCTGAAGAACGACGGCATCCTGATGCTCGAGATCGGCTTCGCTCAGGGACCGGCCGTTAGAAGACTCCTGGAGGCGGCGGAGCTTTTCACAGAAATTACCGTAGAGAAGGACGGCTCCAATAACGACCGTATCGTGATCGCACTGCGCAAAAAGACATGAGGCGGCGTCCCGCACGGGCCGCCGCCTCATAAAACCCTTCTATCTGTTCTGACAGGCTATTGCGCCGCAGCGATCTCAATGCGGCGAGGCTTGACCTCTTCGGCCTTGGCGACTCGAATAGTCAGGACGCCTGCATCCATCTCCGCGGATATCTTGTCGCGGTCCAGATCGCGGCTCAGCGTGAACTCGCGGCAGAAACTGCCGGCCTGCCGGTCCGCAAACACCAGACGTCCCTGGGACTGCTCGCCCGGCTGCCCACAGATCGTCAGCGTGTCGGCTTCGACCTTGATGTCTATGTCCTTCTTGTCCACGCCGGGCATATCCAGCTTGACCACGATCTCGTCTTCAGTCTCCCATATATCCGCAAGCGGCACATAAGTCCTCTGCTGCTGCTCGGCGCCCTCTCGCCGCGTTACTTCGGCCTTTTGGGTCTTGGCAAGTGTCTGTTCTGTCATGGCAATTCACCTCCTTTGAAACCTCAACATGTGCATTTTGCACTTTGTCCTCTGTTCGCCAGTTTCGCCGCCTATTTCGCCTTGATCGCTATGGATTTCGGCTTGGCGGTCTCCATCTTCGGCACGACGACGCTGAGCACGCCGTTCTTGCAGTCGGCCTTGACCTTGTCGGCGTCGATCCGCTCGGCCAGGGTCAGCGTGCGGGTAAACGATCCGACAGGCCGCTCCCGACGATAATAACGCACATCTTTCTGCTCGTCGTTCCGCTTGCCCGTCAGCGTTACGGTGTTCTCGGCCACCGACAGGTCAAGGTCCTTCGGATTGACTCCCGGCACGTCGGCCCTGAGCAGGTACTGCTCATCGGTCTCATAGACGTTGACCGCCGGGAACGTGCCCCGGGGCATGGACCGCAAACCGAGCGGACCCTCGAAGATGTCAAAAACACGGTTCATTTCGTCCAGCGTGCGTTCGATGTCGCCGAATGGAAAGCGTCGATTCATCCACAACATAAACGCTCACCTCCTTTCATAAAACTGCCTTCTGTTTCTTGCTTCAACTTTTTTGTTCCACTCACGTGTTTCCGTTAATCTGATTTTGCAAACAGCGTGCCAGAGCGAAACAGCAAGGGCCCATGTTTCACAAACCCTTAAAAAACAAGCATTTAGGAGATTGCGCAAGAAGTGGCTCAAAAATATTATCGGCCCGCGCCCCCCTACGGACTGTCAAATTGACAGCGGCGACACGTCGCGAGGTCGGACCAGGTCCTGTCCCGTCGGCTCCTTGCCGAGGCACTTGAGCAGCCGCTTGAGCACGGCTTCTCTGAGGTGCGCTATTTGTGCCCTGGTTCTGCCATCGATGGATATCTGCCCGCCGGCATAGCTGAGATGCCCGCCGCCGCTGCCCTTGCGGGAGACGAGGCGTTTCATCACATGGTCGGCGCGATTTGAAGGCTGATCGGTCCGAAGTGAAAGCAGCAGACGATTGTCATACAGCCCGCTGCAAAGCGTCCAGTGCGTGTTCTCCTCGCGCAGCAGCAGGTCCGCGACCTCGCCGATCATGTCAGGATTGTCAACCTCCTGCAAATCGGTGACCGCGAGGTCATCATAGGTCTTTGTGTTCGTCAGCGCCTCCGAGAGCATCCGGAAGTACTCTCGCGGCACGCTGCCCCGCTGGATTTCCGAGAGCATGCGCTTGTTTGCGATGGGGAACAGTTGGCTGATGGCCTTGATGTCGGCGCTGGTCGCCTCGCGACCGAGGTCCTGTGTATCTGAGCGGATGGCGAATATAAGCGCCGTCGCCAACGGCACGTCCGGGGCAATACCCGCCGCAACAAGATACTCAAAGAGAATCGTCGCCGTCGCACCATATCGCGTCCGAATGTCCACAAGCTTCGCCGAGCGTGTCAGCGGCTTGATCGGATGGTGATCGATTACAATCTCAGGGATACGGCCCGCGGGCAGGCTGTTATTGCCCGTGCCGGGCTGCGTATCGACCAGCGCGATGACGGGATATCGGTCGAATTGTATCTCACCCGGCGCACGCATTTCAAGGCCAAGGTAACGCACCAGCGCCCTGTTCTCGCCCCGCCCGACGGTTCCCCCGCACGTGATCGTACAGGCCGTCTGAGTCAAGGTATTGGCCAGCTTTCTCAGCGCCACCGCCGCGGCAATCGAGTCCGGATCGGGATTGTCCTGCATCACGATCAACAGCGACGTGAGCCCCGCCAGCATTTGGCGGAGCTTTTCGATCCGGTCCCTGGTTTTGTCGGCGTTGGCCATCCGATCTTCCACATTGGCACAAGTATCAATGCCGCCGACTCACTCGACGGCTGCTTTCCCTCCTATGTCGGCTATTTGGGTGATTTTGTTCAGCCCATCCAAAAATGCCTTTCAGCCTACTTTTGCGTGATCTTCAGCAAAATCACGCCATGTGCCGGAACCTCGGCCGTGAACGAGCCGTCAAATGTGCCGAGATCCTTTTGCCGCCATATATCGCGCACGAGCATTTCGCCCGAAATGCCGAGGTCAGTGAAGTTCAGCGTAATCGCCTTCGGATCATCGGACAATGCCTCTTTGTTGAAAAGCCCCACAGCCTTTGACCCGTCGGCCATGTCCTTTGCATAGACAGCATACGTATCTCCGCCGACGATCCGCACCGCCTGAGCGCCCAATTCATCCTGATTGATCGCCAGGACCTCGTCGTTGGTCAGCAGACTAAGCGTAAAATCATCCAGCGCAGTCAGGTCGCACCCCAACAGCAGCGGCGACGACAGCAGACACCACAGGCTGATATGCGTGTACTGTTCATCCGGCGACAGATGCGTAGGGTGCAGGTTTGGACCCCAGCCGATATGCCCGATGACGAGCATGTCGGCGTCGTTGAAGTGCCCGGGACCGGCAAACGGCGCCCACTTGTCCTGCGAAAAGCCGATCTCGGAAATGCTCGCCCACGAATCGACGATATCGCCGGTCGTCCGCCAGCAGTTGGCCAGCCTCGCCCAGTCGGCGGCATGCTCAAACGGCGCGGTGTTGGATAGGCTGTATACGATGTCGCGACCCGAGGCCGCAAGCGCCAGAGCCATCTCGGCTGCGTGCGGCACGTCGTTCGGGTTCCAGTCGTACTTGAGATAATCAATGCCCCAGGCGGCCCATTGCTTTGCGTCATTGACGGCGAACGAATGCTTTCCGTGCCGCCACCCTTCGAACCGCGGATCCTTTGCGGCGCTCCACGTGCCCTGCGGATTGTCCGCCGAACCGCCGATGTACTCGGCGTAAGAAGTAACCCAGGGCGTCGAATAGATACCGACCTTCAAACCCAGCGAATGAATGTAATCACAGAGCCCCTTCATGTCGGCAAATCTATCGTTGCCCTGTATGGCGTTGAACTCGCCGCCGCGCTGCCCCTGCCACGAATCATCAATATTTATGTAGGCCCAGCCGTGATTGATCAGGCCGGTATCAACCATCGCCCTTGCCGCCGCCTTGATCTTGTTGGCGTCGACGGCGCCCGCCCAGCAGTTCCAACTGTTCCAGCCCAAGGGCGGCGTCAGGCAGATGCGCTCACCGGCGACAATACGAAAAGACTTTGCGCCGGCGCCCAGCGCATTCCTCGCCGTAAGCGTCATCTGGTATTCGCCCTTGGCTCTGAGCACACCGGTGATGCGTCCCGTGTCCTTGTCGAGCGACAGCCCCGCCGGCAGATTATGCGCCTCGAATGTCATCGGGCGATCTCCCGTCGCCGGTATCGTATAAAGCACCGGCGAGCCGGGCCGAACACCGAAGACGGCAGGCCCGTTGATCCGCGGCTGACGCGGCGGCGCCGGCGTCAGTATGTACGGCTCCACCGCCGCCGAGGATATCATCTGCGGATCCTCACCCGTAACACGCAGCTTTGCATCCGCCCAGTTGGCATGATCGTACGCCAGTCCGTCACCGCCGTCCGTGACAATAAGGCCTAACTTTTTTACGCCGCGCGTCAGCACGTTGACCTCCTTCGCCGCGTCGCCCGGTTTCATCAGCCCGCTTTGCCACAGCACCTCGCCTTTGCCGAACACGATGAACTCCACACTGCCCGGCGCCCTGCCGACCTCGTCATCCACGCCAACAAACGCCGTGAAGTGGCTCGTCCATCCATCCATCTTGATCCAAATCGCCGAGGGAGCATGCGTGCCAATGCCCCGCTCGAACTTCTGCCCCCCGATCGAAATCGGATTGCCCTCCACCGAAGCGTTGCGCTGAGCCGTACCCCAGCCCGCTTCGACTTTGCCGATATCCAGCTCATCAAGCCACACAAAACGAACCGCCCCCCGAACGTTTGCCGACAAGGAAGCAATCACAATAGCAGCCATCATTACAGTCAAAATTGCCTGATCACCCGGATTACGCACCATTCACAACACCCCTTCGCAGGAAAGAATACGGCATTCTTCAGATCACCGCCAAATATAGCACAAAAAGCCAACAACCGCAAACTCAACTATGTACCCCTGTTGCATCAAACAAGCCCCGGCTGTATTATAACAGCATGGCGTCCGACCGGCGGATATTTGCTTGTATTCAGGAGGAAAATCATGTCTTTGCGATCGCATAGCGTTGTGGTCTTTCTTGTAATGCTGCTCAACACATCTGCCCCGGCAAGGCCGATGTTCTTTCCCGGCAGGACATGGACAGAGAGCACGCCCGAAGCACAGGGCGTCGACGGCGCCGGGCTCGGCGAGGCCGTCGCTTTTCTCCAGGCCAACGCCGGCCGAGACGGCGTCAGCGAACTGGTCATCGTAAGAAACGGCGTCATCATCCACAAGGGCGACAATATCGACAAGGTCCACGGCGTCTGGTCGATGACCAAATCGTTTACCAGCACCGTGCTCGGCCTGCTCGTCGATGATGCAAAGGTCACAGTCGACACGCACGCAAAGGATTTCGTCCCGGCTATGGCGCAAGACTTTTCCGAAGTCACCCTCAAACACTTCGCAACTATGACCAGCGGCTATCGTGCAGTCGGCGATGAACCCCAAGGCAGCTACACTCACGGACCAAGCAGGACGCCATTCCAACCCGGTGAACCGCTGTTTGCGCCCGGCACAAAATACGCCTATTGGGACTCTGCAATGAACCAGTTCGCAAACTTGCTGACGCGCATCGCCGGCGAAAAGCTCGAAGACCTTTTCAAACGCAGAATCGCCGATCCCATCGGAATGGACCGCTCGCAGTGGCGATGGGGCGACTTCGGCGCCGTCGATGGTCTCGTCGTAAACGGCGGCTCCGGCAACAGCAACCGGCATATCTTCATATCCGCCCGCCAGATGGCGCGCTTTGGACATCTGTATCTTAATCGCGGCATGTGGGACGGCAAGCAGTTGCTCAGCGCTGACTGGGTCGACTACGCCACCAGAGTACACGTACCCGCCGCCACGCCCCTGGGCCACAGGGAGAGCGGCATCGACGGCCGCGGCGTTTACGGCTTCAACTGGTGGGTAAACGGTGTCGGCCCCAACGGCAAGAGACTCTGGCCCGCCGCGCCTCCGCGAACTTACGCCGCCAGCGGACACAACAATAACAAAATGATCGTCATTCCCGAATGGCGAATGGTAATCGTCCGCCTTGGCCTCGATCAGGCCGACTGTGTCATGGGCAACGACGTCTGGAACGCCTTCATCCAGAAGATCGCCGCATCGGTCACCGATGCCGCCAAGCCGCCGCGGGTGCCGGAAAGGAACCCGTGATATTGCACCGACGACAGCAGTCGTGCCGTCCATTGCCGGTTCGCAGGCAAGCAGCGGGCTGCCAAGGATACAATCGCCGCCGGTGCATTGACTTGTTGAAATAACGGTGGTACGATGACATATTGTTACTCGCGAAAAAGTTCTATCAGACATGGAAAGGAGATCGGTGATGTTAAGAAAACACATCGTCGCGGCCATTGCAGTCGTTTGTGCAATCTCAGCCGCACAGGCTCAGAGTCTCATTCAGAACGGTAACTTCGAAACATGGACCGCCGGTCTGCCCAACAACTGGATCAATGTCGAGTCCGTAATTGTCCCAACCCAGCGGCCGGGGCTTGATGGAACGGGCTCATCGCTGAATCTTGGCTTGAGCGGCACAAACGTCAATGCGGCGATTCGACAGCCGTTTTCGCCGGGGCTTGGGGGCAGTTTCTACGTGCAGTTCGATTTCGCTTTCGCCAACCCGGGCGCGGATCGAGCCATGAATGCAACGCTCAAGAGCGGCGGCAGCACCGCAATCAATACCCGGGTCAATGCCGGGCAGGTTGAATTCTACGGTTCTGCAACCGGAACAGGCGGCATGGGTTGGCAGGTGGTGGCGGGCACACAGGGACAGATGTTGGCGTCGAATTTCACGACGGGAACGCTGGTGGTTTACCGCCTGATCATAAAGGGCGTCTGGCAGCAGTATTACACCGCATCCGTAACAAACCTCACAACGGGCGTCGATCTTGCGGTTGATGTGCCCGTCAATCTCTGGCAGGCAACGGCTACACCTTTCAATGAACTGCGGCTGGAACGCGGGCGCAGCGGCGCTGACTGGCGGGTGGACAACGTAATGGTCTTCGCCAATGACCCCAAGATTCCAGTCGTTAACGCGGGCGGCAATCAGCAGGTAATGGCGCCAGACAATACGGTGCAAATGACTCCGTCCGTGGTCGATATCGATACCGCACCGGAGGATTTGACCTACGCCTGGACCCAGGTGAGCGGACCGGCGGCTTCGTTCAGTACGGCGCCGGGTGAGACCGCCGGCGATCCGCAGGCCGTGATTACCCTTGACGGCGGTCCCGGCGTATATGAGTTCAAGCTGACCGTCAGCGATCCGGACGACAACACCGGCGAGGATACCGTACTGGTTCGCGTCAAGACCGCGTCCGACAGCGTGCTCCTTGGCCACTGGGCCTTTGAAGACGACCCCGAAGGTATCATCGCAGCCGACAGCCTTGATGTACTGATGGGAAATGTTGCGGCCGATGATGGCATTCTTGCGGCACTATTGCCCTGGAGCAGCGACCCCAACAACGATCCGAATTGGGTCGCAGGATGGGTTGGAGATGGCGCTCTGGACTTCTTCGATCACAGCGTTGTGGATATCCAGCAGAACACCGATGCGGACCCGAATCTCCTGAACCTGCAATGGGAGATTTCGCTGGCCGCGTGGGTAAAGCCCGACCCGAGAACGCTGGGCAGGCAGTGCACCATCATAGTCCGAGGCAATCCGTTCAACTGGACGCTGCGGCAGATCGAACCGGGGACAGCCGAGATCACGCTCGGCCTGGAAACCGGCAACCTGTTCACGCGCGGCACGGTTAATCTCGTGGACGGCTATTGGCACCACGTCGCGGGCACCTATGACGGCAAGGACGTTAAGCTGTATGTCGACGGCGTCCTGGATGTCAGCCAGCCGGGGGGCGCCCTCATGCGGGTGCACCCTGAGTCAGAGGTGACGATCGGCGGCAGACACGACTTCGCCTATTCATGGTTCGGACTTCTCGACGACGTCCGGGTATACAGCTATGCCCTCAGCCCTGACGACATTCAGGATCTGGTCCTGCTCGGCAAGAACGTTATTCCCTCGGTCGCCATCGACGATACAATCCCCACCGAGTTGATCATCGCCTTCCAGGATTCGGTCGAATTGACGGCTCAAGTCACCGACCTGAACACCGCACAGGGCCAGGCTGTTATAACGACGTGGTCGGTAGAGGATGCATCGCTGGCCGACAAGGTCGTCTTCGCCGACGCCTCAAGCGCCAACACCACCGCGACCTTCCTTGAGCCTGGCATTTACACGCTGAGGCTGACTGTAGAGGACGAGTTCGGCGCCGGCGCCGAAGGCGACATTTACGACCAGATCACGATCTTCGTCAAGGATGCGGTCTGCCGCGACCTGCTCGTATTGGATCCCATATCCGGCCTGCTGGTTAATCCTCACCTGCCCTTCGATGTAACAGGCCCGGAGGGCGAGCCCGATTGCTATGTTAATCTGCACGACCTGGCGATAATGGCACAGATGTGGATGCTCTGCAATGATCCGCAGGGCGAAGGCTGCCAGCCGATCAGATAAACCAAGCTCACTGACTGAAGCAACAGACCGGGCGTCTCGCGATTATCGCAGCGCCCGGTTTTTTTGTCGCAGCAAAACGACCAAGTCGAATCCGGTACCCCGCCAATTCATAATTGTCTGTCGTGTTGACTCCAGCAAAGGGCAGCGGTATACTACGTATTTGTTTGTGAGTGTATTGTTCTTTGTCGCAAAAAGGAGATTGGTGATGTCACTAAGAAGTATCCTCGCAATTATTGCGGTTTTGTTCGCAGCCTCCGCTGCCCACAGTCAGAACCTCATCCAAAACGGGACTTTTGAAAACTGGGCCGGCGCTAATCCGGACAACTGGTCGTCTCTTAACACTCTGGTCCCAACCAAGGCGGCCGGGCTGGACGGAATGGGGTTTTCCGTCAACCTCGGCCTCAGCGGCGCAGACAACAGCTCCGGCTTGCACCAGGCCCTGTTGCAGCCGCTCACAGGCAGTTTCTTCGTGCAGTTCGACTTTGCTTACCAGGCAGGGACCACTGGCGACCGCACAATGGATGTAACTCTCAAGAGCAGCACCGCAGCCAGCATACTCCACCCTCGCGTCAGCTCCGCCGGCCAGGTCGAGTTCTATGGATCGGCGACCGGAGCCGACCCAAGGGCATGGCATGCGCTCCCGGGGACCGCAGGGCAGATGTTTCCGTCCAACTTTTCCACCGGCACAATCGTCGTCTATCGCATGACCATCAAGGGAACATGGATGGGCCAGTACACCGTATCGCTGAAAAACCTCACAACCAATACCGACATAGCCGTTGATGTACCCATGAGCATGTGGCAGGAACCGGCTGCCTCGTTTGCGGGACTGAGACTCGAACGCGGACGCAGCCGCGCTGACTGGCGCGCCGACAACGTCATGGTCTACGCGCAGGATCCGACCAAACCAAACGTCAACGCCGGACCCAACCGTCAGATAACGGCCCCGGATAACGTAGTACAGATGAATCCGTCGGTCTTTGACATCGACACTGCCTTCGAAGACCTGACCTGGCAGTGGACGCAGGTCAGCGGACCCGACGCATCGTTCAGCACAACCCCCGGCCAAACCGCCAACGATCCCGATGCCGTGATCACTCTTGACGGCGGGCCCGGTCTCTACGAGTTCAAGCTTACTGTCAGCGATCCGGACGACAACTTCGGCGAGGCGACGGTGCTGGTGCGATTCAAGAGCGCGGATGACGACGCACTTCTGGGACACTGGGCGTTCGAGGACCAGCCTCAGGACAAAACCATCGCCGATAGCCTTAACCCGCTCCTCGGCAATATCGCCCCGGATGACGGAGTTCTCGGACTTATTAATCCCCTGGTCGGCGACCCCAACAGCGATCCCAACTGGGTCGAAGGATGGGTTGGAGACGCCGCTTTGCAATTCTCGGGTAACGCACTTGCCTCGATCCAGGTAGACACAAGCGCCGACCCGAACATGACCGATCTCCAGTGGGAGCTTTCGTTGGCGGCGTGGGTAAAACCCGACATAGCAACCCTTGCCAACCAGTACAACACCATCATAGCACGCGCCAATCCGTTCAACTGGGTTCTCAGGCAGCTTGGCAACGGAACGGTTGAGTTCACCCTGGCGCTGGAGGGCGCAGGCAACCTGTTTACGGCAGGTACGGTTCATCTCGTAGACGGCTACTGGCACCATGTCGCCGGCACCTATGACGGCAACGAAGTGAGAATTTATGTCGACGGCATCCTCGACGTTAGTCGCCCGGCCGCCGGATTCCTGCAGGTACACCCCGAAGCCGAAGTAACCATCGCCGGCAGGCACACACAAGGCCACCCCTGGAGCGGCTTGATTGACGACGTCCGTGTTTACAGCTACGCCCTGAGTGCCGAAGAAGTGCAGGACCTTGTACGCATGGGCAACAACGTCATACCGTGGGTCGCCATCGATGACACCATTGCCACCGAGATCATTATCGCCTTCCAGGACTCCGTCGATCTGACCGCACAGGTGATCGACTGGAACCTGGATCAGGGCCAGATAGTCACCGCCGAATGGACGGTACCGGACGCCGCTCTGGTCGACAAGGTAGTTTTCGACGACGCTTCCAGCCCAAATACCACCGTAACCTTCCTCGAACCGGGCATCTATACTCTCAGGCTGACGGTACAGGATGAGTTCGGCGCAGGCGCAGAGGGCGACATCTACGACGAAACCACGATCTACGTCAAGGACGCCGTCTGCCGCGATCTGCTCGTCATGGACCCGCAGTCGGGGCTCCTCGTCAACCCGGTCCTGTCTTTCGATGTCAGCGGACCCGATGGCGAGCCCGATTGCTACGTGAATCTGCATGACTTGGCGGTCCTGGCGCTGCAGTGGATGCTCTGCAATGACCCGCAGGGCGATGGCTGTCAGCCGGTCAGGTAAGAACCGCGACGCAATCAGCGCAGATCAGGAACCCAAGGATTGGGCGCCGAGCGGCTTCTGCGGCGCCCAATCCTTTTCTATCGATACGACAGGAAGCCGGACACGAACAGGAATAACTCATGAGCAGCAGCAGAGTCTTCCGGATCATAATGGCGCCGGCCGTTTTTTGCATCGCCGCCTCCACAGCAAATGCCAATGATAACCTGCGGTATTACTTTCCCCCCGAAACTGTAACTCCGCAAACCGTCTCCACCGATGTGTGCATCTACGGCGGCACTTCCGCGGGTGTCGCCGCGGCGCTTGAACTTAGCCGTCTCGGCATCAGTTCAGTGATCGTGCACCCGGGCACGCGGCTCGGCGGGCTCTCCAGCGGAGGCCTCGGCTGGACGGACATCGGCAACAAAGACGCCATCCACGGCCTGTCCCGCGAGTTCTACCAGCGTGTCGGAGCAAAATACGGCGTCAGCGAAGACTGGACCTTCGAACCATCGGTTGCTCTGGCCGTCTTTCATGATATGGTCGCCGAAGCAGCAGTGCCCGTCTACTACAAGGCTTTTCTCGACGATGTCGAGATGTCCGGCTCGCGCATCACCGCCGTCAAAATGGAAAACGGCCTGCGCGTCGTCGCCGGCTACTTCATCGACGCAACCTACGAAGGCGACCTGATGGCCGCCGCCGGCGTATCATACGCAACCGGACGCGAATCAAACTCTCTCTACGGCGAAACATGGAACGGCCAGCAGGTCCGACCGACCCACCAGTTCAACTACAACGTAAGCCCCTATGTCGTCGCCGGCAATCCCGCAAGCGGACTTCTGCCCGGAATCGAAACCACAACCCCCGTCATCGGCGAAGGCGATCACCGAGTACAGGCCTACAACTTCCGCATGTGCCTCACTCAGGTTACAGGCAACCGCATCCCCTTCCAGAAACCAGCCGGCTACGACCGCGCGTGGTACGTCCTGCTGGACCGATACCTTGCCGCGGGCTTCACGCAGGTCTTCAACAAATTCGACCCCGTCAACAACGGCAAGACCGACACCAATAATCACGGCGCCGTCAGCACTGACTTCATCGGGCAAAACTACGGCTGGCCCGACGGCACGTACCAGCAGCGGGAAGAAATCTTCCAAGCCCATGTAACATACCAGAAGGGCCTCATGTGGTTCCTGGCAAACGACCCCAACGTCCCCTCGGCGATCCGCACGCAGATGAGCGCCTGGGGACTCGCTGTCGATGAGTTCACCGAGACCGGCGGCTGGCCGACCCATCTCTACATCCGCGAGGCCCGACGCATGGTCGGCGACTATGTCATCACCGAACACGACGTAAGGAGCACCCGACTCGCAAAGGACTCTGTAGGACTGGCCGCCTATACGATGGACAGCCACAACTGCCGACGCTTCGTGGATGCCGCGGGCTGGGTGAGAAACGAAGGCGACGTACAGATCGGCGGCTTCAGCCCCTATCCCATCTCCTACCGGGCAATAGTCCCCCGTGTCGGCGAATGCACCAACCTCGCCGTGCCGGTCTGCCTCTCCGCCTCGCACATCGCCTTCGGCTCGATCCGAATGGAGCCCGTCTTCATGATACTCGCCCAGTCCTCGGCCTGCGCAATTGCCCAGGCGCGCACCGACAATCGAGACCTGCGAAACGTCGACATAAAGGCTCTCCAGACCACTCTGGAGATACGCGGCCAGAGGCTCTACTGGAACCTGCTGCCCGAAGACATCGAAGGCACGATCATTGACTCTGAAGACGCCGGCGTCCAGATCGTCGGCAACTGGCTGTCCAGCACTTCCGTCGCCGGCTATAATGGCCTCAATTACCTGCACGACGACAACACTGCAAAAGGTCAGAAGTCGGTGCGATTCGATCTCAACGTCCCCGCTGCAGGTTCTTATAAGGTTTACCTGCGATGGACCGCACACAGCAACCGCGCATCCAACGTGCCCGTTACGGTGCTGCATGAAAACGGTCAGACCGCTCACGTCATCGACCAGCGATCCAACGGCAGCCGATGGATGATCCTCGATGCATACAATTTCACGCCGTCGACCGGATCGATCACGATCTCAAACGCCCAAACCGACGGATATGTCATCGTGGATGCCGTGTTGTACACCCCCGCCCAGCCAATCTCCTGCGAAGACATAATGGCGTTCGGCGCCAGGCTCGCCGCCGACGTCAGCGGACCGGATGGCCGACCGGACTGCTACGTAGACCTTTACGATCTCGCCGAATTCACCCGCCAGTGGCTCGACTGCAACCACCCCCTGCACTGTCCCGACTGACTGCCGCGGCCTGCTTATTCGCTCATCGGCTTGCCGTCCGGACCGGCCGGGCTCTCGACAGTTATCCTGTCGCCCAGCAATCGTACAAGGTCGGGCAGGTCATAGACAGTCAGCGCACCGTGCACCGCGTTGACAAGCTGGTTGTCGTGCATCTTCGAATGAATGATACTCGACCATGATGCAAGCGTCCCTCGCAGCGTAACCGCCTTGAAAAGGTCCTGCTCCAGCGCAGCGGCGTGAAGCGCCGCAACGCCCGCGTTGCCCGCCGCAACCAGCTCCACCGCCCCGTCCTGGCCACTCGCACGCCGCCGTACAAGACGCGCACACACAAGCACGTCCTCCGCACGCATCCCGACATAAGACCGACCCATCACGTACGCCGCATAAACGTCTTGCCCGTCCGTGCCGAAAAAAGGCGCGCCGTACCGCTGCTGCGTCTGCTTTGTCTCACCGCTGCCGCGCACGTCCACAGCCAGCACAACCTTGCCCGCACGCACAAGATCTTCAATCTCACCGCCCGCATCCGCCACCGCCTGCTTGCCCGCTTCATTCACATATACCACAGACCCGCCGCAAGATCCGCCGTCCGGAACAAACTCAAGCGCCGGCAGGCAAATCCCCTCCTCCGGAACGATCGTCAGCTTGCGGATGGTGTACCCGTCACGCCTCAGAGTCTCGCCTTCCTGCACCTTGGGCTCGCCAAGCTCCGCAAGCCTCCGCACGCCGGCCAATCCTCTCACCCCCGTCAGAAGCTCGTCGCCGCCGCCGTCCCGCCAAAGCGCCTTTCTCGTGGCCGCAAGCTGCTCTTCATACTGGATGTTAATGTCGTAAGTCGATCGCGCCCCCTCCAAAAGCATCACCTGCCCGTTGGGCGTGCACAGCGCCTCCTCCAAAGACAGCGGCACAATGTCCCCCGGCTCCTCAATCGCCTCATCCCGCCCAGCAAGCCACCGTGCCATCCACCGCACCGCGCCGTTCCGCAAGTGTATGCTCCACCCATGCTCGTTGTCCGTCTCGACAAGATCAACCCGCTCGGCCGCCCCCATCCGCGTATACAGCCGCTTCGCTCGCCGAAACGTCTCCCACGTTCCCGATATGTCAAAATAGTCCCGCGTTGCGCACCCGATCAGCGTCGGCCGAGGAGCACGCATCATAACATAATCCGCATGGTCCATCCCGAACGCCAACTGCCCGAAGATGTTCTGCTCGGCGTCCTGACACCCAATCGTATTAATCAGCCGCTCGAAACTCGTGATGTAGCAGCACGGCATCGCCGCCGCAATCCGCTCATCGAGCGCCATGAAATACGCCGTCTGAGTACCGCCGCCGCTGTTGCCCGTGCACCCGATCTTGCCCGCGTCGATATCCGGCCGGGACTGCAAATAGTCAATCGCACGCATTCCGTCCCAGATCTCATAAGTCGCCGTATTCCACCCCAACAGAATCGCACCCACACCTAACATCGTATGCGCCCGCGTCCCGCGAATCGGCGCCTTGCCGTTGGCATCGAGGTACTGACTCCGCTCCCCCTGGTCAATCGGGTCAAACACAAACGCCGCAATGCCGTTCAGCGCCATAAGCGCCCCGGCGCGCTGATAAAGATCGTAAGCCTTCGCGGTATCACTGTGTCCGCACGGCACCAACACGCCCGGATACGGTTTGGCAAATCGCTCGTCGGCCGGCACAAAAAGAAGCCCCGTAACAAAATGTCGCGGCCGACTCTCGAAGACAACCTTCTCCACCACGTACCCAGCACGCTCGACAACGCCGGTCACCCTCGCATTGAGCGGCGTCCGCTCAGGAAATCCCCCAAGCGCCTCAACGAACTTCGCCTTCATCTCTGCCTGGTACGCCTCAATCTGCTCGACTGTCTTGCGCGACTCGTACGACGCCTGCCACTGCCGTCCCAGGCGCGCAGCCTCCGCCGACCAGTACCGCTTCATCATGTCACGCGGCGCACCGCCGTCCATCGTATCCGACAGAACCGTCAGGTCCTCGGCGCCGCACCACGACGCAAACAGAACAAACGCCATCACAAGGTATACTTTCATCATTGACTCTCCACCGCAAAACATCATTCGAGGATCACAAAATCATCCAGCAGCACTCGATCATCCTCGCCGCCCTCGAAGATGATCTTGAAATTGTCCATCACGTCACCTTCCAGACTCGGCCCCTTCATACCCCAGCCCGTCCGCGCCTCCATCGCCCGGAATTCCACCGTCCGCCACCCATCCTTTGGAAGCGAGCCAATCTCATATCGGCAATTGTCGCCGTTCTTCTTTGACCAGATCAGTATGATCGCCTGCTTCGCCTCGCCAAGCGCCTTGAGCCTCATACGCACCGTCGTCGACTCACGCACCGGTACACCGAAGCGGTTCCAAATCCACGCCCCTTTCGGCCCGAAGGAATACGCCTTCGAATCGCCGCCCGCCCCTTCAACCACCCGCCCGCCGGAAAACCCGCCGTCCCCCGCCTCGAAATCCGCCTCAAACGCCGCCGCACCCGGCTCCGGGACCAAAACGCCCGGCGTAAGCAGAGCACTGTGTGACGGTCTTGCCTTCTTCGCGCCGCCCGCCGGCCTGCCCTGAACCGGACCAATATACTCCGTCGCGATCACGATATCGTCGAACCAAACCTCCATCACACGCGACTCAGGATTCGGATCGTTGTTATGCCGCGCCGGCTGATCCGTGCAGTAATACAGAAGCCAGAAGCTGTTGATCTTCAGCTTGTCCGTCGTCCGCCACCGAAAACCGTCAAAATACCCGTGCAGCTCTCCGTCCACCCAGAACGCCTGAACCCCGTCCGCCTTCTCCGGCGAGCTGTTCGCCTTGAGCATCGCCTCCACGCAGTACCACCGACCCGGCTCGATCACCTCTTGCTTGCCATTATACACCGAACCCCACTTCGTCTCCATCTCATGCCAGTACGTATAAAAGTTCCACACGCCCGGCGGAGGATACTTGCCCCAGCGCCCCGTCGGCTCGATCCCCGTAGAAAACTTCTCATCACCCGGAGGCGTCTCTCCCGCACCGCCCTTCGGCCACGGTTTAGGATTCCGATCCGCAACAAGATGCACAAAGTGATGTATATACCCGGTCTTCTCATGAAACTTCACATAGAACCGCGCATACATCGTATCCACCCCCTGGGGATGCGTAAACAAATGCCCGTTATTGCGAATATGGATTGACCGTTCACCCGGCGATCCGCCATGAACGTCCTGCGACAGGCTGATGTTCTCACGCAGATAGATATGCCCCCACCGCGCGCCGATCTCCTCCACGGTCCCGGTCTCGAAGTTTTCCACGAACAGCACCCGCGGATCGTTCTCGATCCCCTCATCCCCCAGATACTTCGCCGCAATCCCCGACGTAACCTGCGCCGCCGCCGCGCCGGCCGTAACCAGCAAACTCAACAGCCCATAAATCGTTCTGCCGTTCATCGCAGCCTCCCAATTAGTTGAATGCTAAAGCAGCCTCCGACTATGCCCCTGCCGTTTGTACTTCTCCAGAAGCTCCATCATGCGCTCGACCACCTCCGGGTGCTCCGAATACACGTTGGCCTTCTCGCCGATGTCCTTCGACAGGTCATACAACTGCACCGGCGGCAGACCCAGCTTCTTCGCCGCCTCGGGCCGAGGATAACTCCACCCCCCCGAACCCGCACAAAGCTCCAGCTTCCACTTGCCCTGCCGAATCGAAAACGATCCGTCAATCGAATGATGCACCGTCGCCTCGCGAAGCGGCCTCCCGTGCTCCCTGCCCAGAAGCACATCGAGTATGCTCACCGAGTCCTCCCCCGCGTCGTCCGGCAGCTTCTCGCCCACAATCTCTGCCGCCGTGGCCATCAGATCAGTCAGGCATATCGTCTCGTCGCAGCGCGAACCGGCCCTGATCCGACCCGTCCACCTCGCGATGAAAGGTATCCGGTGCCCGCCTTCGAAGATGTCCGCCTTGTGCCCGCGAAAGACATAACTGGGATTGTGACCGTGCTCGGCAAGCGCCTTGTAATCCGCCTGCGGCGAACAGCCGTTGTCACTCGTAAAAATAATCAACGTATCATCAGCCACCCCGTTCCGTTCGAGCGCCGCAACAACCTGGCCAACCGTCCAGTCCATCTGCATAACAAAATCGCCGTACACTCCGATGCCGCTCTGGCCGGCGAATCGCTCCGTCGGCACAATCGGCGTATGCGGCGCAGCCAGCGGCATGTAAACAAAGAACGGCTTGCCCGGCGCCTCCCTGGCGCACCCGTCGATGAACTCCACGGTCTTTTCCAGAAACTTGTCCATCACCTCAACGTGCTTGAAGTCAGGCGATATCGGCCCGCCCCGCCAGAATGCCGGCGACGGCGAAGCCTCGACGGTATCCGTCGGCTGCATCGTCGGCCGATCGTTCTCGACATAGCAATACGGCACCATGTCCAGCGATGCCGGAATACCGAAAAAGTAATCGAACCCGATATCGTTGGGTCCCGGACGAAGCGGCTTGTCATAGTCGTTCTTCTCCTGACGCCCCAGACCGAGGTGCCACTTGCCCACGCACGCCGTCGCGTACCCATGCCTCTTCAACACCGACGCAACCGTCTGGCGACCCTCCTCGACCAGCGCCGACGAATACCCCCACAGCACCCCACTCTTAAGTCGCGTCCGCCAGCAGTATCGCCCCGTCAAAACCCCGTACCGCGTCGGCGTGCAAACAGCCGAATTCGAATGCGCATCCGTGAAAACCATCCCCTCCTTCGCCAATCGATCTACATGCAGAGTAGGTATCTTGCCGTCGGCGTTCAAACACCCGATATCGCCGTACCCAAGGTCGTCCGCCAGAATGTACACGATGTTCGGCAGTTGACGCTTCCGCCCATCCGCGAAAACCGGCGGCATCATCGCAGCTATCGCCGAAACGCCAATCGCCTTCAAGAACCTGCGCCTGCTCATTTGAACCATCACTATCCTCCAGTCCTGGGCAGCGCCCTGCCCGTCCACCGGTCAAACCTGTCCCGCGTCGGAGGCTCCGGCACACGATCATCCGTCTCCTCGATCCACTCCTCAAGCGCCGCCCGCATCTTCCGGAGCACACCGGCATGTCTTGCATCCTGCGCCAGATTCCTCAACGAATATGGATCGGCCTTGATGTCATAGAGTTCCTCCTTCGGCCGAGGCGTAACAAAGCACTGCCGCTGATGCTCCGCCAGCTTCCCCTCCCTCTCCAGCCGAATCATCTCCTGGTACGTAATACTCCGCACCGCATCCGCCGGCGGACTCGCGTTCAAGTGCGGATAGGCATTGCGAATGTAAAGCCACTCATTCGACCGAACGCCGCGGCTGTGCGCCTGATAGTCATGCCAGTTATGCTCCGCAAACACATACTGCCGCGTCCGCGTTGACGTATCCTTCAGCATACGCGCAAATGACCGTCCTTGAAATGTCTTTGAAATCTCCCCACCGCCCAGTTCAATCAGTGTCGGCGCAATATCAACCGAGCTGACAAGCCCCTCGCAGGTCGACCCTGCTTGCACCCTGCCCGGCAGCCGCACGATGAACGGCGTCTTTACACCACTGTCGTACACCGTCGTCTTGCATCGCGGAAACGGCCGCCCGTTATCCGAAAGAAACATCACCAGCGTATCCTCCGCCGCATCCTGCGCATCGAGTTCATCGAGCACTTCACCGATGAACCCGTCCATCCGTGTGATCTCGTCGTAGTACATTGCAAGATCCTTGCGCGTCGCCGCGTTATCAGGCAGGAATGGCGGCACGACCGCGTCCTCCGGCCTATGCGGCTCCGGGATCGTATTCGGGCTGTAGTCCCGGTGCGGATCCACCGCCGCCAGCCACATAAAGAACGGCCTGTCCTTCGGCCGCTGCCGAAGAGCCTTCACCCAGTTCTCGCAGCCGCTCGGCCCGCCGCCGTCCAGGATATTGTCGAAGTGTACCCTTGCGTGCGACCCAAGATGCCACTTGCCCGCCGCCGCCGTATAATACCCTGCCTCCTTCAATAGCCCCGCAAACACAACCTGATCCGCCGGCAGCGGCTGATGGAGTTCCTTTGCCCCAGTCGAATGAGGATACCGCCCCGTCATGATACTGCATCGCGAAGGGCTGCATGACGCGCAAGTCAGAAAAGCATTCGTGAATCGTACCCCCTCCTTCGCCAGCCGGTCGATGTTCGGCGTCCGTATGTGCGGATGCCCGTAAGCCCCGGCATCGTCCCACGCCATGTCGTCGGCGATCATTATTACAAAGTTCGGCCTCCGTCCGACCGCTCCGCCCGCTGAGCCGCCGCCGCCCATCGCCCAAAACGCCGCCGCCCCTGCGAACTTCAGGAAGTCGCGCCTGTTCGTTCGTACATTCATTCTGCCTTCCTCCTGTTCATTCCGCCTGCTGTATCTGCCGATCAACTGACGCAAACAACTCCATCACCTGTTCATGGATCAAACCGTTGGTCGCCAGAACCTCTTGGCAAACACCCTCTTTGCGCCCATGAAAGTCCCCCCACCGACCGCCGGCCTCGGAAACGATCAGAAAACCCGCGGCAACGTCGAAGATCTTCAGGTACAATTCCCAGAACCCCTCCAGCCGACCACAGGCCACATAGCTAAGGTCAAGCGCAGCCGAGCCGTACCGCCGAACGTCGCGCAGCCGGGGCACCAGCGCATTGAAATACGCAAGATTATTCTGAGTGTGGTCAAAACGTATGCATGAGAATCCAGTAGACATCACGCTGTCAGAGAGGTCCGCCGTACGCGACACGCTGATCGGCTCGCCATTAAGCATGGCGCCTGCACCGACCTGTGCCTCGTACAACTCCCCCATCGCAGGCGCATTCACCGCCCCCAACACGTATTCGCCGGCCTTCTCAACTGCTACTGATATCGAGTAGTAAGGCTGACCGTGCACGAACGATGTCGTCCCGTCGATGGGATCGATTATCCAACGGTATTCGCTGCCCCCAACCGACCCGCTTTCCTCCCCCTCGATCGCGTGCCGCGGATACGCCCGCCGGATCGCCTCCACGATGTATCTCTCGATGGCGATGTCCGCCTCCGACACCAGGTCGTTACGCGATTTGCGCAAAACCTCCAATGTCTTCAGCCGGCGCCGGTATTCCAGCGACATCTCCCCGGCACGCGTGATTGTCTCTCGCAGAAAATGCTTCAACAGGCAGCTCCGTCGATTCTACAAAAAGGCTACCACAACCGACCGGAGAAGTCAACGCGACAACGCAACCTGACCTGAAACCGGCCAGACGCGAAGGCGAATAGATCCCGAACTGTCCTTGTCTCTATAGCATATCCGCCAGTTTCGCCTTGCCAAGCACTTCAAGTACCTTCTCGGCGGCGTCTTTGCAGACCAGTTCCATCTTCTCGGCGTAAGCCGCTCCATTGGCCTGCCCGGAAATCTCGAAATAGCCCCACGCCGGACCGCCCGATGCCTCGATAATCTCCAGCATCGTGATTTCCTCCGCGGGCCGTGCCAGATTGAAACCGCCGCGAGGACCACGCTTGCTGCGCAGCACGTTAGCCCGAACAAGCTGCTGCATTATCTTGAGAAGGTACTCCAGCGGTATGTCATATTGCTCGCTGATCAAGCTTGCCAGCACTGGACCATCGTTGCCATGCAGTGCTATGTGGCCCGCCGCAATCATTCCATAACCCGCCGATCTGCTGATAGCCATGTTCTCGCTCCCAATACTTTGTTAACATTGCAAAACTGCGATGATTTTCCCCGAAAAAAGCGTCTTTGCAACACTTTTCTTGCCATCGGGTCAGGCTAAACCTGTTAATCCAAAACAAAACCAAGGCAGGCTCAGGGCAAACCCTACACAACTATAAGTGATTCCCCCAAAAACGCAAGCTTTCCGCCTTATTTTATGCAAAATCTTCAGCTTCGGATTCAAAATTCAGCCTTCGGCAACTATCGCGTCATCGACAACCTCAGCGATGATGCTGCACGTGAACCTCCCATACCGCCAGCAGATCTTTCAGTTGCACCGCCTCCTGCCGTCTGTCTGCAAGCACGTTATGCTTCTCGGCTGAGTCCGAAGCCAGGTCGAACAGGTACTCGACAATCCGCTGACCATCCTGCCGACATATGTACTTCAGATCTCCGCTTCGCACCGCCTTCCACGTCCGTTCTCCTCGCCGCGCCCGCCAGAAGAGATTGCGTCCCCTCGTTACCCGTTCGTTCTCGACGTGATCGAGAATATCCATGCCGTCAAAGAGTCGATCCGCCGCCGGACGAACCCCCGCCAGCCTCACGATCGATCGCGACAAGTCCATCGTCATCGCCGGCTGATCGCAGACGGTTCCAGCCTTGATTCGTCCGTCGAACCGCACGACGCACGGAACGCGAATCCCCCCTTCGAACAGACCGCCCTTAAAACCTGAAAAAGGCGCATTGCGACCCTTATTGTTGGCGCCGTTGTCCGATGCGAAGATCACCAGCGTATTGTCAATCATCCCGCACTCCTCCAATACCGCCACGATTCGCCCCACGCCTGCGTCCATGCTCTCCACCATCGCCCGGTAAGTCCGGCGATCGCCCAGGTTATAGTCAGCCTCCGCCACCGGTTCTTTGCCCGCGTCTCCCGGCCCCTGATAAGGTGTGTGCGGCGCAGTATACGCCACATAAAGAAAGAATGGCCGTCCCCGGTTGCGCCGCACAAAACGCACCGCCTCATCGCTTATCAAATCCGTCATGTAGCCGTGCCGTTTCACCGGCTTGCCATTCTCATAAAGAGCGTTTTCGCCCGTATATTCGATGTGGTGAAAATAATCCGCCGACCCCCCTATTGGGCCAAAGCTGTAATCAAACCCGTGCCGATCCGGAAAGAACTTCCGCTCGTAACCAAGGTGCCACTTGCCCACACAGGCCGTGGCATACCCTGCTTCTTTCAGCATCCGTGCAATAGTAGTTTCCTCCGCCGGCAGCCCAAGGTCATGCGTCTGTCGCAGCCGGATCGCGTCGTCATACCGGCCGACGTTGCCGATCCCCAGCGCGCACTCCAGCCCGCCGACCCGATGCTGATAACGCCCCGTCAACAGTGCCGTCCGCGTCGGTGTGCACTCCGGAGCATTTGCATAGAAATGCGTGAAACGAACACCTTGCTCCGCCAGCGCATCGATCGCCTCGGTGCGAATGTCGTCGCATCCATAACTACCAACGTCCCCGTACCCGAGATCGTCAGCCAGAATCAAAACAACGTTCGGCCGCCGCGATGCCGATACCTGCGCAGAATCACACCCCAAACCCGCAAGCGCCGATGCGCCTAACAAGGCCCCGCGTTCAAGAAACTCTCGCCTGTCCATAAAACCTCCTTTCATATCCCTTGTGCCTGCCGCTGCCAAGACTTACTTCCAGAAGAAGTCCAGACCGAACGGCGCCTTTGCCGGCCGCAGCCTCACCGCCGGGCCTGCCGTCTCCAAACGCAGGCTCTGACGCCAGTTGTCCCTGCCCGCCTCGAGACTCCGCGCGAAACCGTAATCGACGCCGTCCTGTGACGCGATCAGGTTGCTCTTCTTCTCGTCGAATCTTGCATAACGACCCGTAACCGACGCAAAATACCACCGATACGGAAACTCATGCTCCTTGAACCACGGATCAATATCGGTGATGTCCACGTTCAGTGCCCCGGGCAGATCGTACTCCGTAAACACCAGCGTAATATCCCGCGTGTAATAATGCTCCGCAAACCAGACTACGCCCGAATCCGCCACGCACACCCGCGTCAACTCGCCCGGGTCCCAATTCGATGGAATGTATGCATCCAGATACGTCAAATGCAGCGTCTGCGGCGCGTCCCGCCGGCAGAGCATCCGCGCCGCCGAACTTATCGTCCACGAGCCCGCCGAATGCCCGACGAGATGTACATGTCGAAACCGCCGCCCCAGCGCCCGCACCCCCGCTGCCAGTCGCGGCCCGCCGACGTCGCGCCCGTACTTCGCCGCGTCCACCGGATTGATCACCCCCGCCCCACCCTGCCAGTCGAAAACCGCACAGACCCACTCATTAGGATCGGTCTTCTCCGCCAGTGCCGCGGCGATATCGGCGGGCCATCGGCTCGACGCCCGATCAATCCAACCGTGAGTCACTACCACGAGTTTGTCCGCCCTCGCAGGAATCTCGACCCCCGCATCCACCAAAACATTCGGCTCTGCCGCCGCTTCGGGCCCGACGATCATGTACTGAACGATGAAAGTGCCGCCGTCGGCGATCTCCAGGACGCCTGCCTCGCTCCACCCTATCTCAACGCCGGCGCTAAGATAGCCCTCCAATCCCACCTGCTCCATAAACCGAACAACGCCCTGGCGTGCATCGCCCCGCTGGCACCAGGCCGTCCCGGCAATCAATATAAGCAGGATCAGGCGCATATGAACGTTCAGCGCATCGGCCCGGCAGCCGCTGTCTTCGTTGAACTGCATCATACATTGCCTCCGCCAATCCTGACACTTCACACCACCAGGATGCATCACACCAGCCAATTATCACCTATCGATGATCCGTAATCAATCGCAAGGCCTCTATATATGCACGAACTTGCGGAGTTTGTGTGAAAATCTGCCAAGAAAGCTGATCAGGACACCTGAAACTCGCCGCCGCCAGCATTGAAATTCGACCAGCGTTTTGGTAACCTGAGTTATCGAAACCGCAAAATCGCTATCATTTTTTGGGAAAAGATTGAGGAGCAGAACGATGAGATTTCCAAGAGCCATCCTTATCGCGGCCGTGTGCGTCGCCGCCCTGGGCTCCAGCGCCCGGACAGAACCGCAGAACCTCACGGCCCGCCTTGAAGACAACCAGGTCGTCATCACGGTCGCCGACAAGCTCTTCACCGCATACAAATTTGCCCAGGACCAGAAGTACCCCTATTTTTGGCCCGTAAACGGCCCTTTGACAGGGCAGAGCCTGACCACGGAGACGTCCGAACCATACCCGCACCACCGGTCGCTCTTCTTCGGCTGCGACAGGGTCAACGGGGCCAATTACTGGCAGGAATCCAACGCACGCGGGCAGATTCTCTCGCAGAGGCCGCGAATCATCCGGGACAGCGGTCAGCGCATCGTCTTCATCGACCGCTGCCTGTGGAAGCAGCCCGACAAAGACCCGGTTATCGAAGACCGCCGCCTCATCACCATTTCGGCGCCTGACGCCGAGACCCGCATCATCGATTTCCGCGTCACGCTGACGCCGCTGGTGGATGTCCAGATCCTCAAGACCAATCATTCGCTTTTTAGTGCCCGGATGGTTCATGAACTGTCCGTGGCTTCGGGTGGTACGCTGATCAACGCCGAAGGCCAGACGGGGGAAAAAGGCACTTTCGGGGCTGCTTCAGCGTGGTGCGACTACAGCGGGACGCGCGACGGGCGGACTGAAGGGCTGGCGATCCTTCAGAGCCCTGCAAATCGCTGGTTTCCGGCGAAATGGTTCACTCGGGACTATGGGTTTTTCTCTCCGACGCCGATGTACTGGCTGGAAGGCGACAAGCTGGACCTGCCGAAGGGTGAGGCGGTTTCGTTGGCGTGGCGGGTGGTTGTTCATGCTGGCAATCACAGTTCGGCTGGTATTGCGGGGCGGTGGACGGAGTATGTGGAATGGACGGAACAGGCCGGTCGGCGACGGGGTGCGCAAGGGGGCGGTCGATAGAAAAAACGGGAGGGTTGGAAAAATTCGCCAGTGGCGGGAGGGGTCAAGAACGTTGTTTTTAGGCCAAGAAGGCGTGTTTTGGGGTGGCGGCGGTGGGCTGGGGAGGTTTTTTGGAAAAAGCTTAGAAAAAAGCGTAACGGATGTGTCGGCGCCCTACTCTATAAGAGTGAAAACACCTAAGCGAGGAAGTACGTCATCGCCTCCTCCTAAGCCGGATTCCGTTTAATCGCCCGATTTTTCTGGAATCTGGCTTTTATTATGCGCGTTGTGTTTGGTTTGGGGACGGGGATGGGTTTGATTGGCTTTGTTTTTGGCTGAAAATTGTTGCTCCCGCAACTCTTTATTTATATAAAGCCTTGCTATGAAGAGATTTATGCATTTCCGGCGTTTTGGGAAATTGGCTTTGTTTTTCAAAACGCGGTTTTTGGGGGCGGCTTTTTGGGGTCAAAAACGGGGTTTGGGGTATGGGGCGGGGTGCATGGAAGGTGTTTTCGGTACGTGAAATTGCAGATTTGTTGCCGATTGCGGGCATTTTATCCTCCTCTTACACTTTTCTCTTTCACTTCTTCGTAAACTATAGCACATTTTTTTCAAATTGCAAACTGTTTTTCAGATTTATTTTGACGAATGGCGGTGCTCGTGTTAAATCGGCAGATTGGTCGCAAATCCCACGACCCTAATGGGGTGGCGGGTGTATAAAATACGGGCTGTAAATGGGGCAACATTAATGCACAAAAACATCAACAGGAAAAGCGACAGTGCAGAGACGGCGGAGCGACTGCGCGTCTTGTTGGAAGGTGTAGCGGGTGCGACCGGTGAAATGGTGGCCGCAGCGGATGGTGAGTACCGGTTTTTGTTTTTCAACGAGGCGTACCGGAGGGGGTTCAAGCGGCTGTGGGGTGTGGAGATTGAGGTCGGCACGAGCATTTTGGAGGCGATGGCGGCGTCGCGCGAACGGGAGAAAGTCAAGGCCTTATGGGACAGGGCGCTCGGCGGGGAGTCGTTTGAAATACAGGCGGAGTTCGGTCAGTTGGAGGGAGGGAGACAGGTTTACGAGAGCAGGTTCCGCCCCGCAAGCGACGCAGAGCGCGGATTGACGGGCGCCGTTCACGTCATGCGCGACATTACCGAGCGTGTAATTGCGATGGAGGCGCTGCGCGAGAGCGAGTCTTTTTATCGTCAGACTTTAGAGTCTATACCAGGGATGGTGTTCACCACGCGTCCGGACGGCTGGTGCGACTACCAAAGTCAGCAGTGGGTGGATTATACGGGTGTGCCGATGAGCGAGCACCTCGGCGACGGCTGGACGAAACTTCTGCATCCGGACGACCGGGACCGAGCGTACGAGGCGTGGGAGGGTGCGGTGAAAGGTATTCGGCCGTACGATCTGGAGTATCGCGTCCGTCGTCATGACGGGGCGTATGAGTGGTTCCGGGTGATTGGACGGCCGATTCGCGACCGGGCGGGACGGGTCGTGCGATGGTTTGGCGTTACGATGAACATCCAGGCATTAAAGGAGGTCGAGGAAGCGCTGCGGGAGCGGGAATGGCGATTCCGGACGGTTGCCGAAAGCACATACGAATGGCAATACTGGCGGACGCAGGTCGACGGGTTCATCTATATTAGTCCTTCGTGCCTGGAGATCACCGGCTACAGCCGGGAAGAATTTATGGAGGATGCGGGGCTCTACCTGCGGATTGTGCACCCTGATGACAGGGAGCGTGTGGCAGAACACATGCGGGAGGACCTTTTTCAAGAAGCGTACGATATGGAATTTCGAATCGTACGGGCAGATGGGGTCGAGCGATGGATCGGGCATGTATGCAGACCGCTTTATTCGGAGAGCGGTGAAGCACTCGGGCGGCGAGGCTCTAACCGCGACATAACCGAGCGCAAGGCGGCGGAGGAAGCGATTTGCAGGAGCGAGGGCATGCTTCAGGCGGCTCTGGACCATCTTGGCGAGGGGGTGGTGATTGCGACGTTGGGCAAGGATGTGATCTACTGGAATCCGGCGGCTCTGGCGATGTGCGGATTCGAGCACGCGGAAGAGGCGCTTAGGCCATTAGCGGGTTTTGCCGGTGTTTTTGAGTTGTGGACGGCTGACGGCATGAGGATGCTGTCGGTGGAGGAGTGGCCGATGGCGCGGATCGCAAGGGGCGAGACTCTGCAGGGTCTGGAGCTCAGGACTCGCCGGACGGACAAGGATTGGGAGCGGATAGTATCATATTCAGGCACGATGTTGGAGAGCATTGGCGGAGAACAACAGATATATTTATCCATGTACGACATGACCGAGCAGCGGGGTGCGGAGGCGGCGATGAGGCGTTCCTCACAGTTTCCGGAGGAGAACCCGCACCCGGTTCTGCGGGTGGACGCAGAGGGCGGACTGGTTTACGCCAACAGGACGGCTCGCGAATGGCTGGCGACGTTGGGGTGGTGCAGCGGTGCACTGCCGGATGCAGTTTCGGCGGCGGTGGCGCAGGCGCGCACACAGGAGAATGCCGTCAACGCGGAAATAACGAATCCGGGCGGGCGTGTGCTGATGATCTGGGCGGTGAAGCCGCCGGGGGAGGAATATGTGAATTTGTACGGCAGCGACGTGAGTGAACTCAAGCGGGCGGAGCAGGCCTTGCGGGAGAGTCAGGAGAACCTGGAACGGACGCAGGCGCTTTCGCTGGTGATGCCTCTTCACCTGAGTCTCGACGGGCGATGGCTGAAGCTTCCGCCGAAGTTTGTCGCATTTCTGGGGTATGACAGCGAGGAAGAACTGGTTGGTCGGCCGTTCAAAGATGTGACGCACCCGGACGATTTCCAAGGTGACTGGGACCAATGCCTGCGACTGCTGAGCGGTGAGATCAAATCGTTCGAGATGGAGAAGCGGTTTATCCGAAAGGACGGTTCGATTACATGGGGTTATATCAACTGCTCAACGGTTGCGGACCGGGAAGGAAGGGCGCTGCACTTTTTGACTTACGTGCGGGACATAAATGCCGATAAGGCGGCGGAAGAGGAGCTTTGGCGGCTGAACGAGTCGCTGGAGGGGCGTGTTCGGGAGCGTACGGCGGAGTTGAACCTGAAGAATCGCGAACTGGAGAAGCGGGCCGAACAGTTGTCTCACTTTGCGTCGGAGCTGACATTGGCGGAACAGCGGGAACGGCACCGGCTGGCGAAGATGCTGCACGACCATCTACAGCAGTTGTTAGTGGCGGCAAAACTCGGCATGGAGGGAATTCTGTACAGTGTCGACGATGAGATGCGCGATTTGTTCGGCGAGGTGCAGGGGCTTATTAACGAATCCATCGCGGCCTCCCGGTCGCTGACGGTTGAGCTGTCGCCGACGATTCTGCACGAGGCTGGTCTGGCGGCGGGTTTGGAATGGCTGGCGAGGTGGATGGAGAAGAAGCACGGGCTGCGGGTTGATCTGGATACGGGCATGGACGCAGTGGCGGACAGGGAAGACATTCGGATACTTTTGTTCGAGTCGGTTCGTGAGCTTCTTTTCAACGTGGTCAAGCACGCGCGTACGGACCGTGCGTTGGTGAGGCTGGTTCGATCGGGTGGTTACCTGGAGATATCGGTGAGCGACGAGGGGTTGGGATTCGATCCTGAGAGTGCGGCTAAGCGCTCAGGCGGCGAGGGCGGTTTCGGGCTGTTCAGCATCCGGGAGCGACTGGAGCTTTTGGGGGGGCATCTTGAGATCGAGAGCAGGCCGGGCGGCGGCTCTCGATTTGTGCTGAGGGCGCCGGCGGTTCACCCGGGGCGGGAAGCAGCGTTTAGAATGAAACAGAAGAGACAAGCGGCCGATCGCGAGGAGGCGGCGCTTGAAGGGGATTTGGGAGGCGACATGGCTAAACTTCGGGTGCTGATCGTGGACGATCACAAGGTGCTGCGGCAGAGCCTGGCGGCGCGACTTCGGCGGGAGGCGGACATAGAGATTGCGGGGGAGGCGGGGGACGGCCTTGAGGCGGTGGAAAAGGCGCGTGAGCTGCGGCCGGACGTGGTGCTGATGGACTTCAGTATGCCGCGGATGGACGGGGTGGAGGCGACACGGCGGATCCGGGAGGAACTGCCGGGCGTTCGCGTGATCGGTTTGTCGATGTACGAGGACGCGGATCGGGCGACGGCGATGCTGCAGGCGGGGGCGGCAAGGTACGTGACCAAGAGCGCCGAATTCGAAGAACTACTGACGGTGATACGGTCGGTGTCCGCGGCGGCGTGAACGGACGGCGCGCGGGAGGAATTACAGGGGGGGAGGTATTCGCCTAATGGCTCACTGCACCGGTACCTGCAACAGACAGGCATACCGCATGGATTTACACACAGGCGCGGCATGGAGCGTCGGGGCGGGGGCAAGATGACTGTGCTACGGGGGGCAGGAATCACGGGCGAGACGCCCGCGCCACGCGAGACGCCCGCGCCACGGCCGATAATCAGAAAGACACGAAGACGGCGGAGGCGCCGTTAAACGCACATCCAAAACTCGTCCGAGAAAGACGAAGTTGAGATTTTTGCAATCACCGGATTATCGGGCAGCGAAGATTCTGTCGAGATCGAGCGCAAACTTCTTCAAGACACCTTAATACGGCGGATATCCCGCACGATATGCCGGGAGCCGCAATGGCAATCGGGCACCACTGCGAGTGCCGGCTGCCTAAGGCGCTCACAAAGAATGTGAGACGGTGGATTGACCCGGTGGTTTGCACATCACCCGTCAAGCCTAAGCGAAACTGCTAAGAGTGTGATGGCCTGTGAGCCTGCTGCCGCGCGGAGGAGATGCACGTGTATCTTCGCCGGCGGATGCATCCGGTTTGGAGGATGTTCGGGGGGCCGGATTTTTGAGCAGGTTCACACGGAGTTTCATAGAAAGGCGACCTGCTCATGAAGGCGACGACGAACGAAGGCGCGGCGGAGGGTTCGGGGTCTGAGAAGGCAGGCAAGTATCTTACCTTTGCGCTTGCCAACGAGGAGTTCGGTCTGGAGATCCTGAAGGTACGCGAGATCATCGGGTACATGGAGATAACGGCGGTTCCGCGGACTCCGACTTATGTCAAGGGGGTGATCAATCTTCGGGGGCAGGTGATTCCGGTTGTCGACCTGCGGGCGAAGTTCGGGATGGAGAGTACGGAGACGACGGAGGAGACCTGCATCATCGTGGTGGAGATCACGCAAGAGGGACAGCGGTTTAACACGGGGATCGTTGTGGATCGCGTCCAGGAGGTTCTGGACGTAGCGGGTGACGACATCGAGGAGAGCCCGCAGTTTGGTGCGAGCGTGAACACGGATTTCATTCTTGGCATGGGCAAGATCGGCAACAGGGTGAAGATCCTTCTTGATATAGACCGCGTTCTGGCGGGTGACGGGATAGACAAGCTTGAGGAGAGCGCATCTTCGCCGGCTATGACGGCGGGTGCGTAAGTTTTGAACAGATGTCCGGACGCAACGGCCGGACGGGGGCAACCTGATTTATTGAAGGAGCAGTATCATGAAGTTGCGAACAACAGTTGCAATCGTCCTGCTTTGCGTGGGAATTATGTCGCAGGTATGCGCGGCGTCGAGTGCGGAGAGCGCTGCGCGGGAGAACGCGGAGCTTCGCAGCCGCGTTGAGAGCCTGGAAGCTCAACTGAAGGAGATCAAGTCGCTTCTGGAGAAGCAGCCGTCGCCGGCTTCGCCGGTTGGGGCGCAGCTAAGCGAGGAGGAACTGAGCAAGATAGCGACGATGGTTCGGCAGAGTCCCAGCGGCAAGAGCCCGGTGCTTTCGAGTCTGGATATGGAACTGTACGGCTATATCAAGCTGGACGGGTCTTATGACACATCGAAGGGGGATCCGGGCAACTACATCAAGTGGCTGGAAAACGAATCGAGCTATAAGGACGGCGACGAGTTCAACGCGACGGCGAATCAGACGCGTCTTGGGGTTAAGATACGCGGTCCTCGTCAGGACGGGCTTGAAGTGAGCGGGAACGTCGAGGTGGACTTTTACGGCAACGGCAGCGGCGAGAACAAGGCGGGTCTGATGATGCGGCACGCCTATATGCAGCTTGACTGGCCGGAAGAGCGGTTCAGCATTCTTGGCGGTCAGACGTCGGACCTGATCTCGCCGCTGAATCCGAGCACGCTGAGCTACAGCGTTCAGTGGTGGTCGGGCAACATCGGTTACCGGCGTCCACAGTTGCGGGTGACGAAGGGTTTTGCGCTGTGTGACGACGTTGACGTTACACTTGCGGGTGCGATAGCACGTACGATCGGCGATTCGAAGTACATGGGCACGACCGTTATCGACGAAGATCACGGCAAGCCGGTTTTTCAGGCTCGGGCTGGGGTGTCTTTTCCATCGCCTTTAGGGTACAAGCGGACGGCTCTTGGCGTGTCGGGTCACTGGGGTGAGGAGGAATACGACCTTGGCGGCGGCCTGAACGGGGACGTCGAGACGTGGTCGGTGAATCTTGACGTGGTTCAGCCGATCAACGAATGGCTGAGCATCAGCGGCGAGCTTTGGGCCGGCGAGAATCTGGACGCGTTTCTTGGCGGCGTTGGCCAGGGGATTAACACGGCGGGGCAAGGCATTCGCAGCAAGGGCGGCTGGGTTGCGGCGTCTTTGAGTCCGTGGGACAAGTGGGCGTTTAACTTTGGGGTGGGCATAGATAATCCGAACCGTAGCGACGTGGACGCGGACGGTCGGACTTATAACCGGAGCATCTTCGGAAATGTTTTGTACTCGCTCAACAAGAACACGCAGATCGGTTTCGAGCTGACGCGTTGGGATACGAAGTACAAGGGTGAGGGCGACGCGGACAGTCTTCGTGCTCAGATGTCGCTGATCTACAAGTTCTGATTGTGCCAAATGGGGGTGTTTTAAAGTAAAGGAAGAGGACGATGTTGGGAAAGATGAAACTGCGCGCACGGCTTCTGCTTGCGGGGATTGTCGCGACGACTGCGCCGCTGGCGGCTGTTACGACGGTGGTGTATGTCAGGAACAAGGCGATGGTCGATGTTGCGTCGCGCGAGAGTTCGAAGCTGGCGTATGCGGATCTTGAGCACATAACGAAGAACCTGTACAGGACGTGCGAGGCTCAGGCGGAGCTTCTTGAGTCGCAGATCGTTCGTAGTCTGGCGGCGGCGCGGGAGTTTCTGGCGGAAAGCAAGATGACGGCGACTTCGGAGGCGGTGGAGTGGGAGGCGGTCAATCAGTTTACGGGCGCGCGGACGCGACTGGCGCTGCCGCAGTTGGCGCTTGGCGGGGAGGCGGTTGAGCGGAACACGAAAGCGGACGTGCCAAGCCCGCTGGTGGACAAGGTTACGCGTATCACCGGTGCGACGTGCACGCTGTTTCAGCGGATGAATTCTGCGGGCGACATGCTTAGGGTATGCACGACTGTGTGCGACAAGGAGGGGAATCGCGCGATAGGGACGTATATACCGAGCGTGAATCCGGGCGGGGCGGAGAATCCGGTGATTGCTTCGGTTCTTCGGGGGCAGACTTATACGGGCCGGGCTTTTGTGGTCGACGGGTGGTATCTTACGGCGTATGAGCCGGTTTACGGGGAGAACCGGGAGATTACGGGGATGCTGTACGTTGGGGTGCCGCAGGAGTCGTCGACGACGCTTCGCGACATGGTCATGGAGATTGAGGTCGGTACGACGGGGTACGTTTATGTTCTGGACTCGTCGGGGAAGTACGTTATTTCGCATGGCGGCAAGCGGGACGGAGAGGATATTTCTCAGGCGAAGGACGCCAAGGGGAATCTTTTTATTCAGGAGATATGCGCTCGTGCGAAGGCGTTGAAGGGTGGGGAACTGACGGAACAGCGGTATTTCTGGCAGAACGCGGGGGATCCGGTTGCTCGTGAGAAGGTTGTTATTCTGGCGTATTTTGCGCCGTGGGACTGGGTGATCGGGACGGGTTCTTACGTTGAGGAGTTTTTTGAGGCGGAGAACCAGGTGGCGGCGATCGGTAGAGGGAACATGATCGTGCTGCTTGCGATCAGCGGGGCGTCTCTGGCCGGGGCGATCTGCGTGTGGTTTTTTATAGCGACGGGTTTGACGAAGCGGATCAGCGTTATAGTTGAGCGGCTGCTGGGGACGGCGGGTCAGGTTTCGTCGGCGGCTGGTCAGGTTTCGGCGGCGTCGCAGTCGCTGGCGGAAGGTGCTACGGAGCAGGCGGCGGGTTTGGAGGAGACGTCATCTTCGCTTGAGGAGATGTCATCGATGACGAAGCAGAACGCCGACAACGCGGATCAGGCTAACATTCTGGCGAGTGAGGCGAGCAAGGCGGCCGATGGCGGGACGGAGGCGATGGGTCGTATGAACGCGGCGATCGAGCGGATACAGAAGTCGTCGGACGAGACGGCGAAGATCATCAAGGTGATCGACGAGATTGCGTTTCAGACGAATCTTCTTGCTCTTAACGCGGCGGTGGAAGCGGCTCGCGCGGGTGAGGCAGGCAAGGGCTTTGCGGTGGTCGCCGAAGAGGTTCGCAATCTTGCGATGCGTTCGGCGGAGGCGGCGAAGAACACGTCGGCTTTGATCGAAGAGTCGGTGAATAATTCACGGCACGGAGTCGAGATCGCCAACGAGGTGGGCAAGGTGCTCGAGGAGATCGTCGGGAGCATCGGCAAGACGTCTGGTCTGGTGAGCGAGATTGCGGCGGCCTCTCAGGAGCAGGCTCAGGGTATACAGCAGGTGAATACTGCGGTGGCGCAGATGGACAAGGTAACTCAGCAGAACGCGGCGAACGCGGAGGAAAGCGCAAGCGCATCCGAGGAGCTGAGTTCTCAGGCGGAGCAGATGAACCAGATCGTTTCGGAGCTGTCATCGCTTGTGGGCGTGAGCAATTTCAGCGGGAACGGCGTTTCGTCGGTGGGTTCGAGCGGCGGCCGTCGTCTGGGGATTTCAGATGAGGCTTTTCATCGTATCTCGGAGGGCAAGGTCGTCGGCGGTTCGAAGAAGTCGCATTCGGCTGTTCATTCCGCGGCGGCAAAGGCGATTCCGTTGGGCGAGGACGATCTGGCCGATTTCAACAAGTGATGAGCATCATGGTTTTTGCACCGGTCGGCGGCGCGGAGCGGCCGACCGGTGCTTTTTTTTGTTTAGGGGGTGTAATTCTCAGGGGGATGGCAAAGCGGCGGAAGTGGAGAAGAAAACCCACCGCATAATTTGACAGAGCGCAACAGGGGCAAGATGCCCATGTCACGGGGTGGATTTGCAGTACGGGGAGGATGCTCATGCTACGCGGGTAAGTCTGCTACACGGGCAAGATGCCCAAGCCACGGGTGTGGGGTCGGTTTACGACACGGGCAAGATGCCCATGCCACTGGGTGAAATTCGTTTGACAAAGGCGGGGAAGGTATGTACCTTTGATCGACGGCCACGGAAGGCATATCGAGAGCGGCCCTTGCGGCCGGAATCATGAGTTCCTTGCAGGTTTTTCAAAGTGCGTGCAGGGTTGACGTGCGTTTGATGGTGTTTTCAGGTACTTTGGAGAAGCGGAGAAGGATTTGGCGTCGCAGGATACAGCGGAACTCTTCAGGCAGATCGTTGAAAGAGTCAGGGCACTCGATCCGGTGCACAGCCGCAAGTGGTTCGAGGATCTGGCGATCTCTCGCCTTGACGCGGGGACGATGGAGGTTAGCTGCCCGGATGATACGGCGGCTCAGTTTCTGGAGGACCATTGTCTTGGGGTGTTTACACAGGCCGCACAGCACGCTACGGGGCATCTCGTAGCGGTTCACTTCGTTGGGGGTGCATCGACAGGCCGGCCTTTGTCGGAGAACGGGAGTCCCGGTGTTCGACTGCATCCGGACTACACGTTCGAGAGCTTCGTGGTAGGTCCGTGCAACCGGCTGGCGCATGCAAGCTGCATAGCGGTGAGCCACTCTCCGGGGACGACTTATAACCCGCTTTTTCTGTATGGGACAGTGGGTTTGGGTAAGACGCATCTTCTTCATGCGGTGTGTCACGGGGTTCGCAAAGAGACGCCGGACAGCCGAATTCAGTTTCTCAGTTGTGAGGAATTCGTGAATCGTTTTATCACGGCGATCGAGCACGGGACGTTAGGCGAGTTCCAGAGCCGTTTTCGGACGGTTGACGTTCTGGTGATCGACGATGTTCAGTTTCTAAGCGATCGCGAGCAGAGCCAGGAGGAGTTTTTTCACACGTTTAACGCCATTTACAACAATAACGGGCAGATAGTGCTGACAGCGGACTGCGCACCGGGCGAGATACCGGCGATTGAGGAGCGTCTTATCAGCCGGTTCAAGTGGGGGCTGGTGGCACGTCTTGATGCGCCGAGTTACGAGACGCGGGTTGCAATCGTACAGAAGAAGGCTCACCTTCGGGGGCTGGAGATATCCGAGGAGGTTGCCGAGTACATAGCGGGGAAGGTTACGGCGAATATCCGTGAGCTGGAGGGGGCTCTGACAATCATATATGCGACCGCCCAGGCGGCGGGAGAGGCGATTACGCTTCAGTTGGCGCGTCAGGCTCTTGGTCGCCAGGAGGCGGAGAGCCGCAAGAGCATTACGATCACAGAGATCATCGACGCGGTTACGCGATTCTATGATGTTCGCCTGGCGGATTTGCAGAGCAAGAAGCGGAGCCAGTCAATTGCGCTTCCGCGTCAGGTCTGCATGTATCTTGCCCGGAATCTGACCCGGCACAGCCTTGAGGAGATCGGGGGTCATTTGGGAGGTCGCGATCATTCGACGGTTCTGCACGCGTACAGCAAGATCGACGAGCTGCGTCGGACTGACGCGGGGACGCGAGGTCAGATAGATCAGCTAATAGCCGCAATCAGGCCGGATTAGGGCGATATAAGCATCGGCTGCTTCACTTAAATCGCATTGGGAGAGGCCTCAGTCATGAGCGAACACGGCTTTGCGCAAGCTGTATTAATAAGCATGACTCTTAAGGAGAAGATTTTTGCGGCTGCTTTTGCTGCGGGCCTGCTTATGCTGGCGGGGGTTGCGTTTTTTGCATTCGTGCAGGAGCGATATTTGCTTGGGATGCAGGAATTGGCGGAGGCGGAGTATCAGAGCGAGGAACTTCTGGACAGCTTCACGGACAGTCTGCGGGACGTGCGCCGCAAGGGGTTGAACTTCATACTTGTTCGCAGCGAGACGTCGCCTGAGAAGTTCGAGGAGGCTGTGGAGGAGTTCAGAGAACTGGCGAAGTTCATGAGAGAGCATCCTGAGGACTTCGGGGGACACGACCACCTGGAACCACTCATCGCGGCGGCGGAGAAGTATGTGTCGCGTTATGAGCGGATCCTGGAAATGGCGCAGACACACGGCGCGGAGGCGGCGCTGCGGCAGATATCGGAGGCTATAGAGGTGGAGAGGCTTGATCCGGTGCTGGACAGAGTCGATGAGATGGAGTCCCTTCACATAAAAACATTCGCCGAGCGGAGCGCGGAGATCAGCGAGGGGCTGCGGGTTGCTATGGCGGCGATAGGCTTTATGGCGGCGCTTTCGGCGATTATTATTGCGGTTTCGGCGGGTATGATGCTTCGATATTACTCGATGAATAAGCTGCTGCTGGCTAATACGACGGCCTTGAACAAAGGTCTGGAGGCGAGCCGCAAAGAGATAGAGTCGATCGTCAGTTTCGTATCTCACGATTTGCGTGCTCCGCTGATCAACGTGAAGGGCTTTGCGGCGGCTCTGGAGGAGGACCGTGAGAGGCTTGTGAAGATGCTGAAGGATTACGAGGACAAGAGGCAAGAAGTGAGGAGCATCCTGGAGGAGAGCACTCCGGAGGCGCTGGACTTCATCGGGAGCGCGGCCGATTCGATGGAACGCCTGATAAACACGATGGTTAAGGTTGCGCGTGCCGGTCAACTTGCGGTGGATCCGCAGCGAATCGACGTGAACGAGCTTGTGGAGGGTATAGTCAAGGATTTCGAATTCAGGATACAGGATGCCGGCGCGGCGGTTGAGGTCGAGCCGCTTCCTGCGTGCAGGGCGGACGTCGATCAGGTGCGGCAGGTGTTCTCGAATCTGATCGATAATGCTATCAAGTACAGGGCGTCTTCGCGGCCGTTGCGGGTGCTCATAAGCGGCAGGGTAGAAGGAGAGCAGAGCGTTTACTGCGTGGAAGACAACGGCGTCGGCATAGCGGAGGAGGACCTTTACAAGGTAACGGAGGTTTTCTACCAGGCGAAGAACATGAGCGCCGGCGGGGAGGGGCTTGGTCTTGCAATCGCGCGGAAGATGGTCGAGCACAACGGGGGGGCTTTGGAGATGGAGTCGACGGTAGACCGGGGGAGCAGGTTTTTCGTTAAGCTGCCATCCGCGGCGGCTCCAGGCAAGAAAAATCCCGGCGGCCGCTGAGTGCGACAGCCGGGATTATCAGAGTCATGCCTGTGTGTTTAGAGGGGTCAATTCAGATTCACGACCACGTATTGCGCGAAGCGTTCGTTTCTTACGAGTAGGAGGACTTTGCCGGTTTTGACGGAATCCTGAAGGGCCTCGTTGAACTCTTCGACGGTCTTGACATCCTGGCGGTTTACGCTAACGATCAGAATGCCGGCGGTGATACCGGCTCGTTCTGCGGGGCTTCCTTCGGCGACCTCTGTAACAATGACTCCTTTGGCCTGGCCGTATCCGAAGCGTTTTGCCAGCTCCTCGGTGAGCTCCTGGACCTGGACGCCAAGTTTGCGGCTTGCTTCGGAGGCTCCTGCCATGGCGATTTCGCCTTCGTCGAGCGATCCGATTTCGACCTGGACCTGTTTTTCTTTGCCGTCCCTGAGCAGAGTGAGGTTAATCTTCGTTCCGGGTTTGAGCATGGCGACTTCATTTCGGAACGACTGCCAGTCCTCGACGGTCTTGTCATTAATCTTTCGGATGATGTCCCTTCGCTGTATTCCGGCCTTGTCGGCGGGCGAATCGGGAACGACTTCGGTGATGAGGACTCCCTTGTTGTCCTTGAGTCCGAACACTTCGGCGAGGTCCTGTGTGATCTTCTCGGGATGCATTACGATGCCGAGGTATCCTCGGGTGACCTTTCCGGTTTCCTTGAGCTGTCTTTCGATGCTCTTTGCCATGTTGATGGGGATGGCGAAACCGATGCCCATGTAGCCGCCACTCTGGCTGAAGATGGCGGTGTTGATGCCGACGGCTTTTCCATCGACATTAAGGAGCGGTCCGCCGGAGTTGCCCGGGTTTATTGCGGCATCGGTTTGGATGAAGTCCTCGTATTCGGTGATTCCTACGCCGCGGCTTTTGGCGCTGACGACTCCGACGGTGACGGTAGCCTGGAGGCCGAAGGGGCTTCCGACGGCGATGACCCATTCGCCGATCTGGAGGGCGTCGCTGTCGCCGAGTTCTATGACGGGGAGGTCCTGGGCGTCAATCTTTATGAGTGCGACATCGGACTTCGGGTCGGTTCCGATAAGCTTTGCGGTGTCGTATTCCTTTCCGTCCTGGAGAGTAACCACTATTTTGTCGGCTTCTCCGACTACGTGGTTGTTTGTGAGTATGTATCCGTCGGGGCTGATTATGAATCCTGAACCCTGTCCGATCTGCTGTCTCTTTC
>Ga0334883_1000719_pt1 | contig 56684 bp, 48 predicted proteins | sample GraSluR1_MG_6_FD_207230 | JGI IMG/M metagenome (GOLD analysis project Ga0334883, IMG submission 207230) | Sludge microbial communities from methane-producing bioreactor in Wageningen University, Netherlands - Granular Sludge_09_05-R1 | ecosystem: Engineered > Bioreactor > Anaerobic >...
CAGAATACTCATCGCTGACGATCATGCGATTATCACCGACGGCGTAAAATCAATTATTGCCAAAGTCGATACCTACGAAGTCGTAGGAACAGCCCTTACCGGAAGAGAGGCCATGGAAAAGGCCCAGACGCTGAAACCCGACATTATCATTATGGACATCGGTATGGCTGAGCTTAACGGAATAACCGCCACGAAGCTGATCAGGAACTCGATGCCGGAAATCAAAATCATAATCCTCTCTGTCCATTCTCGCAAAAACATCATCTTCGAAGCCTTTAAAGCCGGCGCTTCCGGCTATGTTCTTAAAAGCGACGCGACTCAGGATATTCTCGTCGCCCTTAAATCGGTTTGCGAAGGCCGTAACTTCATTAGCCCAGCAATCACGGAGTATTTAGTCGATTATGTGATGCACCCGGAGGCTTTTCACAACGATTCAAATGCTTCCCCACTGAGCGCACGCGAGATCGAAGTAGTTCAATTGGTGGCCGAAGGAAATTCCGCGCAGGAAATCGCGGACAAATTGAACATCAGTAAAAGAACCGTAGAAAGCCATCGCGCGAACATCATGAAAAAAACCGGTTGCCGTTCCATCGCTGACCTCATCAAATATGCCATCAAAGAGGGAATAATTCAAGTCGAAGGCTGATTTTTAATCCCTAAAATGATTGGCATTGCTTCAAAAACGAACTAAGTAGATACACGTAATAGAGCGTGTAACCGCAACTATTTATCATCTAATATTTGATTTAAGACTCCAAAATAAATATGATACTAATAAGTTAACGGCCGATTAGGGCGCAAAATAACACAAACAGGCCGAATGGCCGCAACAAAGGAGATGCTATGTGCAGAGTGCTTGGAGAAGTTACATCGGCGCCGAAAGGAACCCAGTATCGCGTCGATGAACAATCACAATGGCTTGAAGCATCGGTGGGCACCGAGTTATACGAAGACTACGAGGTTCGTAATCTCTCAGGTTCCTACGGTGTCGAGATAAGCTACGAAGTCGAGGTCGAGTTCGATGCCCTCACCTCAGTAACCTTTGGAATAATAACCGGGCAAGCCATCTATCTCGACCAATATCAGGAATGGCAAAAAGCCTCGTCCAGCAGTCAAGTGAACGCCCTTTCCGTTGCTTCCGGCGAAAATTCGGTTGTGCCCGTTACTGTCGCAGATAGAAATAGTAAAATTAAAACAAGGCCTTGGTAATTTTGCTGACTTGGCTTGTAATTGTATCAGAAATTCTTTGGGATACATGCTATATCCTTATGGTTCTGAATATCAAAAGGTTATGGGGGGATAAAAGACTATCCGTATTCTTTTTCCCCCCTCTTTTATTTATAAAAACAAATAAACAACCATTCAGTAAAGCAATTATATTTTTCTTAACTTATATGTATCTCCATATTCTGTATGACTATAGCCAGATTTTTATTTTCGATAGAAGTCCGCGTTCAGGAGCAATTTTTGAAGGCCTTATTTCGACGGTAGTAATAGCCATGTTTGTTTCGTTATTAAGTCAGTTAGTTACTAACAAAAAACCCTTGATTCTCTTTTCAGTTTTTTCAGTTCTTGTCGCACTCTCCGGTGTAGTTCTTTCTTTTCATTTTCAGTCAAACGCCCCAATTGATAGCGCAACTTCTTTATTAAGTATTATCTTTATTTTAATAGCTGTATATAGTATTACTTTATTGCTAACAAAGGAAGAGAAAATTAACATCGAGATCATTGTAATTATCTTTGCAAAAGCTATTTATGAACTTATTGGCATTTTTCAGGGGACTTCTCTTGCTCGGTATTTGCCCTTCTCAATAGGGCTTTATTTAAATATTAAGTTTATTATAACAAGTATTGTTCTTCTCGGAAGTCTAATATGGATACCCAAATTGAAATCCAAATATACTATATTGCTTCATCAGTCATAACCGGTGCAATCATCGGTTGGGCCTTATACCTGATTCTTAAAGCATGGCTCGAGAAGCGCAAAATAGACCTTGCTCTTCGTATTAGCGAGGCGAAATACCGCACATATCTCGAAAATGCCCCTATCGGCATCGTTATAATCGACTCAAAAGGCCAGATTAAAGAAGCAAACGAGACATTCGGATGGATTTCCGGTCAGGACAAAAACGATTTGCCCGGCGAATTGCTCGATAAGATTGTAAATACCGGCAACAACCTCGATCTCGCCTCAAAAATAACCGGCAAAACCGCCGCATCTTTCGATGTCAGCTTCTACGAGGATGACCAAAGATTCCGCTCTTGGAACATAGACTCAATCAGAATGCCTGACTCGGAATTCCTCGTTTATGTTATAGACATCACCGAGCGTGTTCTACTCGAAGAGCAAATGAGGCAGGCAAGTAAAATGGAAGCTGTAGGGCAACTCGCAAGCGGTGTCGCCCACGAGTTCAATAACATCCTTCATGCAGTTAGAGGCTTTTCAGAAACCTTGCTGGAAATCCTCCCAAAAAAATCCAAAGAATACGATTATGCCCATGAAATAAACCTCGCCGGCGAAAGAGCCTCCTTCGTTGCAAAGCAACTCCTGAATTTCAGTTTCAAACAGCAAACAAACGCGAGAGAGATAAAAATCAACGAGATAATCACAAACATCACGCGAATGCTGAACCAAACAATCGGCGATAATGTCGAAATAGAACTCAAACTTGGTAGAGATCTGAAACCGATTTTTTTCGACCCAAACCAAATCGAAGTAATCTTGATGAATCTGTGCATAAATGCACGCGATGCCATGCCTAACGGCGGCAGAATAACCGTCAAAACATCCATGAGACGTCTTTATGAAGCTATTGCCGGTTTCGATTTCATCGCCGGCGATTATATCGTCTTATCAGTTAGCGATACCGGTATCGGCATGGACGAAGAGACCCTTAAAAGAATATTCGAGCCATTCTTCACGACGAAGCCACAGGGCAAAGGAACAGGTTTGGGCTTGCCAAACGTCTATGGTGCGGTTAAATCGGGCAAAGGCATTATTAAGGTCAGAAGTGAAACCGGGAAAGGAACCATCTTCGACATTTTCATCCCCGCAATTGAGCCGGCAACGAATATATCTCAACTGGATACCGTCAAAAAAGCCCTTGGCGGCACAGAAAAAATACTCGTCGCCGAAGACGATCCAGCGCTTCTAAAACTCGCTGTCGAAATCCTCGAAAGCTCCGGCTATAGCGTTATAGCCGCTGAAAACGGCAAAAGAGCAATCGAAGAAGCATATTCGAACATTTCCGATATCGACATGGCACTTTTGGACTACATGATGCCCGGAAAAAACGGCTACGAAGTCTATCAATTGCTTGCGGAGTTAAAGCCTTCTCTGCAGGTCTTAATAATGAGCGGCTCGATTGTCGATGAAGAGTCTATAGACATCATCGAAAAAGCCGGACTCCGCATTCTCAGAAAGCCCTATTCGAAAAACGAATTACTTCTATCAATCCGTGAAACCCTCGATTCAAAGGGGCTTAGCCACTAAGCCCAACTCGATAATTTTGGAAATTACGCTTCTATTCTTGAACAAAGAACTAATAGAAACCTGAAGGTTGAATAAAACCTCGGCGGTTGTTACGTATTATTTCATTGCCCTTTGCGTGTTATTTTTTCGTTAATTGCGTTTGAAATGGAAGCGCTAAACCTTATCCTTAGTATGCCGGAAAGTTCCAGAAGAACCTCGGCTGTTCGCGAGACATCTTCAGCTTTTTGGTTTTGTTCACGAGCGTAGATATCGACTTGAAGACCAATCCTCCTCTTGTCGCCGAACGTTCGTCCAGAAGGGATTCTTCATAAGGAGAGGGCTCTCCTGAAGGTAGGTCCACGATAACCCCAATTTCCATTCGTGGATTTGACAACCCCGATTCCGAAAAAGCCCGTGGGCAAAACTCACGGGCTAATTCGGATCAGACTTTTCGGTCAATACAATTTTACCTATATTCGACGTAGAATCATTCGCACAACTTAGAAGGTGCTCCGATAAATGCTTTGCCTCTATCGCATTTCGAGTATTGACAAAAATCCTTCGACAAATTACATTCCTTTAGATTTGACATTTACTTATTCAAAGGAGGTAAGAATCCATGGAAGACAGAATCAGAAGAATCGTCAAAGAATACTCTGCGATAACAATACACAACAAATTTCATTTTTGGCCGAATATTCCCCGCAAAAAGCTCGATAACGTCTTAAAATCATATGCCGAAGGCGTCCAGCCTTCGCAGGTTCTTCTCCTCGTTGATAACACCGTTTTTGGTTCCGCCAAAGACGGCGCTGTGCTGACTCCAAATCAGATGATCGCTCATAACCCCATGGAAGACCCTGTGCGTATCTCACTAAAGGACATCAAAAGAGTCTCTTTGGCAGAGGGCCTCGTGAGCAATATTCATATCAACGACAGCAGATTCCTCGAAATGAGCATCCCCGAGAAACAGCCGATGATGATGCTTGCCGAGATGCTAAGGAAGATTGCCGACCTTTTCAATTCAACTGCGGAAAGCACAATTTCGCCGATGGAAGCTCTCAAACAACTCAAGGAACTTTTCGATAGCGGAATCATAACCCAGGAAGAATACGAAGCAAAACGGCGAGAATATCTTAGTAGATTATAGTTTACAAAAATACAATAACTATTCAGAACAATTATTCCACTAAGCAATTTTTTTCAACTCGTCCTGTCGAATCGAAATTGACGCCTTCCGATTCGAGAAGAGCACGCTGTTCATCTCGCGCAAATGGATCTGAAAAAGCTATTTCACCCTTTGAATTGACGACTCGGTGCCATGGGAGGTCGTGTTTATCCGAGCATGACCGAAGAATCCTCACAACCTGGCGTGCACCTCTCGGAGAGCCGGCCATTCGAGCAACCGCGCCATAAGACATCGCAAATCCGCGTGGGATCCCAGAGACAATTTCGATGACACGTTTGGTAAATTCGCTAACCATATTCAAAAATACACTCCAATAATTATTAGGTCAATTCTATTTTTAAATAGGCCACCATAAAGCCCTCAGAAGCATAAGACCTGAAGAAAGCCTATGGAATAAGCTCAAATCGACCTTGACAATCATTACTATAGAGATTAAATTGCACAGAATTTATCCCAAAGTGGGATAAGCAAAGATAAGTGAGTTGTTTAGATTATGGCAATAATGCTCGATAAGACATACGACCCCAAATCCGCCGAAGCAAAATGGAACCAATGGTGGAACGATAACGGTTTCTTTAAGCCTTCTGACTCCGAAAAGGCCTATACTATTGTTATTCCACCGCCAAACGTGACGGACATTCTGCATGTCGGACATGCGCTTAACAACCTCATTCAAGATGTTCTAATACGTAGAGCGAGAATGAAGGGTCTCGCCACCCTTTGGCTTCCGGGCACAGACCACGCCGGAATCGCGACTCAGCATATGGTTGTTCAGGAGCTCGCCAAAGAGGGTAAAACCAAAGAAGAAATCGGCCGTGAGGAGTTCGAAAAACGCTTGTGGGCATGGAAAACAACCAAGGGCGGACGAATCATCGACCAGCTTAAAGAACTTGGATGCAGTTGCGATTGGTCCCGCGAGAGATTTACCCTCGACGACGGCTATGCTCGCGCTGTCCGCGAGGCTTTCGTTCGGCTATACGAAGAGGGGCTTATTCATCGCGGAAAATACATAATTAACTGGTGCCCAAGCTGTAAAACCGCACTTTCCGACGAAGAGGCTGAACATCAGCCGATGAAGGGAAAGTTATGGTTTTTCAAATACCCCCTCGTCGATGGAGGGTTTATCGAGTGTGCGACAACTCGCCCCGAAACTATGCTTGGCGACACCGCGGTCGCAGTCAATCCGAATGACCCGAGATATGCAGATCTTATCAGCAAAGAGGTTCAACACCCCTTCCTCGATCGGAAATTTAAAATTATCGCCGACGAGTATGTCGATATGGAATTCGGCACTGGCGCGGTCAAAATCACACCAGCGCATGACCCGAACGACTTCGAAATCGGCAAAAGGCACAGGCTTCAATTTCTTAACATTCTGACAATCGACGGCAAAATCAACTCCAACGGCGGCCAATTCGAAGGTATGACCCGTTTCGAGGCGCGCGACGCCATTGTCGCCGAGTGGGAGAAACGAGGATTGCTCGTTAAAATCAAAGACCACGATCTCTCAGCCGGACATTGCTATAGATGCGATACGCTTGTCGAGCCGTTCCTTTCCGACCAATGGTTCCTAAAAATGAAACCTCTCGCCGAACCGGCTCTCGCTGTCGTTCGACGCGGAAAATCCAAATTCTATAATGAACGCTGGACAGGCGTCTATTATAGCTGGCTTGAGAATATCCGTCCCTGGTGCCTAAGCAGACAATTATGGTGGGGACATCGCATTCCGGTTTGGTATTGCGAAGACTGTGCCGACGGCGATCCCATCGTCTCCCGCGAAGACCCCTCCGAATGCCCAAAATGCGGTTCGACAAATATACGCCAGGAAACCGATGTTCTCGATACATGGTTCAGCTCTTGGCTATGGCCCTTCGCAACCCTCGGATGGCCCGATATCGAGGCCGAAGACCTTCGCCGTTTCTTCCCCACCGACGTCCTTTGCACAGCCAGCGAAATTATTTTCTTCTGGGTTGCACGGATGATAATGGCTTCCGAGCATTTTATGGGGGAGACACCCTTCCATAGCATTTATATTCACGGAACAGTCCGCGATTCACAGGGGCGCAAGATGAGCAAGTCCCTCGGAAACGGTATCGACCCGCTGGAAGTCATCGAGCAATACGGAAGAGACGCCCTCCGTTACACGCTTATTGCACAAGCCGGTGCGGGGCAGGACCTTTTCATCGATATGGGAAGTTTCGCCACCGGAAGAAATTTCTGCAATAAGCTTTGGAACGCCGCGAGATTAGTTCTTGGAAATGTCCATGAGGATTTCTCCCGCGGTGATTTGCACCATCCGCCAACTAAGAATCTCATTGATAGATGGATACTCTCGAAACTTCAGAAAGCCAAAGACAAAGCCGAAAAAGCCTTGCAGACATACCGTCTCGACGAGGCTGTTAATACGCTTTACCATTTCTTCTGGAGCGATTTCTGCGATATCTATCTCGAAGCAGTGAAACATCGCTTTGCAGAACAAGAACGTGATGCACAATTGGTCGCTTTCCATGTTCTCGAAGAAACCCTGCGGCTGTGGCATCCTGTCATTCCTTTCGTCACGGAAGAAATATGGCAGAAACTCAAAGAGAAGATCGTGGATGGCCTCGGTTCTCAGGCCTGTATCGTTGCACCTTGGCCGACAGTCAACCATTGTCTTATCGACGACGGTGCAGAAATAGAATTTGAATATGTCGATAATATCTCAACCGCTCTTAGAAACATCAAAAACACAGCGGGAATCGGCAACAAAAAAGCCGGCAAGGCCATTATCGTCCCAATCGACGAAGGCCAAAGCCATATAATTGAAAAATATAACTCGATTATTTTAGCCCTCGGAAGAATGGAGTCTGTCGAGATTTCAAACTCTCGCCCACAAGGCGCGGTTGGCACGGCGGTTGTTAATAACAGTTATATATATCTGCCCCTCGAAGGGCTGATCGATCTTGACGCCGAAAAGGCGCGTCTTCAAAAGGAGATTTCGCGCCTTGAAGGCGTTTTATCTGGAATCGATAAAAAATTGGCAAATAGCTCTTTCATCGACAACGCCCCAAAGGAGGTTGTCGAGGGTGCAAAAGAGCAGAGGGAGAAGGTTTTTTCCGATATGGAGCACCTTCGCAAAGCCCTCGACGAACTCTGATTATGATGGAGTATATTAATAAACAAGGAGGAAACACAATGAGAAAACCGATTATCGGGCTTATGCTCCTGATATTCGCCGCCATGATTATGCTCACGGGTTGCGGCAAAGCACCCAAGGATGTCGTGGCGAAGGTCGGTAAATATACAATTACCGCCGAAGAACTCGACGAGAACGTTGCTATGCTCAAAGGGCGTTGGAAGAGCCCAACTGAAGCTTATGACGGCAAACTCGCCGCTCTCGACAAAATGATCGAGAGAAAACTGATGCTTCTCGAAGCCTACAGCAGAGGTCTCGACAAAGATACTATAGTCGTCAAATCACTCGAACAGGGCGAGCAGAGAAGGAAACTCATCGGCCTTTGGGAAATGGAAATCGTTGAAAAGACCCAAGTTACCGATGCCGAACTCAAAGAGCGCTACGACAAAATGGGAAGTGAATACAACGCCGCCCATATTCTCGTAAAAGACTCTGTGTTCGCGGAAGACATCTACGGACGCATTGTCAAAGGCGAAGATTTCGGCGAATTAGCCCAAAAACACTCCGAAGACCCCGGAAGCGGTGCCAAGGGCGGCGATCTCGGTTGGTTCTCAGCCGGAAGAATGGTCAAGGAGTTCGAAGAGGGAGTTTTTGCCCTTCAGGACGGCGAAGTTTCAAAGCCTCTTAAAACCCGGTTCGGATGGCATATCATCAAACGCATCGCCATGAGACCCCGTGCCGATAGACGCCCCTTCGAAGAGGAAAAAGATATGCTTCGCCAAATGGTCGAACGCGAAAAGCAGACAACTCGCATGGAAGAATACCTCGAAGGCCTTTACACAACTTATGAGTTCTCTTTCGATGAAAACGCTATCGCGAAAGTCGCCGATAGATATAAGAACCCCGAAGATCCGGCTATCATGTCGATGGACGATAAAGACTTGATGCTCGCAAAATGGAAGGGTGGAGAATTCAAAGTCGGCCAGCTCGATTCTCTCTATCTCTCTCAGCCGCCCTATCGCAGACCGTCTCTCGGTGGTGCCGAACAACTGCAGGATTTCGTTAAGCAGGCCTGCCAGGAGAAGCTTCTCATGGCCGAAACGGACAGAGTCAATATAACTCAACATCCGAAATACAAAGAAGCCTACGAAAAAGAGCTTGAAGAGGCCATGTTAAGGCAAATCCAGCAGGACATCTACACCGAAATCAACCTCACCGACGATGATCTCCGGAAATACTACGATGCCAACCTCGATTCCTTCGTCGAGCCGCGCACCATTATCGTCAAAGAGGTTCAGGTCAAAACCGAAGCCGAAGGCCAGCGCATTCTTTCGGATATCAAAGCAGGTGCGGATATCACCAAGATAGCCGAAAACAAATCCGAGCGTAAACATCTCCAATCTCGTAATTGGGAACTTGAGATTACCGAAGCCAGACTGCCAGAGCTTTATGCCGCAGTTGCCAAAGCCACCTCCGGCGAAGTTGTCGGGCCGGTTCTCGACAACCGTGCGAGCCTTTGGTCGGTTATGAAGGTCGTTACCATCCGCGAAGCCGCTCCGATGGATTTCGAAAGAGTCAAAGGCAGAATTAAGAGCCAGCTTGGCCGCGAAGTCCGCGATAACGCGATGGTGAACTTCATGGAAAAAGCAAGATCGAACCATTCCGTTAAAATATTCGAGGAAAATGTCGCCGCCTCTGTCGATTCAGCCGCTTATGCCGAACCGATTCCGGTTGCGATTCCCTAATCCTGAATTGTCTATACCGTCCGGTTATAAAATGACCGGACGGTTAGTATATCGGGGGCGAATCATCACCGCCCCCAATTTTTGAAAGCCTTGGAGTAAAGTGATCAAAATTAGCCGTTTATTAATTATTCCACTAATTATAACCCTTTTCATCATATCGGGTTGCGGCAGAGGGGAAGACAAAAAAGTCGTCGCAACAGCCGGCAACTCAACTTTAATCAACAGCGACTTGGATTATATCTTGCCTGCAGGCTTCCGCGAGGAAATGTCGGAAGCCGTTTTCCGCTTTGTCGAGGACTGGGCGAAGGAGGAAATCCTCGCGCAGGCCGCCGAGGACATCGGACTTCAGAAAAATCCCGAAATCGCCTTCCGCCTCGAAGAAGCCAGAAGAAATATCCTCGCATCAGCCTACGAACGCGAACTCATCGCAAGCCGCGTAAATGTCGATTCAGCCAAAATTTACGACTACTACCTCGACAATCTTGACTACTTTTTCCGCGACCGCGACGAGGTCAGATGCTCTCATATCATGATTTCCGACTCCACGGAAGCTCTTATCGTCGATAGCCTTCTTTTCTCGCTTGAGTTCGAAGAGGTCGCACTTCAGTTTTCGCACGATCCTTACAATGTTGACATCGGCTATTTTGCACGCGAGGAAATGCACCCGGAACTTGCCAAAGTCGCTTTTCGCCTCGCTGTGGGTGAACGTTCCGGCCCGATAAAAACCGAGTTCGGATATCACTTTATAAAACTCCTTGATTATGCCTCGAAAGGCTCGTTGCGCGAATTCGCAGATGTCCGCGAGACTTTGGAAGACATTCTAATCGAACGTGAATACAACAACGCCTATCGCGCCGTCGTCGATTCTCTTATCGCCGAAAAAACTATCGAGGTTGATAGCGCCAGCGTGTTGAAGAAAGTAAAAAAATGAAAACTAAATCTCTTCTTATATTAGTCCTCGCATTTGTTGTCTCTGCCGCATTTTCGCAATCGGAACGATTCGAAGAAAGAATATTCGCTGTTGTTCATGATAGAATTATCACGTCGAGTGAAGTCGAGGTAGCCCTTATGATGGAACTTGGCGGCAATCTACCTTCAGATACCGCCCAAATACTCGACCTTATGCGTGCAAAAGTCGAGGACCTTATAGACGAAGAGCTTATCCTTATCGCCGCGGAAGCCGATTCACTCCCCGTGGATGATGCGCGTGTGGACGAGATGTTCCGCTCGAGATGGGGACTTCTTGTCGATGGTTATGGCGGTGAAGCCGCTCTCGAAAAAGCTCTCGAAAACGAGGGCTATTCTGTGGACGATTTCAAGCGCAAAACCCGCGAACAGATAGAAGCCTACTATCTCAAACAGATGTTCGTCGAAAAGAATTTCGGAAGAATCCCGGTTACCGAGAGCGAAGTTGACAGCTTCTATTCGACATACAAAGACAGCCTTCCACCGGCACCGGTCGAGGTTAACCTCGTTACTATTCTATTACATCTCGAACCAGATTCAGGTGCAATCAAACGTGCCCTCGAACTTCTGAGCACAGCCAAACACAGAATTACCGGAGGCGAAGATTTCGCAACCGTAGCCGCCGAACTCTCAGAGGACCAACGGACAGCTCCTGTCGGAGGCAAACTCGGTATCTACGGACGCGGAGACCTTACCCCTGCAATCGATTCGGTCGCTTTTTCCATCTCATTCGACGAGATTGGCGGACCGGTTAGAAGCCCAATGGGCTACCATCTTATAAAAATCATCGATAAAGCCGCAGGAAAAGCCTCAATCGCGCATATTCTGGCAGAAGCCCCGCTTACAGACGAACGAATGAGAGAGCTTGGCGACATTGCCGATTCGATATACCGCGTCGCAAAAGAAGCTCCCGAACAGTTCGAAAAGCTCGTCGAAAAATTCGGCGATATCTGCACTGTCGAACTTGAAATGTTAGGATGGGTGCCTCAGGCCGCAATTCAGGGGGATTTCAAGGGCGAAATTGCTAAAGCCGAAGTGGACGAAATCATCGGGCCATATCAGGTTGGCGATTACATTCAGATTATCAAAATCGAAGACCGCCGCGAAGGCCGCCAAAGAACCCTCGAAGAAGACAGAGAGCTTCTTCGCGAAGGCGCACGCCAAATGAAAACGAGAAAAGCCATCGAAAGCAGACTCGAAAGACTTCGCGAGAAATACTATATCGAAATTAGAATATGACCTTTGAATTTGAACTCATAACCCCCGACCGCAACTGCATGGTCGATATTACCGCGCAGTTGAGGGAGGCTATACGTAAATCCGGCCTTGAAAATGGCGCAGTTATTGTCTATGTTCCGCACACAACCGCCGCGATTACTATTAATGAAGGCGCTGACCCGGATGTCAAAAGAGATATTCAGAATTTCCTCGATAAGACCATTCCCCACAGGGGCGATTATCATCACAACGAGGGCAACTCCGACGCGCATATCAAATCAACTTTGGTGGGCGTGGACAGGTTCATTCCGGTAAGAAACTCAGCGCCCCTTCTCGGGATATGGCAGAGCCTATTCTTTTGCGAATTCGACGGACCACGAACCCGAAAATTCTTCATCACACCGATTTTTGGAGGGGAGAGGTGAGCCAATTTCCCGAAGTCCTGCTTTTCCTGTTTTTCGCATTCGCAGGGCTATGTTTTGCTTTCAGCCCGGTTCCACCGCCGGGAACGCCCTCATTCCAGATCGAACCGACTCCGCAGATTCTTAATCTCCATATCGATTGTTTTGTCATCGAGAGTAAGCTTCAGGTCGTTTTTCTCGCATCACTAAAATTCCCTGAGAATACTCGTGAAATCAAGCTGATCCCAAAATGGCCGGCCGATTCGATGACGCTTTTTATTATTGCGGAAAGCGAGGATGCACCATATGCAATTTCTCCCTTCACCGAAACACATATCCCTTTGATACAAAACGAAGTAGTCTTGCGCCTAACCTACGAAGCCGATATCTATGTTGCCGTCTCGGGGCCTCCGGGGCCATGGAAACATGCACGTCTTTTCGCCTTCTATCCGCCCTTCCTCAACTCCGATAATGCCACTATTCAAGCGGATAATCACCGTATCCGTTTCATGATGACCGACGAAATCGCCCCAAAAAGCTGTGCCGACAACCTTAAGAAGTTGACTCCCATCGAAACCATAACAACATGGCGATACGACGGCAATTTCGGGACATACCCCTGCCTTTTCGGCGAATAACAATCATCTCATAGACCTACGGCAAACATTCTGCTATCAGAAAAATTATCGAGGCATCGATAAACCCTTTTGCTTTTTCGAAGTCATAATCAACGAAGACGAATGATAAACGAAACCGAAATAATACAACGAGCAAAGGATGGCGATCAAGGCGCCATGGCGACACTAATCGAAAATAATCAGAAGAACATCTTTGCCCTTGCCTACAGAATGACGGGCAACCGCGACGATGCTTTAGATATAACACAGGATACGTTTATCAAGGCGATACGGAGTATTCGGAAGTTTCGCGGCGATTCAAAATTCTCGACATGGCTTTACACAATTGCCTCTAATCTTTCAAAAGATCATATTCGCAAGCTCGGAAGAATCGACGTCGTCAGCCTCGAAGAGGATTGGCTTAAAGCCGGCAATGTTTCCCCCTTCGAAGAAACATACGAAAAAGAACGCCAGGAGCTTGTAAAAAGGGGCATAGCCGCTCTTCCGCCCCAAATGCGCGCCGCATTCGTTCTGAGATTCGAGGATAACCTTCCTATTTCAGAAATCGCCAAGGTGCTCGATAAATCGGAAGGCACAATAAAAGCGCAAATCCACACAGCGGTCGAGAAAATCAAAGCGCTAATCGAAGAGTAGGTGATTATAATGAACGATACAAAATCGACAGACATCGAAAACAAAGTGCGAGATTTCCTCGCAAAAGACCCGATTCCAGAGCTTAGCGATTGGGAGGTGCAGGTTCTAACCCAGCGAGTCCTCGCAAGATCGAAACAGCGGGAGCCTTTGCGAATCTTCGGCATCAATCCGGCATGGGGGATAACCGTGGTATCTGTCGCACTACTTCTGATAATCGCTCTGCGAATCGCACCGCCTGAGCTGAATCCAAATAGTTTCGATTATCAAAGCTATGTCGAAGTATCCATGCCGGAGGTTCTTCTATACGAGATGATTTCATCCGGTCAAATCGAAGAAGCTTCGGTGCTCTCGAACTTCATCGATGTCGATTCCGATTATGCCAAAGAACTCTATTATGCATATCACGATAACGAAATAGACGCCGAGATAGAGATGCTCTCCGACGATGAGGTCGAAAAAGTCCTCGAATATCTCTCGGAGATGCCACTTTTCGGCGATAAGGAGGTTTTGTAATGAAAATCAGATTGTCAATCCTAATCTTCGCGGTTTTCGCGATTGCGGTGCTTGCCCAACCCGCGCCGCACATGCCTCCCGATGCTCCTCCGCAATGGGAGGATGGCCCCGACAGAGACAAGCTTCGCGAGCGAATCGAGATGATAAAGATGTGGAAATTAGTCGAAATGCTCGCGTTGACACCCGAACAATCGATTATCTTTTTCCCAATCTACAACGCAAACGAACGCGAGCGCGAAGAGCTCCGCCAAATCCAGAGAGAACTCTTCGAACAGCTCGAACGAGAGGTTGCCGCCCCAAAGCTTAACGAAAAAACCGCCGAAAGGCTCACCGACTCGCTGATTGTAATAAGAAACTCGATATGCCGAAGCGAAACGGAATTCTATTCCCAAATTTCCACTTTACTCGATGTTCGTCAGAAGGCGATGTTCGCACTTTTCGAGAAACGTTTCGCAGAGGAAGTTAGAAATATAATCGAAGCCGGCAAAGGCGGCAAACCGCCTCGCCCAAGATAACAACCAAAAGGAGAAAACCATGAAAAAGTCAACATTTGCAATCATCCTCGTTCTGCTTTCCATCACTCTCATCGGATCGATCATAGCGCATCCGGGATGTGGCGAAGGCAAGGGTGAACGCCCCGAAAGCGGCGAGATGTTCAGAATGAAAGACTTCCGCGAGGAAATCGGACTAAGCGACCAACAGCTTGCAAAAATCGAGGAGATGAAGTATCAGCGCCGTCTGTCTGCTATCGATCTCCGTGCTTCATTGGAAAAAGAACGTCTCGAAATGGAAAAATTGATGGCCGATGCAAAATTCGACCGCAACAAAATCTTCAAACAAGCCGAGAAGGTTGCGGAACTCGAAAAGCAAATGACATTGGCCAGAATTCAGGGACGCCTCGATATGATGGAGCTTCTTACCGCAGAACAACGCGATAAAATAAAGGACATGAGGCACGAAAGACCCATGATGCGTCGTTCAAAAGAAGGCGACAGAGATGATCGCCCCGGAAAACCTCAAGGCGACAGGCCGAAGTTCGATAAATAACTATAGTCCACCTCCCCTGCTGGACGATAGGGCCGAATCACAGATTCGGCCTTATTTTTTCTTGCGCGGTGAGAATAAGTCCTTGCGCGAAAAAAAATCCTTCGCTATACTTATATTGTTGTATGCGACATCGAACAAAGGAGATGATTATGTTCATAGTAGCATTGGCGATATCCACAGCGGGATTATTCTACATTATAGACTCGGCCCAAGTCGCCGCCGAAGAGAAGCTTCTCGAGAAGATAGTCGAGGAGGCACGTGCAAGAGCAAGAAAAGCAAAAGCCGGACAAAAAGAAATCAACGAAGAGGGATAGCCGGCTTCGGAACCCAAAGATTAACAATAAACAAGGGGTTCTAATCAGGTTTTGCTTAATCTTCCATGGTTAATAACGTTTTGACAAATTTAAAAACATATATGCTCAGGAAAGGGGCAAGATGAAAAAAATAGTAGTCTGGTTGTTAATCGCATCTATCGGCATTCTGTCCTTTGGATGTCTCAGTTTCGAATCCAAAGAATACACCTGGACGATCAATAAGGATGGCTCGGGCACAGGCAAGATCGTTTGGAGAAATCTCTTCTCGACTGGCAATGAGGAAGAAAACACGTCTGCAGACGATTTCGTCTCGTTGATCAACGATTATCTCGAAGGCGAAAGTGTCGATGATGTCCGTCCGGGTTTCAAAAAGGTCGCGAAAAGGCTATTCATCGAGGATGGTGTCCTTTGCGGCGAGTTGACCTTCGAATTCGGTAAATTTGAAGACGCCGGTTTCTATCGTTACAAAGGCCAAGGCCCATATATGTATAATTTCGCAACCTCCGACGAAACCTTCTACAAATCGAATGGCGACTGGAGCGGCGATAATTTCAGCGTTCTTTTCTGGTCGGACAAGACCACTCAGATGACACTCGTTACAAGTTATGGCGATCCGAATCAAGCCGGTGCTTTGGATTTGATTGCCTATTATAATGAGTGGAAGGATTCCGGTGTTCTTCCGGAGACTGGCGAGTAAGATAGTTACTAAAGAGTCATTTAGTTACTGACTGGTCATAAAATGAATCACAAAAAAGCCCGTTTCGGGCTTTTTTTTTAATATTCGAGGCCGAAGGAAGAAAATTCACCGACAGGGCTTTCTTCGATCCATCGGACATCGCGGACGACTGCGCTCATGGGTCCGCGTCTAAGCTCGCCTATGAATTCACGAATCGACTCTGAATCCCCCTCTGCGACCGCTTCGACAGATCCGTCAGCATTATTGCGAACCCATCCGACGAGACCGAGGTTTCTCGCGGCACGAACTGTGAACCAGCGAAAACCAACCCCCTGCACATGTCCTTCGACAAATACTTTTATTCGTTTTTTCGCCATTAATCCGCTCCAATGGCCTTCATCGCTTCTTCAGCCGAAGTCACCTCTATCGCGCCGGGTATTTTCCATGAGCAGGATAAAATCGCGACAGGTTTTCCCAATTGCAAAAAATAGGCTACCTCGCTGAGCGTTCCGTATCTTCCGGCTATTGCGACTGCGGCATCCGCAGAATGCGCCAGAATACTATTTCTCGCGATTCCGATTCCGGTTGCGATAGCTATTTTAACATATCGATTCGCTTCTTCGCGATGGCTACCGGGTAAAACCCCGATTGTAACACCATCAGCCTCTGAGGCCCCTTTGCAGGCGGCTTCCATTACACCCCCCATTCCTCCGCAAATGAGTTGGTAACCGCTTTCGGCAACCAGCCTGCCCACCTCTTCGGCGAGCTTCAGTTCTGCTTCTGATGGCGTTCTTCCGCCGATAACGGCTATTTGTTTATGGTTGTTTCGCATTAATCCTCCGAAACAAAAAAAAGGCCTTCCGGCCCGGCTGTTTTCAAAATCGGGGCGCCCAGATTCGAACTGGGGACCTTTCGGACCCGAACCGAACGCGCTACCAGACTGCGCTACGCCCCGTTAATCGTTACTATCCGCAGAGCGGATTGCCAAAATATATTCATAGCTTTCTTTCGCGCAAGCAAAATTTTCGGTTTCTTATCATAATTATATTTACAATTAGCCTCAGACGGTATATTTTGAATCTGATATGGCAAAAACCTCCAAAACATCATTTGTATGTCAGGCCTGCGGAAAGGAACATCCCAAATGGCAGGGTAGATGCGACGGTTGCGGCGAATGGAACACGCTTGTCGAGCAGGTTGTGGATGTTCAACCTACCAGAAATATCTCATCGGTCTTAGCGGCGCGTGCAATTCCTCTCGCAGAGGCGAACAGCGCAGAATCCGAGCGTGTAAATACCGTATTTTCTGAATTCGACCGAGTTCTCGGCGGCGGAATTGTGCCATCGAGTGTGATTTTGCTCTCAGGCGAACCGGGTATTGGAAAATCTACACTTCTGCTTCAACTCGCGATGGGATTATCCTCTCAGGGCGCGAAAACACTCTATGTTGCCGCGGAAGAATCCCCCGGACAGATCAAAATGCGCGCCGAAAGGCTTTCGGACTCAGGAACCACAGATAACATCATGATCCTCGCAGAGAATTCCGTCGAGGCCGCAATTCAAAGCACAGGCGAGTGCAAATTCCTTATTGTTGACTCCATTCAAACGATGTCATCGATGGAAATTAGCGGCACGCCGGGGAATATCGGGCAGGTGCGGCAGGCAACCGCGAGTCTTGTCGAGTTCGCAAAGCGCGATGGTATCGCGGTTTTTATTGTCGGGCATGTTACTAAAAGTGGGCATATTGCCGGCCCGAAAGTTCTCGAACATGCTGTAGATGTTGTTTTGACGATGGAGGGCGATCGTCAGAGCGACCTTCGGCTTCTTCGCGCGACGAAAAACCGTTTCGGCGCGACCGGGGAGATTGGCGTTTTCTCAATGGGGGAGAGGGGGTTCGCAGAGGTCGAGAATCCCTCTGCGGCATTTATTGCGCATCACGAAAGACCTGTGCCCGGCTCGGTAATCTTCGCCGGCATGGAGGGCGAAAGACCTCTTTTCGTCGAGATTCAAGCGCTCGCATCGCCGGCGGCATACGGCACTCCGCAAAGGGTCGCGCAGGGCATCGATTATCGAAGGCTTATTCTTCTCGCCGCGATCCTCGAAAGGCGCGCAGGTTTCCAGCTCTCACGATACGATCTTTTTGTTAATGTTGTCGGCGGTTTCGATATCACGGAACGAAGCGCGGATATCGCGGTTATCCTTTCGATTGTGAGCAGTCTTCGGGATTTGCCGGTCAAACAAAACCTCGCAGTGATGGGCGAAATTGGACTTACAGGGGAGTTACGCCGGGTTTATAGAACGCCGGCGCGTCTCAAAGAGGCCGAAAGACTCGGATTCGAAGAGGCGATTATCCCCAAATCAACATCGGGGATTCCTAAATTATCGACGCTTAAGGTTAAACAGGTCAACGAGATATACTCAGCATTCGAAGCCGCTTTTGAAAAGAAAGGCGGAAGGTGAAAAACCGCTTTACTTAGCACAAGCATCTTCTTATAATAATAAAGATGTATCGACCTTAACTTGAAAAATATGTTACTTTGGGCCGCAATAATCGTTACTCTTATACTCGGATTGCTTCTGGGGTTGACTTTCCGTTATCCGCAGGAATTTATCATCGGCACAGCCTATCTTATTCTTTTGGTAGCGCTTGGCGTGCTTTACCGCGTGCTAAGAAGAATCAAAGCCCGCCGAATAGAAGATTTGAGTGTCGAGCTTGATGAACTTCGTCGCGAAAACGACCGCCTTCGGAAAAAACTTGGCTTAGGCCCCTTAGACCCCGTAGATTAGGCTATTAAACACAAACTTGGAGGATTCATGCAGAGGAAACTTATGTTGGTAATGGTCATTTTGGCAATCGCTGTTGTATCATCGATAGCCTTCGACCAAAACCCAATCCCCTACAGTCGCCATGCGACTTCATTCTTGGAGACAACTCCCTTCCTAACTCCCGCTCCGGCTCTACGCGAACCGATGACGACTCTAATACAGGGTTTCGAGAGCGACTCTCTTCCCGGATGGGTATTCTACGATGAGGACGGCAACGGTTATCATTGGTTTTTGTTCGATGCGCCGACCCTTGCTCACGGGGGAGATAAATTCATGGGGACGTATTATGACACCACTTCCACACCACCCTTGGCGAACGATGACTGGATGGTGTCCCCGCCGATTACGGTTACTGACACGAGCTATGTGCTCTCTTTCTGGATTGCAAGCCAGGAGACCCATTTCGAGTGGTTCGAAAGCTACCAGCTTTGGATTTCGACAACCGACAACACAGTTGCTTCATTCACAGACTCAATCGACGGGCAGATAAACATACCCAGCTCATGGACAATGAAGCAGTTTTCACTTGCCGCTTATGCCGGAGAAACGATTTACATCGCATGGCGTTGCACCAGCCACGACGATTTTATCCTAAAAATTGACGATGTTTATGTCGGCGGCGGAAGCCTTCCCTATGCAATGGGAATCGATCCGACCTATGCCTATGGTGTTCTCGCAAGCGGTTCGACTGTAAGGTATAAGGTCTCCATCGCCAATTATGGTTCTGAAGATGATGAATACGGCCTTGCATCCGCGAGTTTCGGAAGCTGGGTTTTCGATATCGTGGATTCTCTTGGAAATCCGCTCGTTATAACTCCGCTTGTTCCATCGAGAGAGTCTTACAGTTTCTATATCGACCTCGAAGTTCCGACGGTTACCGATACTGTAAGTGATTCTTTCGCAATTAATATTACGTCTATTGGCGATCCGGCAGGAACATTGACCCAGAGGGTATCTTTCTATCCGACAGCTGTTCCGCCCAGATCCATCCCCTATTCTTCCGGCTGGGACAACACAGCTCAGACCACCGGCTGGACCATCGGCAACACCGGCCAAGGTCTCTATGACTGGTTCCTTATCGACACGGCGTATGTCGATCCGGCCTTTATCGCGAGCCTTCCTTATGCCGGTGTAGCATGGCAGGACAGCTCGAATCAGGATATCTGGCTCATCTCGCCATTGGTTAACCTAACGGGGATTTCATCAGCGCATATCACCTTCGATCAGCTCGGCATCTATGGCCTCACGAATTATGTCTATCATGGTGTATGGGTGAGCACGAATAATGCCTCGCCCCGCTGGCTCGAACATGAATGGGTCGAGCTTGCTGAGGTCGGTCGCGCTCGTGAGGGTGAATACGAATCCATCACCTATTCCCTGGATGCCTTTACAGGCAACTATGTTTTCATTGCATTCCGCTATCAGGGATTTTGGGCTGACATATGGTTCGTAGATAATGTCGTTATCAATGCCGGTGCCGATGTCGAAGACAGGCCTCATTTTGCCGAAAGCTTCGAGTTGGCCGGCAACATTCCGAATCCCTTCAACGCCGCGACTACAATTCGCACTAAGTCACATGGCGAAGGTGTTGTCGAGATTTTCGATATTAACGGCAGAAAGGTTCGCGATCTCGCTATTAACGGCACAGAAACAGTTTGGGACGGCAGATCGAGCACCGGTAGCGATGTTCCTTGCGGAATTTACCTTTATCGCCTCGCCGGCACCGAGGATGTCCGCAGAATGGTTCTGTTGAAATAACACAATTACGATATCCACCCGCGCCGCTGTCACGCTGGTTGCTACGGACGATTCGAGATGTCATACACAATTTTCGTCCGCAACCATCGCGCCAGCGGCGCTTTTTACGAGTGCCATGATATTAGTCTTTGCCACACATAATCGCGACAAAGTCCGCGAGATAACGGCGATACTTTCCGGTCTTCCGGTTCAGATATTGACAGCGGACGATTTTCCCGACTTTCCGGAGACAATCGAGGATGGCACGAGTTGTAAGGAGAACGCCCTTAAGAAAGCCCGCGAGATGTGCGAATTTTCGGGGCATTCAGCGATCGCGGACGATACGGGGCTTTATGTTGATGCTCTCGGCGGCGCGCCGGGGATTTTCGCCGCGAGATATGCCGGTGAGGATGTTACTTACGAGGACAACTACCGCAAACTTCTTCGGGAAATGGCGGATGTTCCCTATGGCAAACGCAATGCCTATTTCGCCACGATAGCCGCGCTTGTTTTACCTGATGGAGGGGAATATTTCGCCGAGGGGCGCTTGAACGGTATTATCACGCGCGAGCCGAGAGGGGAGGGTGGGTTCGGTTATGACCCGGTTTTCGAGCTTTCAGACGGCCGAACGCTTGCACAGATTGATTCGGCTGAGAAAAACCGCATAAGTCATCGCGGCAAGGCTTTCCGTGAGCTACGCCGAATTATCGAATCGCTTCTGATATAATCCCGACAATACTACCATCGAGATACACACAAGTTATCTGATGATGTTGCTTCGAAGAGCAATAACCCTACAGATTTGATTTTTAGGGCATCCACTCCAAGAATCGAAACCAATTTCTTCCATTGAGAACAATTATTTTTTCGACTTGACCGCGCGGTCATATTTCCCTATATTCAAAACAAATTAAGTAACTGAAACCACGGAGGTTCCATGAGAGACAGAATTACCGAGGCATTGAAGGGTGCCGAAGGCTATGTCGAGATTCGAGTGCAGGATAAACAATCCTCTGCACTTACATATCGGCGTGGCGAAACTGACAAAGTTGCCGCTTCCACCGATGTCGGCGGGTGTGTCCGCGCGTTGGTTCCCGGCGGCGGATGGGGTTTCGCAACCTTCAATTCCCTCGAAGGTCTCAAAGAAAGAGTTCGAGAGGCAATAGCCAGCAGTAAGGCAATCGAGCCGGAAGAGGAAATCAAACTCGCGAAGGTTGATCCGGTCGAGATGATTATCCGCGCGGAAATCGACGACGACCCCCGCAATCATTCCCTCGAAGAGAAGATCAAGCTGGTCGAAGGCTACGATTCCATTGTTCGTTCGCACGACCCGCGAATAATCGATGACAACATCATTTACATGGACGGCTTCTCCACCACCCATTTCGCGAATACCGAGGGAACCTATTTTCTCCGCGAGAGAATGGATGTAATCCTTGTTATTTACGCGATTGGCAAAGACGGCGACAATGTTCAGTCCGCCCACGAATCATGGTCGAGCAGACATGGTTTCGGCGTTGTTCTGAACAAGGACAAGGCTGTCGGCAAAGTCGCACGACTCGCCACCGATCTTCTCGAAGCTGAACAGGTCAAGGCCGGCAAATACACCGTCGTGCTCGATCCGAGTCTCGCGGGCGTTTTTGTCCATGAGGCTTTCGGGCATCTTTCCGAATCGGATCACATCGTGGATAATCCTCAGGCGCGTGAAATGATGAAGCTCGGCAGGCGTTTTGGGCCGGATGAACTCAACATCTACGAAGACGGCACGGTCAAACCCGACCTTCGCGGCACGATTATGATCGACGACGAGGGCGTCCCGGCGCGGAAAAATTATCTCGTCAAGGACGGCATCCTCGTGGGAAGACTTCACAACCGCGAAACCGCCGCCAAGATGAACGAGCCTCTTACCGGCAACTGCAGAGCCATGGACTATTCCAACCTGCCCATTATCCGCATGACGAACACGGCGATCGCGCCGGGCAAAGTCTCTTTCGAGGAGATGATTGCCGACATCGACGAGGGAATCTACTGCGTCGATGCTTACGGCGGCCAGACGATGATGGAAAACTTCAGCTTCAGCTCCGGTTACGCATACATGATTCGCAACGGCAAGGTCGAGGAGATGGTTCGCGATGCCGTGCTTCAGGGCAATCTTTTCCATACCCTGATGAACATCGAGGCAATTGGCGACGATTTCAGATGGGCGAAAGGCGGCGGCAACTGCGGCAAAGGCGGTCAGTCAGCGCCGGTTGGTATGGGAAGCCCACATCTCAGAATCAAAGATGTCATCATCGGAGGGAAATAATCATGCAGGAAATACTCAAAAAGGTAAAGGGAAGAGTCGATTCCGCCGAGGTATTCTATACGAAATCCCACCAGACGGAAATCGGTTTCGAAGGCTGGAAACTCAAGAAATCAAGCGTTGTTCAGAAAGAGGGATTTTCCCTTCGCGTCGTTAAAGATGGAAGAGTTGGCTTCTCCGCGACCACCGATATGAACGCCATCGACAATATGATCGAAAACGCCGTCGCGACGGCTAAATACGGCGAGATAGTCGATCTCAAATTCCCCGGACAAGCGCAATTCGCGGATATAAAACTCTTCGACGACAAACTCGACGCCCTCACAATTCCCGAAATTATCGAGTTCGGGAAGATTTTCATCGATAAGAGCGAGGTATTCCGAGGAATAGCCGATTTGAACTTCGAGGCCACTCGTTCGATTCTCGAGGCGAAGCTCGCGAACACATCCGGCTTCGATTCCGGCTACCGCAAGACATATCTTAGCTGGGGCGGTTCGCTTCAGAGAGTCAAAGAAAACGACGTCTTTCTGCTCTGGGATGGCTCCGCGCGCACATCTCTTCCCGATATGGAAGCGGAAATCCTGAAGATGACCGAGCCTTTCGAGGAAAAAATGCGCCTCGCGGACAATATTATCGATATCCCCTCCGGCGGAATGCCCGTGGTTTTCAGCCCGCGCGGGACATTGGTCGTTCTCCTGCCGCTCAACGCCGCTATCAACGGCCGTTCGGTCTATACCGGAAGCTCCCCGCTGGTCGGCAAAGAGGGACAGAAGTTATTCGACGAACATCTCACCGTGGTCGATGACGGCACCCTTCCCGGCGGCATCGGAAGCGCGCCTTTCGACGACGAAGGCACTCCGAAGCGCAGAATCCCAATCGTCGAAAAGGGAGTTTTCAAGAACTTCCTGTTCGACAACGTAACCGCGGCCAAATCCGGGCGCGAGTCCAACGGATGTGCGGACAGGGGGATTTTCTCAGCGCCAAGCCCCGGCACATCGAATCTCGCAATCGATAAGGGCCAAGTCAGCAAGGAGGAGATAATCTCCAGCATCGACAAAGGCATCCTTGTGGACGGCGTTCTCGGAATGGGGCAGGGGAACATCATCTCCGGCACATTCTCGAACCCCTTCGGCGCGGTGTTCATGATTGAAAAGGGCGAACTCGTCGGCAGAGTCAAAGACGGCACTATCGCGGGAAACATCTACAACGACCTACGCGAAATAGCCGCGGTCGGCGATAAGCAGGAGACCGTTTACGGCAGTTTCCACGCACCCTATATCCGCGTGGATTCATTGACGGTAACCGGGAAATAGCCTCAATCTAAGCGTTCAAAGTAATAAGGCCGTCCATCTGGCGGCCTTTTTTAACAATAATCGACTTCATCGCCCTCCCTCATCCGTCGGTTGAAACCGGCGGCAATGAAATTTCCCCATCATTGCCGTTCGATTCATCGAACGGAAGACGGGCAATGAATTTTCTACCGAATCGCCCATGAAAGAATCCTCCAAAGGCAATATCGCCGCTGTTTTGTCCTTCGTGATGTGGGGGATTTTGCCCATCTACTGGAAATTCCTCGGCGGAGTTCCGGCGTTGGAGATTCTTGCCCATCGCATAGTATGGTCTCTCGTGGTAGTGGCGATTTACCTCACAATGCGAGGCAGATGGCGCGATGTCGCCTGCGGGCTGAAATTCCCCGCCGGCCTGCTCTATATCGCGACCGCATTACTAATCGGCGGGAATTGGTTGCTCTATGTCTGGGCGGTTAATTCGGGGCACATCGTGGAATCGAGCCTCGGGTTTTTCATCAACCCACTGGTGAATGTCCTTATCGGCGCGGTTTTCCTTCGCGAAAAACTCTCTCGAACACAGATCTTCTGCTTTATCTTGGCATTGGCCGGGGTTATCATCCTCGGGCTCGACTACGGCAGAATCCCATGGATAGCCCTCGGGCTGGCAGGACTATTTGGCACCTATGGCTTATTGCGCAAAATGTCCCCGGCAGGCTCATCGACCGGGCTGTTCTACGACATGGCGATTCTCAGCCCATTTTTCATCGCGTTCATCCTTCTTGTTGGAATAAGGGGGGAGGGGAATTTCGCCGTTGGGAATTTGTCGAGGACGCTTATGCTGGCCGGTGCAGGAGCTGTTACTGCGGTGCCGCTATTGCTTTTCGCATACGGCGCGAGGCTGATAAAATACTCGACTCTGGGATTTCTGCAATACATCGCTCCGACAGGCCAGTTGCTTATAGGTGTTCTGATTTATAAGGAGGCTTTCCGCACGACCCACGCGGTCGCATTCGGGCTGATATGGCTTGCCCTGGCGATTCTCACCGCATCGAACATCCGCAAATATCGACGAACGCGGGATTTTGCACTTAAAAATGGTTAATACACCAACGCGTTTACAGTTAAGGCAATTGAGAAACTGCTCGTCTCGTATGTAAGATGATAACCATAACCACTCCAATATCCACCAGATGTTTTGGCCCAGGTTGCATCGAGTTCAGCACACCAATTTTGGGCGAATTCATATCCTAATCCGAAGCAAAGGCTAAATCCGGGAGGCCCTCCTTTCGATAACGAAAAATCCGGTTGGATAAAGGAAGAGTTTGTAACAGGATAGGCGACTTCGCCCTTAGCATAAAATGAGGGGTAAACTGCCTTGTGAAAATAAACTGTCCCGAAACCTAAAAAGCCCGTGGTATAGATTTGAGAATCCTCGAATAATGCAAAATCACCGTGATAAATGCCACCTTCATATTCGAAGAAAATATCTTTGCCGAAAGCGTAAAACGCCAATCGGTCTATAGGAGCATAACCCGCTCTTATACTATATTGAAGACCTATTCCGTTGCGATCGGTTTCATATTCCCCATACGGACTGCAAAATTCAAATTTACCCTCTTCGTGGAATGATGTAAAAGCCGGGCCTATTCCGCCGCCTATAACAAATCCCTGTCGCTTGCCATCGAAGGCATAAACGGATATCACGACTGAAATAACCATAATCATTGTATAAGAAATCAGTTTCATATTTTCTCCTCCTTCTTCGCCCTCGAAAGGTTCATTATTACCCCGACAGCGCCATACAAAAATATAACAGGTGCGATTGCCAGCAAAAGTTGGTAAATTGTGGGACCTCCCCAACCATATCTCATTCTGAATTCATCCAGTCCCATGACAGCTTGAAGCGTGGCAATAAAAAGCCCGTGGATAAACAAAAACATCGGCATTAATATCCCGCCCGCGCCGGTTATCATGAAAAACTTCCGCAGTTTCTTGTCCCTCTCCTTCTTCGTCAAAAAGATGAGGGCAACGCTGAACATAAAAACCCCTAAACCAATGGACATTCTCAGCCATGACGGTTGACGGAACAATCGTCCTGCCAAATACGAACGCGAGTTAATGACGATGGTATTCGGGACATAGTTAGCTACGTAAAGGAGAAAAAAGGCTATCAAGACAAAGCAAACAAGCCTCCCTGACGATGCCGCGTCCCTTTTTTCCTCAACGGATGTTGTCTGATCGCTCATTTTTTCTATCCCTCCGAGTTGTTTCTTTCACACAAAAAATATACCGCCGTTGACGATATAATCAATAACTATCTGTCGCAAGTCCACATAAATTTGAACAAACCCCTCGGGAAACCTGACTACCCCTCATCCTTCGGCGGTTTGGGCTTCTTTTTCGTCCAGATGCTCGATTTATTGACTATGCCCAATTGCAGTAATCGCGGCTCATCGACTCCCCAATAGGAAACCGCGCGAAAATATACCCAACGCATAGTTTTAACGCATTCCTTGCGGATTTGATTGAGGCGAGTGGATGCGGCCCTTCTCTCGGCACGCTCTCTCTGAACACGGTCATGAAAAGCTTTCAGCGATTCCATCTGGTCGCGAAGGCGGTCGAAGGGCAGAGCCGGTAAGGTTATGCCCGGAAGTTCCTCGCCGATTGTCTCGAAGGCTTCGAGCATGTTTTTTGCCATGTCGATGAACTCCGAACGCCCTTTTGGCAACTTTTTGCCGAGCATAAACCGCTCTTCGATATAATCGGAGGTCGATTCGTCGGCGAAAACCAGTTCCCCGCGAAGAAATTTCCTGCAGGCATAAAGCTGTTTCCTCGTCTTGGCCTCCTCATGCCGCAAACCGGCGTAAATACTTGCAACATCGGCCTTTTCCTTGTGCTCCGAGTTTGCGAAATTCAATAACAAACCGGCGATATTCATTATATTAGCAATTTCCTCATCGTTAATACCTAAATCATCAGCAAACAAATTAATGTTACTCGATAACAATTTCATTCTAAATATCAATGAAGCAATGTTATCAAGCGAAAAAGAATTATTTCTTAAATCCATAATAAACCTCTCTTTGTTAATAATAATTACAAATTTTAACAAATAATTCCTATTTACTAAAATATATCTTTATAATTCTAAAAACAAGAAATAAATTTAAATAGAAACAATTTAAACAAAAATAGATAAGCTTATTAATAGAATATATTTAATTAAATAGATAATAGACAATATATGAGATACAAAAACACTAATATTATGATAAATATCAAAGATTAATGAAAGAATAGAATAGCTTTAGCAATAAATGTCATAGCTTTAATAGAGAATATTATAGTTTATCAAGCTGATAGAACAACTATGAAATAGGTTGCGCAAGCGCGGAAATGTCAGTAAATAGGCTATTTGGTGCCGGTTAGATTCTCCGGCCCCTTGTATTTGGAATTTCTGCTGTGGATTTATTCGTCGGTGTTGCCCCTCATGCGCCTGAAACGTCCGTGCCTGCAACGGTTTTGGGGTTCGAGCGATGGCATCGCGTAATCCGCGCCCTCGATTCGAATGGCCATGCCCTCGAGTAGGGCGACTGCAACCTTTCTCTGAGCCTCGGATAGGATTCTGCCGAGGGTTTGGCGTGAGATGCCCATGGATTCGGCGGCTTGTTCCTGATAGAGGCCCTCGGCGCAGACAAGGCGAAGAGCCTCGAACTCGTCGTGGGTTATCGTAACCTCCTCGAGGTTGCGCATTGGCACGCCCGCCGGCTTAAAATAGCGCACTTCGGGAAGCTCGCCGACAAGTCTTGTTTTTTTCGGTCGTGTCATTCTTCGATTCCAATCAGTTTGCGGATTGTGTTCCATGACTTTTTCATCTCGATGGCAAAATCGCTATTCGGGGCGAATTCCGCAAGGGTTTTCATTGAGGATTGGGCTTTGTTCGCGAGTTTTTCATAGGGCAGTTCGCCGACGATAGGAATTCCGGCGCTCTCGGCGAAGGCCTTTATCTCGGCTGTTTTGTCGGCGGAAAGGTCGCCCTTGTTGATGATCAATGCCACGGGGGTTCTCAGGGTCGATGTCAGCTCGATAATGCGTCGGACATCGTGAATGCCCGATACCGTAGGCTCTGCGACTGCCACCGCGAGGTCTGCGCCGGCGATCGAGGCGATAACCGGGCATCCGACACCGGGGGGGCCGTCGATGAGGATACCCTCCGCGCGGCTGTCCTCTGCGATTTCGATGGCCTTCTCGCGGATGAGGGTTACGAGTTTGCCGGAATTCTCCGCTCCGGGCTGAAGGTAGGCGTCGAGGAATGGGCCGAACCGGCTATTAGCGATTCGCCAGTTGCCGATTTCCGTTTCCCTTTCGATTATCGCCTTTGCCGGGCAAATCTCCGCGCAGAAGCCGCAGGATTCGCATAAGAAGGGGTCGATTGTGAAATCGCCGCGAATCGCACCAAAGGCGCATTTGCGAATGCAAAGCCCGCAACGCTCGCAGTTGGATGAGTCTATCGAGAAAACCTTGCCTGCAAAGGATCTTGTGGCGACAACCTCCGGCCTTGCGATAATTCCGAGGTTTGGGGAATCGACATCGCAGTCGGCAATCACCCATTCGTCGGCGAGGCAGGCCAGAGAAGCCGCGACTGTGGTCTTTCCGCAACCGCCTTTGCCGCCTGTAACTACAATCTGTTTCATCGGGAGACCGCCCTTTCGATTTTGGAGAACAAATCGACGAAAAAGCTTCTATATTCGGGCATTTGACGCGAGAAGATTTCGCCTGCAGAATAGAGTTCCGCGATTCTTCGGTCGAGGGGAATCTTGCCGAGGATGTCTATACCGCGGGAATCCGCGAAGGATTCGATGATGCCGTCCTCTTCGGGGGTCGAGCGGTTGATGACGATTCCCATGGGCACCGACAATCTTTCGACAAGCTCGACTATCGACCTGAGATTTGCGAGGCCGAAGGGTGTGGGTTCCGCCGCGAGGAGGACGAAATCCATCTCGCCGAGGGTCTCGACCACGGGGCACGATGTTCCGGGCGGTGCGTCGATGATGTTCACCGCACCGCTGTCGGCCCTTGCTTTGACCGCCTGAATTATCCGGTTGCCGGACATCTCGCCGATATCGAGTTTGCCGTAGGTGATGCCTATTCCGCTAGCTTCACCAGAAATCAACTCGCCCAGTGGCTTTTCCGAAGGTTCGAGGGCCTTTTCGGGGCACAATTCCCAGCAGGCGGTGCAGGCATGGCACATTCCGGGGTGAATTATTGTCATTTTGCCGATATTTACAATCGCGCTGAAACGGCAGACATCGCCGCAAATACTGCAACCGGTGCATTTTTCGGGAAGCAGTTTGGGGATGGGCATGCTTATTACGCGCCGTTCGGTCTCTTCGATATCGAAGAAAAGATGGACATTAGGCTCTTCGGTGTCGCAGTCGAGAAGCCGGACATTCATGCCCGACAGAGCGAGGCTGTCCGCGAGGTTGGTGGCGACAGTGGTTTTGCCGGTGCCGCCTTTTCCGCTTGCAATGGCAATTTTCATGATGGCTTTTCTAATGATCGGGCGGGGATTTCGCCCCGCCCCATGTTTGAATTATTCGCCCATATCAGACAGGCGGTTTTTCAACGCTTCGATTTCGCGCTGAAGGCTTTCGATACTGCTTTTGAGCCATCCGGCTTCAGTCTCCTTCGAGACCGGGGTAGGCCTGTAATCTTCGCGGAATCTGCATCCGCGGCCTAAGGCCATCCCCCTGCCGATACCTCTACCTCTGCCTCTGGCGAGTCCCAATCCCCTTCGCGGGTAGTTGGGTCTTTCGCCGTCGGCGCAGTATCCGAAACCGCCGCCGGTCATGGGGCCTTCGCCCCGAGGGCCTGTTCCGTCGAATCCCGGCATAGTTTCACCTCCTCTTATTCTTTTATCATTTTTGTGCCGCACTTTGGACATGCGACAGTGTAACACGGCGTCCCAGCTTGATGGGAAACCTTTTCGCCGCAATTCGGGCAGACACAGTTTCCACCCGGGCCGGAGCCGGGGCGGTTTCCACCGCCTCTGCCTCCCGCGCCTCCACCGCCGCCCATTCCGCGGCCTCCTCTGCTATTTCCTTGCATATTGCACCTCCGTTATCGGGCGGTTTTCGGGGAGTTTCGCCACACGACGAAATCCCCGACTTTGCGCCCTGTTAATCTTGCAATTGGTTCGCATTTCGCTTTGAAAAGATGATAAATCGGCCTCGGCGCAGTGTCCAGAGTCTCCAGATTCCCCTGTCCCTTGGCGATAACGACATCCGCGCTGTCGAATATTTCGCGGAATTTTTCGCCGACCTCCTCGAGCAAAGTTCCTGGGACATTGGATTCCGAGGAGATTATCTCCGCGAAAACACCTATTCCGGACTCGATTGCCTCCCGCTCTGTAACATCGTTCAATGCCGGGCCGCCGCGAACGCCGTAATAAAGTTTTTTACCATGCATCTGTTCGAGTAAAATGGTGTCGAACACCGCCTCGCCGGCGTTATCGCCGATTATCAGCACCGTTTTGGCGGAGCGGATCTCATCCTGGAGTTTTTCGACATCGTTTGCACCGGACAATTCCGCGGAGTGGCCTTCGAGAAGGCCGATTATCGAATGTAAATCCTTTTCCTCCATCTGAACGAGATCGATGGCGTTTCCGGCAATTGCGAATTCTACAGCTTTCACGAAACGATTTTGCGAGTTCGAGACAATGTCCTGCAATCGAGGCAGAATACGCGAAGCCATCTCTGTCGATCGCAATTTGAAATCGCGGAAAGGATCGGCAATACCCGTCTTGGACGATATGCTTCGATAGATCGCCCTCGCGGCAACCGGTGCGGGTGCGCCTTCGAGAAGGACTCGAGACGCTTCGACCGCGTCGGCAAAAAGCTCCCGTTCCAAATCCTCGTTCACGCCCGATTTGCGAATCGTTTTAAGCGCGTGGGCGAGAAGGCACGGTATGCAGTCGAGACGCGTCATTTGTATTGGCAATTTCCACTGTGGCTGGGGACGTTGGACTGGACAACCTCTTCCAGCGCGCCGGCTTTGAAATCCTCGATCGCTTTGTCGATATTCCCCGAACCGTGGAAAATGCGGACACCCGCCATCTGTAGTGTTCCAAAAGCTGATGGTCCGAAGTGGGGGCCAATCGCGGCCTTCGCACCCGCCTCGGCGACCAGCTTGGATGTCTGCACACCTGCGCCATGCCCCATAGAGGCGTTTGCGGTGTTATCTAAATATTCTTTCTCGCCGGTCTCGGTGTCGATGAACATGAAACCCGCGCCTCTGCCGAATCTGTCGGCGATGTTCACTTTGTCGTTGGTAGCGATAGCTACGATCATTTTGCACTCCTTTGAAATCGTTATAATGAGCATATGCCCATTTAATATAAAGATAGGTATGGCTAATTTCAAGGATTGTTTTTACTATTTGTAGAAATCTTAGCTCGATCGTTTTGTTAAAGTGAAAAGGGAGCAAGTGGTAAAAGAGCTTGTCTCGAAGAAACAACCCCTTAGTAATTACAACACCACTTCGCCAAAACATCGTAAATTAGGTGCTTGCGATGCGGAGCGCTAAATAATCGAAAAGAGTTAAATCACCCCAAAAACCCTCGGCTATTCCCAGAACAGTATCCTGCCCTCTATTTTGAGAGTTTTCGAGGTTCCTTTTTCGCTTATGATTCGGTATTTAGAGCCTTTGGAGAGGTCGAATATGCCTTCAAAAGTCTCGATTACCAGATAATCGCTGTTTGGTGATGGAAACATATGACTATACGATGAGTAGGAATTGGTTTTCCAAATCAGACTATCGTGGTCATAAACCTCGTATCGATCGATAAAACTAAATCCAAAGGTCATCCTCTCAACGCTGTCAAATAACACAATACGGTTCATGGGGTTACGAATATAGGCAGTTCTACAGGATTTCGGGAAATCGATGGTGTCCGATTCGAAGCTATTTATATCGATGAATACAATTTGAGAGGTGTCTTTTCTTCGGGACATATCTATTTGCAGAGTGTCTTCAGTCCACCATCGCACGAAGGCAATTCTTGGAAAGAGGATTGTATCGAGTTCTGTGATCTCTCCGGATGCGGCGTTAAAAATGTATTGCGGGCTTCCGCGCTTTTTCAATCCGAGGAATTTGTTGCCGGAGGGGCTCGGATTGCTTATCTCCAGATCGACAATATCGGCATTGCCCAAGGTATCGGCAACGATACTTCTGTAGCTGTGCCTGCCGCCAATGGAAAAGAACGCGCGGTTGCCGTCGGGGGTGAAGTTTGCATAGGGGATTGCCATCGGCCACTCGCCGAGAAGGCGCATTTCGCCGTCGTCGAGGGTTAGCCAATAGACCTTTCGCAAAGGCGTTTTGCCCATCTCGATCCCTTTCGGATAAACGAGGAGAACGCTATTTAGGTCTTTTGATAAGCTTCGCACGCTCATGGAGTCGTTGGAGTAAATTATCGCAGTTGTGTTTGTTGAAGGCTCGAAGGTGTGGATGTTGCCCAAAGAATCCAGCGAATAGATAATCCCCGGCACCTCTTTCAGATTTAGCCTCGGCAGGATTATGGGTTTTATTCCGGCCTTCAGAAATAAGAATGAGTAAACAAACAGTATTCCGAGCATCAAGCCAAAAATTAAGTTCACCATAATTGCGATCAGGCCGTTTTTCATTCTGAACCATGGGATATATTTTCTGCCAATCTGCTCGCCATCGACTTTGATTTGTGTGAGTATGCCATAGAACCCGCTTCTCATGGATGCTTCGAGCGTTTTTTCCTCTCCGTCGAGTGGTAGAGTAATCTTGCGTTTTGACTTGAAATGGGCTTTGTGGTCATCCTTTCGGTATTCTTCGCCGTCGATGAATAATCTCATCTTGGCCTTGAGAAAGGCAGTTTTCGCCGGGATATAAATTTCCCATTCGATTTTGTGTCCGTTCCATTCGGTTGAATATCTCATAATGCACTTCCTCGAGGGTTATTTGTTTTCGATCTTCCCGAACATCTCCTCAAGACGCTCGATTCGTTTTTCTCTTGCGAGGTTCTTCACCGATTCATTGGGCTGAAAATGCGCGCCGTAATCCGATACTTGCAGTTGATCGAGATCAGAAAAGAGTCTTCCGCTAATTGCATATTTGAAGCTATAATCATTGTGATTCATATAAATATATAGGAAATTACTGCAATAAATCCATACGATTATTATTATGACGGTGAATACTGCGAAACACAGGGCCGAAGATTTAGCGATTAACGCACTCGAATTTCGCAATCTGTCCGCTTTTTTTCGTGAGTTATGGAGCGCGGAGAGAATGATGCCTATCGCGAAACCGGAGAAACACAGTATCGGTAATTTAAATAAGAAACACGCGATTGCCACAAGGCATATTAGCATACTCGAGATGAATCCGAATAGATGCTCGTCGAAGGAACGGCGTTTCGTCGCGATTCGATAGATTAGAATTCCCGAACTCGCGATGAAAACCGAGGCTATGGCAACGAGTAGTATTTCCCTAAAGAAGGCATTAGTCGTTACGTCAATCATCATCATAACAAAGAACAGCATCGTCAAGCCGAACCCTAAAAACACTGCTTTTAGATAAAAAAGCCAGCATATTGAATCTTTTTCTTCGGCTGGAGCGCCCTTGATGAGCAATATCGCCATCGCGGCGACGAATAGAGCCAGAATAAAAATTGTGCTAACCTGAATTGCGGCAAATAGGCCGAGGGGATTAAGAACACGAACAATTTTCCGTCCAAGAAAGCCATAATAGAACATGGAAGATGCATTGTGTCTCCAATTTTTTATATCAGCCATAAACTGGCCTGCCAAACGGGCTTCCACGGGCATGTCGTTAAGCAGATAAAGGTCGCCTAACATATCCAGGCAGATTGTCGTTACTAAAGAGCCATAAATAAACTGAATAATCGACATGCTCGGATCATCACGCATCATCAAGCCTAAGTTAGCCAATCTAAGTAAGGTATCCGCAGTCGCAGATACCCTTTCTTCATCCTCGAAGGGGCGAATATCCTCGACGAAAAGTTTGATGGCCGTTAATCCTCCATGGAAACCAAGTAATCGCACACCACCTATCGCGAAAATTGTCCTGTTATTGAATGTATTGTTCCCTGAATCGCTAAGAAGTCTCAAAGAGGCGGAGACGGCATCGGAGGAATAGCTTCTGAATGATGTCTTATCCATTGCCTCGATTATGCACTCGCGCCCTTCTTCGGTGAGGATGTTGTGAAAAAGGCTATAATCGTGAACAAGTCTTGCACGATAGGAAACTGTGGAGGAGCATTCGGTTATTTCGGTGAGTGCGTAGGCTTTTGCGAGGTCAATTGCGGCATTTTCCGGGTCGAGTATGCTTGCTCGTTTAAAAGCGGCGAGAGCGCTGTCGGGATCATATGATGATTTGCCTGCCATACTCTGAATAGGTCTTTGCAGATAACTAATCCCGAGCCCATAGGGGTAGATAGGGTTGGTTGGGTCGAGTTCTTCGGCTCTTCGCATATTTTCGATGCCGTATTCCCGCATCGCACCCAAAGCGAACTGGTAATCGGCGTTGTCGGGATGATTGTCCACAAACTTTGCGATCTCTTCGATGCTTGCACATGAAGTCAACATATCGATTAAACTTGTGCCGGAACTCGCGAAGAGTAAACCCAGACGGTCTGCCTTACGGCTTGAGGATTTTAAGGAAGGCGGTAGCCATTTTGACAGTTTCCACGCATCGCTGATCCAAAGAATGAAAAAACATACCGCGATTAGTGTCAGCGGCTTTAAGTAAAATTTTAGTTTTGGGCTCATTTTTTTCACCTCGATTAATTCTCGGTTTTGTTATTTCAGATATACCAGTCGTTTAGTAACTGACCGTTCAGTCATTGAAACTCTGACGAGATAGACGCCGGAACCGATGGATTCGTCGGGTGTCCAGACGAATACCCCATTATTAATAGACACGGCGTCTCGCCGTGTGTCGAGCGAGACGCTCGACCTATTATTTTGTGAGATTGCCGCGGCCTTCGGCCTCGCAATGACGTGAATTAATCGTCCCTGCACATCGTAAATCTCTATTCGTAGGGGCGAATCGCATTCGCCCGAAATCGAAACAGTAACCGACGAATTGAAGGGATTCGGATAGGCACGAATCTCAAAATCTTCCGGTTTATTGATTTCCGCTATTTTAGTTCTAACATCGACCGAGAACGAGGTCGAACCGACGTTATCCCAACATGGATAGAGGTCTTCGACGATGATTATCACGGAAACCGACGCCGTCGTATCCGGAAAACCCCATATAGCAAGCGTTCCGGCCTCGAAAATGAACGTCCCGACCGTGTCGAGGTTCATCAAAACCAGAATCGAGGCTGTATCGACACCGCTCGTATCGTAAACATAGGTCAATAAAGTGTCATCTGGATATAACGAATCGGTCGTTATCCTTTCGATTGTCGGGCCGAGCGAATCGACGAAGGGGTCGAGATAATACCACCAGCAAATCGAGTCGAAAGGCCAATAGCCGCCTGTGTCGCAGATTGCCTCGATGCAAAGATTCACCGTATCCCCCGGGAAATAAGAATCCAGCGGAAGCGATAACGAGAGTGTCGAGTCGGAAACACTTACAAAGGGTGAAGCAACCGTCAAGACCGTCGATTCCCATTTCACCCGAACCGAATCCGGTTCTATCATCCCGTAGTTTTCGATATTGACTTCCGCATAGAGTATTTCTGGAAAGCAAATAATACTCGAAAATTTCGGATGATTGAAAGCGAAATGAGGGATTATGTTGCAGTTGAAGAAATTATAAGCCAACTGTCGATTGCTAAATTGCGTGTAGCTACCAGGATACCAAATTACAGATGTCCATATACTCATATCCGAATTAAGTAAAACTATTCCTTCGCCAAAGCGACTAATAGATAGAACTACAGGTTCTGAAGCAACTACAATTGTAGTCTCTGGATATGGATCGTAAACAACGGAATAGGCGTCATCGTCACCCCACGCTAAACGATTTGCTGGAAATGAAATATCAGTACTCGCTCCTTTATTAAGTAATAATGAATCGATACTTGTCATCAATGAATGCTCTAATAAGTCCTTAAAGATAGCGAATTCTGGACTTAGAGAAAAGTGATTAGTAGAATCTAGTATACAGTCAGTATTGATAAATAAACCCAAATTCCACCTAGAATCGCTAAGTAGTCCATTCAAAGCATTGTCTAATCCACAGCAATCTCCTAATATAGCCAGAGTGCCGCCGTTATAGACGTAATTTATAAGCGCCGTTGTTTTAGCGGCGGATAACGGGCTTTCCTTAGAGTAAATACCAACTAGGTCGTATTCTTTGTAAATCGAAGTGTCATCGTAACTTATGGATTCGACATCCACCGTGCAGAAATGTCGGCCTAAAAAAGCCCAAAGGCTATCTAAGTTGTTGTCAGTTATATGCAACACAGGATCTGTAAGATCGAAGAACAACTTACAACTATCGCAGGGATTCGGGTTTGTGTCCGGGGTGTCTATCGCGGCAAACACGGAAGTGAAATAGTCCTCCGGTAGATAAAGCTCGTCTATTACGGCGCGTTCACAGCACGGCTGGGCGGAGAGAAAACCGCCAAGGAACGCGAGAATGGAAATTGTTAAGACTATTTGTTTCATTATTATCCTTACTTTAGGTAAACTGTTTTAATTAACTTGTTTTCTTGTGAATTGCCGATTTTTATCAAATAGACGCCGGAACCGAGGGATTCGTCGGGTGTCCAGACGAATCCCCCATTATTAATAGACACGTCGTCTCGCCGTGTGTCGAGCGAGACGCTCGACCTATTATTTTGTGAGATTGCCGCGGCGTTCGGCCTCGCAATGATGTGAATTAATCGCCCGGCAACATCGTAAATCTCGACCCGTAGGGGCGTATCGCATACGCCCGAAATTGAAATAGTAACCGACGAGTTAAACGGATTCGGATAGGCGCGAATCTCAAAATCACCCGGAAGCGCTCGCTCCGCTATACTATAAGTGCTGTCTATTTCGACCCGGACATCGACCGTGCAGGCCGGATTGTCCACTGAAACATAGACTATCGTCTCCTCGGGCACGATTACGAAACTATCTTTGGCCATAAGGAAAAAAACACTCTCCGCAATAGCAGTGGCATGAGAAAAAATACCTTGCGCATTCGTCCAACCGGCGTTTGTGGGAATCTCGCCCGGCGCGCCGAAATTCACGAAGACCGATTCCACCGGTGCACCGAGGCTGTCGGTTGCGCGAATCGCAATATGCATCTGGTGGTAAACTAAAGGCTCGTGGGGGTCGAAGAGATAAATTGCTCCGTGGGGTGTGGCGACGATGTTGTCGAAACCGAACCAGCTATGGTCGGGAAGATACTCCTCATAAAAATTAGCCCCGAAAAGCCCGCCGGGAAGAGTATCCAGACAGGAGAGGAGAAAAACAGTGTTTCGTGAGGCTAAATGACCAAGCATGCCCGAATCCCAATTCGAGACATAACTCCGCAGGAAAGCTGGGTCGGGGCGATAACCTGTCTCGATGATGTTCGTGATTTGATAGAATGTCGAGTTCCAATGAACAGTGGAAACCAGCAGAAGATCGGGGTTGTAAAAACTCAAGAATGGATAGACATCCCATAAATCGCGGGTTTCGTTGCTTATAGCGAGCATGAAAGTGTATTCGTCGGCGTCACGAGTGGTTATTGTGTCGAGGCGAATGGTCGGATCGATGGCGTAATCGGTTTTTGCATTATGAGCCTTGCGGCGGACTCGCTGAATTCGGCCATCGGGGCCGATAATGGGGGTCGATTCATAGCATCGGAGATTTTCGTCGATCTCCCAAAGGGTGCCGGGAATAATTGTCGCGGAATATCGCTGGGCTAGGAATTGTGCACCCTCGATTGTGGATTTCACACACCAGCTTCGTGAAAAACCGTCTGATCTCGGAATTATTGTCCCTGCGGAATCCTCGAAGACAATTCGCGCCCGGTTTGTATCTCCGCCCAAAACCTCCGCCGGGCCGAGAACGAGGTCAATTGTCGAATCCTCAGCGAAAACGGCGTCGATGGCTTCCATCAAACCGAGGGTGTAATTCGGGCCGCGAACAGAAAGAACAGCAACTTTAATTTTCGCCATGAGAGAAATTGTGAGGATTAATATTGAAATATAAATGAGCTTTTTCATTATCATCACCCTTAATCCAGAATTATTACTGTTGTGGATTCTCCGCCGGAGCGAATTGTGTATTCTCCGGCCTTGTTCGCGCCGTTCTCGCCAGCTTCCCAAATAACGAATTCTGACTCGGGACGAATAATCACCACAATTTCGCCTTCGGAATCGTAAATCTCGATGGGCGCGGAAGCGCCATAAATGAATATCGGGCCGTAGTTCGAGATTCTCGGCATTGCGGTAAGGCTCTCGAATGCTGGTTCCGACCGTGGTTTTGCTCGCACAACCGGCAAAGTGTCGCTTATACCGGGGATGTTGCAGTCGATAAGCACCCAATTTGGCCTTTCGTCGATATATGCCAGCGGTTCGTAGGCGATGGGGTCGCGGTCATCGCCATAGTTGTCGATGCCCATAGCTGTCCATTCTGTTCCGTAGATATCTGCCGAGATGAACACAGCGTCATATGTTACCCAGCCGTCAACCGGAATGCTCCAGACTCCGGAAAGGGTTATTGGGAGTGGATTCCAGACCCATTTTTGAGTTCTATGCGTCATATCTGGGTCTCCGGCCGCTGACCATGTGCCATGAGGTAGAAGCCACAATGGACTTGGCGGGTCTATGGGGTCGAGTAGCGGCGCGAGGGCGGAATTCTCGTAGCAAATTGTGGTCATTACAGCGATAGTATCGCCGGATTTCACGAAAACCGTGTCGGGATGTATCGTGGTGTCGCGCGCCACGACAGGAGATGAATAGAGGCATTTGCGTCTCAGTCGATACAGTTTGCCGTCGGGTTGGAAAATCGGAATTGTATTATAATTAATTCCATCGATTATCTCGCCGCAGGAAGATGCCCATATATAGCATGTTTCAGCGATTGCGACGTATCTGAGCGAATCGATATATATCGCGGCGCTTCTATCGTAGAGATTTGTGGAATCGTAGGGGTAGGTTCTAAAACCCACGCTGTCGTTTTCCCATTCGAAATAAACCGCCGGATGTCCCCATGCGGTCCCGTCCCTTCCCCCGAAAGCAAACTCGGGAAATAGGATGATGTCGATTCCGCCGTCTGCTTCGTCCAAAGCATTCAGGCATTTGTTGAAAGAACTTTGCGAGGCGGTGTTCCTGTCGTAGCTCATATACCCTCGGATTACGAGCACACGGACGGGCGCGCTCATCACACTTACGATGACGAGCAAAATAGCAATAGCAAGCCTTCTCATAAATTACCCCCTTGTTTATTTAATAATAACTAAAATTGCACTTCAATCAAGAAATATCATTCTTCATACGAATGCCTTTACTTGACAATCAATCGACCGCGTTTATATTTATCGAACTATTATTGAAAATTACAAATGGAGCGAAATGAAGTTCTTCAACCTTTCGATTCTGACCCTTCTGATAGCATGTGCCGTCTTCGCGATTGCGCCCACGGGTGTTCCAAACAATGGCTGGCAGACGCCAGAATATACGGAAAATCCTCCAAATGACTTTGCCCGGAAGATTCTCTTCGACCTCATCGAGGAAACCGGCGTTTTATGGTTTGGACGATGGAATCCCACGACAGGACTTCCCCACAGGCTTTTCGCCAATGGTTATTCATTTCCGGTTAGGGGAGAGGATGGTTTTCGGCTTAAATGTCTCGATTTTGTGAACAAACACCCCGATATTTTTGGAAATGTCGGCTCCAACGAGCTTGTTCCGCTGTCGATAAGTTTCCGCAACGAGGTTTGGTATGCTATTTTCGGGCAGGTTCACGACGGCCTCCGAGTCGAAGGCGCGAGGGTCGATTTTAGAGTCAAGAACGGCAATCTCGTTATGTTTGGTGCGAGTGTTGTTCCGAATTTGGTGGCTAACGGGACACCTTCAGTCTCCGAAGAGCTTGCAGTTTCCATTGCGCGGAAAAATTTCGAGTTCGTTTCTTACGAAACAGAGGTCATTTATCTCGCACATGCCGACGGCAGGATGGTTTGGAAGATAAAAGCACAAAACTTTTCTCCAGTGCGAAATTGGGCGATTTATCTCGACGCCGCAACAGGTGAGATTCTCTATTCCTTTGACGAAACTCGAAGCTTGGTGCGCGGGACAGTTTACTCCCAAATCCATCCCCATTACGGCACCGACACCCCCGTTTCCGCGCCTCAAAGGTTTATCTATGTTGGCCTTAGCGGTTATACCGCCGACACCTCCGATGCAGTGGGCAATTACGAAATCGACATCGACCCCGGTTCCGGCTGGGACATCTCCGGCAAGCTCGAAGGGCTATTCGCCAGAGCTGTTCCACTCGCCGCGCTTCCAGCGGAGATATTCGTTCCGGCGGACGACAGTGTTGTCGATCTTCAATTCACAGTTTCCACCGCAGGCCTCGACGAGATGGACGCCTATCATCACATAAACATTGTCCACAAATGGGTGAAAACCCTCGAGGCGGAATTTTCAGGAATGGATTATCAGGTGCCGGTTTATGTCCGCGAGGTAACCTCGCCGGCACCGAACAATGCATGGTGGGACGGTTACGCAATCCACATGGGCGCGGGTGCGAGCGGATACGACAATTGGGGCTATTATGCCGATGTTTATTACCACGAATACGGTCACGGCATCACCGACAGACAATATCCGCCCGGAATGTTGCCCTACACAGGTCAGTCAGGTGCAATCGACGAGGCTTGTTCGGATTATACGGCCTGCACAATTACCGACGAACCATTGATTGGAGAAGGTGGACTGATTCCCGGCGGCGGGATAATCCGCAATATGGACAATTCTTATGTTTTCCCGGATGACTGGGCTGGCGAAGTCCACGCCGACGGCAGGATTATTGGAGGGGCTTTCTGGAAAATCCGTCTCGCTTTGGGTGCAAATATAGCGGACACGCTGATTCATTTCGCCAAATACGGCGCGCCGGAGGAATTCGAGGCGTATCTCGACGAAGTCCTGATCGTCGATGACGATGACGGCAACCTTCTAAACGGCACGCCCCATTTTTTCGAGATATTCGAATCTTTCCGTGCGCATGGTATTGGAAGATTCAGAATCTCGATTCACCACAGACCGATAAGCGACACGGAAAATCTATCCGGCCCTTATTCGGCGAAATGTTTCGTCGCAAGCACACTTCCGCCGGAAGAATCGACAATCAGGCTGTTCTATTCCTTCGGCGACGGAGCATGGGATAATGTGACGATGATTCCAACAGACATAGACAGAGAGTTTGAAGGGTTTATACCGGGTGCCGGAACCCCTACGATAGTCAACTATTACATCCGTGCCTGCGATACGATGGGCATCTGCGCTACCGAGCCGGATTCCGCACCTGATTTACATCACAGCTTTGTGGTTGGCACCGACACAATTCCACCGATAATTATTCATTCGCCGATAACACCGATAGCGGTTAATTCCGCGCCTTATCGCATCGATTTCACCGCGAAGGACAACATGGGGCTTGGCGAAATATTCGTCATATGGAACCTCAACGGCGCGGAGGATGAGACGGTCGCAGTCCTCCCGGATACCCTCGGCAACTGCATCGCTTTCCTAAATCCTCCCTCTGTGGCGATAGGTGATTCCTTCGAATATTACATAATTGTTTTCGATTCCGCAACGTCGCCGAATTCCACCCGCCACCCTGAGGATGGATATCATTTGGTTAAGCTTGTTCGCGCGGTATGGTTCGATTTCGAAGATGCCGGTATTTTTACTGCAAGCGCGGGCTGGGAGTGGGGTGTTCCAAGTCTGGGAATCGGTGCTTATTCAGGTAGTAAATGCTGGGCGACAGGTCTTACGCATGATTATGCTTCAAACGCAAACTATGTGCTTAACACCGGCGCTATCGATCTTATGGGGTGGAGTTCCGCGACCCTCGAATTTAAAAGCTATTTCGACACCGAAGCCCTTTACGACGGCGGAAATGTGTGGGTTAGTTCCGACGGCGGAATGCGTTGGTATGTCCTGACACCGATTGGCGATTATCCGAGTATGTGGGTCGATGCCCTTCGCGAACCGGGTTTTACCGGTGGTTCGGAAATCTGGCGCAAACACATTTTCGATCTGACGCCATATCTTGGCACAGTATATGGTCAGCTTCTGTTCAGGTTCGTATTCAAATCGAATAGCGATTTTAATAAATCAGGATGGTTCATCGACGATTTCGGCATCCTCGAGCGACAGCTTATCCTTCCGCCGGGGCGTCTTATCGCGGAATCCGCACATAATGCGGTTGTGCCGGTTCATTGGCGTAAACCGGACCCAGCCGGCCCCGGATTGTCCAGAAGCCCCTTCGAATTCCTCGGCTTCAATATCTATCGCACACTCAGCTCCGGCGATTATTCACCAACACCAATAAATCCCGAGCCGATAGACGATACAATCTATTACGACCACGATGTCATTAACGAAATTACTTACTATTACTGCGTAACGGCGGTCTATGCCGAGGGCGAAAGTGATCCCACCGCCGAAGTCTTCGCGACACCTTTCAACGCGAGGCTGTCGGTTTGGCCGGATAGCCTGTTTATCGAGGTTACTCAAGGACCCGATCTTTTCGACACTACAATCACGATTTCCAATTTGGGAGACGGTTGGCTCGAATTCGATGTCATCGAATATACTTATCGCCCGGACACGCGCTCGGCGTCGGTGCTTCCAACCGATGAGACCGCTGATATTCTCGATGTCATAAAAAGGATGTGGACAGCGGGAGCGATCGAGCTTCCGCCCGCCGAAAGGCCCATGGTGCCGCCGTCACCTCACAACTGGCGGCATATTATACACGATCCGGATGAATTTTTCGTGCGAAGGGACATCCGCGATGTTTATGCTCAGCACGATGTCTCAAATTTCTGGCTCAAACTCGATTCCTATGGCCCAATGGGGGTTCCGGGGGATGAATACGCGGTCGCCTTCGCCTTCGACACAGACCTCGACCCATCCACAGGAAGCCCTGAGTTTTTCGGAGTCGAATATGTCGTAGCGGCTGGAGAGCTTGGTTTCCCTGTCGATGGGGTTATTCTGAGATATAATCCGGATAGCGAATTTGGGTTCGATCTTGCCGGATTCCCACATTGGGTGATGAATACTTTCGATTCCGTCGGTGTGGGAATAGCCAAATCCTCTATTGAAGATCCGCCCTCTGTGCTACTTCGCGCAGTTATTGTCAGCAATATGACATCGATGCCGATACCCGAAGATATTGCACCGGATTTGGGGCTTCCCGCTGTGTTATATGTCCTCTCCGATGCCTGGTGGGTTTCCGAAAGCCCCATTTCGGGAGTCGCGACGCCCTCATCGCCGCAAAATATAACTGTTACAATCGAAGTGCCCTACATGGCAGTCGGCGAATACAATGCATGGCTACAGATTGTTTCGAACGATGCAATGATGCCGAACAGAACCGTGCCTATTGTTTGTAGAATTAATCCTGTAAATGTCGATGAAGCCGAGAAACCTTACGAACTAAGCCTCGACAATGCCGTTCCGAACCCCTTCAATTCGGCGTGCAAATTGTCATTTTCGACGCCCGGCGGAGCGATTTCGGTAGATATTTTCGATATTAACGGAAGGAAAATAAGAACACTTTACGAAGGCGAACTCCCTTCGGGGCGCTTTGCAACGGTTTTCGACGGCAGAGACAGCGCGATGCGGGAGCTTCCGAGCGGTGTGTATTATGCGAGGTTGACTCATGAATCGAGTTCGATAGTAAAGAAAATCATGTTAGTGAAGTAGTTATCATGACAAAATTAGACAAGATAAAAGCCGCGAAAAGATTCGCGAATATGATTACAATAGAACCGGTCTATAGCAAGGGAGATATGGGCGATTTTGTCCAGGTTCCTTTCTATATCTACAAATTCGACGATAACTGGGTCGCTCCCCTTCGCGCAGAGCAATACAAAGAGCTTGACCGAAAGAGAAATCCATTTTATAAGCACGCCGAGGTCGAGATGTGGGTCGCTCGACGCGGAAGAACCCCAGTCGGGAGGATTGCGGCGATTGTCGATAAGATGTGGGAGGATATCCACGGCGAAAGGGTCGCCTATTTCGGATATTTCGAATGCGAGAACGACCAACCTTTGGCAAACGCCCTCTTTGAAACAGCTTTAAATTGGGCGCAAAGGCAATGTTGCACAAGAATTATCGGGCCGATGTCCCCGAATCAGAACGGAATAGCAGGCATGTTAGTCGAGGGTTTCGACGACCCTCCGATGATAATGATGGCCTATAATCCGCCGCATTATCCCATTCTTACCGAGAAGTTCGGCTTCTCCAAATGGAAAGACCTCTATGCTTGGAAAATCACAGGCAATGAGGTTCCCGATAGGCTCGCTAACGTTGTCGGAAAGCTCGAAAAACGGAATCGCTTTTCAGTCCGGAAAATTGACATGTCCGATTGGCCGAACGAGGTCGCCCGTGCGCGTGAGATGTTCAACAGCTATGAACAGGTCAATAATATTTACACTCCGCTCACCGTGGAAGAATTCGACAACCTCGCCAAGGATTTGAAGATGATAGTCGATCCCGATCTCGCCTTTTTTGCCGAGGTCGATGGCAAAACAGTAGGATTCTCTATCGCAGTTCCAGACGCGAACATGGCTCTCAAGGCCGCTCATGGAAGGCTTTTCCCGATCGGAATTGTAAAACTTCTGCTCGCGAAGAAGCGCATCGACCGCCTCCGCGTAATGGCGATGGGTGTTATTGACGGCTACCACGGACGCGGAATCGACCTCGTTTTCTACTACAATACTTATGTGAACGGCCTCGCAAAGGGCTATCACATGGCTGAAATGTCATGGGTGGACGAGGACAACGACGCTATGAACAACACCGCCCGAAAAATGGGTGCGGAATTATATAAAAACTACCGAATATACGAACATAAGCTCTAATGCGGGTTTTAGTAACAGGCGGGACAGGATTCATCGGATCACACATCGTGGAGAAATTGCTCGACGAAGGGCACTCTGTTGTTGTAACGAAAAGGACGAATTCTAGCTTGAGATGGATTCCCGCAGACAAAGTAGAGCTTATCGATGCCCCTGCCGAGAATTTAGAGCCACTCGCCGATGTGCTTCCTGAAATCGATGCTGTAATCCATGTCGCCGGAATAACACGCGCCAATAGCAGAGAAGATTTTTTCCGGGTTAATGGCGACACCGTTAGGAAACTTCTGAGCCTGTGCGACAAACATGGTTCGAGAATGAAACGGTTTATTCTCATCTCAAGCCTTTCTGCCGCTGGATGTTCGAGAAACGGCGCGCCTCTTTGTGAAAACACTGCCGAATGCCCATATACTCCCTACGGCGAAAGCAAGCGCGAGGGCGAATTGGCCGCGTTAGAATACAAAAACCGCTTCACAATTGGAATTCTTCGTCCTCCGGCGGTTTACGGTCCTCGCGAGACGGGGATTTATCAATACTTCAAAATGATTAATCAAGGATTTATCCCCTTTGTCGGAAACCGAGAAAGAAGGCTTTCGGCTGTTTATGTCACAGACCTCGCAAAAGCATCGGTTATGCTTCTTTCTGCAGAATTCGAATCGGGTTCTGCATATTTCATCACAGATGGCGAAATCCATACATGGGAGGAATTCGCCGGCCAAATAAGTAAATCTCTCGGTGTAAGAACATTTAGGATAACTATCCCGACTTTTTTTGCATGGCCTGTAGCGGCTGTTACGGAAGCAATCGCTAAAATTTCGGGGAATCCCTCGCTTATCTCCTTCGATAGAATTCGTATGTTCAAGGAAGAATGGATTTGCGAGACTGTATTATTGGAAAATGAAATAGGTTTCAAACCCGAATATGGCCTCGAACGCGGAGTAGAGGAAACCGCAAGATGGTATCGGGATAATGGGTGGTTGCGATGACAAACCGATTCAAAAATGTGATTATCGCTATACTCCTATTAGATATAGCTGTTATGTCCTATTTCCTATGGATTCACAATTCTGAACGAAGCGGAATTCTCCAAGATTGGGCGAGGTTGCATGTCGAAGCAGAAAAATACCGTGGAATGGCGGATTCTCTTCGCGCTGTTGCAGATTCTTCTGTCGCTGTTGTGCAGAGTCTCGAAGTTCAGCTCGAAGCCTCACAACAAGAGGGATACTATCTTGTCGTCGATACCGAAAGCCGAACCTTTCAGCTTCGCAGAGGCAACTTGATTATCCGTGAGGGGCTATGCGGAGTGGGGAAGGGTTTTACCGCCCGCGGCTCAAAAAGCTGGAATTTCGAAACTCCAAAGGGCGAACGAAAAGTGGTTAGTAAAACCGAAAACCCCGTGTGGAATCGTCCGAGCTGGCATTGGCAGGAACAGGGAAAATCCGTCCCAAGCGATTTTATTACTTTCAGCCCCAATATGCCTGAACACGAACGCCAAGAGGCCTACAGAATACTGCCCTCCCGTGAAAAAGAACTTGTTCGCTCTGTTCCGGGGGCGTTGGGCAGATATAGCCTCGGTCTCGGCGATGGATATTACATTCATTACGGCAAAGGTCTCGGCGAGGCGCAATCGCATGGTTGTATCAGATTGTCATCAGAGGATTTGGAAGCGATATACAGAATCTTATCGGTTGGCGATCCTGTTTACATTTACTGAGTTAGAGAACTGTCTATTCCGGGAGTTTTAAACTCAGGCACTATGGATTCAGTGCCAAAAACCACAGTTCGATTCCTTCCATCGCCCTTTGCGAAATACAATGCTCTGTCCGCACGGCTAATTAAAGTTTTTGTCCCACTGGCATCTTCCGAAGGTAACGCCGCAATTCCGGAACTCACTGTTACAAAACACGAACAATTGCTTTTCGGATGTTCAATTTGAAGCCCCTCGATAGCATTTCTGGCAGTCTCCGCAAGCTCTAATGCTTCCTCGATCGAGGTGTCCGGAAGGACGATTGCGAATTCTTCGCCGCCATATCTCGCAACAAGGTGTCTCGATTGGGAATATACCTCTCGTATAGTCTCTGCTATTGTCTGAAGGCAATCGTCCCCGTGAAGATGCCCGAAATGGTCGTTAAAAGGCTTGAAAAAATCTACATCGGACATAGTTAGGGTAAGTGTTGTCCCGTCAGCTTTTGACTTTCGCCACTCGTTCTCGATATATCTATCGAAAAGCCGCCTGTTCGAGATTCGAGTTAAGCCGTCAAGATTTGCCAAACGGGTAAGCTCGGTGTTCGCGAGACTCAGTTCTTCAGTCCGTTCTGAGACGAGCCTTTCGAGGTCGAGCGAATATATTTCAAGGCGTTTTCTTGTCTCCTCAAGCTCCGAGATAACAGATTCGAGATGGTATTCGCGCGCTTCGACCTTGACCATCATCATCCCAAAAGCCTCTGCCAGAAGAGAAAGCTCTTTCGGAAGCTTGCTTTCGGAAGTTATCGAAAACAACTCGCGAACATCGGAGCTTTCATATTTCCCTTGCGCGATCTGTTTGCAGAGGGATTCCAGCTTTGCCAGCAACATTTTCGATTTGATTACATCTACCATGATGATTTAAAATAACTCGAATAAGAAAAAAAACAAGTTATTTTGAACGATTCGCAGAGGCTTATATTTCCAGCTTGGCGCGATTGTCCATTAGCCGCTATGCAAATTTGAAGACCACTTCGATTTTAGAAAATCCTTGAATAATCGGGTTCATACCATATATTATCAATTCGAGATGTTTTTCGGACGGCGTAGGTGAAGATCAATATCGAAATTAAGAAATCCATTTTCGTGCAAGCCTCATTGGCGGCGCTCTTTCTGGTTTCGATAACTGCGATGGCGGTTTTCGACGGCCCTGTCGATTGGAGCGCTAGCGCTGGTGTGTCGTCTTCGGCTGTAGGTTCGGGCGCGAAATCTTTTTGGGGGAATCCAGCTGGAATTCTCTCTATTGAAAAATGGGGGGCTTCGGTTGGCTGGCGCCAAGAATGGGAGCTTGATGAGCTTTCGACCGGTAATGTGTCGGGCGTTTTCTCCGGTGAATGGGGTAGCGCCGCTGTGGCTGGCTCCTTTACTGGCAAGTCCTCGTTCTACACCGAGAATCTTATTGGGATGGCCTACGCGAGACGTATCTGGAAAATCGACACCGGTCTAAGGGCAAATTTGGGAATGGCCAAGACAGAAAATTGGAGTGCGAGCACCTTTATTCTTGGGTTTGGTGCGGTATATCCCGCCGGGAAGGCTGTATCTGTGGGGTTTTGGCTCGATAATTTTACGGCTTCGGAAATCGACGGTAACACAATACCCACGAGAAGTGCAATCGGTGTGAAATATTGCCCGACTGGCTGGGTGAATCTCCACGCGGATTATTATTTCGAAGGGGACGAAAAGCCGACGATGCGCTTCGGCCAAGAGACTATTATTGCCGATTTGGTTTCGATAAAAGGGGGAGTGAATTTCCGCCCGAATATCTATCATTTGGGACTCGGAGTGATATACAGCGATTTTGAGCTATCTTGGTGTTATATTTCCCATCCTGAGCTTGGCGGCTCGATGATGGTTGGTCTCGAATACGAAAGGTAAGATTGGACAACATCGAACGGCACAATGAATACGAGCAATATGTCCTCAAACCCTACGCCTTGAGGAACTGTGCGAGTAAGGGGAGAGTTCATCTCGAACCGGCGCACAGCTACCGCCCGCCCTTCGAGCGTGACCGAGAGCGCATAATTCATTCCACATCATTCCGCCGACTAACCTACAAAACACAGGTTTTTGTCAATAACGAGGGGGATCATTTCCGCACAAGGCTTACTCATACCCTCGAAACCGCAACAATCGCACGCGCGATTGCCTTCGCGCTCGGACTTAACACCGACCTTACCGAAGCGATAAGCCTTGCACACGATCTTGGACACACACCTTTCGGCCACACTGGTGAAGAGGTTCTCGACGACCTCATGAGAGACACCGGAGGTTTTGAGCACAACCGCCAAAGCCTTCGGGTGGTCGATTGCCTTGAAATCCGCTATCCTGCCTTCGAAGGCATAAACCTTACCTTCGAAACACGCGAAGGGATTCAGAAACACGTTACAAGATATGATTCCGCACCCGAAAATGACGAATTTCCTGGGCGATGGCCTTCGTTAGAAGGCCAAACAGTCTGCATTGCCGACGAAATCGCATATATGTGCCACGATCTCGACGATGGCATCTACTCCGGTCTTATTGATTTTGACGAAGCCGAAAAACTGCTTCCGCTTTGGGGCAAGTTGATTTCGGATGTCAGAGAAGAATACACAGGTATCGGCGACGAGCTTCTTCGAAAAGAAGCCGTTAGAAGATTGATCAACATCGAGGTTACCGATGCCATCGAAGCATCCGACAAATTACTCGCCGAGTTTGCCCCGAATAACCCTGATGAAGTGCGTTTACTTCAGAATAAACTCATCAATCATTCCTCAAATATCTCAGAATGGAACGAGTTGCTCGGAAAATACCTTTTCGAGAATCTATATCGTCATTATAAAGTCCTTCGGATGAGCACAAAGGCGAAAATGATAATCGAGGGGCTTTTCGATTATTATCTCGAAGACCCACGGCAACTTCCGGAGGGAAGCAGAAAACGACTGCAAACCGGAAAAGAGAAAATTGTTATCGCGGATTACATTGCCGGAATGACAGATAGATACGCAATGCGCGAATATAAGAAGTTCACCGACCCTTTTGAAAAGTTTCTTTAATAGAGAAAATATAACATCATGAAATTAATAGAAAACAAGGAGGAAGAATGAGAAGATTAGCAACAGTAGCGATTCTGCTCGTGATTATCGGCTCCCTTTTCGCCCGGAATTCGGGTGAGAGTGCTTACAAAGCTCTCGTCCAAGATTATTCATCGGGTCTTATTTCGGTCGATACATACGTTGAGAATCTGATTTACAGCGTAAAATCGCCCGAACAGATGAGCGAGGAATACCGCTCGCTTCAAACCGGGCGAAGCGGAACTCTTCCGCTTGTGGAAGCCTACAACTATCTCGAAGAGGTTTCCGAAGAGACCCTCGAGCGTCTTCGCCCTATGATGGCTCGCCCATGGGGGCTTACTCAAAGCCACACAACGACCCATTTTAAGTTCCACTATACACTAACTGGTGGCGATGCTACTACAACAACATTTGTCTCGCAAATGGCGGCGGCTTTCGAGGCCTCATGGAGTCATATCGTAGCTCTCGGTTTCGCAACTCCTCCTTCCGACGGCTCTGCTGGCGGCGATTCGAGATATGACGTCTATATCCGCAATCTGTCTGCGGGAATTCTCGGATATTGCGAACCTGAAGCGAGCGTCCCGGGAACCCCATGGAACGATGCCACCAGCTTCATCAATATGCGCAATAGTTATTCTGCTTACAGCTATACTCCGCTTCAGCTTATGCAGTCCACCGCGGTGCATGAGATGTTTCACGGTTTCCAAATGGGATATAATGTTGGCGCCGCGCCGTGGTTCTTCGAGGTTTCATCCGTTTGGATCGAAGACGATATGTATCCGACATATAACGACGAACATTCCTATCTGCCGGTATTCTTCAATAACCCAGAAGTTACAATTACAACCTACAACGGCTCCCACGAATACGGCAGTTATCTCCTCGCGACATATATGGTAAGTGAATTCGGCGACGAAACAATGCACGATATATGGGAGCAGTGCAAATGGGTTAATGTTACGTCTGCCATTCAGGCTGTTGCCGCGGATAATGGCTCTTCAAGAAATAATGTTTTCAAAGAGTTTTTCCAGTGGAACCTATTTACCGGAAGCAGATCTGCGCTTGGGCACTATGCCGAACGCGCTTTATTTCCCGATATTCGTATCGAAGATGTAGTCTATCCCAGCGAATATCCTGTTACAGGCGGCGGAAGCACGCGCTGGCCGGATCATCTTGCTTCAAATTACTTCCAATTCAACATCCCCGCCGGTGCTTCGGGGCCTTTCTCTATTACCTTCGATGGTCAGGACGGCGGTGTTTGGTCGGCTCAGTTGATTTTCCCCGGAGTTAGCTCTTACGCCGTAATGGATATACCTCTCGATGCATATGGTTATGGCTATGTCTCGATTCCTGATTCGATTTATTCGTTGTTTGCGAATATCTACATGATAGTCGGACAGCTTTCGACCTCGGGAACCGGATGGACATTCGCCTACTCCGCCGTTTTCGATACAATCATCCCCACCCATAATCCTCCGAGGAACCTTGTTGCGACAAGCGGAGTATCGGGAAATGTCCCGCTTGTTTGGGATCCTCCAATCGGTGGCGGAACTTCAGGCGAAGAAGAAATATTCTATGATGACGGAACCGGCGTCGGATATTACCCTTCGACAGCCTTCGGTTCAACCGACATAATCGAATATGTCATGTTTACGACCACCTCGCCATGCACGCTTAAGACGGTCAAATTCTGGCCGTATAGCAACAGCGGCACTTATTCCAATGTTGGCATCTATGTTTGGGGCGAATCGGGCGGGATTAGTCCCGGCCTCGAAATTGGAACCATGCGCACTGTAATGCCCACCGCCGGAAATTGGAACAATTACAATATTTATGGCGAGGGAATAGCTCTTCCCGCCGGCGATTTTTTCATTGGAATCGGTCGCACAGGAGATGGCGCAACCGGCCTTTTAGTCGATGACACAAGCACGACCGGAAGAAGTTATGCCATTGTTGACGATTCATTGCTCTATGGTCTTCCCAGCGATTTGCTTTTACGCGCGATAGTCAAAATCGGCGCGAGATTCTTTGCTATCGAACCGGGAAGCGGTCTTAGACCGCTCGAACCATACGGTGGATATGAATTTGCCGGATATCCTGATGCGCCTGTGATTTTCGATGAACCATTCTATGGCGGTGCACCAACATATCGTCCCGCAGAACCGCCTACGAACTACAAAGTCTATCGAAGCCTTACTCCCGGCGGCCCCTGGACGACCGTAATCGGAACCCCTACTGCCGAAGAATTCACCGACATGAGCGTTTTCGACGGGACAAGCTACTATTATGTCGTTACAGCGCAGTATGCCGGCGGTGAATCCGGTCCTTCAAATCAGGCGAGTGCTACACCCGGCGGCGGTGGCGGCAGTGGCGACGGTTACGAGCTTATTATGAATGCCGATACCTCTGCGATGAGTCTCGGAATCTGGTGGGCCGACGGCTGGGCGGAAGTCCTTAATGTAGATAGACCGGCTAAGCTCATAAGCCTTGTTTACGGTATTTTCACTCAGGGGCTCGGTGCATACCGTCCCGGACTTCATCACTGGCAGGATAACCGCATCGTCGGCGAACTCCTTCCGCGTGTTGAAGAACCGTGCGGGTTTGCCGGAGACACCGGCTGGACATACTATGTCTATGATGTCGAGGACTATGACCAATATGTCAACGGCTCTTTTGTCGTGTCGATGAAACAGCATACCGGCAGGGAGTTTGTCGTTCATCAACCGATACCCTCAACTGAAAATGAGTTTCTGTATAACGACAGCCTTAATTTCTGGTTCCATCCGGATACCGGTGTATTCTATATCGGCGCAATTGTCGAGTATGTTGACTCGACCGAAAGATACAGAATCTCAGGAAGGGTTACTCTTGCCGGTGGAACCGGCGGAAGTCCTGCTCCAACGGATTTATCGGGAAGCGTAGTTAGCATTCAAAGTCTCGGAGTTTCGGATACAACCGATGCTTCAGGTTATTTCTCAATCGACTCGCTTCAACCCGGTAATTACATTGTTACAGCCAGTCGTATATGGTATGATCCCGTCGCCACGCTCGTTTCGGTTGGAAATAACATTGTCCAGAATTTCAACCTCGTTCCTCTTAATCTACCGGTTAAGCCGCCGCGATTCGTTTCGGCTAGAAGTTTCCAGGATGGCCGCGTTACACTCAATTGGCTCGGTCCTGTGGGAAGTCCCGGCACGAATGAGTGGCTCGTGGATTGGGAGCCGGATTCGATGTATTGGTATCGCTCTCGTCTCAGCGCAGGTTCAGTCGAGTGTCATAAATTCGATATCTGGGCGCCATGCACCCTGAAAACTGTTAGAATTGCTTTCTACGATTCTACCGAAATCTACGATAATATCGAATTCCACATCTGGCCGGATGACGGCTCGGGCTATCCCGATTTCTCGGAGGAAATGATTACCCCTGTTATTATATCACCTACACCTTACAGCCCGACCGCTGGAATTACCTTCACAAATATTAACCTCGATAGCCTCGGGCGCTCTTTCCAATTGCTCCCCGGTGATAAAATCCATGTAGGAGTTCTGCATCTGACAACTCACCCCAGCATCATTCAGGACAACAGCATGCCGATAGACAGACCGACTCCAAGCAAGGTTTACGATGCTTCGAACGGCATGTGGGATGTCGAGATGGCAGATTTCCTTATCGAGGCCTATGTCGAGTATTTCGCTTATGCCGGAAGGCCGATGAGACCGGAAACCGAGGTCGCCGAAATTCGCCGTCACAACCGCCACGCCTCGCTTGTGCCTTTGGGTTCAACCCCGAGACCTCGCCCAATGGAGGGAACAACGGTCGATTTCTACGACATTTACCGCACGGATGATTTGGATGACACCACCACATTCACACTCATAGCCTCAGCGCCCGGCGACAGCAATAGCTGGGTCGATGCCTCTGTAACCAATGACCGTTGGTGGGCATATTATATCAAAACTCACCAATCGCACGGCATTTCGGAACGCTCTGCCTATGTTATGGCCTATCCGAAGACCTACGATCCCGACGCGTTGGTTATGCTTGTCGATGATGATGGCAGTTCTTGGGCCGGTGGAATCGACGAATCATGGGCCTATATCAAAGCCATGCTCGACGCCGATATTCCCTTTAACGGCTATGACATTTCGACTCCTTACGGCGACAGACCGAGTCTCGCGACCCTTGCGGCGCATGAGGCGGTGTTCTGGTGGACAGGAATCCTTTCATCGGACAGCACCACATTAACTCCATCCGACGAAAGCCTTCTGGAGAACTACCTTTCGGCCGGCGGAAATCTTGCGCTCTTCTCGCAGGATTATCTTTGGGATCGTTACCGCGCAGGTTTCAGCCCATCGAGCTTCCCGGCTGTTCAGTTCGGTCTCGATTCAGTTATTCAGGACAACTGGAACATCTCCAATCGGCAAGTCGCCGAGTTTGCGGGCTATTATGGCGGGCCTTTCAACAGCATCAGTATGTTGATATCCAGCCCCTTCGGCAGTTTCGACCTTTGGCCGGATAGGCTTTATGCTGATTCCATCCTCGCCTATGTTAACAACGGCACAAGCTCGGGGCCTGCTGTATGCGGTAAAAAGGGTCTCGGGTTTAATACTGTTTTCTCGACAGTTCCGCTTTCTGCAATGATAGATACAACCGCGCCATCCACGAAACAGGAATTCGTGATGCGAATTCTCGATGATTTCTTCGAGCTTTTCGGTCCGGAGAATGTCGTGATAACCTACAATATGACCCGTGGATGGAATCTCGTTTCCCTTCCTGTCGATATCGAGAACAATACTGCCGCGAGTGTCTTCCCCGGTCGAATTGGTAACGTATTTACCTACGACCCCTCGGCCTCGGATTATGTTGCCGCGGATTCGATTTTCCCCGGCAAGGGATACTTTGTGCTCTATTTCGCGGATACCACGATCACCCATAATGCGCCGCCGATATACAGCCTAAATACACCCCTTGGCCGCGGATGGAATCAGGTTGGCGGAATTTACTCCGATTCTCCAGTCCCCTTTGCATCGGCAGTATTTACACCCGATTTCTTCATTACCGGCAATTTCTTCGGATGGAACGGTGCTGATTATTACAATGCTACCAGCTTCGAAGCAGGAAAGGGATATTGGGCGTTAACCTCGAATATCTGCAATATGTCCATTGGTTCGGGTGGAAAGCGGCGTCCGGAACCTGATTATTCTGCGATGACACTCGCTTTCGGTAATTCCGAGCTGAGTTTCGGAATAGGGGAGAGGATAATAGGCTACAGACCCCCGACAGCCCCCTTCCAGTCCTCCGCGCCGGCTTATCTCGTGGAAGAAGGCCTGCCGTGTCTTATTTCCATAAAGGAAAGTGGCGAATGGACGCTCATGCTGGAATCTTCGGTGGAATTAACAGTTAGAAACGCATCCGGAGTCCGCTTCTTCCTTAACGACGGCGATAAAGCTATCGAACTAACCGACGGCAAGACTCTCGCTCTCAATTCCGGCACATACAAAATTTCTTCGAGTGCACTTCCGAGCGAATTTGCGCTTCGTCAAGCTGTCCCGAATCCCTTCAATGCGGCAACCGAGATAGCTTTCGAGCTTCCTGTCGAGGCAAAGGTTAATATCGAGATTTTCGATATCTCCGGCCGCAAAGTCAGACAACTTGCCGATGGTGAATTCAACCCCGGCATTCATCGAAAAGTTTGGGATGGTAGAACCGATAATGGCGGCGATTTGCCGACCGGTATCTATTTCTATCGCCTCATGACCGATTCCGGCTTCTCTCAAACGAGAAGAATGGTATTGGTCAAGTAATAATTATCTACCGTGGGCGGCGTCTTTCCAATGGCGCCGCCCCTTTTTATCGAGCAAGATATGAAAAAAGCGCTAATCATTTCAATATCGATTTTCCTTTTGTTCTCTTTCGGATGCAAGCAAAAATTCCGGGTTAATTCTATCGCGATGATCGATAGATCCCCCTATAAAAACTTCGCCATGGAGGAAATCGCAGATACTTTTCGTTCACATTCAGTAAATGTTGTCGATAAAGACAGTATCATGAAAGTTCTCGATGAGAAAGATATGAAAATAAGAACAGGCCTTCTCTGCGCGGCATATAGGCAGGAAAGACTTAATAGTGCGGTTAGAATCGGCAAAGAATTGGGGGTCGATGCGGTGGTTTTTTCGAGCATGCCTCCGATCGGGGTGAAAACGATATCTGCCCCCTGCCCATCGGAGAGTCTAATATCCTTTTTCCTCGTAGATCCGCCGAAAGTGCTCTTTGAGTCACGAACTTACGAAACTTTTATTTACAATCTCTCCTCGATCAACTGGGAGGTCGTCGCCTCGCCTCCGCCCAAGCCAGAGACATTTATTACAGCCATCGACAATGAAATAAGATATGCCGGACTTCGCATAAGAGTTGTCCGAAACGAGAATATCCAAACGCCAATCGAAGAAACGCCCCCTGCTCCAATTAGCGGATTCGAGGATATCGACTTCTCGCAAGCAGGAATTGAACCGCAACAAGCCAGTAGGGAAAAAGAACCTGCCCTAAACTCACAGGTCGAAGCTAAAACAGAAAAGAATGTCTCTAACGAAAAGGTAGAAAAAACAACTGGCTTACCGTGGCTTTTCGCGGTCGAGGACGCTTTCCACCTTATTTACTCAGAGCCTTTCGAGACGAGGATTACCGGGAAAATTGCCGGAAAATTAGAATATGACGTTTCTTCGATTGGGATTGATGAAGA
>Ga0334883_1000722_pt1 | contig 56371 bp, 51 predicted proteins | sample GraSluR1_MG_6_FD_207230 | JGI IMG/M metagenome (GOLD analysis project Ga0334883, IMG submission 207230) | Sludge microbial communities from methane-producing bioreactor in Wageningen University, Netherlands - Granular Sludge_09_05-R1 | ecosystem: Engineered > Bioreactor > Anaerobic >...
GGGAGCGACATCCGAGCCACGAGGTCGTGGACTTCGAGACACGAATTTCAATCCACGCTCCCATGTAGGGAGCGACGGCATGGAGGTTGGTATCCTTGCAGATGGTAATGTTATTTCAATCCACGCTCCCATGTAGGGAGCGACTCCGACTGCCAGCACAACGATTGCTACAAGTCCTAATTTCAATCCACGCTCCCATGTAGGGAGCGACTCCTCTTAAAACGCCACGCAGGGCGCTTTTTTAAATTTCAATCCACGCTCCCATGTAGGGAGCGACCCATTGCAAGAAACATGCGGTCAATCAACTCATATTTCAATCCACGCTCCCATGTAGGGAGCGACAGGCAACAAGGCAGCAGTTTGACCGGCGCAAGAATATTTCAATCCACGCTCCCATGTAGGGAGCGACCACAAAACATTAACGGGGTAGCAATCCTTTGAGATATTTCAATCCACGCTCCCATGTAGGGAGCGACAGGATCTCCCTTATGGGCTCGTGCCTCATGGATCCATTTCAATCCACGCTCCCATGTAGGGAGCGACGCAATAAGGGGGTATCAGCCCATGGCAACAAAAGATATTTCAATCCACGCTCCCATGTAGGGAGCGACTGTAGTTGAGTTTTAACTTGTACTGAATATAACGATTTCAATCCACGCTCCCATGTAGGGAGCGACACTACTAATATTCTGCAAGACAACATCAACGGACATTTCAATCCACGCTCCCATGTAGGGAGCGACTTTCACAGTTGCCAAATGGTGCAACACTACCAAAAATTTCAATCCACGCTCCCATGTAGGGAGCGACTCGCAATTCTCCACGGTCTGAATCCAGTCCGAGGGATTTCAATCCACGCTCCCATGCAGGGAGCGACACAAACGTGCCGTCACCTGCTTTCCACTGAAGGATTTCAATCCACGCTCCCATGTAGGGAGCGACCCGCTCAAGGCCCTCGCGGTCGTGCCCCCCATGTCATTTCAATCCACGCTCCCATGTAGGGAGCGACATATCAGGGCTGGACGATATCTCAACGTAAGTCATTTCAATCCACGCTCCCATGTAGGGAGCGACGCGGGGATCCCTGCGGCGTAATGGATAACGCCATTATTTCAATCCACGCTCCCATGTAGGGAGCGACCCTGTAGATATCCGAGTCGATGCCATATGACTCTATTTCAATCCACGCTCCCATGTAGGGAGCGACCTCAGCTCTTTCTGCAGCGCAAGCTGCTGTTCCTATTTCAATCCACGCTCCCATGTAGGGAGCGACGGTCAGCTGTCATGTCCTGCATCGTTTCTGTCCAATTTCAATCCACGCTCCCATGTAGGGAGCGACGTATTGTCCCCGCCGCCCAGGTACGGATCCTCTGAATTTCAATCCACGCTCCCATGTAGGGAGCGACGCTGTCTGCTACAAACGACCAGGACTGCCGCTTATTTCAATCCACGCTCCCATGTAGGGAGCGACTTGATATAGAACTATTACAGTATGGTTGCTGTAAATTTCAATCCACGCTCCCATGTAGGGAGCGACAAGAGATCCGGGATATGGATGAGATGATGCTCGATATTTCAATCCACGCTCCCATGTAGGGAGCGACCTCAATGACCACCCTGTTTAAGATGTCTTCGTCTATTTCAATCCACGCTCCCATGTAGGGAGCGACCGTTGCATCGGTCTTTGCTTCATGGAGTGCGGTTATTTCAATCCACGCTCCCATGTAGGGAGCGACCTACTAATATTCTGCAAGACAACATCAACGGGAATTTCAATCCACGCTCCCATGTAGGGAGCGACTCGCCCTCCTGAACGGCGAGCATGACCTCTTTCTATTTCAATCCACGCTCCCATGTAGGGAGCGACTTGTGGTCGAGGTCGTGTTTAAATAAAAACTGCCCATTTCAATCCACGCTCCCATGTAGGGAGCGACGCATCCATGTTGTCACGGGATTATCTCCATGATGATTTCAATCCACGCTCCCATGTAGGGAGCGACGATTATGGGACGGCACACATGTATTTTGGGCAAAATTTCAATCCACGCTCCCATGTAGGGAGCGACCAAGCCTCTCCCGGGTCCTTGCATGTCCCGAAAAATTTCAATCCACGCTCCCATGTAGGGAGCGACCCGATTGTCTCGACCGTTGCCATGTCCCCAACTTATTTCAATCCACGCTCCCATGTAGGGAGCGACGACTATTTTGGCCTGTCCCCGCATGGTTGCAGCAATTTCAATCCACGCTCCCATGTAGGGAGCGACAGGAGAAAGAGGCTATTTAATCGAAGTTGGCATATTTCAATCCACGCTCCCATGTAGGGAGCGACGTATCTTTACCTGCAGAGCAAATAATGGCTTTTGATTTCAATCCACGCTCCCATGTAGGGAGCGACCCCCTGCTGCTATAGCCGGGTGTGCCATCATAGCCGTATTTCAATCCACGCTCCCATGTAGGGAGCGACGTATCACTGGGTTGGATCTGGCACTCTTGGGCACATTTCAATCCACGCTCCCATGTAGGGAGCGACAAAAAGATCGATATGATCACCGCGGTCGATAACTATTTCAATCCACGCTCCCATGTAGGGAGCGACTCCCCATGTACTGGGTCCCGTTTTTATACGCACGATTTCAATCCACGCTCCCATGTAGGGAGCGACTTTGTTGCAAAGCACGTAGTACAGCCTCTTGATAAATTTCAATCCACGCTCCCATGTAGGGAGCGACATGCTCAAAAGTTCTAATTAAGTACGAAAATACAATTTCAATCCACGCTCCCATGTAGGGAGCGACTGTACGAAGGGATGGGGCGTATGGTGACATCAAGGATTTCAATCCACGCTCCCATGTAGGGAGCGACTCCATAGCCCGCAGCATCTTCTTCCCACGGACTATTTCAATCCACGCTCCCATGTAGGGAGCGACTACAGACAAGTTCTTCCATCACTTGACCTCCTTCGATTTCAATCCACGCTCCCATGTAGGGAGCGACCGCCTGTTGCCTCATGAATTGAGGCTCCGGTTGCATTTCAATCCACGCTCCCATGTAGGGAGCGACTAAGGTGTGGCGGTCAGACCTATAACCCTCATTATTTCAATCCACGCTCCCATGTAGGGAGCGACTATCGGTGGAGTTTGTTTTCCTCGCTCCCACCGTATTTCAATCCACGCTCCCATGTAGGGAGCGACATTTGGGTCGGCGTGATACTTCTTAATGGTGTTTTATTTCAATCCACGCTCCCATGTAGGGAGCGACTTGTTGGTTTCTGCAACCTCAGTTTTGAATCCAAATTTCAATCCACGCTCCCATGTAGGGAGCGACCGGCTATGGCAGGGTAGTTATCCGAGTTGCCCAGATTTCAATCCACGCTCCCATGTAGGGAGCGACGGAATAAGGCTCCTTTTTCTGTGCGCCTCGCCGTATTTCAATCCACGCTCCCATGTAGGGAGCGACATCCGATTGTCAAGGTGTCAAAAACATTATCACAATTTCAATCCACGCTCCCATGTAGGGAGCGACGCCGGTTAGGATCACAGACACATGCACCTGCATATTTCAATCCACGCTCCCATGTAGGGAGCGACGTGGTCACGTTGACTACAAGCCAGAGGGCATCATAGATTTCAATCCACGCTCCCATGTAGGGAGCGACAACTCAGGGAGCGTTTACTCCTGAAGACATGGAGAATTTCAATCCACGCTCCCATGTAGGGAGCGACCGGCAGTCATTGTGTCACAAATGCCGAGTGGATGATTTCAATCCACGCTCCCATGTAGGGAGCGACCCAGTGGAGGTGACAGAGGCATGATCGTAACAGCAATTTCAATCCACGCTCCCATGTAGGGAGCGACGATGGCACGTATTACTACAAGTATTCCTACTTTCGATTTCAATCCACGCTCCCATGTAGGGAGCGACCCTGTCGGCTGAGGCGGGGTTGTTGTCGATACGAGATTTCAATCCACGCTCCCATGTAGGGAGCGACGCATCCATACACTAAAAAAACTAGGCTATGGCTATTTCAATCCACGCTCCCATGTAGGGAGCGACCGGAAACCTCATTAATGTGGCAGGTATTATCAGGATTTCAATCCACGCTCCCATGTAGGGAGCGACTTCGTAGAGCGGAGGCTTGAGCCATTTATCTTCTCATTTCAATCCACGCTCCCATGTAGGGAGCGACACTAATACCTTGCCTCCTGAAAACTAGGTGGTGTCCATTTCAATCCACGCTCCCATGTAGGGAGCGACCCGTTAGGTTGCCGGGATCTCCTTTGTCACCTTTATTTCAATCCACGCTCCCATGTAGGGAGCGACGCAACAGATGAAACAAAAGGACTCTGAACTGTCCATTTCAATCCACGCTCCCATGTAGGGAGCGACTAAAGACATTTCAGGGCATCGCACGAGCCATGTCTATTTCAATCCACGCTCCCATGTAGGGAGCGACTATCGGATATATTGTAGGAAACATTCCCTGTCGAATATTTCAATCCACGCTCCCATGTAGGGAGCGACATCCTCACCTCGGGATACTTCCGCCTAAACCATTATTTCAATCCACGCTCCCATGTAGGGAGCGACATGTGCCGTAAGCCCACGAGAAGATAACACCGTCATTTCAATCCACGCTCCCATGTAGGGAGCGACATATCTATCGTTGCGGTAATGTCGGCTATTTCAAATTTCAATCCACGCTCCCATGTAGGGAGCGACCTCAATGACTACCCTGTTAAGTATGTCCTCGTCTATTTCAATCCACGCTCCCATGTAGGGAGCGACAATCCGCTTCTTCGGGTGGATTACCTGACCCCCACGATTTCAATCCACGCTCCCATGTAGGGAGCGACGCTTATGGGACGGCACACATGTATTTTGGGCGAAATTTCAATCCACGCTCCCATGTAGGGAGCGACGGGGGCTTATATCCTCGACAGCTCTCAGGGTGTGCGATTTCAATCCACGCTCCCATGTAGGGAGCGACACCCCATTGCGGTGAGCGGAGCGGTGATTGACTTAGTATTTCAATCCACGCTCCCATGTAGGGAGCGACTTTTTCGGCGTGTCGCCGGTGATACAGGCGGTCGATTTCAATCCACGCTCCCATGTAGGGAGCGACATTCAGCCGCATTACCGCTGATAAGATAATTTCTATTTCAATCCACGCTCCCATGTAGGGAGCGACAAGAGGCGTTTTTGAGCGGTCGTTCTCACTTCGCATTTCAATCCACGCTCCCATGTAGGGAGCGACTATACACAAGAGGTTTTGTGGGGCAGAAAAGTAATTTCAATCCACGCTCCCATGTAGGGAGCGACCCATCGAAGCTGTCCATCCTGCTTGTCCGACAAATTTCAATCCACGCTCCCATGTAGGGAGCGACGTTGGTATTCCGTGGGGGTCAGGCAATCCTCCAATTTCAATCCACGCTCCCATGTAGGGAGCGACCGGGGCTTATACCTATTATCAGGATGTCCCACAGGATTTCAATCCACGCTCCCATGTAGGGAGCGACATGAGTAATAAGTTTCCGCTGTCCCTGACTCGTATTTCAATCCACGCTCCCATGTAGGGAGCGACTCATGCATGGGTATTGGATGGTAAAGACGTAGAAATTTCAATCCACGCTCCCATGTAGGGAGCGACCATCGGTCATTGGGTTGATGGGCGGGTCATGTCGATTTCAATCCACGCTCCCATGTAGGGAGCGACTCCATCGAAGCTGTCCATCCTGCTTGTCCGACAAATTTCAATCCACGCTCCCATGTAGGGAGCGACTCTCCAATTGTAAGCAGCCCCACCTTTCCGTTTTATTTCAATCCACGCTCCCATGTAGGGAGCGACGTAAAGGACCGCTGACAAGATTTGATGCGTCAGATTTCAATCCACGCTCCCATGTAGGGAGCGACGCGCACCCATCATGGGCGGCCGCAGAGGCAACAGCAATTTCAATCCACGCTCCCATGTAGGGAGCGACCACCAATCAGAGACGTCCAGCTAACTCCGCCGCTATTTCAATCCACGCTCCCATGTAGGGAGCGACCTTTTGCAATTGTTATGCCGGGCGAAGGTCGAGGATTTCAATCCACGCTCCCATGTAGGGAGCGACGCTTTCCTGTGTGCCTGCTACATTTATTGTTTCAATTTCAATCCACGCTCCCATGTAGGGAGCGACAGCAAAAATGCCCAAAAATTTGTTTAATTCTTGATTTTTATGGTCATTTTTACATTGCTATTCCTGAACCACCTTACTCCTCTCCTAAATTTTACTTTTAACAAAGGATTTTCACTATATTTACGGTGCGAAAGCTCTAGTAATTTGTGTTCGCTAAATATTCGCACTAAATTATAAGTGTATTCTCAACATCAAAGGACTCTTTTGCGCCTATATGCACAACCTTATTTTTATAATTATTCCCTAAATAATAAAAGCGCAAGCTATCTGTATCTTTATCAATAATTTGCTCAAGTTTATGCTGCACCTCACGGCATTTTGCTGCATCTAATATGCACTCAAACACTGAATTCTGAACACGCTGACCATAATTAACACATTGCTTCGCAACCTGTCGCAAACGTTTTCTTCCAGCCGAAGTTTGTGTATTTACATCATAGGTTATGAGGACTAGTATTTTATCGCCTACTTCCACATAAATGGCGGATATCCATCCAGGTCGCCGCGAATAAACCTGGCCAATAGCATTGCTTGCGCATAAGGAATTAGTCCCCATGATATTTTTTCTTGTAAAAATGGGTGTGTAATTATCTCCAGCTTTTTACTTTGCCAAGCTTTCAGGATTGTTTTCCTTGTATCATCATCCATAACAACTGCACCATTTTCCTTTTGAGTAAAACCGTTTGTATTTATTTCTCTTTTATTAATTAGCGAAATGACAAACCGATCTGCGTAAACTGCACGTAACTCCTCCATCATATCAAGTGCTAGCGAAATCCTCCCTGGTCTATCCCGATGTAAAAATCCCACGTAAGGATCAAGCCCAACAGTTTCCAATGCTGCAGCAGCATCATGTGCCAAGAGTGTATATACAAATGACAACATTGCGTTAACGTTATCAAGAGGGGGGCGTTTATTTCTAGAATGAAAATAAAAGTGTTCCTTTTGTTGAAGAATTAAATCATCAAATACGCTAAAATATTGTGAGGCTGCTTCCCCCTCATAACCTCGGAGTTGTCCTAACTCGTCACTTTGTTCAACTAATTTTAGAGAATTTGCAAGGGATTTAGAAACTCCTTTTAACTTATCAACATCAAGCCTTACAGCGTAATCGCGAGTTGCACGTTCAACTACCCACCGGGCGTTATAAATCTTCCCAACAATAAAGTTTCTGGCAATTTTATTGCTTTCCACTGCGCTGTCCGAAAGCCTATATTGTGTCTTTCTTAAAGTAACATTACCCCTAACCTCACCAACGGTCCTAGCGAGGAAATTACCACTTTGCTTCACAAAGCTTAATGCAATATTTCGTTTTGCACATGCGCCCATTAATGCTGGACTTGCGCCAGTATAACCAAACGCAATAATGCCTTCGAGATTATGTAATGGCATTCTTAAAAGTTCTTCTTCATCTTTTAATACCACAATATTTTCTCCATCAAGTGATAAGTAAGTATTCGGAGAAGTGACATAGAGAGTATTCAGTAGTTTTCTCATTCCTCCATCTCCACCTCTAAAAGGTTTTTCTTGATGTAACCAATAACGGAGGGATTTTTGCATAACTTTGGCATACAAATTTCAGTAAGTGAACAGGCTTTACATGCTTTAGATATCTTAACTTTAGGGGTATGCCTCCTATCATATAAATCATGCATTTCTTTAAATATAGTTTTTACACGCCCACGCAAATCATCGTCAAGTATAATTTTAAGCCTGCGTTTTGTTTCTCCATAAAATAAAAATGCTTCGGGGATTTCACATAAAAGCATTTCCTCAAGACACAGTGCCTGTGCACAAAGTTGCAGCGCATCAGATTCGTCTTCCTTGGGTTTTCCCCGTTTATACTCCACAGGAACTGGCTTATATGTTCCATCTCTCCCAAATATTTTTACCCCATCTGAAGCCCTGTGTAGTTCGACCACATCACAAGCCCCGGTTATTCCCAGGGAACGCGAGAAGATTCCCATACCACGAGAAACAATCAGATCTCCACGCTTTTCCTTTATGGTATTATCATGTGTCTTCTCATGAAGAATTTCACCCTCAATTGTGCGGAGGTTTTCTTGCCATTGTTGCTCAATGTGTATTAATGCCCACTGTCGTTTACAAAATGCAAAGTGCTGTATCCCAGACAACAGTAAAAAATCGTCCTCTTTATATTCCATTAAAAACCTCCGGATTCAATCCTTCCAAGACTTCATTGGATATTTTATAATCATCAATATTTTGGGGTATTTCAACAATAGGTACATTCTGTAAGGTTCTATGTGCTTGTTTTTTCACTCTCAATCTATGGCTAATCAAATTATAATTGCTTCTCCGTTATACTTTTTCAATTTCACAATGCCGGCCATATAACCGAGAAAATCATCGTAGTCAAGATTCCACCTATAGATATCATTCATTATAATAGGCGTTCTCAGTTCGTCCAATTTATATTTGGCAATTTGAACTGAGACTTTTTGCAGTTCTCTCCAATCGACTTTTCCATATTGCGCGTGCTTTGCTACGGTTGAATCAACAATCACAATACGGGTATCGCTGTCAATTACCTTGAAGTCTTCCTCCACCTGACGAAAGTTCTGCAATTCTTCATTGGTAACCAACTTTTTATGTTTTCCCGATAGTCCATATAATGCGATTTCATCGGCAATGGATTGTGTACTCAATTCCGGAGCAATGGTTCTGTTCCCTTCCAAATACCCTTTAAGAACAGAGGCAGATTCCTTCAAACCCGGATTGAGTTTTAACATTCCGTCTTCTGAAATACAAAATGTCCACATCTCCGAATTACTAAGAACGCCCTCTCGATTTACACGCCCTGAAGCTTGCAGTAACGATACCAGTGATCCCAGCTCACGGAATCCATTTCTGAAAGACAGGTTAATGCCAGCTTCAACACATGACGTTGCAATAAGAGTCCAATTTGCATCTTTTTTGTTATTTAAGCGTTTTATGACTCGATCAAGTGTGTTGTCTCGATCATTTGAAGTCAAAGCGGTAGACAAATGCTCGACACAATCTCGTCCAAAGTGTTCCGAAAAATAGTCTGCCAATATAGCGGCGCTTTGTACGGTGTTCAAGATGACCAGTCTTGGGCCCGGAAAATCGTTGATCCAATCAGCAAGCCTCGCTGTGTCTTTGGGGAATAAATCACTATGATAGGAAATCCGTTTGTTTTCATAGACAGAAAGGCGGCTGCGAAGTTCGTCATTGATGATTTCCGGTACGCAGTTGGATTTGTTTGTGCCAGCTATTTCTGGGATTGTCCAAAATCGATTCAGTGAACCGGATGCCAAAACCCAGTAGCAACTCCACTCTGCGGCATAAGTGTTGATCCACTTCCATGCAATAGGTAGAAGTTTGGCTGGCAATGCAGCATGAGATTCATCCACAAAAATAGCACTGCCGGGCAATTCGTGTAAGCGGCGCAGAGTTGCGGTAGAATTTGATGAAAATGTTTCAAAAAAGGCGACCGCTGTTGTCACAATAATGGGCGCTCGCCAAAGCGCGGTTAGGTGTCTGGCATCTTTGTTTTCAAAGTCTGCACGGTGATGCAGTTCCGCTACCACCTCATCAGCGTTTTCACCTGGCAAAACGAGCGCATCTCGGTAGGTTTTCACCGACTGATTAATGATATTGGTGAATGGAAGCACTACAAAAACACGTCGCAACCCACGTTTTTGTGCTTGAGCAAGCAAATGCGCCATGACCGCAGTTGTCTTGCCAGAGCCAACCGGACTGTCACAGGAACTGATGCCGAGTTCTATGTCAGCATTTCGACACGCATAATACATTTCATTTCGGAGAGCATTCCTATCGTCATCCGCTCCTTTTTGCTTCAACTCCGTAACCCGTCGGTCTAAATGTGCGAGGCGCTCGGCTGGACGCAGTGGAATGGTTTTCACATTAGCGGGATAGCGCTGATAATGCATCGAGGTATCTGTGTGATCAGCGTCAGCAATGCAAGATAAGAACAGACGGAGGAAAACCGAGCGATCTCCTTTGATTTCCTCCTCGTCTGATTTAAAGTTGGAATTAATAAGGTTGTCGTGGATTGCTTCCAGCTCCGGTAACTCGCAATCCACATCAGAAGCGATGGAACTATCCCGAAAAATTGCATCTCCTTTATTCATTTCATCAGTGAAATCTGGAAATCCAATGTGGTGAGCCTGAATCACAGCAGCGGAGACTACGGAAAAATGTTTTTCATTCAAAAAGTAAGCTGCTCCTGCATCGACATGATTTCTCGGAAGAGATTTTGAAGATATTTTCCCCGAAAGCACAGCTTGATTGTCTTTATTTAGCTTGCCTATATCGTGAAGCGTAGCAGCTTTTTCCACAGCATGAGATAACAGTGTTTCGTCACAACTGGAATAGCAACTCATCTCTTGCACATATTCGTGGGCAAGCGACCTTACACCACGAATATGTACCGAGTATTCCTGCTCGGGGATATCCTTTTTTTTGCTGTGTGCGTAGTAAATCATTACAGCATCAGGTCAGTTATGGAGCTTACTTTACCCTTCAATGCCTCCGGAAGGACGGTCTTGTCTTCATAGTCAGACCAAGAGGTAGATGCAATGGTCTTATCTCCAATACGATCTGGTGTGAGTGCTTCCAAAAGTAGATAATCTGGACAACTGCCAAGAGCATTCAGATGCTCTATATACCAAGCATGTCGGATGCGTACATCGGCACGAATAGCGGAACGATTCAAATCATACGCTTTGGGAATCAAAAGCTTAAGCAAGTCAATATCTATCTCCGTGCAGCCTGTCTTAGCGGCAAAATTAGGATTCACGAAAAACGGCATACAATAAACGCCGTGTTCCACGATTCGGAAAGCCAGAGGCGCCATACCTGCGTTTTTGCCTTCTTGCACGCCGGCTTTGTTCGTATTGGTATGGCGAATGATATTGACAGGCGAAATAGATGCGCCAACGCCAAATTGAACAACACCGGTTTTTATGAAACCTTTACTTGCACCTTCTTCTAAAAATGTATTTCCAAAAACTCTTGCGTCCCAATACTTCTGCACAAAAGTGCTATCCAAAAACTTCGTCTGATCAAAGTTCTTAATATCATTTGACATCTCGCCTTGAATGGACTTTCTATCACGACCGCGCGATTCTAAAATGCTGTATCTTTCTGAATTACTCACATATGTCTCGGGGAGACTCTGAAAAAATAAGCTGTCATGGACCTCCAATAAATCACGCAACTTGCGCTTGAAGGAAACAGGTGAAATTTCACCAATACCATTTGGCCGCTGGCGTGGGTCGCTCTCTCTATCCGGGTCGCCGTTCGCATTTGAGTTTACGACTTCAATTACCAAAAGACCTGTTGCACGTTTGATTTCACTGCTCATTATCAGACCCTCCTATATTATTGTCCTTGTTGTTAGCGGTGGTGATTGCCGATGGTTCACTTTTAGGAAACGATGCAAGATAGCCGATGAAAAGTTGAGCCTTTTCAAAATCGCTAAACCTTTTTGAGTCTGCCATTGCTATACTCAGTTTGTTTGCAACATCTTCAAATAGCTTGAGATACCACGCCGCTTTCCAACTTTCTTTTCCTTCATCCTTAATATTCTTAAAGCGGTATTGCTTGGCCCATGTTATGTATGGGTTCATGCGAATGGATAATTGTGTGATCGCCTGATACGGTGTCTCGCCGGCTGTCACAAATAGCGCACTGCCTGCAAGTTGTGGTGGTACATCCCCGCTCCGAACAACTTTGCAGTACAATGTATGAAGCTCGTCGGATATTTTTAATAGCTGTCCTACTAAATACGCAATGTTTTCCATGTACTTCTCCTTTCGGTTTTCGTTCTTACCAAGCAGCAGTCCAAGAACGGACAGCAGTAAGAGGGTTTCTTTTTTCAGCTTTTCCAAGTTTTTCTCCGATGTCTTGTCCTTGCATTTTGATCCGCCATGTACCCAATTACCAAGATAGTTTGCCAATCCTGACGAGTTCGTCAGCAGGATATGGAGGTAATTACCAATCATGCTCTCCTGCATAATATCGAGAAGCAACTCCATCCCTTGATAGTATTTCATCCGTTCAACGGCATTTTGCCCCTGTGCCAACTCTCCATTTTGTTTCCAAACATTATTGACAATTCGGGCCACTTGCAGGGGGAAAGGAATTATCCTTTCTCCAAAATCAATCCCTGGAATATTGCTGCAACCAATCTCCCAGTTTTCTGCCGCTTTGATGAGTTGCTCCGGTGAGCAATTTCGAGAAAAAATCACCTTTGACCGAGCTTTATCAATCTTTCGGATTGTGAAAATCTGAATGGAATCCGATTTTTCATGCGTAGGAATGCCTCTAAGTGCCCGTATAAATTCTTTTGCAATATTTTCAAACCGTGCTTCCGTTTGCACAGAGTTATCTGCTTGACTTGAACCAAAAATCGATGCGAATCTTGGCGGTACCTCTGGCAACTTGGAGGGGTAAATAAAAACAATTTCGTTTTTGTCAATTTTCCTCCATGTAACACCCTCCCTATCCGAATCAGCAGCCCATTCAAGCGATTTTTTTATAAGAGAACGGTTTTCTTTTGTAATTGGATAAGAACCATCGTCTATCTGCTCATATCGATACTGACAAGGCTGTCCTTTAAACATCGAACGTAGGGTTACATCAAATCCACTGAGCTTCACGCTTGGCATAGGCTCATCTGGGTTAACAAAAGGCATCCCAAATGCGTCACTCCAATCACAATCAGACTGTGTAGATTTACTCGGCAGGCTGGATTTCAACAGCATTTCGTTGATCCATTCTGTGATGTGTTTGCTTGCTACGGGATACCCATACTGTTGCCAATCAAACAAATCCAAAAAAACTGAAACTGACGTGCCAGTGTCATCATTATCGCTTTTTTGAGGGTCACCTTTGTGGAATAGCATAGCAAGCATCAAGCTAATGTCCTCTTGTTTTTGAATCTTCGCAAAAACGCATTTTTCCAGTGCAGTCTTCAAACTTTTATCGGGCTCATTTTTAAAACCAGATGCTAAATGAACCAACTCTGCAAAGAGGGCTCGTTCAGGTTTTTCTTGATTGCCAATTAAACTCAAAAGGGTTTGCGAAATATTCTGCAAACTCCTATTAACTTTTTTAACAAGACTTTCCTTCCAATTATCATTGACGCACAATGATTTAATTATGTCCCAATCGGGTGTTGCGGTTTCTTTTTCAATTCTTTCCAACTCGGAAAGCTGTTTCTTATCGGTTATGCGATATAAGGGATCAATATTAAAAGCGGGGAAGGTCCCTTGATTATTTCCGAATTTCCTCAGGGACTGTGCAAGTTCTGCACTTATGCTCTCAATTCCACAAATCGAGCTGTCCTTGGCAAGCCATATTCGTATACATGGTGCCTTAGCAGTAACCTTGGGTAAGGGTTTGTATTCCCTATGCCATTCCTTAGTGGAGATACCTTTGCTTTTCAAAGTAGCAGACAAACTATACAATTCATTTAGCATAGCTTCCATCCCTTTGCGGATACTCCAGCACACCGTTTTGAATGACGAGATCATTGTCATATACATAGGAAACCGGAGAAAAATCCTTTTTTAAATAGGAGTCCAGAGGGGTATATCCTTTGGAAAAGACCAGTCTTAACATAGACGGTATGAAAACGGGCGGCAAATCAGACAGCAACTGTGTTGAGTCACGAAATCGGCCAAAATAAGAGGGGGTGAACTCTTTCCATCCTAATGCCGGAATGGAATAGCACTGACCTCGTTTGAGTCGTCTTTCAAAAATGCTTTGATAAGCATGACCAGGTGAGGTCGTTTTTTTATCCCATTGCACAGCACTTTCCGGCAATCTGTTTTTTTCTTTATTTGGGACAACTTCTGCGTACAGTCTATAACAGACATCAATTAACACGGTGGCATACAACTGATAATTATTTCCCTCTTTAATCGATTTAGGATTACGCAAAGGGCCTCCATAGTTTGTGCAATAAGAGTGGTATTGGATAGGCGCACACAACTCCACTTTTGTGGGGATTATTTCAACATCCGGCCCCCATAATACTGATTCAAATATTGCCTTGGCCGCAGAATATGTTGGGGCTGGATAGCTGACCGGACAGTCACCGGTATCCGGTCTTGTCCACATTGCGGTATTGCCGGCTATCTCCATTTCAATGGGATAAGACAATCGCACCATAAAAATCCTCCTTTCATTCAAATCAAGCAGACCAATGTTTCTTCTTTCCGTAATAAATTTTGAACGCTTCCTTAGTATCTTTATTTTCAAAATAGTTAGTTGTATTAAAAAGATCAACAAGAACTTCGTTGAAATCTGAACGCTGCTGCAAGGAACTGTTTTGCTTTTTTGTGCGCAAATCGAGTGCAAATAATTAATTTTGGATTTCATTATCAAGATCAAGTCCAACAAGCGCACGCATTTGTTTGTTGAAAATTTCCTGATAAATTTCTTTGATACCTGAAAGATTGAAAGAATCAACAAGAGTATCCAACAAAGAAGTTTTGGGCATAATGGCGGAAATGATTTTTGATAGGCTACTTTCACTGGAACGATTCGTAATAAAGTGTTTAAACATGGTATTTGACATCAATCTATCTCCAATTATTAACTTTATTGATTTCAAAAAATTTCAAGTCAAAATTAATAAGAGCCCAAGCTTGAAACAATCAATCGTAAATTATTCTGAAGACTATTTTTCAAATGGGAGTTTGTTTTTTATATGGTTCCTTTAATAGGAATTTATTTTCATGTTGTAAAATGCTTTTTATTGATAAGTTTTGATTGGTGATAGTTTTATATTTTCATAAACTATTATATCTTATTATCGCAATAATGGTTAACAAAAGGACCAATTGGTGGCGATGATCTTTTCTCATCTGCTAAGAGCTGATTCGCTCAGGTAAATAACAAACGGGCCCTTATGCTGCAACTAATAAGATGGCTTTACCATCTCTCAAAAATGGAATGTTCCTTCTCCGTAATGAGTGCGATGTTAAGACTGAATCTCTTTACGTTCAGCCCCTTACCGGAGTGGCTGGACAGACCATACGAAACGCAGCCTTCGGTCCCGTAAATTGCCCCCCAATGTCAAGACAATAATTTGCAAATGAATACGAATAGCTCGATTTGAAATGTCCCTCATTCGAGGAACAGCTCCTACCTGATCGAAGGCATACCGGGAAGACGATCAGAGGTCAACGGAGCGTAAAGAATAATTCATTGCAATAAAAGTCAGTGGGGATCAACTTCTTCCCCACTGACTTTTTTATGTTTTTTAAGTCGCTTTAAAGAACTTTGCTTATTCGGCTATTTTGAAGGGTACGATCGACTCGGGGGCCAGCACCCTGAAGGTGAAGGTCTCTGTGATGTAGAAGTTGACTTCTGTGTTCGTGTGTGACTGGTAGCCGATGGAGAAGTCCTGCCCGATTATCAGTTCGCTGTTGCCCTCTTTCATCGAAACGAGCATCGATGTTTCGTACTGAGGAGAAAGAACTATGCGGCAATCATCTCCGAGTGCGTCTTTGACCCTCTTGAGAAGTGGGTAGCCTTTGGCCGATGTCTTGATTTTTGTCCAGAGCGGGAGTGAGCAGACCAATGCGTACGGGCCTTCCATCGAACGGCTGCCAAGGGTCAGCATTGCTTCCACGACAGCTTCAAGGATCGATTCGTCATCAAGCTTGATCTCTACGGGTTCATTGTCGGCTTCAAGCTCCAGGCCGAGTATGCCTGCTTCTTCAAGCCCCTGGAATACTGCTGTATCCTCAAAGAGAGCTGCTTTGCGGGCGGCTTCGATGACAGGAGTAAAATCGACCGTCTTTGAATTCCTGCTTATGTCATCAAGATCCCACATCGACATAGTGAAGGGAACTCTGAGTTCCACGAGGGGAAGTGATTCACGGATACCGTAGCTCACGTCTTCTACCGGTGATTCTTCCACAAGTGAGAGTGTGCCTTCAGAGACAGCGTCGGTGTTCCATCCGAGCGGACCCTTGACGTCGACGACCTTTCTTCCTGCAATTACTCCCTTGAGTACTGTTGTTGCCTGTTCGTCGATCTCATCCCATGCAGCCGGGAAAATTGGTGCCAATGATCTTTTAAGAATATCCATGTATTTATCCTCCTTTAGTGTATAAGTCTTAAAGTTTGCCTATCCCAAGGTTGGGAAGGCTGCTTTCAGACGTATGTTCTCCGCCTGCTGCTTCCTCGTGTTCGCCCAGGGGAGCCGATGTAAACAGATAGTCTTTCAGTTCCTTGTCCCATTCGTCCATGTTGCGGCGGATCCATTCTATCAGCATGGCTGCATGTTCTTTTTCTTCATCCCTGTTATGCGCCATTATGCGTTTGAGTTCTTCGTCTGTCGCCGTGACGACTCTTTGATTGTACCAGTCTACTGCTTCAAGCTCTTCGCGAAGGCTGGTAATTGCTTTTGAAATGTCGAGGGTCTTGCTGTCCATCTTGTCGTAAGGTTCTGAGTATGCCATTCATATTACCCCTTTCATTTTATAAATGAATTAAAATATTTGTTAACTCTTATCAGCAGTGATTATAACCCGAATCAACTTTCAGGGGCAAGGCAAGATGGCGTATTGAGGCCTCGAATGTTAGAATTGACGAGGTTTTATTTTTTTATGTTCACAGATAGACGATCTTTGTTTTTACGGGGGAAAGTGAATGTCTGATACTTGCAGCCATACCAATAAAATAGAGGATTTTAAGTGTATCGTTGTATCATCCGAAGCGCTCTCGGACAAAATAGGCTGGCTCACAGTCAGATGCAGGGAACTGGCGGAACGGATCTTGCCTGGAACATGCGTGATGGTCTTTCCCTCAGCCAGCAATGATCCCCTGCTGGGGAGGCCTTTCGCAGTTGCTGACGTTGATGTCATAAAGGGCGAATTGTCTGTCTGTTACATGGTGATAGGAAGAGGGACAGAGATGATGCTTAGGATGTCTCCCGGAAGAGAAGTAAGACTGAGGGGGCCATTTGGAGTCCCGTTGCCCTCTGTAGACGGAAAGATAAACATTGCCGCCGGAGGAGCAGGCATTGCCACCTTCCTCTATTTTGCAAAGAAATATCCTGAAAAGACAGCAGATATATTCCTTGGGATCCCTGGATGCGGTTATGAAAAGTATGCTGACCGCATATCCGAACTTATTCCAAAGGTTCGCATTTTCACAGATGACGGTACTTTTGGAGAAGGAAACAGCATGTTCAAAGTCTTGCCCAAAGGACTTGGAGAAAGTGAGAGGATATGGTCCTGCGGTCCTCCGGGGTTCTTGAAGGCCCTAAAAAAGTACTATGAAGATGAACCCGACAAGCTATATTTTTCGCTGGACAAGAGGATGGCGTGCGGCTACGGGGGCTGTATGGGCTGTGTCGTAGAGACAGTGAACGGACAAAAGAGGCTTTGCGCCGACCAGTCCCTCTTCAGGGCCGATGAGGTGACAGACTATGGGAATTGACATGAGGATGAAAGTTGGAAAGATAGATCTTAAATGGCCTGTTATCCCTGCATCGGGAGTATGGCCATACGAAGAGGATTTCTGGAAGTCAGAAAGGCTTGCGGGGATCGGCGCGATCTGTACAAAGGCCATAAGCCTAAGCCCCAGATGCGGCAATAAAGGAATAAGGCTATGGGAGACACCGGCCGGAGTTCTGAACAGCATAGGGCTTCAGAACGTCGGAGCAATCGGTTTTGTTGAAAAATATCTGCAGATGACGAAGGACTGTCCGGTCCCTGTAATTGCCAATGTGGTCATGGAAAGCGCAGAAGAGACTTCAGAAACGCTAAGGATACTTCAGGATACCGGTGCTCTCGCTGCTGCCGAGCTGAATATCTCATGTCCCAATGTTGACGGGGACGGGATGGCATGGGGGGTAGACCCATCAAGCGCGGCAAAAGCCGTCCGTGCTGCCAGAAAGTCATGGAAAGGCGATCTTTGGGTGAAGATGACTCCCCAGACGCCCTGCCCTGAAGATGTTGCACGAGCGATAGAAGCAGAGGGTGCCGATGCGATAGTTGCCGCAAACACATGGCTTGGTATGGGTATGGACATGCAAAGGGCAAAGCCGGCCTTTGACAGGGTCGTTGCGGGTCTTTCAGGTCCTGCAATATTCCCCCTTGCCCTGCGTCTCGTCTGGCAGGTCTGCGGAGCTGTCAGTATACCGGTTATAGGATGCGGGGGAGTTTCTTCTGCATCAGACTGTGCTGCAATGATCCTTGCGGGTGCGTCCGCCGTTGAAGTCGGTACGGCTTTCTTCAGAAACCTTGACGTGGGAAAAGAAATAAGCGAAGGCCTTGAAAGGTATGTCAGTCAGTACGGCTGTTCAAGGCTTGAAGAGATGAAAGGGTTGGCAAGAAAATAGTATCCCTGTCAGCCGTATATTTTACGAATTTACCAGACATCGCTTTCCAGCACGTTTTTTAGTGCATGGATCACGTTGCTTTTTATTTCAGGTATCTCTTTTTCCATCTCTTCAAGGATCTTTTTGGCAGACAGCCGTTTTGACTTTTCGCTGTAAGGGCAGCATGCGCTTGTTACCGGGAGATCGAGTCGCGCTGCTTCGAGCGCTATCCTTCTCTCCTCGATGTAGATAAGCGGCCTGATGACCTTTACCTCGGTCCTGGTCATGAACATATTAGGCTGATAACACTTGAACCTTCCTCCATAGAAAAGGTTGAGCAGGACTGTCTCTACAGCATCATCCTTATGGTGCCCGAGCGCAAGAACGTTTGTTCCGGCTTCCTTTGCCTGGGCGGCAAGAATTCCTCTTCTTAGGTTCGCACAGAGACTACAGGGAGATCTTTCATCCCTCTCCTCCGTAATGCTGTATGTCGGGTGATCAAAAATGCTTAGCGGGATATCCAGCTCATCCATGAACTTTCCAAGCATGGAAGTGTCCATCGTTCCGCCCGTCTGATCGATAATACATGCAGTGAGGCCGAATTTTACCGGGCTTCTGCGACGGAGGACTGCCAGGGCGAGTGAGAGAATAAGACTGTCCTTGCCTCCGGAGAGACCGATCATTATTCTGTCACCGGGTACTATCATGCTATAATCACGGATGGCTTCACCGACAAAGCGCATGATTTTTTGCGATATGGGGTATTTTTCTGTAAAATCTTCTTTCAGCGAGGATACCTCCCTGGATATCTCGTAAGTATGCAGTTTATCCTATCACAGATGGAGCAGGTTTTTAATGAAAAAGATCAAAATTGTTCTGGCCGACGGCAACAATCTTTTTGTTGATGCACTTAAACTGGTCCTTGAAAAGGAGCCTGAAATAGCATTGTTATCAGGTGCCTGCAGCGGAGTGGATGCGCTGAGGAACTGCATAGATCTTCAGCCTGATGTAGCAGTAATAGGCGAGGTCCTGCCCGATCTTACCATAGTGGAAGCGGCAAAAGAGATCAGGCGCAGCGTCAGAGGCATAAGGTTTTTATTTATGATCAGGGACGGGAGCGCTGATATGCTCTCTTTGCTGAGCAGCATGGATTCAGTCGGGGCAGTGAGGCAGAGCTGCGACATCCCGGAGTTTCTGTCAGCGCTTCGCAGTGTGATCAGAGGAGAGCGCTATATCAGTACCGAAGTGATCGAATACCTGAAAAACCCGCCATCAGATGAACCGATAAGCGATGACCCTTTGTATTACATAACGCAGCGGGAGAGGGAAGTCCTTTACTGGGTCTCACACGGACTGACCAATAAAGAGATATCTGAAAGGATCTTCCTTTCAGAGAAGACTGTAAAAAACCATGTCAGCCACATCCTTAAAAAGCTGGATCTAAGCGACCGAACGAAAGCTGCTGCTTTTGCATGGCAGGAGGGACTGCCCCTTATCCCTGAAGATTTTTTCACCCCGGTTAAGATGAATTGAACGTGTTGTGGTACAGGACAAAGAAGTTTACTTGTGGTAGTATCCTTTAAACATTTTTGTTGTGCATTCCCCATCCCTCATCCGTTGTTCTCAAAGGAGGATGGATTTTGACAGTAAGAAAGAGTTTCACGATATTTATCTGCATCGTCATAGTATCGATAATCAGTGTTCTGTTTCTAAGTATCGATTCAGCTACATTCGATGTACTTGAAAATACAAACCCGGTCCTTCTTTCCCTGGCCATGCTCCTTGTGGTGTTGGGATGGTGTCTTGATGCATGTAAATTTATATTTCTTGCAAGGGCGGCAGGGGAGTATCTTTCCTTCAGACAGACGATCTCAGTTGTCTGGATAAATTACTTCGGAAGTGCCATAACGCCAATGCAGAGCGGCGGCGGCCCGTTCCAGATATACCTGCTTTACAAGAACGGGGTCTCTGTTGGCAAATCAGTTGCAATTACCCTTGTAAGAACGCTTCAGGTGATTTTTCTCCTTTCGCTGATAATACCTTTCTCGATAGTATCAGAAGCCGATTTTATTCAAAAACATACAATGCTTAAATGGTTCGTCGTATATGTGCTGATATTCATAGTGATAGCATCCTTCCTTCTTGCAGTTAGCATTGCCAGACCGCATTGGATAAAAAGGTGGAGCAACGGCTTTCTGGTAAGGATGAAGCGGATGGGTATCCTAAAACCGCGCCTGTTGCTTGGGGCTGCCCGCTGGGCGAGCAGGGAGATAGACAACTACAGCACCAACATCAGGCTCTTCCAGTCGACCGGGAAATACTGGTTCATGCTCTCTGTACTGACGGCTGTTGTACATTTGTGGGTATACCTTTCGATCATGCCTTGCCTGATAATGGCCGCAGGCTTCCACGTGGAGTATATGCAGTGCATGCTTGCTGAATCTCTGCTCCTATTTCTGCTGTACTTCGTGCCCACACTTGGTGGAAGCGGGGCTGCCGAGGGAGGGGCCGCAGCGGTATTCGGGCTTTTTGTTCCATGGAACCTTGCCGGCGTTATGGCAGTCGCGTGGAGACTTATATCGGAATACACGGGGATCGCTCTCGGAACAATAGTGGCGATAAAATTGCTCGGCTGGGGCGGAGCTGAAAAGGTAATGAAGGAAGAATCAGAGAGATTAGATAATGTCGGTAAATAAGAAGATCAGCAGTATAGCTTTTAAATGCAGGGGGCTCTTCTGGGCTCTGTTTGCAGCAGCAGCACTTGTCTTTCCAAGCGAATTTGGGCCTGGCCGTTACTCAGCAGGCATGCTTATCGTTATTTCAGGGCAGCTGGTCAGGTTCTGGGCAGCTGGATACATTCCCAAATACAGGACGGAAAAGATAGGTGCACCCATCCTCGTCACCTGGGGCCCCTACAGTTGGATAAGAAATCCTCTCTACGCAGGTAATTTTATAATGGGTCTGGGCTGGGCGCTAATGCTTGGATGGATGTGGGTGGCGGCCTTCACAGCTGCGTTTCTGTTGCTTTACTGCTTTATAGTGATTCCCGCGGAAGAGGAGTTTCTTGCTTCCAAATTCGGACCTCAATATCTTGCTTATAGAGAAAACGTCCCTTCGCTGTTCCCTTACCCGAGAAAAGGTTTTCCGGAAAACTCGCCTTACAGTCAGCCATTCGACCGCGGCAGGGCATGGTCCGAAGAAATATACTCGATCAGGATGAACATTCTGGTAACTGTCCTGATCTCAGCAAGGCTCTACATCACCCATCTATAGGCAGAAAAGAGCTTTCCCTGCATTCTATATCAACTTTTGAATATGCCTTCAGTGTGTCCAGGTCTATTGTCATGTCATCCCGGGCTGCTATTGCTCTTGTCTGAGGAGTGGACATTATCTTTGCAAATTTCTCCGGTCCTGCCTCTATCATGATGACTCCCATGTGCGTGATCAAGGCCACCTCAGGGTGCAGCTTCTGCAGAAGTTCACCGGCATCCTCAGCCGACATGTGGTCAAGTCTTGGCTTTTTGTTGGGGAAGGTCACGTTCAATGTGATGAGAGAGCATTCGCTGTATCTTTCTGCGAGGTGTTTCAGGGGCCTTGTGTCACTTATCATTCCCCATGTCCTGAGGCCGTTTTTGCGGAATATGTAGCCGAAGCAGTCCACCCCATGGTGGATGTGGATCACTGGTTCTGCTGTAACACCCATCCCAAGGTCGATCCTCCTGCCGTCTTCCGCGATCACAACAGCTCCGACCTTTTGCGCCATGTATTTGAGGAGCACAGGCCCCGAGCCGACTGCTGAATCTTCCGGAAGCACTACCATTCCCTGTTTTTCAAAGCCGCCCCCTGTCATTGCCTCAGCTGTGACGTTGATGTCTGTGCTGTGGTCAAGGTGCCTGTGCGTGAGCATTATTGCCCTCAGTTCATGCGGGTCGAGAGGAGGCGTGGCACTGCACATGTGATAAAGGGATCCCGGGCCCGGATCGACAACACCGTTCAGGCCTCCGTAAGTGAACCAGATCCCGCCTGTCTTTCTCATCTGCCTAAGCATTGCAAATCTTGCGCCGCCCGTGCCGAGGAAGCGCAAAAAGTTATTTGGATAGGAAAAGGGTTCATTCATCATATTTATACAGCTCCAAGTCTTAATTGTTTGTCAGATTACCACCATTTATACAGATTTTCTTTCTCTCTGAGGCATTTTCTTCTTTCCCTGCAGTCACTCATGTATCCCGAAAGTTCTTTCCAGAAGGCGGCTGAATGATCCATATGGCGCATGTGACACAGTTCGTGTGCGATGACATATTCAAGGAGTTCATGCGGAACAAGCGCCAGCCTTGTTGAAAAAGTCAGGCTTCCTTTTGCAGAACAGCTTCCCCAGATAGATTTTACCGTTTTTATATTTATCGAAACAGGATTTACCTTTATGACTTTAGTCCACTTGGGAAGCAGTACGCGTATCTCTTCATAAAGAGCTCTCTTGTACCATGTCTCAAAAGTCTCTCTTTCTGTTCCTGATGTGCTGTCCGATATGTAAAAGGTCCCATCTTCGAGCCTCAGTGAGCTTTTATCTGCAAAGATAACGCGTTTCAGTGGATATTCTACCCCTTTGAAAAAGAATTTTTCGCCGTCCTGATACATGTGGGGAGGAGTTATTTTGTTTTCACTATTTTTGATCCTTTTGAGCAATCCTTCGATCTGAGGAAGAAGGGTACGATTTATCTCACTTGAAGAAAGTCTTGTCGGGGCTGCTATATAAAAGGTTCCCGCATTGTGATCCAGGCCCACGGATATCCTCTTGCGCCTGATGCTTCGCCGCACTTCGAAGTCCATTGAGTTTATCCTGAGAGTCTCCCCCACATTCATCCCCCACAGTCCTAAGGGTATACTATAGCAGTAAGAGTTAAAAAGGGGCACTATTACTGAGGCGCTCATGGACAAAGGCGATTAAATTTGATGGTGTGGCTGACAGCTTAAACAAGTGGAGAGATGATCGGTGGAAAAAGCAAAAAAGGACTATAAGCCGGAGAGAGATAAATTTTTACCCATTGACCGGGAAGATATGCAAAAGCGCGACTGGGAAGAGCTGGATTTTCTTGTAATTTCCGGAGATGCTTATGTTGACCACCCAAGCTTCGGTCACGCAATAATATCAAGGTGGCTCGAAAAACTTGGCTTTCGTGTCGGAATAATTGCCCAGCCGGACTGGCGAAGCACCGATGATTTCAAAAGAATGGGGAGGCCCCGGCTTGGCGTCATGGTAACTGCGGGAAATCTTGATTCTATGCTCAACCACTACACAGCCTCAGGCAAAAAAAGAAAGACAGATCCTTACTCACCGGGCGGAGCCGGAGGACTGCGCCCTGACAGGGCTACAATAGTCTACTGCAACAGGGTGAGGGAGCTGTGGAAGGATGTCCCCCTGATAATCGGAGGCATTGAAGCCAGCCTTCGAAGGATGGCCCATTATGACTACTGGGGCAATGACGTCAGGAGGTCTATTCTCGCTGACAGCCGTGCCGACCTTCTGGTCTTCGGCATGGGAGAACTTCCTGTTACGGAAATTGCACGCGCACTCTCAGAGGGAAGGGAAGTAAGCCAGATAAGAGATGTCCCCGGTACCTGCTGGAAGACCCACGATCCCGGCAATGCTGCCGATGCAGTTCTCCTGCCTTCCTTTGAAGAAGTCAGGTCAGATAAAAAAGTATTCGCACAGGCTTTTAAAAAATTCTACCTCGAACAGAACCACTCCAGAGGAAACAGGCTCATACAGGATCAGGGAGCCTGGAATGTCGTACAGAACAGGCCTGCAAGACCTATGACCGAAAAAGAGATGGATAAGGTCTACAACCTGCCGTACACAAGGGCTGCACATCCTTCATATGATGAAGCAGGAGGGGTCCCGGCTCTTGAGGAGGTCCGATTCAGCATAACCAGCCACAGGGGATGCTTCGGGGAGTGCTCTTTCTGTGCCATTGCCATGCACCAGGGGAGGATCATACAGACAAGAAGCGATAAATCTATGATCGAAGAAGCATCGTCATTTAAGAAGATGAAGGACTTTAAGGGATATGTCCATGATGTTGGCGGCCCGACAGCGAATTTCGTTGTTCCATCCTGCCCTGACCAGGAAAAGAAGGGGACCTGCACCGGGAAATCATGCCTTTACCCCGGCCCTTGTAAAAAGCTTGAAGCGGATCATACCCGGTATATCGGCCTTCTCAGGAAACTGAGGGAGATACCGGGGATAAAAAAAGTTTTCATCCGCTCTGGGCTCAGGTATGACTACATACTTGAGGATAAAAAAACGGAATTTCTTGACGAGCTTTGCAGATATCATGTCAGCGGCCAGCTGAAGATCGCTCCGGAACATGTAAGCCCTGCCGTCCTTAAGTTCATGAAAAAAGTTCCGAGGAATGTCACTGTTGAGTTCATCGAAGCTTACAGGAAGAAAAACAGGGAGCTTGGATTAAAACAGTTCCTTGTGCCATATTTCATGTCCTCTCATCCCGGTTCAACTCTCAAGGAGGCTGTGGATCTTGCTGAGTTTATACGGGACAGCGGCCTCAGGCCTGAGCAGGTACAGGATTTTACTCCAACACCGGGTTCGGTGTCGACATGCATGTACTACACCGGCATCGACCCCATGACAGGAGAAGATGTATACGTTCCGAGAGATCATGAGGAACGAAATATGCAGAGGTCCCTTCTGCAGTACTGGGTACCGGAAAATGCCGGAACAGTAAAAAAAGCACTTATCAAAGCGAGACGCGAAGATCTGATAGGAAATGACAGCAAATGCCTTGTTCAGGAGCATGGTTTCAGGCGGAGAATGGTAAAATAAGCTATGGACAATATCCATATCAGGATATAAAATTCTCCGTGTGTTCAGACAGGAAATTACAGGAGGTTACACCAAATGAAAAAATTAGCAGTATTACTAGTTGCAGTCCTTGCAATATTCTCTGTATATACCGTTGCATCAGCAGCAGAGGAAAAGGTCGGATTTGTTGACGAGATGGCTGTCCTTCAGCAGTTCCCTAAGTTCAAGCAGGCCCAGCAGCAGATCGAAGCAATAGGAAAGAAAAAATCTGAAACGGCTAAGGCTGCATTCGATAAGGAAACTGATGAAAAGAAAAAGGCCAACATCGTACAGACCCTCCAGCTTGAAATGAGGGAAGAAGAGGCTAAACTGATGAACCCCATCCTTAAGGAGATCAACGAGACCATCGCAAAGGTCGCCAAGACAAAGGGTATAACGATAGTGTTGAACAAGGGTCTTGTCTACTATGGCGGTATCGATATCACAAATGATGTGGTGACCGCCCTTAAGAGGTAGAACTCTTAAAAAGTTGTGCGCCGTTCCGTTAATTCGGGATGGCGCTTTTTTCGTCTCTTTTATCAAGTAAGTATTGATCGGCGGTGATCTGATGTCAATTTTCTGGCTTATTTTCGGATATCTTGCGGGTTCCTGCCCCACAGGTTACCTGGCTGTAAAAATATTGAAAGGCCTTGATGTGCGTGACTTCGGGTCAGGCAACATCGGCGCGACAAACACAGGCCGGGTGCTGGGGAAAAAATGGGCTGTTGCTGTTGCTGTCTTTGATATGCTTAAAGGCGGCATGGCAGTTCTTCTGGCGTCATTCTTCACAGATAGCAGCATTATTCTGGCACTCACCGGCGTCTTCTCCGTGCTTGGACACAATTATCCTGTCTGGCTTGGGTGGAGAGGCGGCAAAGGTGTTGCTACCACATTCGGAGTATTTGCGTTTTTTGATTTCTTCAACCCTCTCCCCGCGCTTATAGGCGGAGCTGTATGGTATGCGACACTCAAAATGACAAGATATGTATGTGTTGCTTCCATAGCAGCGCTCTTTGCTTCCGTTCTCCTAATGCCCCTCTTTGGGATGCCCCGCCCATATTACCTGGCAGGACTTTTTCTTGCGGCTCTTTCGACATGGCGCCACAAGGGCAATATCAAGAGACTTGTCGAAGGCACTGAAGACAAGACCGGCGAACACAATTAAACAAACTGCATGCTCCTGACCGTCTCTGCATATCTTTTCGAACATATAAGCCGGCCTTTGACCGGCTTATTTTCAGTAAGGCCCGGCCCTTTTTAATTACGATAAAGCACCATTCTTCGGCCTCTATTTCCTTGACTTATACTGACCAAAATTATATAATCGTGTCAGCTTAAAGAAATGGAGTGACACGAATGTCCTTGCCGTCATCAAGTCTTACCCAGATCATAGAGGAATATATAGCCCAGCTTCTGGAAGAAAACGAAGTAGGGGAGGTATCCCTCAGGCGAAAGGACCTGGCCGAAAGATTCGGATGTGTGCCAAGTCAGATCAACTACGTGCTCAGAAGCCGGTTCGCCCCCGAAAACGGGTTTCTCGTAGAGAGCCAGAGAGGCGGGCATGGTTACATTAAAGTTATCCAGCTCACGTTCAACAACTGTGATGAAGAGGTAGTCCACCTTGCAGACCTTGTCGGAAATGCGATAACGGAACAGGAATCGAGGAAATTGCTGGTCAACCTTCAAAACAGGGATGTTATCTCTCCCAGGGAGCGCCTTATCATTGAAGTGGCGCTGAGAAGCCAGGAAGAAAACGGACGCTCTCTCTTTGATGTTTCGCCGTACAGGCGTGATCTTATGAGAGCAGAACTGCTGAAAAAAATATTAACAAGCCTTGCGCTTGGATGAGGTGATCCTGATGCTGTGCGAAAGATGCGGTGCAAATAATGCCGAAGTGCATCTTCTGAGGATCGTAAACGGAAAACGTACAGTTGACTATCTTTGCAGACAGTGTGCCAAAGAAGTGATACCGTTTGACGAGGCCGCTAAGATGATGAAAATGACATTCTCTCTTGAAGGGATACTGGATCTCCAGGAGGCTCTTAAAGATCTGATATTACCTGCAATGACGGGAATGAATGACGAAGCGGACATTGAATTGACTTGCCCGCACTGCGGTGAGGCTATTTCGTGGTCCATGCTGGCTCCGAATGATAAGAAATGTGCGGAGAGGGTCCCCTGTGGAGAGATCGCTGGTGCACCTGCGGTGAAAAGGGATAAGCTTTCCTTATTGAGGGACGAGATGACAGAAGCTGTTAAATCAGAAAATTATGAACTTGCAGCTCAGATCAGGGATCAGATAAAGGATCTGGAAGAAAAGACAGAAAAAGAAAAGGATGCGTGAGGCTGAATGTGGCAGAATTTTACTGAAAGGGGCAAGAGGGTTTTCCAGCTTGCTCATCATGAGGCTTTGCGTCTTGGACACGAGGTCGTAGGAACAGAACATATACTCTTGGGGCTCCTCGATGATGCTGATGGCATAGTTACGCAGATCCTGGCAAATTATGGGCTGCATCCGGAAGTGCTCAAGGCAGAGATAGAAAGTCTTATAGGAACTGTAAGACCCAGGTCTGAGCCTGTAGACCTTCCCTCCAGCCCAAGGGCAAAGCTTGTTATAGATCTTTCCATGAGGGAAGCCAGAAAAATGGGCGTCAATTATATAGGTACTGAGCATATCCTTCTCGGGATCCTTGCTGAAGGCGAAGGCATGGCTGCCCAGCTCCTCGCCTCCCATGGGATGGATCTTGCAAGGACACGGATGATGGTCAGGAATATCCTAAGCGGGAACCAGGTCGAACCTGAATCCGACCCTCTCAAGGCAGAGGAGCTTCCCCCCGGCAGACCGGAAGCCCAGGTGCATAGCAGGACGCCAACTCTTGACCAGATAGGCATAGACCTTACGAACATGGCCAGGAACAGTGAGTTGGATCCTGTTATCGGAAGGGACAAGGAAATACAGAGAGTAGTCCAGATATTATCACGCAGGACGAAGAACAACCCTGTGCTGATAGGTGAACCCGGCGTGGGAAAAACAGCCATAGCGGAGGGACTCGCCCAGAGGATAATCTCGGGGGAGATACCCGAGATCCTCAAAGACAAGCGTGTCATGCAGCTCAACGTAGCGAACCTGGTGGCAGGGACTAAGTACAGGGGCGAGTTTGAAGAACGCATGCGCAGGATCGTAAAAGAGGTAAGGGAAGCCAAAAAGGTAATTCTATTCATAGATGAAATACACACTCTTGTAGGAGCCGGAGGAGCAGAGGGTGCTGTCGACGCCGCAAATATCATCAAGCCCAGCCTCTCAAGGGGAGAGTTCCAGGTGATAGGTGCGACGACGATCACAGAGTACAGAAAGTACATTGAAAAAGACGCCGCCCTTGAAAGACGTTTTCAGCCCGTACAGGTGGAGGAGCCCTCAGAAGAGGATACAGTAAGCATACTGAAGGGACTAAGGGACAACTATGAGGCACACCACCGGGTGAAGATCACAGACGATGCGCTTGCTGCCGCAGCAAGGCTTTCTGAGCGTTACATCACAGAAAGGTTCCTGCCCGACAAGGCCATTGATCTCATCGATGAGGCTTCCGCAAGGGCGAGGATCCAGACGCTTGAAGTGCCGGACGATCTTAAAGCGCTCGAGAGAAGCGTTGTGGACATAAAAAGGGAAAAAGAGGCCGCGGTCGGATCTCAGGAGTTTGAAAAGGCTGCTGACCTGAGGGACCAGGAAAAAGATCTTATTACACAGATAGCCGAATGGCGCAAAAGCTGGACCGAATCACGGAACCAGTTTACACCTGACGTAAAGGCAGAAGACATTGCCTCGATCGTCTCTGAGTGGACAGGGATCCCAGTTACTCAGCTGACTGAAGAGGAAAGCAGAAGGCTTATGAGGATGGAAGACGAAATAAGGCAGAGGCTTATCGGACAGGATGAAGCTCTGCTTGCCGTAGCTCGTGCGATCAGAAGGTCAAGGAGTGGTATGAAGGACCCCAAAAGGCCGGTTGGAAGCTTCTTGTTCCTTGGCCCCACGGGAGTCGGAAAGACAGAAATGGCAAGATCGTTGGCGGAATTTATGTTTGGAAGCGATGATGCCATGATAAGGCTTGACATGAGTGAATTTATGGAGAGGCACGAAGCCGCCAAACTGATAGGCGCCCCACCCGGTTATATAGGTTTTGAAGAGGGGGGCAAGCTTACAGAGGCTATCAGGCGCAGGCCATATTCGGTAGTCCTTTTCGACGAGATAGAAAAGGCCCATCCCGATGTCTTCAATATGCTTCTTCAACTTCTAGAGGACGGAAGGCTGACTGATGGCCAGGGACACCTTACAGACTTCAAGAATGCAGTGATCATAATGACGTCCAATATCGGACTGAGCGACGCAATGAGGACCCGGAGCATGGGATTTGCTGATGCTGATAAGAAATTGGGTGATTTCGATACAGACAAGATGAAATCAACCGTTCTTGAATCAGCAAAGACTGTCTTTAGACCTGAGTTCATGAACAGGATAGATGAGATCATTGTATTTAACCCGCTTGGCAAGGAAGAGCTCCTCAAAATAGTTGACATAATGCTGGAGGAGGTCAAGGCCAGGACTTTGGAGTGTCAGATAACTCTGGAAATAGATGAAGAAGCGAAAAAACTGCTTCTTGAGCGCGGATATGACCCCAAATACGGAGCAAGACCCCTTCGCAGAGCAATACAGAAGCTGGTGGAGGATTCTCTCTCAAACCTTATGCTTGAGGGAACTGTCAAAGCAGGGGAAAAAGTTTTAGTCACTGTAGCCGACGGAGAACTGAAATTCGAGACAGAAAAAAAGTGAGCTGAGAAAATAACAGGGCCCGGGAGGATGATATGTATTTTTATCCTCTCGGGTTTTCGTTTTTTGTGATAGCATTTGTTTTGCATTTTAAAAATAACAGGGAATATCCAGGAGGGATTTTGTTATGTCTTTCAAAAAAGTCACAAAGGTCATCGCAGTTTTCTTATTTGTACTGTTAATTGGCACTTCAGCTGCCATCGCTGCCGATAAACCGGTCCTGACAGTAGGAACATCGACTCTCGATGAAAAAGAGGTGCTGAACCTCATGGCTACCACAACAGGAGGCAACCAGATGATGGTGGGCCTTATGCTTGCACAGTCCACACTTCCAGAGAGAGTTGATCTTGTCAACCAGATGGCGCATGCACTCCTTTTTGCAGAAGCAGCGAAAACAAGAGGCCTTGACTCACGTCCCGATGTCGCTTTTCAGATCAAATGGCAGACGATGCAGATACTAATGCAGGCATACTTTGAGCAGAATGCCTCAAAGTGGGACATGAGCGAGAAGGCTGTAAGGAATTATTATGATACACATAAAGATGATTTCTATCAGAAACCCGGTGCACATACAAGGCATATTCTGACACAGACAGAGGGAGATGCGCTGAACGCGGCACTGGAGGTCTACAAGACCAAGGATTTTGCAAAGGTGGCTTCTGAATACAGCCGCGACCCCAACAGCGCGAATAACGGCGGAGACCTTGGCTGGGTCGAGAAGGGCATGATGGTCGCACCGGTGGAAGCCGCTATCGACGGAGCGTCAGTCGGTTCACTCGTCGGACCTGTCAAGAGCGACTACGGATGGCACATCATTGAAGTTACAGAACGCCGTCCGGGAAGGCAGCTCACTTTTGATGAATCCGGAGAGAGAGCGGTACAGGGACTTCAGAGAGAGTACCTGGAAAACGAACTTAAAGAGCTTGAGGCAAAATTCAGTGTCAACATAGACGAAAAAGCCCTTGAAAATCTCGGAGGCATCCCGGCCCCCGCAGCCGCCCAGAAGTAAAATGCCAAAGACTGTACAGGGCGTTACCGGGACGAAGCTTCCCCTGTGGGCAAAGCTGTTATCCTCTGCGACCGGAATACTTTTCACCGGTTTCGGCATGAGCAGTTTCATTTCGGGAGGCCCCATGAGGACTGTCATAATTCCGATATTTGTCGGAGCAGTGATGATCTATGTCTCGGGTTACGAACGCAGGATGTACATTGACGAAAACGGTATCACAAAAGAAACTTCATTCTGGGGGCAGAAAAAACTTCAGAGAGCCTCATGGGATGAGGTAAGCGATGCACGCATCATCCTCAACAAGGGAAAGAAGATATACGCCATCTTCCACAGTAATATGCCCCTTTGGCCATTTACCTTCCTCCCTGAACAGGAAAAAGAACTGATCGAAACGGTATCCGAATACCTGGAAGAGGAATACATCCAGATAGAAAGATAGAATAATAAAAAGCTCAAAAGCCGAAGCCGGGACACAAAGTCCCGGCTTCGGCTTTTATATGTTGGCAGTCCCTAGGGGATTCGAACCCCTGTTAACGGGCTGAGAACCCGCCGTCCTAGGCCCCTAGACGAAGGGACCACATCACTGATGATATGGCTGGGGTACCAGGATTTGAACCTAGATTACCTGATCCAGAGTCAGGCGTGCTGCCGTTGCACCATACCCCAAAATGGCCCGGCCTGTCAATATACGGCATTGACATGACAAGTGAAAATTATATCGGATATTTGAGCCTTGTCAACCCAAACTTTCTTTGGTGTTGTTGATCAGTGATATTGGTCAGCGATATTTTAATGGAATAACTTGTGAGAGAAAGTATCAGATAGAGAAGGAAAACGGTGTGAAATATTTAGACTTTTGCTCATGGTATATCTTTTGGTGCTTAAGTGTTGAGAATATTTAAAGCCCTATAGCTCTAAGTTGTATTAAGTGGTACGATAATAAGCTGAGGGGGAGTTGTTTTTAGATGCCCATGGATAAAAGAAGAGATAATAGAAAAAAGAAGAGCAGCAGCAAAGGAGAACTTAGCGTTATCCCGCTTGGCGGATTAGGGGAGATCGGTAAGAACCTTACAGTTTTCAGATATGATAACGACATTATCATTGTAGACTGCGGGCTTAAATTTCCTGAAGAAGACATGCTCGGGATCGATTTCGTCATCCCGGACGTTCAGTATCTGATAGAAAATAAAGATAAGATATTAGGAATATTTATAACACACGGACACGAAGACCATATAGGAGCTCTTCCGTTTATACTTCCAAGGCTTGATGTGCCGCTCTATTGTTCGAGGCTGGCAGCAGGCATGATAGCTAATAAGATGGAAGATGCGAGGACGAGCTACAAGCCAAAGTACAGGGAAGTGTGTCCCGGAGATATCATAGAGGCCGGAGCTTTCTCTGTTGAGTTTATACCTGTATGCCATTCCATCCCTGACGCTCTGGCCCTTTCCATACACACGCCAATGGGAATGATAGTCCACACAGGGGATTTTAAACTTGATCCAACGCCAATAGACGGAGTCGGAACTGACTACAGCTCATTTGCTGCTCTTGGAAAAGAGGGCGTGATGCTCATGCTCTCTGATTCCACAAACATTGAAAAAGACGGTATAACTCCTTCTGAAAAAACTGTAGGACAGACTTTTGAACGCCTTTTCAGAATTCACAAGGACAGAAGAATAGTCATAGCAACCTTTTCCAGCAATCTGCACCGTTCACAGCAGGTCATCAACGCTGCCGGAAGGTTTAACCGCAAGGTGGTCCTGGCCGGCAGGAGCATGATCAAAAACGTTGAGCTTGCGATAGATCTTGGATATATAAATGTACCTGAAGGGATGATCATTACCTCACAAGAAGCGGATCAAATGCCAGGAAACAGGGTGGTTATCCTTACTACCGGCAGCCAGGGAGAACCATTTTCCGGACTTGTAATGATGAGCAGGGGTACCCACAGGATGGTAAAACTGGGTCCGAAAGACCTTGTGATAATATCCGCCACACCGATCCCGGGGAATGAAAAGCTTGTAAGCCACACAGTCAACAGACTCTTTGCCTGTGGCTGCGAGGTGATCTACGAGCGTGGGGAGAAAATACATGTCTCAGGTCACGCCGCACGCGATGAACTAACGATCATGCTGAGCATGATCAAACCAAGATATTTTGTTCCTGTCCATGGAGAGTACAGGCACCTTGTGCGCCACGCCCAGCTTGCCCGTGAGATGGGTGTTGCGTCAAAAAATGTTTTTGTAATGCAAAACGGAGACGTTCTTAAGTTCAAAGGCAAAAGCAATGCTTCTGTAGAAAGCAGAGTACAGGCGGGTGCTGTACTTGTAGACGGCATAGCTCTGGGCGAATTCGAAGGCGGACTCCTGAGGGAGCGCAGGGAGCTTTCTGAAAACGGCATAGTAGCGATCTCGATCACGCTTGACTCAAAATCCCGTCTGACGGCTCCGATCCAGATACAAACAAAGGGGAGCGTCTTTTCTACCGAAGACGGAAGCACGTTCAGGGAACTTGAAAATGCAGTGAAAATGGGACTGGACCAGTATGCCCGGACACCCGGGGCAAAACCGGAGACACTGCCCACAGAGATACGTAAAAGGATCAGGGATGTTTTTGGTAAGGTCTCCCGAAACTACCCTGTGATCGTTCCGCTTATAACATTTGTAGAATAAAAGACTCAGGCGGGCTTGACCGACCGCTGATATCCGAGGAGAGATATGATGTCAATTACTTCAATGCTGCAGATATTTGCAGGAGTCGGGATTCTGATCTATGGAATAATTATTATGGGTGAATCACTCCAGATAATTGCAGGAGACAGGCTGAGAAAACTGATCGGATCCCTCACCGGAACCCCATTAAAAGGTTTACTTCTCGGAACGGCGGTAACAAGCATTCTTCAAAGCAGCAGCGCAACAACGGTCATGGTCGTCAGCTTTGTAGACGTGGGTTTTATGAGTCTTACTCAGGCGATAGGTGTAATTCTCGGGGCAAACATAGGTACAACTGTAACAGCCCAGCTGATAGCTTTCAAGATCACTGACGTGGCTTATGTATGTGCGATGATAGGGGCAGGCCTCTGCATCCTGTGCCAGAAGAAGAGGCACAGACAGATAGGGGTAGGCCTTGTAGGTTTCGGGCTCCTCTTCATAGGCATGGATATGATGCAGGAACCTCTTGCCTTCCTCAAACAGCGGCCTGAGATGGTTACTGTCTTTGGTGACCACCTTTTCCTGGCATTCCTTTCAGGTCTTGCTATAACACTGCTGGTCCAGTCGAGTTCAGCAACTGTAGGTCTTACGATGGCGATAGCTTCTCAGGGTATCGTTCCGCTGCAGACCGCAATTGCGATCATTCTGGGTGACAATATAGGTACGACGATAACTGCAGTCCTTGCGTCGTTTGGCGCAAACAGGTCAGCAAAGCAGGCTGCCGCGGCGCACGTTATGATAAAGGTCCTCGGAACGGTCGCAATAATGCTGATCCTGCCTTTTTATACCTCTTTTATAGAGAGTACCTCATCGGATGTATCGCGTCAGGTAGCAAATGCACATACGATCTTCAACGTGATAATTGCCCTTATGTTCCTTCCCTTTGTGACCCAGTACTCGAAGTTCATCAGAAAGCTTCTTCCTGACGACAAGAACGAGAAGGTGCTTGGCGCACTCTTCCTAAACAGGACACTGATCACTGCATCTCGTGCCGCTGCGGTTGACGCAGTACGCAAGGAGATGATACGCCTCGGCATTTCGTCGCTCAGGATGATAGAGGCATGCAGGACGATGTTCCTTGCTGACAACGAAAAGCTTGTAGCAGAGATCGACAGGATGGAAAGGAATGTAAACGAGATAACGCATGACATAGTAAGATATGGTACAGAAGTAGGCCAGGCAGGCCTTTCTTCAGACCTCTCCATGATCCTTAACTCATGCATCAGCGGAGTGGGGGACATTGAAAGGATAGGTGACCACGCTACCAATCTTGTAGAGATGTATCAGTTCCTCCAGGACCATAAGCTCAAATTCTCTCCAAAAGCGCTGGAAGAGTGCAAAGAGATGTTTGATCTCGTTGTTTCCGCTGTTGCCAAGAGCGTCCAGGCCCTTGAAGAGGAAAATCCCAAGATCGCCCAGGAAGTGCTTGATCTTGAGGACAGGATAGATTATATGGAAAAGACGCTCAGGGCAAGGCATATTGCCAGGCTTAACGCCGGAGGGTGCAGTCCCGATGCCGGAGTAATATTTATAGATATCCTCAGTAACCTTGAACGTGTGGGAGACCACGCACACAACATTGCCATGGTGGTTTTTGACATCGAACGCATGCACAGCCACGGAGAGTAAAAACCAGCAGGGATTCCCCAGATCATAATTCCGGAATGAACTACCGGTTCAGCATTAAATTGACTGTTACGTCAATTTAAGAGGATCATCAGAAGAGGTGCATAACTGTATGGATCAGAACGTAGTGATATTAGGATTTATTCAGGGTCTTACGGAATTTCTTCCCGTCAGCAGCTCAGGGCATCTGGCTCTTGCACAGATATTTTTAGGGGTGGAAATGCCGCCTCTCTCTTATGATCTTGTTCTTCATGTTGCCACGATGGCGGCGACAGTCCTCTTCTTTTTTAATGATATCATTAGGCTGTTCACCGAATGGGTCTCAGGCATTTTCTCAAAGGAGAAGAGGAGCCTTACCGGATGGTCAGTAGGATGGGCCGTGTTTATCGGTACGATGGTGACAGGTGCGATCGGCATGCTGATAAAAGATTTTGCTGAGGATACCATGATGAACTCCCTTATGGTAGGTTTTGGCTTAGTTTTTACCGGTATTGTGCTCATATCAAGCCGTTTTATCAGAAAAGGGCTTGGCAGAGTGTCGCCCTTTGACGGGTTGTTGGTGGGTTTGGCCCAGGGCATTGCTGTAATGCCTGGAATCTCACGTTCCGGCATGACTATGATGGCAGGAACAGCTGCGGGGATCAGCCGGGAAGAGGTCTTCAGGTTCTCATTCCTGCTCTCCATACCGGCCATAGCAGGAGCCGCACTCTTGCAGGCAAGAGAAGTCGGGGGAGTCGAAGCATTTATCTCCTCACTTCCTGGTAATTGGTATTTAGGTGCCGCAGCAGCATTTGTCAGCGGACTCGTTTCGTTGTTTGTTTTGAGGAAGCTGGTTATAGCTTCAAAATGGTGGATTTTTGGGATTTATTGTCTTGCTCTTGGTTCATTGTCGGTAATTACTTCATTTTTGGGGGTGTGGTGATGGCTTTTGCGAAATCGGGCAGGCTGAGATGGGGGATTATTTTTCTCTTTCTCATACTTGGCACGTGGTTAGGGATGTTCCTTCAGCGTTTCAGTGCTTCGGCCGCGCTATTTTCAAATGTGATAGATTTTGTGATAGATGTTAAACAGGTAGACCTGATCATGTTGAGGTTCGGTTTCTATTTTGCCCTCAAAATGAACCTAGGGACGCTTATTGGCGCTTTGGCAGGAATAGTGGTATCAAGGTGACAATGAAAATTATTCTGGCTTCCGGAAGCCCCAGGAGGCAAATGCTTCTCAGGGAACTGGGCTGGAACATTACTGTAAAGGTTCCGGTGACTGAAGAAACTGCAGTGCCCGGAGAAAGTCCGGAAGAAATGGTCTGCCGCCTTGCTTATACAAAAGCGTTTTCTGTTTTTAATGAATCCCCGGGTTGCTGGGTAATAGGTGCTGATACTGTCGTGGCAACAGAGGAAAATATACTGGGCAAGCCCTCGGGACCCGAAGATGCGGTGAATATGATCAAAATGCTGGAGGGAAATACGCATACTGTGGTAACAGGTGTTGCCCTCATCGCTCCGGACGGAAGAAAACTGGTCGAGGCGGAAAAGACGAACGTTAAATTCAGGCCGCTGAACGAAAAAGAGATCACTTCTTATGTTGACAGCGGAGAGAGTTTTGATAAGGCCGGTGCATACGCCATACAGGGACAGGGCATGCTCCTTGCCGAAAGCATAGAGGGCTGCTACTTCAACGTTGTCGGACTCCCTCTCCGAAGACTGAGCAGGATGTTTGCCGATCTTGGATGGCCTCTCTCTGAACAATGGAGGAAAATGTCATGATCGACCTCAAAGCCAGAAAAATATTGATCGCGGCAATGGCAGCGGCAATGCTGCTGGCATGTCTGGGCATGATACCCAGGCTAAGGACTGAACAGTCGAATAAAACAGCAGCGTTCGCTATGGAATACAGGGATCTGATGACTCTATCTGTACAGACAGGTTCGCCTGCAGAAAAGATATGGAAAGAAATAAACAAACTTGGGGTAATTGGCCTCTCTGTCTCTGAATTCACAGGAGAAGAGATATCCCTGATAAACCCGCTGCCCCTAAAGTATGGCCCCGCTGAGCAGTTTGGGCTTAGCTCAGAAAAATTACTTCCTGACAGAGCTGTCATTTTAATGGACAGGTCTTTGTCACACTTTGGAATTCTTTATGAATACCTGAAGCTTAAGATGCCGGCTGTCGAAATCAAGGATATCGGAACTGGATCTGCAATGATACTTCCCGGCAACACCTCTGACTTTAAAATTTCATCTTTTGTGCCTGATCTTTATGGGCTTGATTTTTGCCGCGAGCAGGGTATCCCTGTGCTCTTCAGGCCTGGATCCTGCCCTGCATCAGGGGCCTCAGACACAGCCGCCGCTTTTGACTATCTGACTTCGGTCTACAGCGACATAAAAAATGTCACTGCCTCCGGCATGATAATGGCAGGTTACCCTGACTACAAACCTCTTGCAGAGGTAATGAAGCGCAAAGGCATAACTTTTTCCCAGACAGAGTTTATAAAACAGGTCGGTGCCGCCGGATTTGCAAAAACCATGTATCCGATGGTGATACCGCTTCACAGCCTGACACGTGATGAAGTCATATCAAGGAGCATATCGAGGCTTCAGATAACAGAACGTTTTGTTCGAGCTGTCCATGAACGTTCGGTGAGGCTGATAATGGTAAGACCCTACGATTTGAATATGGGGGGCAGGCTTGAAGTCTTTATCGAAGACCTTGCGTCTACGTCGGGATCGATCAAGGCCCGCGGTTACGAATTTGGATGGCCTTCGAACATTGGCATTTGGCCCGACAGTATTCCCGGAGCTCTTGCATGCGGCATAACATTAATATTTTGCGGATGGTTCTACATTGTTCGCCTTAAGGGTGGCGAAGAGGAAAGAGTAGGGATCAGACTGCTTTCTTTCCTGATCCTATTATCTTTGATCATATCTGCGGGTATGTGGAAAGTTTCCCTTTTGGCGCGTGTATTAGGAGGCCTATGCGGTGCGTTGGCTGCCTCAGAAGCGGCCCTCTCTGCTCTTGAAAGTTACAAAAAGCCCGTTCTTGGAGCTATAAAGGGACTCTTCATTGTCACAGCCGGAGGACTGGCTATTGCCGCTTTTTACGGAACAACTATGGCGGCGCTGAGGCTTACTCCCTTTTCCGGAGTAAAGCTGACGTTGTTGCTGCCGCCTCTTCTTGTGCTGGTCCATGACCTCAGAAGGAGAGTGCACCCGGAATCTTTGCCTGAGATAATCAACAGGCCTGCTGTCTGGGGAGAACTCTTTCTTATAGGCATAATGATGCTTGCTATGCTTGTCATGGCGCTCAGAAGCGACAATGTTTCCAATGTTCCGGCCCTGGAAGTTGCCTTCCGCGAATTCATTGAGAGGGCTCTGCTGGTCAGGCCCAGGACAAAAGAGTTCCTCATAGGTTACCCCGCACTGGTCTTTTACTGGTATGTAGTCAGAAAAGGATGGATACCCGGCTATCGTGAGGCTGTGAGGATAGTCTCAGTGCTGGCTTTCAGCTCCGCAGTAAACACCTTCTGCCATTTCCATACGCTCCTTTCACTCAGCGTGATCAGGACTGTAAATGGTTGGTGGCTTGGCATGCTTATAGGTGTCATAGCAGTTGCAGTCATTAATTACGCAGTGATCCCGATGTCGAAAAAACTTTCCGGGGAGATCGGCAGTTGAACCGTAAATACGATGTTTTGCTTGCCGGTTATTACGGTTTTGGCAACCTGGGTGATGAGCTGCTTGCAGATGCCTGCGTAAGACTGCTAGAGAGCAACGGAGTTCCCAGGGAGAGGATCGCTGTTCTGTCCGCTGACACGGAAGGTACTGAAAAATCACTTGGAGTAAGTGCTTTTGACAGATGGAAACTGTCTGAGATACACAAGGCTCTCAAGGTATCAAATACCATGCTCCTTGGCGGCGGAGGGCTCTTTCAGGACCAGACAAGCCTCAGATCATGCATGTACTACTGGTCCCTGGTCCAGTTGGCACGTCTTTGCTCGGTAAAGACATGGGCGGTCGGACAATCACTGGGACCGCTTAATACTCCACTTGGTTCATACTTTGCAAAAAAGTCCTTCAGCAGATTCCTTTACAGGAACGTAAGAAACAGAAGTTCGCTGGGAATGCTGAATAATTGGGGCTTCTTCGGCACGCAGTCTCCCGATCTGGTAATGTCCCTGAAGGTCAAAAGAGATTTTGAAAGAGGCGACAGGCTTTTACTCAACCTCCGCACCGGTTATGATAAGGTATCAAGGTTGGCTGTCAGTTCCGCGATAAAAACTGCGGATGAAAGGAACCTGAGAATATCAGCCGTAGCTTTTTCGGATGACGATCTTAAGGAGTTCGAAAAGTACGCCTTCAAGGGCACTTTAAAATTAGATCAAATTACTGTTGTAAAAAACCTGTCTCAGTTTGAAGATATATTGAACAGGAGTTGCTGTGCGATCGGTATGAGGCTTCATTTCATCATCCTTGCATTTATTGCCGGACTCCCTGTTCGCGGAGCACCATACGATCCAAAGGTAGTCTCTTTCTGCAAAGAATGGGATATCCCTGTTGTAGGATCAGCGGGAGCCGAGTTTTCGTTGTTGCCGGAAACAGGTATACTTGAAGAGACAGCAGATAAAGTGGCCGGATCGTTTAAAGAGGGCCTAATTGCTCTATTGGGAGAAACTTATGGAGATAACCAGGATAAATGAACTGGAACAAATAGCATCTGAAGTAAGGAAAGATATTGTGCGGATGGTTGGTGTCGCACGATCGGGTCCCCTTGAGTTTCCTCTTCTTATATCCGATGTCCTTGTGTACCTATATTGGGAAGAAATGCTTCTGCTTGCACATACCCCGAAAAGGAATGACAGGGACAGGTTTATCCTCGGAACGGAAGATGGCGTGCCTGCTCTCTATTCAATACTTGCGAGGCGAGGATACTACGGAAGGGAAGAACTTTGGAACTACAGAAGGCTGGGGGCTATGCTCCAGGCCCTGCCGGATTTCCGGAGGACACCGGGAATAGATGCTCCGTGTGTGACATCAGGAACTGAGCTCGCCATAGCTGCACCCCTTGCCCAGTCTCTTGGGATGGACGGACTTCACACAAGGGTCTTCTGTCTTTTGGAAGATAAGGATTGTGGTTGTGAGGATTTTTTTCTTGAAGCCGCAAGATGCACTAAGGAAAATATAAAAAACATCATCGTGATCGCGGTGTATAAGCAGACAGCAGGATCTCAGTCAAATGACCAGCAGCTGAAATGCAGGGATCGTCTTTCCGCATACGGATGGAAAGTACTTGAAATGGATGGAAGCGATTTCGCCTCTATGGAGGAGGTCTTTGGCAGGCTTAACAATGATGGAGCAGAGCCGGCGATCATCTTTACCTCGATCAAAAACGGGAAAGGACTTTCGTTTGCAGAAAGCGATCACGTAAGAACAAAAAAAGGAATGAGCATTGAAGCAATGGACAGGGCACTGGAAGAGCTGGAGGGTAAATCGAATGGATGACAGGACAAAAACATGTACATGGAATGATTTTTGTGAACATCTGGCTTCTTTTGCGGTAGATGAAGATTTCATTCTCGTTGCCCAGGAAATGGACATAGATCTGGGTCCCTTAAAGAACTTGCCCGAAGAAAAAGTTTTTTTATCATCCGTCTCAGATCCCAACATGATACTCAATGCCGCCGGTCTTGCGCTGAATGGGAAAAAACCATGGATCGTCGGGGTATCATCAAAAATCCTGAGCAGGAGTTATTCAGAGATCAGGGAGTCACTTGCACTTCCGTCGCTTTCGGTCAGGATAGCTGTGCCTGACGGAGGCCTTTCCTGCGGAGAGGAGGGGGCATCGAGAATAATGACAGAGGATATTACTCTTATGAGAGCGATGCCTAACATGAGCGTGGCTGTTCCTTCTGACAGGAACTCAGTCAAGGGCATAGCTGATGCAGCGCGCAGGTTGGAAGGCCCCGTCTATATAAGGCTTGGACAAACTCCGCTTTCTCAGCTGAACGACGATCCGGATGGAGATTTCAGTTTCGGAGGAGCAAGACTCTTGAGAGAAGGGACCTCCGTCACGGTATGCACATGCGGCATTATGGGCCATCAGGCCCTTAAGGCTGCCGACATACTGGACCAGCAGGGTATAGACATAGAGATCCTGGACTTTTACAGCCTGAAGCCTTTTCCTGAGCAGGCGCTCCTCGCATCTGTAAGAAGGACCGGCTGCTGTGTTGCAGCAGAAGAGCACAGCTGCATCGGCGGGTTATGCAGCGCTACGGCAGAGTGCCTCAGCACGACCTACCCGGTGCCTGTAAGGTTTGTGGCGATAGATGACCAGTTTGTCCACAGCGGGACCCCTGATGAGCTCAGGGAGTACTTCGGGCTGACATGGAAAGAGATAGTAAACGCAGCGGCGCAGGCATGGGCGCTCCGCAGGAGGTAGTTTTTCTGATATGGAAATAAAATTTTCCGGAGTAACAAAGATATTCCAGCCCGATATAATAGCGTTGGAAGATATATATATGCAGGTTGAAAAGGGAGAGTTCGTTTACCTTGTCGGGGAGACCGGATCAGGTAAAACGACCCTCATGCGCTGTATTACAAGAGAAGTAATCCCCACCAGAGGGCAGATAAGCGTAGGGGGCAACCTTCTAAGGAAGATAAACAGATTTGATCTGGCCCTTTTCAGGAGGGACATAGGTGTCGTTTTCCAAAGTTTCCTTCTTCTTCCGAACCTGACGGCATTTGAGAATGTTGCCTTTGTTCTTGAGGTAATGGGACTTCCGCCCAGGGAGATAACGGAGAGGGTCTCTGAGGTCCTCAAGCTTGTAGGTATATGGCGCAGGAGAAACCTATACCCGCCGCAGCTTTCAGGTGGAGAGCAGCAGCGTCTGGCGATCGCAAGAGCAATAGTAAACAGCCCCTCGCTTCTGATAGCAGACGAGCCTACAGGAAATCTCGACACTCATACCGCTGATGAGATAATGCAGCTGATACTCGGAATAAATGCCGCAGGAACAACTGTAATGATGGCAACGCATAACCAGTACCTTGTCGACACATACAGGCACAGGGTAATAGAAATTCACAGGGGACGCATCGTAAGGGACGAAGATCAGGGGAGGTACGAACTTCATGGCGGCTGTTAGGTATGCGTGCAGAGACGGATGGAGGCTTATCGTTCGCCATTGGGGCATGAGCCTGCTGACTATATTCACTGCCATGTCTGTCTTCTTTATAATTGGAGCCAGCACTCTCTTTGTGCTTAATGTAAGAAATATCGTCAGTTCGCTCGAAAACCAGATGACGATCCAGGCTTACCTCAAACCCAAAGCTGACGTAAAAGCAGCTGAGAAAGCTATCAAAGCGCTTCCTTATGTCAAAGAGACGAAACTCATAACAAGAGACATGGCACTTGAACGCCTCCGCTCAAGGATCGGAGAGCAGGCGAAAGCTGTTATGCTGCTGGGTGAGAACCCCCTGCCGGAAAGCATAGAGATAAAGGTCAGAAAGGCTTCAGATGTAGCCGAAACGGCGCGTCTCCTTGTCGCTGTGCCTGAGATAGAAGATATTGTTTACGCAGGACGGGTTGCTGAGAAGCTGACAAGAGTGTCCGGGTTTGTTGAAAAATTTTCGATAGTTATGCTTCTTGTTGCTATTGCGGCAAGCGGGGTCGTCCTTTTCAACACAATAAGGATATCCGTGTATTCAAGGGAAGAAGAAATAGGAGTAATGATGATGGTAGGAGCTACTTCTACCTATGTGACTCTCCCATTTGTCATTCAGGGCTTTATACTAGGACTTACCGGGGCATTTCTTGCATCGTTGCTTCTGGGAGGTACATACTATGCAGCGGTGACCAGATTAAAAGACATGCTTCCTTTCATACCGTTCATAGAATCAACAAAACTTACCGGTAAACTTGCGTTTATGCTTGTATGCTGCGGTGCAACAGTGAGCCTTATATCAAGCCTGATGGCTGTTGAAAAATTTATCAGGAAAGCGTCTAAACCGCTTTAAAGGGATCTTTCGGGGGGTAAAAATGAATTTGTTCTGCAAAAAGATCACAGGCTTTTTTATTTTATTTTTTCTGACCGCATCTCTCCTTCTTTTTTTCACAGGAGGACTGATTTATGCTGCCGAAAAAAAAGAAGACGACATTGACAGGCAGATCAAAAAACAGGAAGAAGAATACCAGAGGATACAAAAGCAGATTTCAACCACAAAGAAAAAACTGACTGAAACAACTAAAAAGGAAAAGACAGTTACACAGCAAATAGAGGTCCTGAGCCAAAAGATAACGATAACCAGGCAAAAAGTAAATGTAGTCACCCTAAAAGTAAAAAAGATCCAGAAAAACATAGTTAACCTCTCAAGCCAGATAGTTGACAAAAATAAAAAGATAGCCCAGGTAGAAGAGCTTTTAAGGAATCGCCTCGTATCTATTTACAAGTATGGCGGAGTCAGCGACTTCAATCTTTTGCTTTCTTCACAGGGAGCGGAAGATGCTCTGGCCAACTCCTATCTGCTGGGCAAGATAGCCGAACAGGACCAGCAGCTGATAAACGAGCTTAAATTCCAGAAACAGAAACTGAGCGAAACTCAGGAACAGCTGAAAAATCAAAAGGCAAGCCTTGAATCACACGGGAAAGAGCTGAAAGCTCAAACTAATGAGCTGAAAGGTGCGGCAAACGAACGAAACGCAATACTTGCCAGAGTTCGTAAGGACAAAGACCTGTACATGGCTCAGCAGAACGAACTTCTGAGAGCTTCAAAAGAACTTCAGGCTACAGTTAAAAGGCTGCTTGCAGAAAAAAGAAAACTGGCTGCCAAAAAGCATCCAGGAAAGCCTCAGACAGTCTACTACAGGGGAGGGAGGCTGGCCTGGCCGGTACAGGGGACAATTACAAGCACCTTCGGAACAAGGGTACACCCTATATTCAAAACTAAAATTACCCATACGGGGCTAGACATAAGCGCACCAAACGGAACACCCGTCAAAGCTGCTGACACCGGAGAGGTGCTCTTTACCGGGTGGCTGAGCGGATACGGAAATGTTGTCATCCTGGACCACGGAGGCAACCTTACCACTGTTTACACCCATCTTTCCAGGATAGAATGTACAGAGGGGGCAAAGGTAAACAGGGGCAGCATGATTGGAAGGGTAGGGGCCACCGGCGTAGCTACGGGAAACCATCTCCATTTCGAGACCAGGGTAAACGGAGATGCTGTCAACCCAATGAGATACCTGCAGTAATATATGCATATTCAAGCACAAAGAAAGGTTTGTGGTCTTTATGTTTAATAAATACAGAGATATAGCTATTGGCATTGTTTTAGGATTGTTGGTAGCTGCAGGTATATACATGACTCCCCCGGCGATAAGTTCCGACTGGCCAAAGGGGCTTCCCTTCTCGCCCCAGCAGCTTGCCATAATCAAACAGACCAAGATGGCTCTTGAGACATACCAGGTCGACGGAGACAAAAAAGGAACCATAGATGAAACAAAGATGTATTATGGTGCCATGAAAGGATTGGTAAGCTCTGTAGGCGACCCATTCACACGTTTTGTGGAACCTAAGGAGCTGGAGGAAGAAAATCTGGAGATGGAGGGCGAGTACGGAGGCCTGGGGATCTATATCACCTCCCGTGACGGACGTACCATAGTTATCGCACCTATAGAGAACACACCCGCAGACAGGGTCGGACTTAAGCCCCTTGACGAGATAGTGAAGGTAGACGAAAAGAACGTCATTGGAATGACCAGCGACGAGGTCGTCAAACTTCTGAGAGGACCCGCCGGAAAGCCGGTAAAGATCGGTGTCAGACGTAAAAATGAAGAAAAAATACTGGATTTTGACATCGTAAGGGAAATTATAAAGATCAAGACCGTCAGGCTTGAAATGCTTGGTGGAAGGATAGCGTACATAAAGATAAACCAGTTCAACCTCAAGACAGATGCAGAACTCGAAGCTGTAATAAAGTATGCAAAAATGAAAAAGGCAACAGGCATCCTTCTCGATCTCAGAAACAACCCGGGCGGTCTTCTCAATTCCTGCGTTGATGTAACTTCGCAGTTTATCAGCGGAGGAGTAGTTGTAGGAATGAAGGGCCGTTTCGATAAGGCTAATGACACGCTTTACGCTGTTGAGGGAAGGGCGACCAAACTGCCGGTCGTAGCTCTCGTAAACGAGGGAAGCGCAAGCGCAGCCGAGATACTTGCAGGAGCCCTGAAAGACCACAAGCGGGCGAAGATAGTCGGAACAAAGACATTTGGAAAGGGCTCAGTTCAGTCACTCTTCAACCTGCCTGACAACTCAGGAATTTACATAACTATCGCGCGTTACACGACACCTTCCGGGTTTGTCATCGACCACAAGGGCCTTGAACCTAACATAAAGGTCGAGGGAGAGATAACAAAAGAAAAGAAGAACGACAAACAGCTTCGGAAAGGGCTTGAAATACTTCGTAAGGAAGTTGCAAAGAAGTAAAAATAATCTAAGCAGAAAAGGTGGATCGGATGGGACGCCACTACAAAAGCAAAGGGAGCCTTATAAATGGTATTCTCAGACTGGCTTTGCTTGCAGTCCTGTCTTTTGCGTTGCTTTTTCTTTTTTGCAAGCTTTACCCTGAAAAGTTTTCCCCCTCTGTAGTCAGCAGAGTAGAAAACATATCAGCGGCGGCCGGCAGGTTAGGATCTAAAGCGGTATCGTTCTTCAGCCTTGATAAAGATGATCAAAAAGTAATATCGGGTACGAAACCGCAGGAGGAAAAAGAAGTCCCTCCTGTCGAAAGTAAAGATGTGACATCCGAAAAAGAAGTTCCGCCAAAAGAGGTCCTTGACCCAAGACCTATACTGGCAATAGTGGTCGATGATGGTGGGAATACCCTTGATATGGCAAAAAAAGTTGCATCATTTGACCTGCCAATGACATGGGCGATACTTCCCTACACAAAGTACGCCGGAGAGACAGCAGCCATTGCTGGCAAAACCGGAATACCCTACCTGCTGCATCTCCCGATGCAGGCGGAAATAGACAAAGACCCCAAAGAATACCTTGTTGGCGAGGGAATGGACCGGAACAGGATAAGGGATGTTACTGTCAAGGCACTGAACTCGCTTCCTTCGCCTATAGGCATAAACAATCACAGAGGATCCCTTGCGACTTCAAAATGGGACATAATGGTCCCGATCATAGACGTGCTCAAAGAGAGGGAACTTTTGTTCCTCGACAGCAGGACCTCGGGGAAAAGCGTAGCTTATGATGTGGCCAAAGCTGCAGGTATAACAGCATTGCGAAACAGGGGATTCCTCGATGGGACACCTGACAAGGATTCAATAAAGGCAAGGTTCGACCAGGTAGTAAAAACGACACTCAAGAGAGGCGATATGATAGTGATCTGTCATTTCAGGCCGGCTACCCTCCTCTTTCTAGAAAAGTTGAACAAGGAATACACGAAACTTCCGGTCCGGCTGGTCACGCTTCCGGAGATGGCTGAGATGCTGGTGACAAATGAGGATGAAGAATTATGATCACAGGCTCAGAGACGAAAATGGTCATTGGTACTCAGTGGGGCAATGAAGGCAAGGGAAGAATAATTGACTTTATTTCAAACAGGTCCGATGTCGTTGTCCGTTTTCAGGGGTGTTCAAATGGCGGGCGGACAATATTTGCCTGCGGTGAAAAGTTCAGAGTAAATTACATGCCGAGCGGCATACATCATGACGGCAAAAATTGCCTTATCTGTGCTGGTGTCACGCTGGATCTTGAAAAAGTATCAGACGAAATAGAAATGCTGAAAGAAGCCGGAGTCCTCAAAGCCCGTCTGACCATAAGCAAATCATGCCACTTAATACTCGACTATCACAAAAAACTTGATGTACTTGACGGTCGGATATTTGGACACGACAAGAACAGAACAATGGTCGAACAGGGATTCGGACACAGCTGTTCTGACAAGTATCGGAGAATGGGGATAAGGGTAGCCGATCTTCTCCATCCAGACATACTCCACGACAAAATAAAAGAGAACCTCAATGTAAAAAACCAATATTTCACTAAAATTTATGGAGAAAAAACTCTTGACCCAGACGAAATATTTACACAGTGCCTTAGTCTCGGAGAGAGGCTGATACCTTACATAGGGGACCCGGAAGATATTATTGCGGCGGCTGTTTCAAGAAATCTTGGCATACTCTTCGAATCATGCGACGGAGCTCTCAACGATGTCGGACGCGGTCTCTACCCATACGTGATGCCAATATCCTCTTTATCTGCTTCAGCACTTGCGGGGACAGGCCTCAGATGGAATTCACCCATGCGGATAATTGGTGTTGCCAAGGCTTACAATACGAGGAACGACAACGGCCCCTTCGTTACGGAGGAATCGAATGCCGTGGCAGCCTTTATCAGAAACAGGGGAAAAGAATTTTCAGGAGTGACGATGGAGCCAAGGAGAGTGGGATGGCTTGACCTTCCTGCACTAAGATTCGCGGTAAAAGACAACGGAGTTCATGCCCTTGCTCTCACAAAACTTGATGTCCTTACCGGGATCGATGAACTCAAAATTTGTACCGCATATATTGTAGATGGTGAAGAAAAAAAGATGCTCGACCTGGCCAGTAGGGATTCCTGGAAAGCGATCCCTGTCTACAGGAACTTTGAGGGTTGGAAAGAGGACCTCTCTTCATACAATGATTTCAAAACAATGCCGATACAGGCACAGGAGTATATAAATTTTATTGAAGAAGAGGCCGGAGTTCCGGTAATTTGGGTCGGAGTGGGAGCGGACTGGGGAAAGGCTCTCTTTATCAGAAGGTAAGTAAGGTCAGAAAAATAGATTTCAAAAACTGTTGACATGTCAGGCGAAATCGGTATAATAGCTAACGTTGTTGCAGATGCGGTACGACTTAGCGAAGCGGGCGGATAGCTCAGCGGGAGAGCACCTGCCTTACACGCAGGGGGTCGTAGGTTCGAAACCTATTCCGCCCACCAAACAACTGAAAAAGTGGAGCTGTAGCTCAATTGGTCAGAGCGCCGGCCTGTCACGCCGGAGGTCGCGGGTTCAAGTCCCGTCAGCTCCGCCACTTTTTAACGCCACTGAGATGGCGGGATAGCTCAGTAGGTAGAGCAACGGACTGAAAATCCGTGTGTCCCCAGTTCAATTCTGGGTCCCGCCACCAGTAACTTATAAAACTATATTGCGGAAGTAGCTCAGTGGTAGAGCACAACCTTGCCAAGGTTGGGGTCGCGGGTCCGAATCCCGTCTTCCGCTCCAGAAAATTCAGATCCCCTGGTGAGGGGATCTTTTTTTATGCCCTGATGACGGTTTCAATATTTATATACACCCGTTTAACTTCTTCGGGACTGTGGTAATTTCAATGTGGTTATAAGGTTGCCTAACCGTCCCGCCGAACCATATTTTGTCATCACAGGCCATGTTGTTTCTAATTTCATCGCTTTCCTCTGTTATAATATTGACGTTAAAAAATAATAGTAAGAAAATCAGACGGGGTGATCAGATGGCGCAGAAAAAGGTAATAGTTGTTGGTGCGGGAGGCGCAGGTCTTACCGCGGCAATAGAAGCCGCTATGGCCGGAGCTGATGTTACCGTAATATCAAAGACTTCGGCGGGTTTGGGAACGTGTACTGCTTATGGAGCCGGATTTTTTACGCTTCCGGTCTGCGGTGTGACCCCGAAAGAACATTTTGCAAAGACTATAGAGGTAGGAAAGGGAATAAATGACCCATCTCTGGTTAGGATCCTTTCCGAAAAGAGCGAAGAGAGCCTTAAAAGGCTTGCTGAGCTTGGCGTGAAAATAGAATTTACACGCGGAAGTGCAAACACACGGTCTACCGCCCCCAATGAACTGATGGGAGGGGCAGGGTTTGTAGGGCAACTGGTGGAGATCGCAAAAAGATCCAACGTCAAGTTTATTGAATGGACAGTCGTCACGTCTCTTGATCTGACAAAAGAAAAGATCTCCGGCGTCAGCGCCGTTGACTGGAGAACAGGAAGGACCTTATCGTTGCAAGCTGACGCGGTAATTATAGCAACGGGCGGAGGCGGGCAGATCTACAGGAGGAGCGACAACCCGTCAAGGATGACAGGCGACGGCTATTCGCTTGCAAAAAGAGCAGGGCTTGAGCTTATAGACATGGAGTTCGTACAGTTCTATCCCATTGGCTGGGCGGAGCCCGGGTTGCCCGTATGGCTGGCAGACACTGGTCTTGTTGATCATATTAGGATCACAGACGAAACCGGAGATGAATTTTTTATCAAGGCAATAAAAGAGTGGGGATATATAAACGGTGCTGAGGCCAACCTCTTTGCGAGGGACAGATGCTCTGTCCTTATGGCAAAAAAAGAAGAGAAAGGGCCTGTGTTTGCCCACCTTGAAGATGTGAGCGACGAAAAATGGGAGGATCGCGGGCTTAGATATTCGCTGACGATAGACCACAGATTTTTCGACCATTTTAGGCGGCCTGTAAGGGTATCTCCGATACAGCATTACATGTCCGGCGGGATAAAGATAGATACTGGGTGCAGGACAGGCATCTCCGGCCTTTATGCGTGCGGGGAGTCCACCGGAGGAGTTGACGGGGCAAACAGGATAGGCGGGAACGCATTTTCAAACATAGTGACTTTTGGGATCATAGCCGGTAGGCACGCGGCAGGGGACGACGTCTGGGAGACAAAATTCCACCACGAGCCGGAATGCTGCCCGCCGGTTGCAAATTCTGAAAAAGGCACAGCGCCGTCAATTCTGCGGTCAGAATTGCAGAAAACTGCCTGGGATCTTCTTGGACCGGTGAGAAGTGAAAAAAGCATCATCCACGCGCAGCATAAGATCCATGACATTTCAGAGATGAAACTCATGATAAACAGCCCGACAGAGATGCTTCTTGCACTGGAGATGAAGGGGTTGACGGATACAGCGGCTGCTGTCGCCGATGCAGCGCTCATGAGGAAGGACTCGCTTGGTACGCATTTCATGGAAAATGATTGATTACAGTTCAGTAATGATCCAACGAATATAACAGCGCAAATTTTTGTCATGCAAAACTGTATCAATCTTTTTTACCCGTGTGATATCATAAAATCAAACTTGTCTTGAATATTCGAAGATCATCAGAATGATTAAAATGCGATAAAAAGGTTATAATTATAATAATTCTTGTCTTTAACAATTTGTAGAAAACAAGCTCTTTATTATGAAATTGCAACAGATAAGAACAGAACCTCGCGTTTTAACAAACTTACAGAGCGTTTTATCTTTCTGATAAAAGGCTCGTTTTTGATATCTATCGACAACTTCTTTCAGGGGAGGTAATCCTCTTGGCAACAATAGGGGAACGCAGCAGTAAAAATATCACAACCGCAGCGGTAATTGCTGCCCTTGTCTTTATATTTTCAGCCGTGATATTTATGAATATGACATACAGCAATGCCAGGAAAGAGGTCTTTGCTTCGATGCATGACCTTGAAAAGCAGAATGTTGTCATGCTTAGGCAAAATCTTCAGATAAACAAAAACTTTGTGTCGAGCATTTCTGTAAATCTGGGCAGACTGACACCGGACCTCAACTCAGCCGAGGCTATAAGGTTCGTCAGAGAGCAGAACTGGTTTACCGATTTTGGCGCTCTCTACCTCATTAACAGGGATGGGAATATGTTCTTTGGCACCGGCATTGGTGATGAAGAGAGAAGATATTTCAGAGAGCTGATGTCAAGAAACGTTTTTTATCCCGACATTAAAGTGTTTAATTCTGAAACAGGCTATTACCTCACTATCAACTCCCCTGTAAGGCACAATGATGAGGTCATAGGGGTACTTTCTGCACGATTTTACAGGGACAAACTGAATGAACTGGTCACTTTTACTATTTTTGAGGGTACGGGATATTGTTATCTTTTGTCAAAAGACGGAACTATCATCGCCAGGTCAGACCACCCGATCGCAAATAAAAAAGCAAATACCCTCAGTGAGCTTTTTTCATCTGTACCCGGAGGGGCTGACGGAAAAATATATTACACTGCCATTGCCGATGCTATTGAAAATGGTTCCTCAGGAGAATTGATATACCCGATCAAAAACGGCAACAGGGCTGTGAGTTATCTGCCTGTGGAAATTGCAGACATGTACCTTATTACCTCTGTTCCTGAAGATGTGGTTTTTTCTGCAGCTTCAGGACAATTCTTCAAGGGTTTGGCTTTCGTGCTGGTATCCATAATTACTTTTGCATCGATCATGTACTATTTCTTCATTGCCATAAAGAAAAATTCAGAGATCATAGAAAGTACGAACAGGGAGCTTTCTCTTCTGCACGACAGTATGCCGGGCGGCATTGTGCGATATGTCCGAGAGGGATCTGAATGGAAAATCAGGTCCACAAACGAGAGGTTTTACGAGCTGATAGGCAAAACAAAGGAAATATTTGAAAAAGAATTCAATAATAATATTTTGAACATTTTGTCGACCCCTCTCTCTGAAGAAAAACGAAATGATTACGCAAAAAAAATAATGAACGAAGAGGCTTTTGAGTCCGAATTAAGACTGGAAATGGATGACGGCAGCACGCGATGGATTTGTCTCAGCGTGGATTACGTTACCGGTGAAGAGGAGACCAAAGAGATAGTTGCGATCCTTTCTGATATCACAGACATAAAAATGGCCGATCAGGAGCTGTATATTAACAAGGAGCAGTTTGATATTGTCAAAAAGCTTACCAGCGTAATATTCTTTGAATGGGATATTAAAACCGGCAGGATCTCTCATTCCGATAATTTTTTGGATTCCTTCGATCCTCTTTCCAGTTATGATAATTTCCCTTACTGCCTGGAGGGATACGAAGCCTTTTCACAGGAAGACGCACAAGATATCATTTCTTCTTTTGAACGGGCTACCGAAGGACTCAAGGAAAGCTCTTTTGAGGTAAGGGCGGTAAATAAATTCGGTGATACTTTATGGTATAAGGTCTCAATGTCATTAATTGCGGATGAAACTGGCAATCCCATAAAAGTGGTTGGCATACTTTCTGACATAGATGAGCAAAAAAGAAAGCTGCTTACTGCTGAGGAGAGCGCAATGAAAGATCCCCTTACACAGCTTTTTAACAAGGTATCGACCAGGGATCTTATCGAAAGTTATATAAGCGGCAGAGAAGGCCAGGGAGCATTTATGATGCTGGACATAGACAATTTCAAACGAGTCAACGATACTCTCGGACATCTCTATGGTGATGCGGTCCTAAGTGAATTGGCTCACACCCTCAAATCGCTTTTCAGGGATTCTGACATTATCGGAAGGATAGGCGGAGACGAATTCGTAGTATTCATGGCCAACATAAATGATACCGCTGTAATACGTTCCAAAGCGGAGAAAATTCTGAACGCATTCAAACGGTCATTCCGCAAAGAGGGGAATGAATATGGAATATCATGCAGTATCGGAATTTCATTATATCCATCGGATGGGACAACATACGAAAAACTGATGCAGAAGGCAGACCTTTCACTCTATTTCTCTAAGAGCAGCGGAAAGAATCAATATACTATCTACACAAATTCAATATGCGAGAGTGATCTGCCCAAAGACAGGGTGACAGGAGAAATGACTGAGATCAACCAGAGACAGGGGCTGGTCCAGAAAAATTTCAGGGAGAATGTGGCTGAATACATCCTTAAACTCTTCAGCCAATACGAGAACGTTGATACAGCTGTGCCAATACTCCTTGAGTTTGTGGGAAACTCCTTCAAGATGGGGAGGATGGATGTTTCTGTCTTTCCAGAGGACGAGACATACTACGAGATCCTATACGAGTGGTGCGACGAGGGAGTGCCCCCGCTTAAAAGAGAGGGAAAAAGATTTCCTGCGGATGAGTGGTCCTCGATAAAGGCTCAACTGGATGAGAATAACATACTTTTGTGTGAGGATACTGGAAAAGGCATCCCGGATTATCTTGAGAATGACCACATGAAGGTGCGAGGCGTAAAGTCTACGATGCTCTGTTATATCGTCGAAGGTGGCAAAAGGAAGGCTGTGCTTGCCTTTGAATATTTTAAGGAGAAGCATATCTTCACCAAAGAGGAAAAAGACACTATAAGGACAATATCAGACACAATAAGCCTCTTTGTCCTCAGAGCGAGGGAACGAGCCCTTTATAGTGAGAAAATTTCCCAGATGAAAAACTGGGAAGTAATGTTGGATGAAACAGATGACGTTGTATACGTAAGCGACGCAGATAACTATGATCTCCTTTATCTGAATAAGGCAGGCAGAGAACTTCCGTGGATCAAGGGAAGAGACTTCAAAGGCAGCAAATGCCATGATTTTTTCTATGGAAATGATCAGCCTTGCTCTTTCTGTACGATGCATCTCCTTTCGAGGGATAAATACTATGTCTGGGAAAATACACACACAGATTCAGGAAACCACTATTTGCTTAAGGATAAACTTCTGGACTGGGACGGAAGGCTTGCCCGGATAGAATGGGCGATCAACCTGACAGAGAAGCAGGAACAGCAGAAAATGCTCTCTTCAAGGCTGAAGATCGAAAAGGCGCTTCTGGATGGGATCGGTGAGATGACTTATGCAACCAGCCTTGAAGAGTCTATGAACATCATCCTCAGGCGTGTGGCGGAACTCTACAGGGCAGACAGGAGTTACATGATGAGGATCAACGAAGACGGACAGACGATAAGCATGACCAATGAGTGGCTTGCAGAGGGAGTGGCGCCCGAAATTGGCAACCTCCAGAATTTCCCGCTGGACAGGTCACCGCTTTGGCATAATGCATTTTCAAAACAGGAACCTGTATTCCTGACTGACATTTCTGAGTTCAGGGAGAGCGATCCTGATGAGTACGAAAGGCTTGCCATCCAGGGGATAGAGGATATGTATGCAATACCCATAACGATAAAAGGAAAGTTCTGGGGATTTGTCGGTGTCGATACCCCGAGAAGGTACAAGGGGGAGATGTACGTACTTGAATCAGTGGCATACTTTGTTGCAGACGAGATAAGCAAAAGGCGGATCATTGAGTCGTCAGAGGAAAAAGGAGGATAAGTGAGCATGAGGAAGATATTCCGTTCCCTCTTATTCTGGGAAGGCCTCTCATTTACAGTCGCATTTTTGGGGAGCAGTGCGATGGACGAAAACTCTATGCTCTGGTACAGCGGTCTTGTCCGCTCTTCATTGACTCCTCCCAACATAGCCTTTCCCATAGTATGGTCTTTTCTCTACGCACTGATGGGATATTCTGCTTTCAGGGTTGCAAGGAAGGCGGAATTCAGGGCAATTGTGCCCTACTTGGTACAGCTGTTGCTGAATCTTGCATGGAGCTGGGTCTTTTTCCACTACAGACAGCCATCCTGCGCCCTAGCAGTCCTGTTTCTGCTAATTTGTTCCCTCCTGTGGACTGCTGCAGAATTTACAAGGCACGACCGCCCTGCAGCGGCACTTCTTATCCCTTATGTTCTTTGGGGATTTTTTGCCTTCTGGCTTAATTTTTACGTAGTGATCCATAACTGATCCTGAAACTGCTAAATTTTCAGATGTATATAAGGAGGTCCCATAATGAAAGAAATTAGGATGTTCATGTTCGAAAGCTGTCCTCACTGTGCAAAAGCGAGGAAGATAATATCATCGATTCTTGCATCTGACCCCGAATACAAAAATATACCGTTTGTTATGATAGACGAAAAACTTCAGCCCGAAGAGGCTGATAAATTTGATTACTTCTACGTGCCATGTTTTTTTGTGGGAGATGAAAAGGTGCATGAGGGACCGGTAGACGAAGACAAGCTCAGAGCAGTATTTGAAAAAGCAGCGGAATAAAAAACACATCAGATCGGAACGATGCAGATGAAAGTTGACGATATCAAAGTATTGAGCCTGATAGGCAATACTCCTCTCTATAAATTAAGGACAGAGACTGGGGGAGCCGGTGTCTGGATAAAACTGGAAGGTTCCAACCCCGGAGGATCGATAAAGGACAGGGCAGTGTGGGGAATGCTCAAAAGAGCTGAGCTCAGAGGCGACCTTAAGAGCGATACTGTCCTTGTGGAGCCGACAAGCGGAAATACAGGCATAGGACTTGCTCTGCTCGGAAGGGCTATGGGGCTGAGAGTCGTACTCACAATGCCTGAGTCGATGTCTGTAGAGAGAAGGACCATACTATCTTCCTTCGGTGCAGAACTTATCCTTACTCCCGCAAAGGAGGGGATGCAGGGGGCTGTAAACGCTGCCTGCGAGTTCCTCTCAAAGGATGAAAACGCCTTGATGTTGGACCAGTTTTCAAACGAAGGCAATCCATGGGCACACGAGATGACGACGGGACCTGAGATACTGAGGCAGATGCCGGAGGGCAAAAAAATATCGGCTTTTGTAGCGGGGTTTGGCACAGGCGGGACAGTAAGCGGTGTTGGAAAAGTGCTTCGCAAAGAGTTCCCCGATGTGAGAATAATAGCTGTTGAGCCTCTCGCCAGCCCGATCGTTACAGAGGGCAGATCCGGTCCGCATAAAATACAGGGGATAGGCGCTAATTTTGTTCCCAAAAATCTAGACAGATCAACTGTTACGAGGTTCGAAAGGGTAAGCGACGAAGATGCCCTTGCGACAGCCAGGTGGCTTGCTTCCGAAGAGGGGCTTTTCAGCGGCATATCGACCGGAGCAAACGTATGGGCGGCATTGCAGGAAGCAAAAAAGCTTCCGGCAGAAAGCATAGTGGTCACTGTACAGCCTGACAGGGGAGATAAGTACCTCAGTATTTTTTCAGCATAATGGACGGGTGCTCAAGCTGTGCCGGTCATGGCAACAAGGAGT
>Ga0334883_1000723_pt1 | contig 56325 bp, 46 predicted proteins | sample GraSluR1_MG_6_FD_207230 | JGI IMG/M metagenome (GOLD analysis project Ga0334883, IMG submission 207230) | Sludge microbial communities from methane-producing bioreactor in Wageningen University, Netherlands - Granular Sludge_09_05-R1 | ecosystem: Engineered > Bioreactor > Anaerobic >...
TTCGACTGTTAACATAGCTTGCTCAACCTGTGTGGGAGCATTTCTTTTTTTTCATGATATTTGAGTTTAAATGAATCTCATAAAAATACAAAAACGCTACCTTTACGTCAAAAAAAGATGGCCCGCGAGAGCGGGATTTAGTTCAACAATGTATATAAAACATTTGACATTCATTGGTTTCGACCGTTTCACCTCGTATCAAAAGCACTTGTAAATTTAAAGGAAAGCACTTCAAAATGCCCAACCCCTCAAACACCCCTTCCATCCAAAAATCAACAATCACCACCTAATCTAATGATATTAGCACCCTAAGCGAACAAAGACAATTGCAGCCTCCTATCTGTTTACACAGCTTTAAGCTAACTTTGTAGCCAGAAAATTTGCTCTATGAAAGATCAAAAACCCACCAAAGAAAGTGCCTTAAAGGTAAATGCCGGCATAGAACAACCCGCATCACTTAATAATGCTGCTATTGAAAGGCTGAAAAACCGCAAGCAGCAGTTACTTCCGTTACAGATTTACATCGATGGGATCTTAAGTGGAGATATGGTCTTGCTTAGCAAAGCCATTACACTGATTGAAAGTAATCTACAAGCACATCAGGAAATAGCCCAACAAATTATCGCTGCATGTCTTCCGCATTCGGGTAAGGCACTTCGATTGGGTATTACCGGTGTACCAGGTGCCGGAAAAAGCACTTTTATTGAAGCACTAGGGGTATTGCTTTGCGAACAAAACCAAAAAGTTGCCGTGCTGGCCATTGACCCCAGCAGCCAGCGATCAAAAGGAAGCATACTGGGCGACAAAACCCGCATGGAGCAACTTTCGGCACACCCAAATGCCTACATCAGGCCTTCTGCTTCTTCGGGCACGCTGGGTGGTGTGGCTCGTAAAACCCGCGAAACCATCATCCTTTGTGAAGCTGCCGGCTTCGATAATATCTTTGTTGAGACTGTTGGCGTTGGTCAATCTGAGACTGCCGTGCACAGCATGGTGGATTTTTTCCTGCTCATCCTGATCAGTGGTGCAGGCGACGAACTACAAGGCATCAAAAAAGGCATCATGGAAATGGCTGATGGTATTGTAGTGAACAAAGCTGATGGCGACAATATTGCCAGAGCTAACAGGGCCAAAGCCGAATGCGAAAGTGCCTTACATCTTTTCCCGCCTTCCGAATCAGGGGTGGAACCCAAGGTGCTCACCTGTTCTTCAACACAACAAACAGGTATTGCTGAGGTATGGAAAATGATAACCAGCCATATCCAAACCATCAAAACCAACGGCTATCTGTTGCACAAACGTACGCAACAGGACGTACAACTGATGTACGACACGATAGATGAAGCACTTAAACGCAGGTTTTATGAAAATTCTGACCTCCATAAACAGCTTCCTGAGATGGAAAAGGCCGTAAAACAACAAAGGCTTACAGCTTATGTGGCTGCACAACAATTGTTGAATGAATATTTCAAGCAGATAGAGTAATTTGCTAAATATCCCTGAAGTCTTTTTTCTTGTTGAGTTTGAGATCCTGCAGCACCGAAGCTTTTACGTTGATAGAGAAGTTCCAGCTTTTGCGCATTCCTAGTGGTATCCAGCTAAAACGCATTTCCCAGCAATGCAGATCGCGGTAGATGTTTATCGAGGTATAAGAAAGATCGTTCGCATCAAAGTCCCATCCTGTTCTGAAGGTGAACTTCCACTTGGGAGTAATATTTACCTCACCTGAAACGCCCAGGTTTTGTACGATCTTTTTTTCATCTGATCTCACAAAATCAAGATAGCTCAAGCGATTGGTATAGCGGAGCGTATAATTGAGCGAAAGCGACCAGGGAACCGTCCAGTCGATGTAGTCATCCGGATTTCGGTTGATCTCGGCCAGTTCTTCTTCGCTGCCAAAAGGCGAATCTCTCAGCAAATCGTCTTTCGGTTCTGTGGTGGCGGCTGCACCTTTATTTTTGTCTTTGGCAAAATCCTGCTGTCGCAGATTCCAGTTCAAACTAAAGTTCCAGCTGGATTGGGTTTTTCGCAACAGACGTTTATTTTCATCCCATTCAAAACGGTTGATCTGTCGGCCTGCCGAATCTAAAACATACGGATCCCAGCTACTGCTGTACTGTATATTCAGGTTTTTGAACAGCTTGGTTCGGCCACTTAAGGTGATGTAGGAAAAATTAAGTGAATCGCGCGCCAAATCATAGCTCCCCCTAACAGAAAGTTCCTCGATAAGCACCACTTTTTTCATTCCGGTGATCGTATCTTTTCGCGAAGGCACTTTGATTTCGAGGTTATTACTAAAACCAAAGCTAATCTGCCCCGATTTATCCTTGGGTGGTGAGCCATAGATGGCACCGTCGTATTTAGAGTAAAGCTGCTCCTCTCCTTCACCGTTGATATAGCTGTCGTAATAACCCCAATACGGATCACTAAAAGCAGGTGTATAGGTAAAGCCAATTTGTGGCGTTATTACATGTCGGATAGCCCGGATGGGGCCTTTCTTAAAACTTACCATACCGTATAGCTTGGTGGTGAGGCTGGTAGAGAGATTGAAATCAACCACATTATTAAACCCCTTGATAGTATCAGTTTTCAAATAACCTACAATGGTATCGTTGTCCCTAAACAAGGTGTCGTTGCTCCAGCTCCTTTTTTTATAATCAAAATACATCCGGTCGGTTATCCTTACTGAATTGGTCAGGGTGAAATATTTAAACACCTTGAGCGGTAAATTCAAAGGTAAAATATGCTGAATACCATTTTGCATCTTCGAGAGGGCATCAGATTGAAAGATCATACTATCGGGCAGGCTAAGGCTGTTGCGTGCATTCATATTGTAGCTGATATTCAGCTCTTCGTACCATTTGCTACGTCCTACGGGATTTTCACGTTTCAATGGATAGAGTCTGTTGACCGAAAAAGTCATTTCCGGAAGGGTAACATCCACCATTTTAGTCTTGGTGTTCTGCCGGTGACTTGCATTCAAAGTCAGGAAATATTTGTTGTCCCAATTGGTTTGGTAGGCAATACTGGATTTGAATTCGTTGCTCAGGTAATTTTCTGTGGTTACCGGATTAAAGGTATTGAAATTGGAACTCACGATAAACACGTCAGCACTAAAACGTCCGGCAGGTCGTGCTTTGGCATCCTGCCTGTGCGTCCATCTGATTCTGAAGTCGCGGCTTTTGCGATAATCTGTAGATCCTTCGTTACCGGTGATATTGATGGCATAACTGGTATTAAACATACCATTGTATTTGTATCGTTTGGTATAGCGCATGGTTGGTTTAATCGCCCAGCTTCCACGGGTGTAGATATCACCTAATAGATTAAGATCAACATAATCGCTGATTGCCCAATAAAAACCGCCATTTTCAAAGTAGAAGCCTCTGTTTGACGATTCGCCATAGGTTGGAATCACCACGCCCGATCGCTGACCGGGATTGTTTGGAAAAAGCCCGAAAGGTACTGCTATTGGCGTTGGCACACCTTCGATGGCCAGATAAGCCGGACCTGTAACAATCTTTTTATCAGGTATTACCTTCGATTTTCGAAACTTAAACTCAAAATGCGGATGCTCTTTGTTGTTACAGGTGGTGTAGGATCCGGAGCGGATATTGATATTATCGTTATCCATTTTCTTTACCACATTACCATGCAAAAATCCCTGCCCATCTTCAGTAAATACACTTCTTATCAAGCCACGTTTGGTATTGAAGTTATAGGTCATCTCTTTGGCTTCAAAAGTTTGGCCTGATTCCGTAAAAACAGGCGTCCCGACGAGTTTCCCTGTTGAATCAGGCACTCCACGGGCAAACACTTCATTACGTTCAAAATTTACTTCTATATAGGCGGCTTCCAGCTTGATATCTCCATAAATCACAACAGCATCACCATAGAGGTAAACCTTCTGGTTTCGTATATCCTGAATGATAGAATCGCGTGCCGAGCGTTCCACTTTATAGTCAATGGCGGTTTTTGGTTTTGTGCTTTTTGCAGTAGTGTCGCGCTTTGCAAGGCTGTCGTTTAGTGTCATCACCGGCAATTCTGACTGATCATCCAGGCTGTCAGCATTGTAATCCAATGAGTCAGGAAAATTTAAGGTATCACGAACAAGATTCAACTTTAAGGTGTCAGGACGTTTCAAGATGCCAGCCTGAATCAGCGAATCCGGTCGCAACGTATCGGGATATACGAAAAACCCTGTATATGCGTTATTTGAAGGCACTGCTGCTTTGGATACTGCACTCAGCGAAAAAAGCAAAAACAGCACAACAAGCAAATAGCTAAAGGCATTAGTGATAAAAGGATGTGATTTTGATACCAACAATGTTATGAATCTGGTTAAATTTGCCTTATGAATTACAGCTTGCAAATATACTTTCAAAAAGCGAATACCCAACGTATAGTGATTCAACGATGGACAGTTGTTTTTGTTGTGATCCTGATGTTTTTTAGCGTACCGGCAAGCACCTTGGCACAAAGGGGGAGCAAAATCCGCACAGTTGTGATTGATCCCGGACATGGAGGCAAAGACCCGGGTGCCATTGGAAAACGTTCGAAAGAAAAAGACATAGTGCTGGATGTTGCCTTGCGAACAGGGAATTATATTAAGCAATATCTGCCTGATGTACAGGTAATTTACACACGCACCAAGGATGAGTTTGTGGAATTGCATCGCCGGGCGGCCATTGCCAACCAAAACAATGCTGATGTTTTTATTTCTATCCATTGCAATTCTGTAAAAACCACTTCCGTTTACGGTGCCGAAACCTTTGTGATGGGCGACCACCGAAGCCAGGCCAATCTGGAAGTGGCCAAGCTCGAAAATGCCGCCATCCTTTACGAAGAAAATGCCGATGACGAGTATGGCGGCTTCGATCCAAACAGCACCGCAGCATATATTGCGCTTTCGCTATACCAAAGCGAATACAAAAACCAAAGTATTTTGCTGGCCCAAAAAATCCAGGAACAGTTTACAACACGCGTTGGCCGCAAAGACCGAAGTGTGCAGCAAGCCGGATTTTTGGTGCTTTATCGTACCACTATGCCCAGTGTACTGGTTGAGCTGGGATTTATTTCCAATCAAAAAGAAGAAACATTTCTGCTGTCGGAAGAAGGAAAAGTTTATATGGCTTCGGCAATCTACAGGGCATTTAAAGAATTTAAACAGGAATATGAGCGCGAAAATACTTTGCCTCCACAACTCACAGCCGAACAACGCGCCATCCTAACTCCGGATTTTCCACTTGAAGAACCTGCAAATACTGCTGATAACAAAATAATTACGACAACTGAACAGGTGATTTACAGGGTTCAGTTTATGACCAGCCCAAGAGCCCTGGCTGCTACGGATCACCGGTTAAAAAATATTTCCAATCTGTACAGTTATGAACATAATGGCTTGTATAAATATACCAGTGGAGCTTTTCTTAAACTGCAGGATGCCCAAAATCATCAGGCATTGATGAAACAAAAGGGCTTTCGGGATGCCTTTGTTGCTGCCTTTTATCAGAACAAACGCATCAGCAACGAAGAGGCGTTAAAGCTAACAAACAATAGGTGACCGCCAAGCAGTTGATAGTTTAAAAGATTGTATCTTTGTTTACAATAATCAAAAGAAATGACCTCAAAACACCAATAAAGTGAAAGCAAAACGACCTTATTTAGTGGCCTTATCATTTATTTCAGCCTTGTTGTTATTTGTATGGGGCTTTAATTTTTTAAAAGGAAAAGACGTATTCAAAAAGGATCGCGTTTTTTATGCCCGTTATGCTGAGGTAAACGGATTGATAAAAGCCAATCCGGTTGTTATCAATGGTTTACGTATAGGTCAGGTAAGCGATTTGTATTTCGATCCGGCCATGAATGGTAACATCATCGTTGAGATTTCGATCAACACCGATTTTCCTGTACCATCCAACAGCGTGGCACGTATCTTCAGCTCCGACCTGATGGGATCAAAAGCTATTGATCTTCAGCTGGGTAATTCTACCGTCAAACTCCAAAGCGGCGACACTTTGATGAGCTCGATCGAAGCCAGCCTGATGGAAGAAGTAAACGCACAGGTTGCACCACTCAAAAATAAAGCCGAAGGCCTGCTTTCATCCGTTGATTCCGTTATGGTGGCCTTACAAGCCATTCTGAACGAGAATGCCAAAGAAAATATCATGAGCAGTCTGCAAAACATCAGCAATACATTTAAAAACGTTGAAAGCACTACTGCCAATATTGATTCGATGGTAGTGGAAGAACGTAACAGGATAGCCGCCATCCTCTACAATGTTGAAATGATAACTCAAAATCTGGAACACAACACCCGCGAAATTGACCGTATCATTAATAATATTGCCAGCTTTAGCGATTCACTTGCCGTGGCTGATGTGGCCGGAAGCATCCGCGAAGCGAAAATTGCCCTGGCCGAAATTAACCTGCTAATTGCCGGTATCAATCAGGGACAAGGCACTATGGGCAAACTCATGCAGAACGACTCGCTCTATCTTGGTCTTCAACATTCTTCTGAAGCACTTAACAACCTACTCGAAGACATCAAAGCAAATCCAAAACGCTATGTGAAGTTTAGTTTGTTTTAGCCAACTGATTCTGCTGAGCCTAACAACAACAAATATTGCCCGGAAGTGTTTTTCTTCATTTTGAGGATGAAATGACTTCTCAAATTGCAATAGTATTTTGCGAAAGCTGAAAATTTTGCAGTATTCAAAGATTTACCAGCCAAAGCTTTAAGCACTGCAAATAGCCTGATGATCAATCAATGCTCAATCACGACTTTCAATTAAAAACTGTTAATGATATCAAAAAAAACAAATACGTATTAATCAATTCGTATATATTGTGAGGACAAAATCAATTGTCTTCCTGTCATGAAAATTCTATTCGGCTCATTTTTACTGCTTTGTATTAATTATTAATCATTTGCCCAATTCGATCCACCACAAGTGATAGACCCCGATGTATTTGGGATTACCAAGATTGTGGCAGCCGATCTGAACAACGATGGTTTCAAGGATTTGATCACTTCACAAAAATATCATAACAACGATAAAATTTCTGTATTCTTCAATACCGGTCAGGAAAGCTTTGGTGAACAAATTATACTTACAACCAATATTGATACACCTTAATGTGTGGCAGCAGGTGATCTGAATCAGGATGGCTGGAATGATATTGCAGGAATTTCGCTGCTCAACAATTCTTTGTATTGGTTCCCAAATGCTGATGGAAATTTCCCAAACGAAATACCACTCGATACAGGATTAGTGCATCCGGAAGATATAGAAATTGTTAATATCGATAACGATGGCAAACCCGATATTGTCGTTCTGGATCACACCAATATCATAGTGTATTACAATCTTGGTAATGGCAACTTCAATAAAATAACAACCCCAAATGACGACTTTGAATATTATGCATTTTCAATTGCTGATATTGACGGCGACGGCTTTAAAGATATTATCATTGGAAGCGGCCAGGTATTGGTTTATATGAACGACAACGGCCTCTTTACAACCCACGATATTGCCCGATCCAATTCCATCGCAAACAATGGGTTCTGCTTTATGATACACACAGCTGATTTGGATGGCAACAACAGCATGGATCTGATCATTGACGGAAACCAAACTCCGAAATCAGCTGGTAGGCCAATGATGGCAATGGATTTTTTAGCTATACGGAAGCCGTTGAAAACACCTTACAATGCCAGGCCGTTACCACCGCAGATATCAATGAAGATGGCCACCTTGATATACTTGCAGTATTATTTCAAGAAGGTGAAATAGTGTGGTATGCAAATGACGGATTTGGTGATTTTAGCGAAAAACGGCTGATCTGCAACGGAACGCCGGCAAGTACAATTGTTGCGACTAATGCCGACCTTAATAATGATGGTAAGGATGACCTCATCTGGGCACATCCTTTTTCGTTTAACCTCAACAGAAATCCGGTCGGAATCAGGAACAAGCCTGATACCGCAAAACTTTCCGGATTTACTGTGCTGCAAAGTGCTGAACAAAGCATGGTAATCATTAAGGCTCAGTCCACTACGTCACTTAGTATCTTTGGTATCCAGGGGAACTGCATTGCCGAAAATCTACCGCTTGAATCCGGAACCAACACTTTAAACCTACCATTGAAGTCAAAATTGTATCTTTTTCGGTTTTCAACACCAACTGATACGTTCATAAAAAAAATCCTTTTGAAGTGATGTTGACAACTGCATAATACCGAAAGGAATTGACAAAATAAAGTATGAATTCAAATTCCTGATAACTACAATTTTTATTTGTTAAAGTTTTTTTCGAATTTTGCCAGAGTTTGTCAATTCAGGTAATATTTAATTGGCAAGACTTAATACCACAATATCAATAAAATGTATAACCAATACCATGAGAATCAAATTCATTTACCTGCTGTTGATATTAATTATCAGCCAAATAGCTAAAGCACAAAACACTGATAAACAAGTTGCTAATGAGCTTGTGCGAAATATGCTTGTATATCAAATATTGAATGATTTTACCACGTCGGTACCTGTTTTTTTTGTTGTTCCCGGCTGGTATTTCTTTAGTTCCTTTCAAGTGACCCAAATTCCGGTTTTTGTTGATGAAGATTATTATGCTGAATTGGACTTTAAAAACAGAAAAAACGCACTGCATAAAGAGCTGTTTGAGGTTTTAGACGTAAACTTTATTCCTGAAATATCGGATAATAAACACATGGAGGTCAGGCTTATTGATAGTGATAATCTTCTGTATCGTCTGCGGTTTTATCGAAATGATGACACGCTTTTTTTATTACAGGCTGCTGGTAAAAACTTAGATGAAAAACTGTTTAAAATTGTTGATAACGATCTATTTGAAGTAATAAAAACAGATAAAAAAGGGATTTCGTACCAAAAGATGGAACGATATGGCGATACGCTGAGAATTAATAGGGAATATGATGCCAAAAAAGGTGTTTTTCATATTTCAGAAATGCGCTTTTCGAATGAAAACCTATTACAATTAAAAAGCTTCTATAAACAAAAAGCTAATGGCAAGTCAAAATTCATATCAAAGCATATTTACGAATACACCAACAACATTTTGACCTCTATTTTAGATGTCAATAATACCGACATAGTAATCAGCAGTACAATTTTTACCTATAATCTTGATAATTTGTTGTCTTCGATAATCAAGAAGCTTCCAAGCAAAAATTTATTTAGTATCAATATGAAATACGATGATGACAAACTGCTTACTAATAAAACTTTTCATTCGGATAGAATTATTTACAACCTGGATTATATCAGGAAAAGCAAGGATATCGTAGGATTAAAAATGAACTTTCTGGAAAAAGATCAACATGAATTTGTATTTGATATAAACCTTCAAAAACAGCTTTCCAGAATTCAGCATTTAAAATCTCCCAATGTTTATTATCCATTAACTGACAAAGAAGAAATTCTTTTTTACTATAACGCAAATGGTAACATAAGATCAATTCGTGTTATTGACAATAAAGGCAGAATTAATAAAGAAATAAGCTTTGAATACGATTATTTCACACCCTAATCATCAGTTCAATTTTTCCTTATCAAAATAATTGAATAACAAGAGCTTACTTGCTGTTTTAGATTAAATTTCAGGCTGATACTATTGCTTGGTTTCTTTCAACTTTTAAGTGCAAAGAACCGCCAAGACAAATTGCCCGATTATCAATGATATGCCCGGCAGGAAATTCAAAACAGACGGGATAATCAAATTCCGATACATGTTCGGCAATGATTTCTTCGGCTGTTTTCCCGAAGGGAATAGTGTTATCATTCATGGCTGTCATGCCGCCAATAAGCAAACCAGCTAAATTATCTAATTTTCTAGCACGTTTGAAGGCCAGTATCATCCGGTCGATGTGATACAGGTATTCATCCAGATCTTCCAGAAAGAGGATTTTTCCTTTAGTTTCAGGAAATAGCTCCGAACCCAGCAAGCTATACAATGTTGAAAGGTTTCCGCCTACAATTTCTGCTTTCACATCGCCGGTTTTGTTGAGCGGATGCGCCTCAAAAGAGATTGGTTTCATTTGATTTTGAAGGGCATCAAAAAGCGATTGCAGGCTTTCATCGGTATTGTTTTCAAAATTGATGGGCATACTGGCGTGCAGGCTTTGAATACCCAGCTGCTGCGCCTTGGCATGAATCACCGTAATATCGCTGTATCCAACCAGCCATTTGGGCGATTTTACAAAGCCACTGAAGTCGAGCCGGTCAATGATTCTCAGGCTGCCATAGCCACCACGCACAAAAAGTATCGCTTTTACTTTCGGGTCGTCCAGCAAATCCTGCAGCAGGGCAGCACGAATGCTGTCATTTCCGGCAAACTGATTTTCGCTTGCAAAAAGCCGCTCGTCAAGCTTAATCCTAAAGCCGGCTTCTTCAATTTTCTGAATAGCAAATTGTAACTCCTCAGGCGAAATTTTTCTGGCCGGAGCCGAGAGTGCGATCAAATCGTCTTTTTGTAGGGGGATGGGCTGTTGCATATCGAAACTAATGGTTAACTTTGCGCCTCACTTTTAGAACCTAAACCCATGCCGGCAAAGCGTTTACCGGAGGGTAAAAAACTTTTTCAATGGAAGCCAAAGATAAACATTTCAAACGTTATACCATCACTTCTGCCCTGCCTTATGCTAACGGGCCTATTCATATCGGACACCTGGCCGGCGTTTATGTTCCGGCAGATATTTATGCCCGCTACCTGCGCATGAAAGGCAGAGACGTTTTGTTTATCGGTGGTTCAGACGAGCATGGCGTTCCCATCACCATCAAAGCGCGCAAAGAAGGGGTGAGTCCGCAGGAAATTGTAGATCGTTATCACGAAATGATTCGCAATTCCTTCGAACGTTTTGGTATTTCATTTGATGTTTACAGCCGCACTTCGGCTCCGATTCATCACCAAACAGCAGCTGAATTTTTCACTAACTTGTACAATAAAGGTGTCTTTCTGGAGAAGAGTAATCAACAGTATTTTGACGTCGAAGCCAATCAGTTTTTGGCAGATCGCTATATCACAGGCACTTGTCCGCATTGCAGCTACGAAAAGGCTTATGGCGACCAATGCGAGAGTTGTGGCACCTCACTCAGCCCGCTAGATCTGATCAATCCACGCTCGGCACTGAGTGGTAACAAACCTGTTTTAAAGGAAACCAAACACTGGTATCTGCCTCTCGACAAGGCAGAAAGCTGGCTTCGCGAATGGATTTTGGAAGGCCACAAAGAAGACTGGAAAGTGAATGTGTACGGACAAGTGAAATCGTGGATAGATCAGGGTTTGCAGCCGCGCGCCGTTACCCGCGATTTGGATTGGGGCGTAAAAGTCCCGCTACCCGAAACGGAAGGCAAAGTGCTTTATGTTTGGTTTGATGCTCCAATCGGCTATATCTCAGCAGCACGCGAATGGGCCGAAAATACCGGAAAAGATTGGGAGCCCTATTGGAAAGCCTCAGACAGTAAGCTGGTTCATTTTATTGGTAAAGACAATATTGTTTTTCATTGCATTATTTTCCCCTTTATGCTGCAACAGGAGGGTTCTTTTGTTTTGCCCGATAATGTTCCTGCCAATGAATTTCTAAATTTGGAGAATGATAAAATTTCCACTTCGCGCAATTGGGCTGTATGGCTGCACGAATACCTGAACGAATTGCCCGGCAAAGAAGATGTTTTGAGGTATGTGCTCACTGCCAATGCCCCCGAAACCAAAGACAACGACTTCACCTGGAAGGACTTTCAGGCCCGGAATAACAATGAATTACTGGCCGTTTTTGGCAATTTTGTGAACCGAACTCTGGTGCTAACCCACAAATATTTTGAAGGCAAAGTGCCTGCCCTTGATCATCTTACGGATGGTGACAAAACCGTTTTGGCAGAGATGCAGCATTATCCCGAAAAGATCAGCCATAGCATTGAATTGTATCGTTTTAGGGAGGCATTGTCGGAACTGATGAACCTGGCACGTCTGGGAAATCGCTATTTAACTGAAAATGAACCCTGGAAGAGCTTTAAAACAGATCCCAATCGGGTGAAAACAATATTAGCTGTTTCGCTTGAGATTGTTGCCCGACTAACTGTGCTTTCAGAGCCTTTCCTGCCTTTTACTGCTGAAAAATTGCGTAAAATGTTACGTATTGGATCTTTTGGATGGGATGATGCTTCCAACACTGTTTTATTAAAAGAGGGTCATCAACTGGGAGAGGCCATTTTATTGTTCGAAAAAGTGGAAGACAGCATGATTGAGCAACAGGTACAAAAACTGCTGGATACAAAAAAAATTAATGAAGCACAGGAGGAAAAGGTGGTAAAACCCCAAAAGGCAGCTATTCAGTATGACGATTTTGCGAAAATGGACCTGCGTGTGGGCACAATCCTGGAAGCAGAAGTAGTGCCAAAAACCAAAAAACTCCTCAAACTGCTTATCGACACCGGCATTGACAAACGCACAGTGGTAAGCGGTATAGCGGAATATTATCAACCCGAAAATATCATCGGACAGCAGGTAGTAATGCTGGTAAATCTCGAAGCCCGCAAAATTCGCGGTATTGAATCGCAGGGAATGATTATGATGGCCGAAAACGCGGATGGCAAGCTTTGCTTTGTTGCACCTTCCGAAGGCTTTATGAATGGGGCTGAGGTGAAGTAAAAGGATTTCGCCAGTAGGGATGAACCAAATTAATGAAATCAGTCAGCCAAAACAAATAAGAAGTAGGCTGCTCTTTTGCAGAGTTTAAGAAGATCTAAAATGGCCGATCACAACGAACTTGGAAAACTGGGAGAGGAACTGGCGAACAAGCATTTGCGCGAAAAAGGCTATCAGATACTCGAAGTAAACTGGTATCACGGGCGCGATGAAATTGATATCATTGCCCGCGATGGTGAAATGCTGGTGATTGTGGAAGTGAAAACCCGCGCCACTACTGATTTTGGCGAGCCTGAGTTTGCCGTAAACCGGCGAAAACAACGCACCCTGGTTCGCACGGCAGAAGCCTATATCCAGGAAAAAGATCTGGATGTAGAAACCCGTTTTGATATTGTTTCGGTAATCGTAACACCAAACGAAAAACACATCCATCATATCGAGGATGCCTTTTATCCTACCATGTAAACTTATTCTGTTTTAATCACTTCAAAATCAAAAAGTGAGCGAAGCACGAGCACAACAGAATCATTTTCAAGGACAAGTTCGCTGTATCGTTTGTTAATTCCTTTTATTTTAATTTGATCCCTATGTCGCCAAATCTCAGCCAGAAATTCCCCGTCCGAAAGACTCGAGATAGTATATTCACCTGACTTCCACCCGGCATTGATACTTGCATTGAACAAATTGACTACACCTACTGAGATGCCTATACTATTGTTACTAAAAGATGACAGCTCAAGATAGGCTTCATCGGAATGTGCTGTGTTGATAAGCACACTTTCTTCGTCATATTCCTTGAGTGTGGCTTTGCCTCCGTATGTTCCGGTGATTTGCTCCAGACTGCAATCGGTGCAGCGTTCCCACTCAGGGTCTTTGTCTTTTTTGCATCCCGCATGACCGATAACAAGGATTATTATCAGCAGGAGGTGCCTAATGTTCATTAAATATGCTTTCATAATTATTCATTAAAGATGTTTAAGTGCTTCTTTTTGGCTTAATGGCTGTAGTTCAGTATTTTCCACAAAATCACGAACCTGCTGCGGTGCAGTGCGGGCATGTTGACGCAAAGCCCAGCCGATGGCTTTGCGGATGAAAAATTCCTTTTCGCTGCTTAACTGTGCACAGAGCCCAAAAAGTAATTTTTCATCAGTTGTTTGCTTATACTTGAGCTGAAATAAAAGACAACTGCGCTGCAACCAGAAATTCCCTGAATCCATCCAGCGGCTGATGGTTTCATCACGGATTTCTGGATATCGTTTAAAAAGCGAGCCAACCAGATTTGGCGCAATAAAATCAATCGTGTCCCACCAGGATTTTTGAACAATAAGTTTTTCGAGCAGTGAAATGCTTTGGGCTGGCATTTTTTTGATTGACTTGTCCAGCACAAGCATGGCTGCATATTGCATTTCACGCTGAGGAAGCTGCCAGGCATTTAAAATAACCTCATCCAAATCGGCTGGATCAGGAAGTCCGTACGATTTGATAAAATCCTTAAAAATTAATGTCCTTGCAGGCGAAGGAATGCCATAAAATGAATATTGGTTACGCATATATTTTTCAGCACCGGCAGCAATTTCCGGATTGGCATGTGTTTCAAAAGCTGCGATCAAAGGCTTCCAATAATCGTGTGCTTTGGTCATAACACTACAATTTTTGTCCAGGCAACAGCACTTCCACGCGTGTTTTTAAGTTCGATCAAATAAAGCCCTTTCTCCAGGCGACTACTGTCAACTTCAATGATATTCTCATGCTCAAAAGGAATGCGATGACAAATTTTTCCGTTTTGATCCGTAAAAACCAGCGAACCAGAAAGCTTCTGATCCCATTGAAAAGTCAGCATTCCCTGTGTTGGATTAGGAAAGGCTTTGATCTCTGTTTCAGTTTTTATTGAAGGTTTTTCGGGAAGACCTACAATTTGGGTATCCCATACGGCCAGCGTATATTGTCCGGGCAAAAGCTCTTCAACATAGATATATCCAATATTCCAAAGTCCTTCGCGGTATTGTGGGATGGCTTGCCATTCATCAGCAGGATTTTGACGGTAAAGGATTACAACTGAATCATTCGAACTTTCAAATAAACTCCCGTCCAAACTTGTTCCATCGCTGTAAAAAAATCTTCCTCGCAAATTCTGTTCTTCCAGATTTATCCCGCTTACTTCCCAATGACGGTAGGGCGACAACCGCAGTCCGTTCACCGGAATTTTCAAGCTATCGGGCTTGGCCCAATGGTGCGTAAATCTGAACCAGGCACTGTCAATAACCTGATCGGCATAAAGCCTGAAGCCGGCCTTTGGAAAAGAATATTCAGCTGTTTGGTTAAGTATGAAAGATTCGTCTGTGGTAGCATCTGCAGTGCGATCGAAAGGGTCGGCCAGTACAAGGATTGGTTCAAATGGAAGCGTTTTAATGCTGTTTCCGTGCAAACCATCGAATTGTACGGTATCCGTTATAATATCCCAATTGGTATTCATAAAACCAACTTCAAACTGGTGATCAACTCCTGTATAATCAAACCCTTTGTGTTTTTTTCGAAGAAAAAGCTGTACTTCAAAATCTTCTCCTGCTGCTGTAACCTGCGTTGAATCAATACTATAATGCGGCGTTCCGGGAGTGAAAACCCAGGTGTCAAAAAAGCCCGTCATATCGCGGCCGGTGTAGTTTGTCAAAAAGTCGCGCATATCTTCCGAGCTGGCAGGTGCAAAGGCAAATTCCTGCAGATAGGCCTTAATGGCATTAAAAAACACTTCCTGTCCCAGGTAATTCATCAGGCTGTGAACCACAGTAGCTCCTTTGTCGTAAACGGTTGTCCCATAAGTATATTCCGTTGGCACCTCATCCAACGAAAGGTAACTACCATCCGTTATGTGGGCATTTTTGAGGATGTCGTAATGGTTTTCGTTCATCTCCTGCCGGTAGGTTTCGGGGCTGTAGAGATCGTGTTTGTAGAAAAACTGACAAAAGGTTGCCCAGCCTTCGTTGAGCCACATATCGCCGGCATCGGCACAGGTGACCATATTGCCGAACCACATATGCGACAACTCGTGTGTGAACAGGTATTCATAGCTCAGATTTCCGTTGATAGCAAAATGAGGATAAGCAATATTGGATACGTGCTCCATCGCGCCAATGGCAGTACCGGCATAGCCAATCCTGTCGAAAGGATAAGGACCAAAACGCGATTCAAAAAAATCCATGATTTCATGTAGATGAACAAAAGATCCGGCCACTTTCACCGAATCAGCTGGTCGGGTATAAATGGTAATAGGTATCTCCTGATTCATGCCCTGATACGTATCGCTCACAAGCGCGTAATCGCCGGCAGCAACCGAAGCAAGGTAAGTTGGGATAGGCTGATTGATCTGCCAGTGCCAGGTTTGGAGGCCGTCGCCTGTATCCTCTATTTCTTCCAGCAATCCACCGGCTACTCCAACAAGTTCTTCTGGCAGGGTAATCAAGACTTCATAGGTTGCCCTGTCTTTAAAATCATCCACACACGGAAACCAGGCTTTACCCAGGTTATGCGGATCGCTCACAAAGCCTACGCCAAGGTTAAAAGCATAATTTCCACTGAAATGAAAACCACCCCAGGCTTCATGAAAAGGTGTTCCACCATAAGTTATTGTTAAAATGACAGTGTCAGTTTGGCCAATCATTTCAGCCAGATAAATTCGCAAAATATCACTCTCCTGATCAAAACTATTTATCGTAATATCATTGCTTGTAACCGATTCCACCTCAAGGGCTTTAAGCTCGAGGGGAATATGATTCAGCGACATTTTTGGTCGTAGCGTGATTTGGGCTTCGGCCTGAAGGCTTTGATCAGCAAAGTCAATCTCATGCAGATGAATTTTGTAATGAATAGCATCGATGGTGTCGGCAACCGCCGAGCGCGAAAAGGAGACCTGATGATTGCAGACATGTTGTGCCTTCACAGAAAAAACAAGGAGTATGACTAGAAAACCTAAAGTGAAGCCTTTCATTTTCATAAGGTAGAATTTTACTTTGTAAAAGTAGTACACCCCACCTAACTCTGCAAATTTTGTGTTTCTAAAAATTGAATTTGCTATTGATATAAAGAACTTGCTTATAAATTGTACATTTGTCTGTGACAGAATTTTAGCTGTTCACAAACGTACAATTGCTGTCACAGAGTGAACAGTCACATAGCTGCTTCATTCAAACGTAATCGATTTAAATAACTTATTATCAATCAGATATAAAGTTGGCATGTTTTTGGATATCAATCTGCCGGCAAAAACTTAATCCTACAAAGCATGAACACACACAACAGCAACACTTCTTTTAGTTATGTAAAATTTGTAGTCATCATCAGCCTGGTGATGATTTTTATTTCAGGAGGTTTGATGGCGCAGAAATGGACGCTCGAAGACTGTGTAAACTACGCGCTTGAACACAATATTCAAATACAACAAAGCCGGTTGGAGGTGCAAGCCGGTGAAATAAACCAACTGGAAAGCAAATTAGACTTTTTGCCCTCGATTAATGCACAGGCTTCTCATGCTTACGGCTGGGGTCGCTCGATAGACATGGCTACTTATACTTATGTTGACGAACAAACACAGCAAAGTTATTTCGACATCAACAGCAGTGTCACACTTTTTAATGGTTTTCAAAAAGTGAATACCATGAAACAGCGTCGGTCTGAATACCTGGCTGCCAAATACAGTGCCGATAAGATAAAAAACGATATTGCTTTATCTGTGGCAGGTTATTATCTGCAAATCCTATTCAATCATGAACTATTAAATAATGCCCAGCGACAGCGTGAAGTAACGGAACAACAGGTAAATCGAACGAATAAGCTTGTTGAAGCCGGAACGCTGGCCCGTGGAAGTTTACTCGAAATACAAGCTCAACTCGCCAACGAAGAAGTATCGGTGGTACAGGCCGAAAATCAGCTTAATCTGGCCTATCTCGACTTGCTACAACTGCTTGAAATGGAAGCTGGTACGGGCCTTGAAATTGATTTCCCGACACTCAAAGTTAGCCCTGCTCCAGAATTGCTACCAGTAGATTATATCTATAATACCGCTCTGGGTGTGATGCCTGAAATCAAACAGGCCGAACAAAATGTGGAAGGCACCGAACGGGCACTGGCAATTGCAAAAGGCAGCAGAAGCCCAAGCCTGTCGCTCAATGCCGGAATAGGAACCAATTATTCCGACAAAATCTTTCTTTCCAATAACCCCTTAGATCCTAATTACAGAGAGGTAAAACCCTTTGACGATCAAATACGCGACAACCGTAATACTACGCTTTCGTTCAGGCTTAGTATCCCTATTTTCAATGGATATCAATCCAGCTCTTATATCAACCGCAGCAAGCTCAATCTGCTGAATGCTGATTATAACCTCCAACTGGCCAAAAACTCTCTCAGAAAAAATGTCGAAACCGCCTATACCGATGCTTTGGCCGCTTATAAATCTTATCAGGCAAGAGAAAAATCACTGAGAAGTCTGAACGAATCCTTCAACTATACGCAACAAAAATTTGACAGAGGAATGGTTAATGCATTGGATTATAATATGGCTAAAAATCAGCTGAATATTGCAGAATCTGAGCTACTCTCCTCCAAATACGACTTTATATTTAAGCTTAAAGTATTGGAATTTTATCTGGGCAAAACGCTTACCCTGGCCGATATGGCAGATTATATGGAAGAATAATTCCACTGAAAGCTTTCACATAAAACCTTGTTACTGAAGTGTAACGGGGTTTTATATTATTCTGCCTGCAAATAATTCATATTGGCAGAAAAAATGTAATTTTGAAAATCAAGTAACTGTTGCCTCAAACATCACACACATGAAAAAGCCAGCTTCCAAAAACACCAGATGGTATTGGATTATAGCACTGATACTGTTATTATTAATCATTGTGGTAGTCGTAGTAAAACAAAACCGTGATCATGCCGTTGAAGTGACCGTTGAAAAGGTGGATAAGCGAACCATTACCGAAATCGTAGTTGCCAATGGTAAAATTCAACCCGCTCTGGATGTCAAAATAAGCCCTTATATCTCAGGCGAAGTGGTTGAACTTTTTGTTCGTGAAGGCAATTATGTTTACAAAGGCGATATTCTGGCCAAAATTGATCCAACGCTATATATCTCTAATTTTGAACAAGTTGAAGCCTCCTTGAATACAGCCAGGGCAAATATGGCAAACACAAGAGCACGCCTGGTACAGGCCGAAGCACAGTATGAAAAGGCCAAAATAGATTATAACAGAAATAAGCAACTTTGGGAACAAAAAGTGATCTCTGATGCCGACTGGGATGCCATCCGAGCCACTTACGAAGTGAATGCAGCAGAGGTGGAAGCCGCACGCGAAAGTCTTAAAGCCACACAATATCAAGTGCAAAATGCAGAGGCAGCACTCAAAGAATCCAGAGAAAATCTGAATCGTACCAATATTTATGCTCCCAATGATGGCACGGTTTCAAAATTAACCATAGAAGTTGGCGAACGCGTAACGGGAGCTTCACAGTTTTCGGCCGGGACAGAAATAATGCGAATCGCTAACCTCAATGCCATGGAAGTAAAAGTTGAAGTGAGCGAAAACGATATTCCCCGCGTTAAGCTTAATGATACCTGCCTGATTGAAGTGGATGCCTACCTCAACCGAAAATTCAAAGGCTACGTAACTGAAATCGCAACTTCGGCCAACACAGATGGCGTGAGTACGGATCAGGTGACCAATTTTGAGGTAAAAGTAATGATGCTCAAGGAATCCTACGAAGACCTGATAAACGAAAACAATAAGATAAGCTCTCCTTTCAGGCCTGGCATGTCGGCTACTGTTGATATACAAACCAACACGGTTATTGATGCACTCACTGTCCCTATCCAGGCCGTAACCACACGTGAAGATACTACTTCCGGAAGTATCTATCTGAAACGTAATACTGCAAAGGATACCGATGACAAAACCGAAAAAACAATAATGAAAGAGTTTGTTTTTGTGGTTGAAGGAAACAAAGCACAGCTTCGTGCTGTGGAAACAGGCTTGCAGGACAACACCTACATCCAAATATTAAAAGGCCTCGAGCCTGATGAACAAGTGGTTACCGGACCATATCGGGCGGTTTCGAAAACACTTCGTAATGGGGATGAAATTAAAACGGTAGAGCAAAACCAGTTGTTCGAAAAAAAATAGACATTCAACTTAGTGAGAAAGATTTTATTAATAGAAACTGCAACAAACGCCTGTTCAGTTGGGCTTATTGTGGGTAATCAGCTTGTTGCATTGGAAGAATCATTCGATCAGCGTTCACATGCCGAGATGATAACCATTTTCAGCCAAAGGGTTATGCAACAGGCTGGTATTGCTTTCAGCCAACTGGATGCTGTTGCAGTAAGCAAAGGACCCGGCAGCTATACAGGGCTGCGTATTGGTGTGAGTACAGCCAAGGGTTTTTGTTTTGCACACGACTTGCCACTCATCGGTATCGAAACACTTTATGCCCTGGCAGCCGGAATAGCCGGCAGCGACAGCAGGATGGAAACACACGATATGCTCTGCCCGATGATCGATGCCCGACGCATGGAGGTATATGCTGCCGTGTTTGATCAAAATCTGAATCAGGTGTTGCCCACCGAAGCTGTTATCATTGACGAAAACAGCTTTGCTGAGTTGTTCGCCAACAATAAGATCTGGTTTTTTGGTGATGGAGCAGCTAAGTGCCGACAAACCTTCGCCAACCAACCAAATGCTGCTTTTCTGGAAAATGTGAATCCTTCCGCATCTTTTATGAAGACAGCAGCTATTGAGGCTTTTGAGGCAGGCAAATTTGAAGATGTAGCCTATTTCGAGCCGTTTTATCTGAAGGATTTTGTTGCCGGAAACCCACGTGTGAAAGGCTTGCGTTAAACTTGTCCGTTTACTCTAATCAGGTTCATGTAAAACTTCATTCATCATTTCCTGTGAATAACCGATGATTAACGAGTTTGTTTCCGTTTTGTTTATTGTTTTTTACTTTTTACAGTAAAAGTAACGCTGGCTTCGTTGGCATCCGTATCCACTGCAGTAATGGTATGCAGGCCTTCCGGAAGGATGAGTGCCAGCTGATGTTTGTCCTTGGTGGTGCCAACAAAACGACTTCCCAAAAACCAGTTGATGGTGCTGTGATATTGTTCGTGTACTGCTTCCAATATCAAAGGATTCTGCTGTCCGTCGAAGTCAACCGGAAGGTAGATTTGCTGTCCGGGAAGCGGATAGTTGATACTATGCTGATTTTCCTGAACGCATCCGGCCAAAAAGGGTGGCAAAGCTCTTGTGCTGCTGTTCTTTGCAAAATAATACAGTCCATACTCGGGTGGAACTACAAACCATTTCTTTGTAAGCATACTGCCAGGCTCGTAACAATTTGAATTTACTCTATACTTCCCGTCTTCTGTTAAATGTATGGTTTTATGAAATGGACAAATCAAGCCCGGATTTGCTTTAAGTGGTATTAGGATGGTGTCATTATCAGCACAATCCGGTCCGGCCAAATAGCCGCTTTCTTTACAAACAATCACTTCCTTAAACTCATCATATGTTAATTCGTGCTGCGATTGATCTGGTTGTGCCAATTCAAACAAACGAAACATCAAAGGGGCAGCCTTGCTGGTTCCTGTGAGTCCTGAAACTCCTTTCCCGCTTGCATTACCCACCCAAACAGCTACCAAATAATCCGAAGAAAGACCCACAGCCCAGGCATCGCGAAAGCCAAAGCTGGTACCTGTTTTCCAGGAAACAGCCCGTGAGGACGAAAAATAATGCCAGCCAGCTTCTTCATCGGGTCGTGCCAGCTGCCTGAGTGCTCGCAAAGTGATCCATGTGCTGCCTTTTCGGATGCCTGAAAACATTTGGCTGTCAGAAGCTTTGCCCCTGATTAAAACCGGATCAGAAATACGGACCTGATTATCAATACTTCTCAATGAATTAGCCAGAGCACTATAAGCCCTGGCCAATTCCCATAAGCTAACTTCTCCTCCTCCCAAAATCATGGATAAGCCATAATGATCCGCTCCTTTGGAAAAGGACTCAAAGCCAAGCCCGCCTAATACATCATAAAACTTAGCAAGTCCGTATTGCTTCAAAAGCAGCACAAAAGGGATGTTGAGCGAACGAATCAGGGCTTCATCAGCAGCTACAAGACCATCATATTGTTTGTTAAAATTTTGAGGCATAAATCCATTGATGTAAGTTGGCACATCGGGCAACAACATTTTTGGCAACACACTACCTTCTTCAATCGCGGCGGCGAAAAGAAAAGGTTTTAGAATACTGCCCGAGCTGCGCGCAGCCTGAATGATATCAACAGATTCACCTTGCTTGTTATCGTGATTAAGGCTGTTGCCTACATAAGCTTTCACCTCGTTTGTACGGATATCGAGGATGAGTGCAGCCATATTGTGCATGCCCTGTCCGGAATAGATTGCATCAAACTCAGCGACAATGGTATTGACATTCTGCTGCAAACCTGCTGATAGCGTGGTTTGGAAACGACCGGCACCCTGCTTCTTCATCAGATGATTCATCAGATGAGGTGCATGAGCAGGCGAAGCATCGGGTGGTTTGGGAAGCGGTTCAAGTAAGGCCAGTGCCAGACTTTGATCGTCGAACAACTTTTTTTGATGAAGCTGCCTCAATAACCGATCGCGCTTTTCCCTTAGAGCCTGGCTGTTTTTGCCGGGATAAATCAGAGAAGGGGCATTGGGTAAAACAGCCAGTGTGGCCGCTTCGGCCCAGGATAACTCGAAGGGCGAGCGGCGAAAATAACGCCACGAAGCAGCTTCCAAGCCAATCGTATTTCCCCCAAAAGGTGCATGGGTAGCGTAAAGCAACAGGATTTCTTCTTTGCTGAAAACAAACTCCAGCTTAACAGCCATCAGCATTTCGATCAGCTTTTGCTTGATATTTCGCGGTTTTCCAGGCCTGGAAAGCCGTGCCAGCTGCATACTGATCGTACTGCCGCCGCTTACAATTTTCTGCTGTCTGATGTTTTGAAAAGAGGCTCTGAGTAAAGCAGCCGGATTAACACCAAAATGATCATAAAAATACTGATCTTCAAAGCTTAAAAGAGACTTCTCAAATACAAATGGAATAGAATCAAGTGGCTCAAAACGCCATTGTTCGTCACGGCTGACGGTGGCATTCAGATATACGCCTTCTTCAGAAAGCAGGAGCGTGGCATAATCAGTAGAAAACTGTGGCAAAGGAACAATCAGAAATAGTAAAATCAAGCCAGCCATAGCCAGGCCAGTGCGCAAAATCCATTTTCTCCTTAGTGATCTTTTCAAAATTCGGCTAGTCTGTTTTAGTTCTTGACAACCACCACCTTTTTGCTTTTTGAGCGGGCATAAAACTTATCGCTGTACATGGATTCAACTGTTGCCGCAGGCAGGATGTAGCTGCCTTCGTAGGAAGCATTGAGCAAGACTTCGAAGTGTTTTGCTTTGTTGGGCTCCAGATTAAAAAACAGGTTGATTTTGTCGTCGCGAATATCCATATAGCTGGGTTGATCACCGGATTGCTGATAACCTTCGCCATAAAGCCGGCTGTTGATGATTTCCCAACCCGAAGGGAAAATCTGGTTCAAAGCCATATTCGGAATGTATTTATCCCGATCAATGCCGGTATATCGCACTTCGAAAACAGCTTTAAAATCAGTGCCCTGAACGATCTTTTCCGGATCAATCACTTCACCGTTCAGGTTGTAGAACAACACTTTCAATCCAATATTTTTATCGATCCCCGTGCTGTTATCCTGCAAAGGCACACCTTCGGAACGATAAGTCACAAACAATAGATTTTCTGACTGATTTGTCACTTTTACCGTAGTATCGTGATCGCTTTGCCATTGGATGAGCTCGATGAGTTGATCTGTTTGTTGTTGCCTGACAGGCTGATCTTGAATCTGATAACTATATTTCATTTGATCATATTCAGCAGAAAAGAGTGGTTTTGCCCGCGCAACAGACATCAGCATCCAGGCAGTAGTTTGTGTGCTAAGCCAACGGTCGTTGTCAGATAAAACTTCTGACATCTCTTTGACAAGCCTGGCAGCAGCTTCTTTTTTGTCGAGCATGATCAAGGTTTCCAACAGCATGGCATAGTCACGCATCCGCGATCCGTAAGTATGCAACATGTCTTCGTACTCCGCAATTTCAAGCTGGGTCATATCCAGCAGGCTTTCTGCCACATCGGTTTTGCCTGTGAGGGCATAAGCCGCCGCCAAACGCCATTTGCTTCGTTCGTCAAGCTTTTCTTTTTGGCGCTGACGGTTCATCCCACTCATATCAGGATTACCACTCAACGCCAGCACATAAAGAAGATAGGCCTGATTAAGTTCATAGTTGGATTCATTGATACTGCTAGTCCAGTTATTGCTTTGGGTTTGCAGGTATGCGATGGTTTTGTCTTTGAAACCAAATGGCAGCGCATAGCCTTTGCGTTCAGCTTCCAATAAAAAATGCAAGGCATAAGTAGTGCCCCAGGCAGAGGTGTAACTTCCTCCGGGCCAATAGGCAAAACCTCCATTGGAAAGCTGATACTGCGTCAGCCGGCTGATCACCGACTGAATATTATTTTTAATTTGCTGTTGCTGTTGTTGGTCAGGCTCAATCAATTGATCCAGATAGAGTTGCGGAAAAGCCGATGAAACAATCTGCTCCACACACCCATAGGGATAATTGATCAACTCATTCAATCGGCCATTGAGGTTCAAAGGCGGCATGGCTGATACCTCCAATGAAAAATAATTGCTGCCGGGCATTCCCTGAAGCCTTGACGGGAGCGATTTTGTCTCGTTAGCTTCAAGCATTATTTGTTGAAAATGTTTGACCGGAGGGTTAGGGTTACGCACCTCTACATTCAGGTTGTAATCGGCTTTGCCCAGTTTGGTCTCCACTTGTAGGTGCAATTTGGCAATGCCGGTTTGTGCAGCCACTTTCAGCTTAAAAAAGCTTGTATGTTCTCCTGTTTCGGCAATCCGGATTTCCTTATGTGTGCTTTCGGCAATAAGTAAATCATTGGTATGCAGGCTGATATTGGCCGAGTTAATCTTTTCATCCATGATAAAAACCGAAACCGGCAGGCTTATCTCATCGCCCGGAGCCAGCACTCTGGGCAGGGTAGCCAGCACCATGACAGGTTTTTTTACCGGCATTATCCTATCGGTGCTGCCATACTGATTATGGTCACCAGCTATCAACATCGCTTTAACAGAGCCGATGTAATTTGGCATCGCGAAATTGTGTGTTGCTGATTCGCCAGATTTAAGTTGATGTGGCCCTGAAAACAGGACAACAGGTTTAAATCGGTTCTGTTCTTTCTTATCCCTATCAGCAAGGGCTTCATCTCCGCCGATACCAAACACTTTTTCTATCTTACCACCAAAAGCACCACTCACATAATCAAACATATCCCATGAATTCACCATCAGGGCTTTGCGTTGGAAAAAAGCCTGATAAATGTCGGGTGTTTTATAATTGGTGATATCCAGCAAACCTTCATCTACGATCGCCAGCGTATAGGTCATTGCTTTGCCGTTTTTTTCTTTCACTTCAAGACTGAACGGTTGCTTCGGTTCCACACTTTCGGGTAGTTGTATTTCTGGTAACAGTCTGGTTTCGGCATCTTCCACAAAAACCGGAATAACGCCAAACATACGGATAGGATTTTCATTAACCGTTTGGGCAAAAGGCTGTAACAGCGAAACACTGAGGTAAGCATTTGGTGCCATCTCCGTTGTGGCTTCCAGCTCAATAAGTCCACCGTTTTCGGTTATATCAACCCAAAAATTCTGGAGTATCTTTGTGCCTGACTCAACCGATACAAGTGCTTTTGATCCGGCTTCACCCGGAATATTTACCCTGATCGTTTCTCCTTTTTGATAGCTTTCTTTATCGGTGCTAAAGCTCAGACGAGTAGCAAAGCCATCGCCCTCGTTCGACTTACGGTAAGGCCAGTCAAAATATACAATCTGGCCTGTGCTGTGACCTCCCGGCTGAGACACCCGAACCAGATATCGACCCCAACTTTTTTCGTCAATTTTAAGCTTGAAGGAGCCTCTGCCATCTTGTGTCTGAATCGTTTGGCTGTGGATTGGTTTGTTGTATTGTTGCTGCATAAAATAGGCCAGATCGTTGCCATTGGAATGCCACCACCACTCCCATTGCAGTTGATACACCTCAACCAGAAGTTCCTTGGCATCAGTGGGTTTGCCTTGCTGATCAACGGAAGCTACCTCAACAGTATAATCACTACCCGATTCATAGTGCCAGCTATTGGCCGGTAATTCAGGCATACGCAATCCTATATAGGTTTCGAAAGGCGAGTAATCCTTGCTTATTTGCATGATACTGAATTCTCCTCCGGGCTCGAAGGCTTTCACGGTAAAGATCGCTTTGAGCATCGAAGGCGCAAAGTCGGTCAGGTTCTTCTCAAACGAAAACATAGCTCTCCCTTTTTCATTGGTTTGGCCATCGAAAACAGTTTCTTCGCGCATATCAAGCGTTTTTGCCGGATCGCTGAACACATATCCAGGGTAGCCTTTAAACGTGGTGTTTGCAGTTCTGAACTTCAGATCGGCTTTTACCTTTAGCTTTTTGCCCGGTGCTCCCTGAAGCCAGTTTACATCTAATGTGCCAGATACAGGCGTTTTGGCACTCAGCACCTCCTCATCAAAAGCCAGTTTGATTTTTAATCTGTTAGGCTTGATGGTTTCGATGCGCAGCGTTTTGCTAAACCAGGCCCCTCCAATCTTTATCCTGATGAGCCAGTTGCCTGTTGGATCTTTACTTTGCGTGACAAGATCGAAGCGGTAAAATTTGTTGACAGGCTTTGTCTGTACCAGCTTCTGCACCAGCTTGTTTTCGGGATTGTAAAGATGCAAAGTGGCGGCTTGGTTTTCGGGCATGGAATTTTCGGCATCGTTAACAACCATAGTGACATGGATGGTATCGCCCGGCCGCCAAACGCCACGATCGCCGTAAATAAAGGCATTCAAGCCTTCAACAGATTCCGAACCTCCCACATCAAAACTGGCATAAGACAGGGCCGAAGCCTCATCCACCCGCAGCCAGGTTTTTTCGTTTCCTCGTTTGGCCACAGCCAGCCAGGGCTGTTCGTCCAGTACAATCTCGGAGATTCCCTGATTATTTGTGCGCCCTATACTCATCAATTGATTTTGATGGTTAAAGAATGAAACCTCTATCCCAGCCAATGGTTGAGCAGTTTTGAGATCGGTCACAAAAGTCCGGTAAGCCTTTTTACCATTGGTTTTTACGATGATACCCAGATCTGACACCATCACATTGCGATACACCCAGCGATTTTGGTAATAGGTGTTGTGGCAGGGATTATCCACCTGTCGCCAGTCGTAATCATCCGTATATTCCCATTGCGGCCAGTAAAGGCCTTTGTCCCATATTTCGGTGGATTCATGATCGTCCTCTGCTGACAGTTCTGCTGTTTCAGCACCATCCTTACCCGAACAGGCATAAGTGGAATAGCTCTTTTTAAAACGTAACTCAACGCGATATAAAGCGCCCGGATCAGCATCAAAGAGTTTCTTCAGATCGAAGGAATAAGTGTTCCATAAACTAAGGTCGAGGGCACTTCCTTCGGTGAGATCGATTTTTTTCTTTAGGATCAGCCGTCCAAAATTTGCCAGATCGTTAATCCCGTCCAACTGATTGGATTGCAGGAAATAGGGAATATTCTGTTCAAATATTTGAATCACATACAAGTCAACGGCATTCAGGTTGACAGCTTGAAAAAAAACTTGTCCGTCGCCAGAAGAAGGAAGAATGACACCTGATTGCACAAAACGCACATCGGGTTTCACAGGTTCAAAGTTCACATCAATCTGCATTTCCTGGTTAAGTCGAAAACCCATGACATTTTGTAGGTCGGCACTTACAATAAGCTTGTGGGTACCACTCAGTCGTTCAGCCAGATAAATAATCAGGTTGTTGTCGCTTTTTCTTAGGATGAGTTTGTCGTTTTCATCTATTCGGACGAGCCCTGTAATCTCCTGATCCAGATGCAAAGGATCAGAAAACTGAAGTGTTAAAAGTTGATTAGGTGGCTGCTCCACAATAGTGCGAAGGAGTTTAAAATCGCTGAGTCCCGGAATTTCAACCGGAAGCTCGCCTTTGGCAGTGGCTCCAACAGCCTTTCCATCGTACATCAGCATTAGGTTTCTGCCCGATTCAAAACGTTCAATACTGTCCAGCACAAAGCGATGATGATCAGCCTTTGGATGTTGCCATTGCAGCTGGTTTTGAAGCACTTTGTCCGATAGTGTGATGAGTTTCTCAATTGCTTCGTTTTGTGCTACATCGGCCAGCAACACACTTCCTTCCACCCGATAAAAGCTGCCTTGAGAAATTAGATTATCAATACGAAGTTGTACATCCTGTTTTTTGGTCTGAAAGCTAAAAACTAGCGGTTCACTTGCGAGCTTTTCTTCCGACAGCAAATTGCCCAGCTCGATCCGACAGCTATAAAATTGATCTGGTTTGAGCCATTGATCAGGTTTAAATGCCAGTGTTTTATTATCGCGCCAATAGCTGGTACCTTTTGTATGTGGCTTCAACACAAGCGGCTCACCGGCAATCACATCCCCCTGTCGCGCCAAAGGTATGTCGGTGTTGAACCTGACCATGATTTCATCGCCAACCGAGACAATCCCATTGGTGTAAGCCTGTACAATAGCTCGAAAATCGTCTGAAAATTCATTGGTTTGTTTTGTTTCGTCGGTGCATGAATGGCCTGCAAAGATCAAAGCAAACAATGCGAAAAGGAAGTGCTTTCTCATGATGTTGAATTTAAAACATTTCAGTCTGCCCGCTTCTGGAAATTAAAAGAGCATTTTGAGGGTTGTTCTGTCAATAATCAGGATATAGTGCAGCTGCGAAACAAATTTAATGCAATACGAACAAACGCTATAACAAACAAACAAATTTCACGCAGGATAAACTAATGCAATCGAAGCAAAATGAAATAAAAAACGCCGGCTAAGTACCGGCGCTTACATGAATTAATCTTATTTGGATTGATGCAAGTGCACATCCATTTGTGGGAACGGAATATTAATACCTTCTTCGGAGAAGGTTTTATAAACCTTTTCATTCATTTCAAAGAAAACAGCCCAATAATCGGGAGCATTGAGCCAAACACGAACAACAATATTCACCGAGCTGTCACCCAGACTGGTCAATGCGATGAAAGGTTGCGGATCCTTATGAATACGGCTGTCTGCTTCTATCAATCGTAGCAGTATTTCACGGGCTTTGTCGTAGCTGTCGCCATAGGCAATGCCAAAGGTCCAATCCACCCGGCGGGTTTCTTTCTTCGAAAAATTGGTGATTGCACTATTTGCCAGGGCACCATTTGGGATAACAATTACTTTGTTGTCAACGGTTTTGAGGGTGGTATTAAAGATTTGGATTTCTTCAACAGTTCCCATATGTCCTTGTCCGTCGATAAAATCGCCAACACGAAAAGGCTTCAGAATCAAAATGATGATCCCGGCCGCAAAGTTTTGCAGCGCGCCTTGCAACGACAAGCCAACGGCCAGTGAAGCAGCACCTAACATGGCAATAAAAGAAGTCATCTGTATGCCCACCATACTCAGCACACTGATGATTACCAATATCTTAAGCATAATGCTTATAAAGGTTCCCAAAAACCCACGCAAAGATGGATCTATCTCGCGTTTTTCCATAAGCTTGCGTAAAGATTGACTGATTTTCCCAACGATCCACAAACCAACGATAAGAGCCAGAATGGCACCAATTAGTTTCAGTCCGTAAGTCACTGCAAAATCCATTATCAGTTCAGTCGCTGATGACAGATTACTTGAAATGTTTGTGAAGTTTTCGTCCATGATTGTCGAATTTGGTTAATTTAATATATGACAGGCAAATATACAAAATCAACTACAAGAAAAAATATTCTATTAGTTCGGTATGTATCGAACTTATTTTATTATTTTTACCCCAAATAAAAATATAGATGAACCACATACAAAACCGTCAGGAATACATTGAAGAATGCGGCCTGATAATGGAGCAATCAGGCCTAACGCGCATGGTGGGCAGGATTATTGGTTATCTTGCCGTTACTGATAAGGAACTCGTTAGTTTTGATGAATTTACAGAAGTATTACAAGCAAGTAAAAGCACCATAAGCACCAGTGTAAAAATGCTAACTTCAATGAATCTGATCAAAGCAGCCACTCTTCCCGGCGACAGAAAAACCTACTACCGGCTGGCACCGGATTATTGCTGGTCGCAGATTCTCAGACTCAAAACCGGAATCCTGTCCATCATGTATGCCATGTTTATAAAAGGTATTGAATTCAGAATCCGTAAAACAGATAAAACAGCCCAATGGCTTACCGAAGCTGCTGAATTCTATAAGTTTATGGAACAGGAAATTCCAGGGCTACTGGACAAATGGGAAGCCCAAAAACAACTCACCAAATAAATATAAGTTCTGTACTAATCGAACTTAAGAAATGAAAAATATAAAAAGCCTTTTGTTTCTGATTTCTTGTCTGATTGCATTTTTAAGCCTTACAAGCACAAGAAAATGTTAGAGACATCATCCGTAAAATGGAGCAACACACCAAGGGCGATGCCATGTATGCTGAGGTGAGTATGCAAACCATCAGACCCCTGTACACGCGCAAAATCACGCTAAAATCCTGATCGCTGGGAAACGATTACACCTGATCTTTATCACTGGATCAGCACGCGACAAAGGCATCGGCTACCTACAACGCAGCAAAGAAATCTGAAATTACCTGCCCCATATCGACCGCACCATCAAGATGCCACCTTCGATGATGTCGCAATGCTGGATGGGCAGCCTCTTTACCAATGACGATCTGTGGTGTGCGAAAGCACTATACTCGACGATTATGATTATCGCATCCTGACCGAGGAACAGCTTGATGGCTACGATTGCTGGAAGATTGAAATGATCCCACATCCCGAATCATCGGTGGTTTACAGCAAGGTTTTGCTCTGGGTGGCCAAAGAACATTATTTTCAGATCCGTATCGAAAATTATGATGAAGATGATGAACTGGTCTCAAATATGTATTTTAAAGATGTTAAGCTGCTGAGGGGCAGAGAAATTCCTGCTGTAATGGAGATGGTGCCAGCCAACAAGCCCGGGCACAAAACTGTACTAACAATTCATGTGATCGACTTTTAGCCTAAGATCGAACGAAGCTTTTTCTCCATTCAAAATCTGAAGAAGATACGCTAACCGCCTAAAATCAGCTCCTATGAAGCTATTAATCACACTGGCCTGGCGGAACCTCTGGCGCAACAAAAGACGTACACTTATCACAGCTTCGTCAGTATTTTTCGCCGTAATTCTCGCGTTGATCGGTGAATCGATGATAAAAGGTTCGCACGAGGCGATGATCAACAATATGGTGAAGCTCTCAACGGGCTATATTCAATTGCAGGACAGCCTTTATGAAGACGAACCATCTGTGGATCATGCTTATATGTTTGATAGCAGCGTGAAACAGATCATTCAGCAAAACAGCCATATAGCCTATATCGTTCCTCGTTTCGAATCGTATATGCTTGCAGCTACCGATCAGGCTACACGTCCTGTGATGCTACGCGGAGTGGATTTTGAAGCAGAATACCTGTTAAACGCCTCAAGTCATAAGTTGATAGCAGGTTCTTTGCTTGATAAAGCTGATCAGTCGGTGCTACTGGCCGAAGGACTTGCCCAAAGGCTTAAAATGCAGGTAGGAGATTCAATCATTCTGGTCGGGCAAGGCTTTCGGGGATGAGTGCCGCAGGAATTTTTCCTGTAAAAGGAATCGTAAAAATAAGTCTGTCCCGCATGAACGACCGCCTGATTTATGTGCCGCTTGCTGCCACACAACAGCTTTTTGGAGCCGAAGAACGACACACAGCCTTGTTGATAACACCCCAGTACCTTATGCAAACCGATAAGCTGGTGCTAGAACTGCGGGCAAAATTCGATCCGAAATGGTTTAAGGTGTTAAGCTGGAAACAGATGATGCCAAGTCTGCTACAAAGCCTCAAACTTGACCGGGCATCGGGTATGTTGATCATTTATATGCTCTATCTGGTTGTTGGCTTTGGGATCCTGGGAACCGCACTCACCATGATACTCGAAAGGCAGCGTGAGTTTGGCATCTTGCTCAGTGTAGGCATGAGGCGTGGCCAGCTGGCATTGATCACCTTCGTGGAAACTGTCTTTATCAGTCTGATTGGCGTTGCTGCTGGGCTCATAGGAGGATTACCCATTCTTATGTATATGCACCATCATCCTATACACTTTGGAAAGGAAATGGAATCGATGTTCGAGGCTTACGGAATGGAAGCTGTAATGCCCTTTGCGCTTGATATTTAAGCGTTTAGCTCGCAGGCAATCGTTGTATGGCTGATTACCTTGGTCATCGGACTGTATCCTGTATTAAAAGTGTTCAGGATGAATATTTTAAAGGCTGCAAGAAACTAAAACTTAATACGTATGATGTTAATTAAAATAGCCTGGCGAAATATCTGGCGCAACACCAGCCGAAGCCTTACCATACTCATTGTCATCATGATAGGTTTGGCGGCTGCTTTGATGTCTATGGCCTTCTCGATGGGTTTTGTTCAGCAAAGATTCAACAATGTGATTGAGCGTTTTGTGTCGCACATTCAAATTCATAATCCCGAGTTTGTTCACGACGGAGAAGTATATCGATACCTTGACAAACCACAGAAGCTGTTAAATCACTTTCACAAATACCTGAAATTAAACAAATAAAGACCCAATGACTTATCCAAACACAAAATTTGGAATTGACATTTATTCGGAATTAAGTTTTTAAGTACAAAGCATTTTTGTCGGTTTAGATGTTCATCTAAAGACCTGGACAGTGACAATTTTAACAGAATCATTACTCCATAAGACCTTTAAGCAACCGGCCAGTCATTTGGTCTTGCATAACTATCTTACGAGACACATTCCACAAGCAACATACTTACTCTGTTTATGAAGCAGGTTTTTGAGGTTTCATGCCTCATTAATAGGTTACAGGAACCGGGGATAAAGAACATTGTGATAAATCCGGCAGATATACCAACAACACAAAAACTACACTTACAAAAAGATAATCCTTACAAATTCTTGTACATCAAGCCAAGCAGCAGCAAAAACTTTTACTTGAGGCAACAAAGAAAATGAAGGAGTTATCATCAAGTCAGAAGTATGAGAAGAATATTAAACTGTTACACACAGTGCCAGGGATAGGATTAATCACAGCCCTCACGCTATTAATGGAAATGGAAGATATTAGCAGTTTTCGCAATACGGATCATTTCGCTGGCTACATCGGATTCCAACACGACATTCAAGCGGCGAGAATGCCCGAGTTTGGTTGCAGCTTCAACCCGTAAACCCATCTTCTACAATACCATCTCCGGAATCTCACCGTCAACTATAAGCTTACCTTCTGTTTTTGCAACAATCTCTTCCACACTCACGCCGGGAGCCCGTTCGAGTAGTTTAAAACCTTTTTTAGTTACCTCAACAACGGCCAGATCGGTCACAATTTTGCTCACACATGACACTCCGGTAAGCGGAAGGTCGCAACTTTTGAGTAGCTTGGAGTTACCTTCACGATCGGTATGCGTCATGGCGACAATGATATTTTTGGCCGAAGCCACCAAATCCATGGCACCACCCATGCCTTTTACCATCTTGCCTGGAATCTTCCAGCTGGCAATATCGCCCTGCTCTGAAACCTGAAAAGCACCTAAAACAGTGAGGTCGATATGACCGCCACGAATCATGGCAAAGCTGGTGCTCGAATCAAAAAAGGCAGCACCTTTGGTATAAGTAATCGTTTGTTTGCCGGCATTTATCAGGTCGGCATCCACCTCATCGGGATGCGGGAAAGGCCCGATGCCTAATAAGCCATTTTCACTTTGCAGCGTCACCAACATGCCATCGGGGATGTAGTTTGCCACCAACGTTGGAATACCAATTCCCAGATTTACGTAATAGCCGTCTTCAATTTCTTGTGCAATGCGTTTGGCAATGCTATTTTTATCTAAAGCCATAATTTTCGTTTTTCAGTTTTACTTGCGGGTTGTAACAAATTCGATCCGTTTTTCCAGATTTTCTGATTTAAAAATCCGTTGCACAAACACACCAGGAGTGTGAATTTGATTGGGATCTAGTTCGCCAGCCGGCACCAGCTCTTCCACTTCGGCAATGGTGATTTTGCCAGCCATCGCCATAGCCTGATTAAAGTTGTTGGCCGTGTGGCGGTAAATCAGATTACCATGTGTATCGCCCTTCCAGGCTTTAACGATGGAAAAATCAGCTGTAAGTGCATGTTCGAGCAGATGCATCTTGCCGTTAAACTCCCGAACTTCTTTTCCTTCGGCTACTTCAGTACCATAACCGGCAGGCACAAAAAAAGCGGGAATACCAGCACCTCCGGCCCGGCATCGCTCGGCCAGCGTGCCCTGCGGGATAAGCTCCACTTCCAGCTCGCCACTCAGCAGCTGTCGTTCAAATTCCGCATTTTCGCCCACATAAGACGAAATCATCTTGCGGATCTGATGCTTCTTGAGCAACAAACCCAGCCCAAAATCATCCACGCCGGCATTGTTTGAAATACAGGTAAGACCCTTTACATTGCTTTCGACCAGCGCAGCAATACAATTCTCGGGAATACCGCACAGCCCAAAACCTCCCAGCATCAGCGTCATATCATCAGCTATCCCGTGTATGGCTTCTTGTGCGTTTTTTACTACTTTATTCATAAGGTGGTGTTATTTGTTTTTTTAGAACAGTTGAAGTGTATCATTAAAAAAACACACACTGTCCGATTTAGCTTTAAGGCACTAAGATAATAGTTTCAGCTAAAAACAAAGAAATTTTTTATTAAATGGTGTTATATAAAGGTAGCAGATTGATATAAAACAGCCTGTCTGAAACATTATCTCTGTCCTGCCTTTGTCATGTTTCATTAAAAAAGGCTGATAATCAATATTTATCAGCCTTTTTCGTTGTACCCGGAGCCGGGGTCGAATCTACCTGGCTAACACCAGTTAGACAGGCCGGCACGAGTGTTATCCCTGCTGTTTTTCTTTAAAATAATTCCTAATGTAACGCTTCCCCATCGTGCTTTTCAACTCCTTCTCCCTTTTTCGGGCAAGATCGCGGGTAGCAAACTCCTCTGTAAGCACTAATTCAAATGGACGATAAGCTTTTGTTGAACGGTTATAGCCCCTATTATGATGTTCCAATCGCCTTAGTAAATTATTGCTCTGACCAACGTAAAACCAATCCTTCTCAAGACTTTTTAGTACATAGACTGTAAACATAACTCCTTAATTAAAAAAGGAAGCCCTTGAGCTTCCCTTTGTACCCGGAGCCGGGGTCGAATCTACCTGGCTAACACCAGTTAGACAGGCCGGCACGAGTGTTATCCCTGCTGTTTTTCTTTAAAATAATTCCTAATGTAACGCTTCCCCATCGTGCTTTTCAACTCCTTCTCCCTTTTTCGGGCAAGATCGCGGGTAGCAAACTCCTCTGTAAGCACTAATTCAAATGGACGATAAGCTTTTGTTGAACGGTTATAGCCCCTATTATGATGTTCCAATCGCCTTAGTAAATTATTGCTCTGACCAACGTAAAACCAATCCTTCTCAAGACTTTTTAGTACATAGACTGTAAACATAACTCCTTAATTAAAAAAGGAAGCCCTTGAGCTTCCCTTTGTACCCGGAGCCGGGGTCGAACCGGCACGAGTGTTACCTCACTGGTTTTTGAGACCAGCGCGTCTACCAATTCCGCCATCCGGGCATTGGATTTGGTATAAATGAGGCGCAAAAGTACGACTTTTTTTAAAGATACAATAACACAAAATAAATTGTCCATTTCACTTTCTTTATCCCTTCAATATTTAATTGAAAACAAATTTGGCTGCTAGTCAGGATTTTTATACTTTTGCAGACAGTTTTCATCAAAACATAAGTTGCTATGCCAGAGCCAATTGTAAGTATTTTTTCGGGAAGAGCCTCCGAGTACCTGGCTCAGAAAATTGCTGACCACTATGGCTCTGCAATTGGCAAGACCATCGTGACAGAGTTTTCAGATGGCGAGTTTCAACCTTCTTTTGAAGAAAACGTGCGCGGAAGAGATGTGTTTCTTGTGCAGTCAACCTTTGCTCCAACCGACAATCTTTTTGAGTTGTTGATGATGGTTGATGCTGCCCGCAGAGCATCAGCACATAAAATAATTGCTGTAATACCCTATTTTGGATTTGCCAGGCAAGACCGCAAAGACAAACCGCGCGTAAGTATTGCAGCCAAACTGGTAGCCAATATATTGCATACTGCCGGTGTTAACAGAATCATAACTATTGATTTACATGCCGATCAAATTCAAGGCTTCTTCGATATGCCCGTTGATCACCTGTATGCCTCCAATATTTTTGTGCCCTATATCAAAGAACTTAACCTGCCCAACCTAACCATGGCCTCGCCGGATACGGGTGGCACACGCAGGGCAGCTTCTTATGCCAAGATGCTCAACACCGGTTTTGTGATTTGCTACAAGCAACGCGCAAAGCCCAATGTTGTAGAAGAAATGTCGCTAATCGGTGATGTAACAGGTCGTGATGTGATTCTGATAGATGACATCATTGATACTGCCGGATCTATTACCAAAGCCGGTGAGCTGATCATGGATAATGGTGCCAATAGCGTGAGGGCGTTTTGTACACACCCGATTTTCTCAGGCCAGGCCTTTGAGCGCATTAGCAAATCACCTTTCACCGAAATTGTGGTAACCGATACCATCCCGCTGAAAGAAAAACATGAAAAAATCAAAGTACTGACAACAGCAGAACTATTTGCCGAAGTGATCCGTCGTGTGGAAAACTATGAGTCAATCAGTTCGTTGTTCAGATTCTCAACTAAATAATCATTTATTAAATTAACAGTCTAATGAAAACAGTATCATTGAGCGGTTCTCTGAGAGAGAACGTAGGGAAAAAAGATGCTAAAGCACTACGTATTGCCGGAAAAGTGCCCTGTGTTCTTTACGGAGGTAAAGAACAAGTCCACTTTACTGCAGACGCAGCCAGTTTTAAACCAATAATTTTTACTCCGGACACATTTCTTATTGAGGTTGATGTGGATGGCAAAAAGTACAATGCCATCTTGCAGGACGTACAATATCATCCCCTGTCAGATAAACTTTTACATGCCGATTTTCTCCTGGCATCTCAGGACAAACCCGTTACCGTTTACCTTCCTGTTAAACACAAGGGAACTTCTCCCGGCGTGATCCGTGGTGGTAAACTAAAACTGAAAATGAATAAAATACGCGTGAAAGGATTGATCAAGGATCTTCCTGAATTTATCATGGTGGATATATCTAAACTTCAGATTGGTCAATCTGTAAAAGTTAGAGACCTGAGCCTTGAAAATATCAGCTTTCTCAGTCCGGCCAATGCAGTTATCATTGATGTGAAAACAGCTCGTGGTGCAGCACTTGAAGCCGAAGAGGAAGCAGAAGAAGGCGAAGCCACAGAAAGTGCCGAAGGCGGAGAAGCTCCAAAAGAATAACCCAAAGACGTTTTTGTGCTTAAAAGGCATAGGGTTATTTTTGGCCTTATGCCTTTTGTTTTTAAAAATAAGTCAACAATGAAATTTCTAATTGCCTGCCTCGGAAATATTGGAAAGGAATATGAAGATACGCGCCACAACATTGGCTTTTGGGTAGCCGATCGCCTGGCCGATCAACAAAAAGTAAGTTTTACGACCGGCCGACTGGCACAAAGCACCCTCATCAAACACCGTGGACGAAACCTGGTAGTGATCAAACCCACCACATTCATGAATTTAAGTGGTAAGGCTATCCAATTCTGGTTGCAGCACGAACAGATTCCTGTCGACCGACTGTTGGTAGTTGTTGATGACATAGCACTTCCCCTTGGCACACTGCGCATGAAGAAAAAAGGCGGAGATGCCGGCCACAACGGACTAAACCATATCATTCAAACCCTTGGCACTTCTGAGTTTGCCCGATTACGCTTTGGCATCGGCGATAATTTTCCCAAAGGTCGTCAGGTGGATTATGTGTTAGGACGCTGGAAGCCTTCCGAAATCAACATCGTCGAACCCAGATTGGATATAGCGGCAGAAATGATTTTGAGTTTTACTGCTATCGGCATCGAACGAACGATGACGGCTTATAACGGCAAATAAAAAAAACCGTTATTCGAAAAACAACGGGTATCTATTTTTAACTCCTTACAGCTTTTATTTTCTTTTTAATGATATCCGTCAATTCTGTTATAGCAACCCTTTCCTGTGCCATGCTGTCGCGTTCGCGAATCGTTACCGTATTATCTTCCATACTCTGATGATCAATGGTAATGCAATACGGCGTACCGATGGCATCGTGTCTTCTGTAGCGCTTGCCAATAGCATCTTTTTCTTCGTAATGACACATGAAATCTTCCTGTAAGTCGGCCAGTATTTCGCGCGCCTTATCGGGAAGTCCGTCTTTTTTCATCAAGGGTAAAACAGCAGCTTTATAAGGTGCAAGCACTGGCGGAAGCTTCAAAACCACACGCTCACTGCCATCCTCCAGTTTTTCTTCGTTGTAGGCATAACTCAGCACGGCCAAAAACATACGGTCGAGGCCAATTGAGGTTTCAACCACATAAGGCACATAACTCTCATTGGTCTCAGGATCGAAATACTGGAGCTTTTTACCAGAAAATTGCTGATGTGCTCCAAGATCGAAATCAGTGCGTGAATGAATTCCTTCGAGCTCCTTGAATCCAAACGGAAACTCAAATTCTATATCGGCCGCGGCATTGGCATAATGAGCCAGTTTTTCATGATCATGAAAGCGATATTTATCAGCCGGGATGCCTAACGAAAGATGCCATTTCATTCGTTGATCCTTCCAGTATTCGTACCACTTCATTTCTTCGCCGGGGCGCACAAAAAACTGCATCTCCATTTGTTCAAACTCGCGCATTCGAAAGATAAACTGACGGGCTACAATCTCATTACGAAAAGCCTTTCCGGTTTGGGCAATTCCAAAGGGAAGCTTCATGCGGCCTGTTTTTTGTACGTTGAGGTAGTTGACAAAAATCCCCTGAGCCGTTTCGGGGCGCAAATAAATTTCGTTTGCGCCATCGGCTGTTGAACCCATTTTGGTCGAAAACATCAGGTTAAACTGCCGCACCTCTGTCCAGTTGCGCGAACCGGAAATGGGGCAAACGATACCCAACTCTTCAATCTGATTTTTGATGTCATCCAGGTTGTTATTTTCGAGGGATTGATAAAAACGTTTGCTGATCTCATTGATCTGCTGCTGATAATCGAGCACGCGGGCATTGGTTTCGCGGTATTGTTTTTCATCAAATGCTTCACCAAAACGCTTTCGGGCTTTCTCAACTTCTTTGTCGATCTTTCCTTCGATCTTTGCCATATGGTCTTCTATCAGCACATCGGCACGATATCGTTTTTTGGAATCCTTGTTATCAATCAGCGGGTCATTAAAGGCGTCCACATGTCCCGAAGCTTTCCAGGTGATGGGATGCATAAAAATTGCAGCATCAATGCCTACAATATTTTCGTGGTATTGCACCATTGATTTCCACCAATACTGGCGAATATTGTTTTTCAATTCAACGCCATTCTGGCCGTAATCATATACAGCACTCAATCCGTCATAAATCTCACTCGACTGGAAAACAAACCCATACTCCTTGGCATGAGCTGTTATTTTCTTGAAAAAATCTTCCTGGTTTATCATGGCGGCAAAAATAGGAAATTGAAGCGTGCCTCTAGCGTTAAATCACAAAAAAAGAGGCCTGTAACAGACCTCTTTACTAATTATTATACAGTTTTGCTTTACAAGACCAACATAGCATCACCATAAGTAAAGAAGCGATATTTTTGAGCTACAGCCTCTTTATAGGCTTTCATCAAAAAATCATAATCTGCAAAAGCAGCCACCTGCATCATCATAGGCGATTTGGGCAAATGGAAATTTGTAACCATAGCATCTGCCAGGTTAAACTCATAAGGTGGAAAAATAAATTTGTTAGTCCATTGATTAATGGACTTCACCCTGCCATTGATGTTTACGGCAGTTTCCAGGGCTTTCATGGTGGTGGTTCCTATAGCAACCACATTGCTTCGGCGGTCTTTGGCATCGTTGATGATGATGGCATTTTCATCGGTCAGAAACATCTCTTCCGAATCCATTTTGTGCTTGGTAAGGTCTTCCACTTCAATATTTCTGAAGTTACCCATACCGGCATGTAAGGTGATTTCGGCAAAGGAAACCCCAATCAGTTCAAGCCTTTTCATCAGCTCACGGCTGAAGTGCATACCCGCTGTTGGGGCAGCAATGGCACCTTCGTGTTTGGCAAAAATAGTTTGATAACGCTCGGCATCTTCGGGTTCAACAGGTCGGTCGTGGATCTTTGGTAAAGGTGTTTTGCCAAGGGTTTGAATGGTCTTTTTGAATTCTTCATAAGGACCATCAAACAAAAACCTGAGTGTACGACCACGTGAGGTGGTATTGTCAATCACCTCGGCCACAAGCGATTCGTCCTCGCCAAAATACAATTTGTTGCCAATACGGATTTTGCGTGCAGGATCAACCAACACATCCCAAAGGCGGCTCTCGCGATTTAGCTCACGGAGCAAAAAGACTTCTATCTTAGCTCCTGTTTTTTCTTTTTCGCCATAAAGCCTGGCCGGAAAAACCTTGGTATTATTCAGGACAAACACATCGCCATCCTTAAAATATTCAAGGATGTCTTTAAATATCCGGTGCTCAATCGTTTTATCTTTTCTATGCAGCACCATCAAACGTGATTCGTCTCTGTTTTTTGGGGGATAACTGGCAATAAGATTAGGGGGCAGGTTAAACCTGAATTGCGATAATTTCATTTGCTTAATTAATTAAATCCAACTTCCTTCTTACTAAAATTCCTCGGGTAAAATAAGCATGGCTCTAAAATGGGATTGCAAAGGTAACCCAATATCATGCCGAAGTCAAGTGTTTGAGAGCCTTAATGCTAGGTAAATGATAAAAAATGTCACTTATTGTCCTGACTTGTTTCAATAATCATTGCTTTTATTTGTTCAGGAGTTCTGGCATCCGCTACGTTAAACTCTCCTATCTGTGTGCGCCTCAGGCTGGTAAGATAGGCTCCGCTTTGCAGTGCCCTGCCAAAATCATATGCCAGGCTTCGGATATAGGTGCCTTTGCTACAGGTGATTTCAAAAGAAATTTCCGGAAAGTTTTTTTGTTCCAGCTCCAGCTGATGAATAAAAATGGTACGTGGATTGAGTTTCACCTCCTGTTGCTTCCGGGCGTAATCGAAAGCCCGCTTGCCATCCACTTTGATGGCCGAAAAGTTGGGAGGCATTTGTTGCTGCTCGCCCAAAAACTGTTTGCGTGCTGCTTCAATCATTTCGGAGCTGATATGATCTGTTGGATATACGGCATCCGGCTCTGTTTCGCCATCATAAGAAGGTGTTGTTTTTCCGAGCAGGAAAGTGCCGGTATATACTTTATCCTGATCCTGAAACTCCTGAATGCGTTTGGTCATTTTTCCGGTGCACAAAATCAACAAACCACTTGCCAACGGATCAAGTGTGCCGGCATGTCCTACTTTTAGCTTATGAATCTGATGAAAACGTTTGATGAGTGAGCGAACAAAATTGACTACGTCAAAAGAAGTCCAGCTCACAGGCTTGTCAATCAGCAATACTTCACCTTCTTCAAAATGAAACTCCATTATACCAGGCTTAAATCGTAGCCAAGTGTCAACATCAGTAAGATAGCCACCCCAACCATAATGCGATAATACCCAAATACTTTAAACCCATATTTGGTCACAAAGGAAATAAATGTTTTAATGGCTATCAGGGCCACCACAAATGCTACCACATTACCGATAAGCAGGCTGGTGATATGTGTGCTTTCAATCACTTCATAGTTTTGAAACAATTTGTAGCCGGCTGCAGCAAACATGGTAGGAACGGCCAGAAAAAAAGAAAACTCGGCTGCATCTTTACGGCTCATTTTCTGTGTCATACCTCCAATGATAGTAGCAGCAGAACGCGACACACCCGGAATCATCGCTATGCACTGATACAAGCCAATTTTAAAGGCAGAAGGATAAGAGAGCGTATTAATTTTTGGTGTTTTTTCGAACCATTTATCCACAAAAATCAATATTATGCCTCCTAAAACCAACATCACGGCCACAACAACCACATTTTCGAGCAAACTATCAATGAAATCACTGGCCATTAACCCAATTACCGCAGCAGGGATAAAAGCCACAAAAAGCTTGTAATAAAACTGCAACGATTGAAAAAAACGCTTCCAATACAATACTATCACAGACAAGATGGCACCAAACTGAATATTCACTGTAAAGGCTTTTACGAAATCATCTATTTCAGTTCCAAGTAGTTCTTGTGTTATGATCATGTGTCCGGTGGACGAAACAGGCAAAAACTCGGTAATGCCTTCTACGATGGCTATGATAATAATCTCAAATAAAGTCATAGGGTTTTAGGCTTTCGGTTTTTTCATGATAGCATAAATCTGAATCACAAAACCGGCAAGTATTAAAGCGGGAGCCAGTGTCCAGCGTTGAAAGTTAAATATTTTATCGCTATACACATCCGGATCGTCAGAACCTCCGCCAATCATAAGCAAAAAACCAAGTGCCAGCACTGCCAGGCCAATAAAGACCCATTTATAATTTTCACGTGTGAATGCAAATGCATCCGATTTTGAAAGCTGATCAGACTTAGATTCAGGAGCTTGATTTGTGGACTTCTTCATGGCTTAAACTATTCAGAATGAAAAAATGAAAGGTTTGAAAACTGAGCCAAAAATACAATATTCTATCATACCAGCCAGCAAAAATAAGCAGGACAGTTCTTAATTGGTGTTAATTATGCACAAATACTTCAAAAAGATTCAGACAAAAAGCTTATCTGTCTTAGTCCTTAAATACTTATTGATGGCCAACTGGGTGGAAATTCCTGTAAGCAACATTCCCAGCACAAAAATCGCAACATACAGTAAAATCACACGAGGCCTGTCCTGCAACAACAACAGTTCGGGCAAATTATTTACCGCCACATAAAGCACCAGATTAAGCAATACAATTGCCAGAAATGCACCCAGCACCCCTTGCAAAATCCCGCTCCAAACAAAAGGCCTGCGGATGAAACCTTCAGTAGCTCCAACAAGCTGCATACTTTTTACCAAAAAACGTTTGGCATAAACTGACAATCGTATCGTATTATTTATCAATGCGATAGCTATTACAAGTAATAACAAACTCATAAAAAACAAAACCATACCAATGCGTTGCACATTTTGATTGATCAGATGCACCAGGGATTTTTGGTAAAAGATTTCCTTCACAATAGCCTGTTGCATTAGTTCATCAGCAATCACCGCAAGGCTGTCGTTGTTTGCCCAGGCAGCCTTAAACCGAACATCCACAGAAGGAAGCAATGGGTTTTCTTCATTGCCGAGCCACTGAATAAAATCCTCTCCCAAATCAGCACTAAGTCGGCGCGTAGCTTCCTCTTTTGTGATGTAAGCTGCCGATTTTACGTAAGGTGTAGCATCCAGCATTTTCTGCATCCTGATAATTTCGGCTTCTTTAACATCAGGTTTCATAATAATTTCGAAACCAATATTCTCACGTATATGTTCCGAAAGCTTTTGCGCATGCAAAACCAGCAAGCCCAAAAGACCTAACATAAACAATACCAGCATGATACTGGCAACTGACGTAAGGTATGAACCCGTCAATTGACGCCGACTGCTTTTTTCAGTTTCCTGTTGCATAATCCGTTGGATTTGCGACAAAAATACATTTTTTTGAGAAGTTCCTCCCTTATCCGGGTTTATAGTATCTGGCAACAGGTTAAAAATAAGCTTTGCCTGTTTTTCCGCATCAAATTGCGTAAAATTACAGGGTAGATCCCGCTCTTAAAGGCAGTATTTCCATTGTGAAATTAGTAACAATAAACCTGTTTTGCCATTATAATCTGATGTACTTTTGCCATGTGATTGTTAATTAAATCACAATAAGTCAAACCCAAAAAACTTAATACAATGGCAAAAGCAAAGATTTTAGTAGTTGACGACGACATGGACGTGATCACTATGCTGGAACAAATCCTTATCAACGAAGGATATGAAGTTATTTCGGCTTTCAACAAAAAAGAAGGATTGGAAAAAGCCTTACAGGAGAAACCCGATCTGGCCATCCTCGATGTAATGATGACAACGCATTACGAAGGCTTCGAAATGGCCCGCGAATTCGTTGACAATCCCGAACTGGCAGGCATCCCTACCCTGATAGAGACTTCAATTGAAGTACTGATGACTACCAAACCCAGTGTACAGGCTATGGCACGCGAATTTCGCAACGACCCGAATTACAAAGAATTACAGGTAATTCTGATTCGAGATATCGTTACCGGAAACTCCGGGATAGATTATCGCGCTGAAGATGGTCGTTCGGTATGGGTTCCTGTGAATGGATTTATTCGCAAACCAGTTGATAAAAACCGTGTACTGCCCGAAGTAGAACGCTTGTTGGCTAAGCAATCCACCAACCCTACTGCCTGAACCTGCATCACAAATGCAGGAGGCAGCACTTTTGGCTGCTACAAACCAATGCCCGAATGTTTAAATTGAAATATACGTTATGAAAACCACTGTTCAGGAAATTTTAGACCAGTATCCTGGTGCAGGCCGCGACAGCCTGATTCCCATTCTGCAACAAGTGCAGGAAAAAATTGGCTTCTTATCCGAAGAGTCTGTGATTGAGGTGGGAAAATATTTGAAAATGCCTGCCAGCAAGATCTTTGGTGTTGCTACATTTTACAACCAGTTCCGGTTCAATCAACCCGGTAAATACCATGTCCAGGTTTGCCGTGGGACAGCCTGTCATGTGCTGGGTTCTGCAACCGTGCTTGATGAAATCGAAAAGCAACTTAAGGTAAAAACCGGCCAAACAACCAAAGACAAGCTCTTTAGCCTCGAGGTTGTTGCTTGTATTGGTGCCTGCGGATTAGCTCCTGTGATCAATATCAACGGCGAGTTCCATGCCAAGGTTACAACCGATTCGATCCAGTCAATTTTTGATTCTTACAGAAACAGGGAGGAATAAGCATGCAAACAGAACAGAAATTTTTAGTAGAACAGGTGCTCATGCAAAGCGAAAAAGCAGCCCTGACTCCTGAAACAGCGCAAAAGCTAAGGTTGATCAGAAAAGAACACAACGACAAACCCGTGATTTTCGTTGGTGCCGGCACCTGTGGATTAGGGGCCGGAGCAGCCGAAACGATCAAAGCCGCTAAGAAATACCTTCAGGAAAAAAATATCGAAGCACAGGTAATATCCGTTGGCTGCATCGGCCTATGCTCATCTGAGCCAATCATGGATATAAAAATTCCCGGGAAAAAACGACTCTCCTTCGAAAAAGTAAAAGGTGCTGATGTGGCTTCCATCCTAGATAATATCTTAGCCGACAAACTTCCTGAACACCCCCTATTAGGACAATTCAACGATCAGGAAGATCAAAAGACCTGGGGTGATGCACCTGCCATTCAAGACCATTTCTTCTTTAAACCTCAGCTACGTATCGTTCTCGAAAACTGTGGCATCAGCGATCCGGTAAGTATTGAAGAATACATCGCACGCAACGGTTATAAAGCATACCTCAATGCATTAAAAATATTCAGCCGCGAGGAGCTTTGCAGTTTTGTTGAAAAAAGCGGATTACGCGGCCGTGGTGGTGGAGGTTTCCCAACAGGTAAAAAATGGAAGTTTGCACTGGCTACCGAAGCTGATCAAAAATACCTTATCTGCAATGCCGACGAAGGTGACCCTGGCGCATTTATGGATCGGGCAGTAATTGAAGGCGACCCACACAAACTGCTCGAAGGTATGGCACTGGCAGCTTATGCCATTGGTGCCAGTAAAGCTTATGTGTACATTCGCGCCGAATATCCGCTAGCCATCGAACGTTTGGTGATCGCCATCAAACAGGCAAAGGAATACGGTCTGCTGGGCAAAAATATTTTCGGCTCAGGAGTTGATTTGGATATTGTGATCAAAAAAGGAGCCGGTGCTTTCGTATGCGGCGAAGAAACAGCACTCATCCACAGCATCGAAGGACGTCGAGGTATGCCACGACCCCGCCCGCCTTTCCCCGCTGTAAGCGGTTTGTTTGGCAAACCTACGATCATCAACAATGTGGAAACCTTATCTAACCTTCCAACAATTGTGAACAAAGGCGCTGACTGGTTCAGCAGTATGGGTACAGCTACCAGTAAAGGCACCAAAGTGTTTGCCCTCTCCGGAAAAATCGCTACCACTGGTTTGGTTGAAATCCCGATGGGAACAACGGTTCGCGATATCATCTTTAAAATAGCCGGTGGCATTGCCAATGGCAAAAAATTCAAAGCCGTTCAGATGGGAGGTCCATCCGGAGGATGTGTAACAGAAGTTAATCTGGACATCGAAATAGATTACGAAAATCTGATTAATGTAGGTGCCATGATGGGTTCGGGAGGCATGGTGGTGATGGACGAAGACACCTGCATGGTGGACGTAGCCAAATTCTTTATGGACTTTATCCAACGCGAAAGTTGTGGCAAATGTATTCCCTGTCGCGAAGGAACTCGCCGCATGCTCGAAATATTGGAAAGCATTACAAGCAAACCCAAAAACCGCGAAACACACGAACCCCTGGCACGTATGAAAGGTGTGATGCAGCTCGAAAAACTGGGCAAAGTAATCAAGGACACCTCTCTTTGCGGGCTCGGACAAACAGCTCCCAATCCGGTTTTGAGCACCCTTAAATGGTTCCGCGAAGAATATGAAGAGCATGTTTTTGACAAAAAATGTCGTGCCGGAGTATGCACTAACCTTCGCGAATATACAATCGATGTTGAAAAATGTACAGGCTGCACCATCTGCGCAAAAAAATGTCCTACCGGAGCAATCCTCGGCGGACGCAAACAACCGCATTTCATCATTCAAGACAAATGCATCAGCTGTGGTGCCTGCGAAGAGGCCTGTAAATTCGATGCTGTACTGGTAAGCTAATTGGGTGTAAACGTTTAAAACCTGAAACTATGAACTTAACGATAGAAGTCAACAATAATAATATTACTGCCAATCAGGGCGACACAATACTGGAAGCCCTGAACAGAAACGGGATGAGCGTTCCTACACTTTGCCATATGAAAGGCTTATTCCCCACCGGAGCATGCCGCATGTGTGTGGTAGAAGTCGAAGGTCGCCGCAATTTGGTTACAGCCTGTTCCGAACCTGTGATGGATGGCATGAAAATCAAAACACATTCACTACGGGTTATCGAATCCAGAAAAACCATTGTAGAACTGCTGCTGAGCAACCATCCTGACGACTGTTTGTATTGCGAACGCAATGGCAGCTGCGAGCTACAGGATCTTTCGGAAGACCTTAACATCCGCGAAAGAAGAATCAGCGGGCAAAAAAATAAACTCAAACTTGATGTTTCGAGTGCCAGTATTGTTCGCGATCCCGAAAAATGTATCCTCTGCGGACGTTGTGTGAGGGTTTGTGAAGAAATTGAAGGCGTTTCGGCAATCGAATTTGTTGGTCGCGGAAGCAAAACCTTTATCGGCACCAGCTTTAATCATGGCCTGAATCTTTCAACCTGCGTAAACTGCGGCCAGTGTATCATGGTTTGCCCAACCGGAGCCCTCAAAGAAAAAGGACACATCTGCGAGGTAAAGGATATGCTTTCGAACCCCGAAAAAACTGTTGTGGTTCAATATGCCCCATCTATTTCCGTTTCGTTGGCCGAAGAATTTGGCTTGCCATCCGGATACAATATGATCGGACTGATGAATGCTGCACTGCGGCGTATGGGATTCAACTTTGTGTTTGATACGTCCTTCTCTGCCGACCTCACCATCATGGAAGAAGCATCCGAACTGGTACACCGTGTACAAAACGGAGGCAAACTCCCCATGATCACCAGTTGCTGCCCGGGTTGGGTAAAATATGCCGAAGAGTTTCAGCCTGATCTGCTCGAAAACCTCTCCAGCTGTAAATCGCCCCAACAAATGATGGGTGCCATAATCAAAAGCTATTTTGCTGATACAGAAAAAATTGCTCCTGAAAATATTTATTCTGTTTCCATCATGCCTTGCACAGCCAAAAAGTTTGAACAGCAGCGTGAAGAAATGACCCAAAATGGTATTTCGGATGTGGATGCTGTTCTCACAACTCGCGAATTGGCGCGATTGATCAGACTTTATGGCATCGACATCAACAAGCTGGAACCCGAACTGGCCGACTCACCCCTAGGAACACGCTCATCAGCTGGCAAAATCTTCGGAACTTCCGGAGGAGTTATGGAAGCTGCCATTCGCTCGGCACACTATTTTATCACTGGCAAAGAATTGGTTAAGTTCCAGGTGAAAGGCGTTCGCGGACTGGAAGGTCGTAAAGAAGCCAAGGTAAAAGTGGGTGAACTGGAAGTGGGTGTTGCTGTGGTAAGTGGTTTGAAAAATGCCGAAATCCTGATGGATGAAATCCGAAACGGACGCAATGACCTGCACTTCATCGAAGTGATGGCATGTCCGGGAGGCTGCATCAACGGTGGCGGACAACCCATAAGCACCAACGAGGAAGCAGTGAGAGCCAGAATGAAGTCGCTTTATGATATTGACGAAAAAGACGCCATCAAGGTTTCACACAAAAACCCGTACATCACCGAATTGTACGATAAATTCCTGGGTAAGCCACTGGGCCATAAGAGCCATGAATTGTTGCATACCCATTATCAAAAAAGAGATGTAAATTAAAAGCCAAATACTCCTGAAATGGCACACAATGCAAATCATAAACAGTTGGTTTTTACGGTAAAAGACCGTTGCAGGGTTTGTTACACCTGCGTACGCGAATGCCCCGTAAAAGCCATCAAAATCATCAATGGCCAGGCCGAAGTGCTTAGCGAGCGCTGCATCGGCTGTGGCAATTGTGTGCGTGTGTGTCGTCAGGAGGCCAAAGTTTATCTACAACAAATAGATGAAGTAAGTGAGTTGTTGAAAAGCGGGCAACGTACGGCAGCATGTCTGGCACCAAGCTTTCCGGCAGAGTTTACGGAAATAGAAGATTACCGTATCCTGGTTGGAATGGTTAAAAGACTTGGTTTTGAAATGGTTACCGAAGTAGCATTCGGTGCCGACATGGTGTCAGTTGCCTATAAAGAGCTCTATCAGCAAAACAACTCCAAAGGCATCATCTCTTCTGATTGTCCTGCCATCGTATTTTATGTGGAACATTACCTGCCCGAGTTGGTGGGTAATTTGGCACCGCTGGTATCGCCCATGGTTGCCAGCTCGCGTTTTCTGAAAAAGAAATACGGTGAGGAGCTGCAGGTGGTTTTCATCGGACCTTGTGTGGCAAAAAAAGCCGAATCGAACGAAATTGATTATGCGCTCACTTTTACTGAATTGCGCGAATTGTTTGGCCGAAACCGCATCAAACCGGACGAAGATCATATGCGTGATTTCGATCCTCCCATTGCAGGAAAAGGAGCCATATTTCCGGTGAGCCACGGCCTGTTACAAAATATGGATGTGGAAGCCGACATCACCAAAGGGGATGTGGTGGTTGCCGAAGGCCGCATTAATGTGAAAGATGCCTTAAACGAGTTTGCTCAGGGTGCATTGAATGCACGTCACCTGGAATTACTTTGTTGCGAAGGCTGCATCATGGGACCGGGCATGAGCGAGGAAGGGAAAAAATACCTGCGTCGTTCCTGTATCTCTAATTATGTGGCACAAAAACTGGACAATTTCGACCAGCAACAATGGGAGGCCGATATGGAACTGGCAAAAACCATTGATCTATCTACAAGTTTCACCCAGATGGATCGCCGCACGCATATCCCTTCTTCGAATGCCATTGCCGACGTGCTCAAAAAAATGGGCAAAAACGATCTTTCAGACTATCTCGACTGTGGAGCCTGTGGCTACGACACCTGCGTGGAACATGCCATTGCCATAACACAAGGATTGGCCGAAACAGAAATGTGCCTGCCTTACACCATCGAAAAACTGCACCAGTCCATCGAAAAGGTAAACCTGAGCAATCAGGAGCTGGCCAGTGCGCGCGAAGCACTCAAACAATCAGAAAAGCTGGCACATATGGGCCAGTTATCCGCCGGTATTGCCCACGAGCTTAACAATCCGCTGGGTGTTATTACCTTATACAGCAATATGCTGATGGACGACTCCGTTGACGATACCACCAAGGAAGACCTGAAACTGATTGTGGAGCAAGCCGAACGCTGTCGGAAAATTGTAGGTGGACTGCTTAATTTTGCCCGTAAAAATCAGGTTCGTCTCACCGAAACACATCTCGAAAAATTTGTAAGCCGAAGCATTCAAAGTATCGTATGCCCACAAAATGTATCGATCAAACTTCAGGTTGAGCTGAATGATCCTTATGTGTTTTTGGACGTAGATCAAATGATGCAGGTACTCACAAACCTCCAAAAAAATGCCGTGGAAGCCATGCCCAATGGGGGCGAAATCACTCTTTCGATCAGCGAAAAAGCAGAGGATGTGGTTATCGCCATAAGCGATCAGGGTATTGGTATTTCGCCCGAGAATATGGAAAAGGTTTTCACACCTTTCTTCACAACAAAAGAGGTAGGCAAAGGCACAGGTCTTGGACTGCCGCTATGCTATGGCATTGTGAAAATGCACAAAGGAAAAATAGATGTTAATTCAAATACTGATCCGGAAAAAGGGCCGACAGGTACAACTTTTACCATCCGCTTGCCCCGTAATCCGATTTAATTATTGATAAAAAATTGCAAACCATGAGCAACGAAAAAAAACTGATTCTGATTGCCGATGATGATGCCGATTACCTGTTTCAGATGGAGGCAATGGTAAAAAACCTGGGTTTCAGGGTAAAAACAGCCGAAAGCCAGGCCGAAGCCGAAAAAGTGTTGGAAACCGTAAAACCCGATCTGGCCATTTTCGACCTGATGATGGAGCAGGAAGACAGCGGATTCATCCTGTCTTACAAAGCCAAACGCAAATATCCTGATATGCCTATCATTCTGGCTTCAGCCGTTACAGCCGAAACAGGATACAACTTTGATTTGTACAACGAAAACGACCGCGACTGGATCAAAGCCGATCTGTACCTCGAAAAAGGCATCCGTCCCGATCAGCTGCACCGCGAAATCAATAAACTGTTGAAACTTTAAAACTTATTAATCATGGCAACCTTACATGTGCTTGTTGTGGATGACGAGCCCGGTATCCGCTCCGGCGTAACACGCATCTTGGGCAACTATACCGTTGGCTATCCCTTTATGGATGAAGACTTCGATTTTCATCTGATCGAAGCCGGCACCGGTGAAGATGCCATCGATGTGCTTAATAACCAGCTGGTTGATGTAGTTTTACTCGATAACAAACTTCCCGGTATGGATGGCATCGAAGTGCTTGAATACATCAAACAGCAAAATTTTGATGTGGCCGTGATGATGATCACCTCTTATGCCTCGCTTGATCTGGCAATCAAAGCCACGCGCAACGGAGCATACAACTTCATGCCCAAGCCATTTACACCGCAAGAGTTACGTGCCTCCATCGAAAATGTGGCCAAGCATCTTTTTCTCAAACGCATGACGCGTAAGATGCAGGAAGAAGGAAAACAAATCCGGTTTCAGTTTCTCTCGGTGTTATCGCACGAACTCAAATCGCCCATCAATGCCGTGGAAGGCTACCTGAAGATGATGCAGGAGAAGCAGTTTGGTGATAAGGTGGAAGATTACGACCGTATGATCGATCGATCGCTCACACGCCTCAAAGGGATGCGCAACCTTATCATGGATCTGCTTGATCTGACCAAAATAGAATCAGGCAAAAAAGAGCGTAAGATGCGGGATGTAAACCTGGCCGAAATAGCCAAAATGGCTATGGATACTATGGAACCCTACGCCATCCAGCGATCTGTAAAAATGAAGCTAGATGTGCAGGGCGACCCACAGCTGCTGGCTGATGCCAATGAAATGGAGATAGTATTTAACAACCTCATTTCCAATGCAGTGAAATACAACAAAGACGGCGGAAAAGTTCAGGTCAGTATCTGCGATCGCGGCAAAGACCTCGAAATAAAGGTTTCCGACAGCGGAATTGGGATGAGCGAAGAGGACAGTGATAAAATCTTTCAGGATTTTGTACGCATCAAAAACTCCAAAACCAAAGAAATCACCGGCAGCGGATTAGGTTTGTCGATCACCAGAAAAATGATCGAACAATACAATGGCACCATCGAAGTGGAAAGCAAACCCGACGAAGGGACTACTTTCACCGTATCTTTGCCACGACTTTAGAACTTTAAAACTAACTGACGTGAAATTCACTCCCGAAAACTATAAAATACCGGATGTTCCCATGCAGCCTTTCATTGATGATGAAGAGATTTGGGATTATATCAACCAAACTGAATCCACACCCGAAAAGGTGAAGGCCATCGTACAAAAATCTCTTGATAAAAACCGCCTCAGTCTGGCCGAAACTGCAGTTTTGCTCAAGGCCACCGACAGCGAATCGATCGAGATAATCAAAAACGGTGCCCGCGAACTCAAGGAAAAAGTTTACGGAAAACGTATCGTGCTTTTTGCCCCGCTTTATGTGGGCAACTACTGCTCAAACAACTGCCGCTATTGCGGTTTTAAAGCATCCAACAAAAGTGCTATCCGCAAAACCCTCACCAAAGAAGAACTGATCGAAAACGTGAAAGCACTGGAAGAACACGGCCAAAAGCGTTTGATTCTGGTTTATGGCGAACATCGTACCTACTCAGCCGATTTTATTGCTGATACCGTGCGCACAGTTTACAGCGTAAAAAAAGATCATGGCGAGATCCGCAGGGTAAATATCAATGCTGCACCTTTTGATATTGAAGGCTTTAAAACAATTCATGAAGCCGGCATAGGAACCTATCAGGTTTTTCAGGAAACCTACCACCATCCAACCTATGCCCTGGTGCATCCTTCAGGCAAAAAAGCTGACTACAACTGGCGGCTCAACTCACTCGATCGCGCTATGGAGGCCGGCATCGATGATGTGGGAATCGGTGCTTTATTTGGCTTGTACGACTGGCGTTTTGAAGTGATGGCACTTTTGCGTCATGTGAATCACCTGGAAGCTTGCTACAATGTGGGGCCTCACACCATTTCGTTCCCACGCATTCAGGATGCCTCCGAATATGATCTGGATGACAAATATTTGGTTACTGACGCCGAATTTACACGCCTTGTTGCCATTCTTCGGTTGGCTGTTCCCTATACCGGTTTGATCCTCACAGCCCGCGAATCGGAAAAGATACGCAAGGAAGTGCTGGCATTTGGCTGTTCGCAGATCGATGCCGGCACCAAGCTGGAGATCGGTGCTTATTCCGAAAATCCACATATTGATCAAAACCTGCACAAAGAACAATTTAAGATCAATGATGATCGCACACTCAATCAGGTGATTGATGAACTGCTCGACAGCGATTACCTGCCTTCTTTCTGCACAGCCTGCTACCGCAAAGGCCGCACGGGTGAGCATTTTATGGAATTCAGCGTGCCAGGCTTCATCAAGAAATTCTGCACCCCAAATGCCATGCTCACTTTGGCTGAATATATCGTGGATTATGCCACACCTGAAACTGCTGCTAAAGGTTGGAAGGTGATCGACAGAAATCTGGAAAGTCTGGGTGATGAACGCTACATCAAAGAAGTAAACGCGCGTATCGAACGCATCAAACAAGGCGAACGAGACCTGTATTTCTAGCAAATAACTCCCTGAACTACAATGGCTAAAGGAAGAGATCTTAAACCACATATCGGCATTTTTGGCCGGCGCAACAACGGCAAAAGCTCCCTCATCAACCTGATGACCGGACAGGAAGTGGCTATCGTTTCAGAAGAAGCCGGAACTACCACCGATCCCGTAAAAAAATCTCTCGAGATTTTTGGCATCGGACCAGCAATCATCGTGGATACAGCCGGGATAGACGACAGTGGTGAATTAGGAGAAAAACGGGTAAAGAAAACCTACGATGCCATCAAAACCATCGATTGTGCCATACTGGTTATCACCAAAAACGAATTTGGCTTTTACGAAAAAGAGCTGATCAAACAGTTTCGCGATTACAGCATTCCTTATTTCATCGTTCACAACAAGAGCGATTTACAACCACTGGAACAACTCACCCGTGAAAAAATCAGGGCTTTTAGCAAAGCAGAAGTAATTGATTTTAGTGTTGCCAGCAACACCCATGTTGACACCTTGATTGAGTTGCTCAAAAAAACCATCCCGGAAACCTCTTTTCAGAAACCTTCACTTTTGGGTGGCATCATCGAACCAAATGGTGTAGTCTTGCTTGTGACACCAATAGATTCTGAAGCTCCCGACGGACGAATGATCCTTCCACAGGTAATGGCTATTCGTGATGTGTTGGATAATGATAATATTTGCATAGTGCTGAAAGAAACGCACCTGAAACAATATTTCGATCAGCATCAACCTGAACCTCAACTGGTAATTACCGACAGTCAGGCCTTTGGGTTTGTTAATAGCATTGTACCACCGCATATTCCTCTTACAAGTTTTAGTATAGTTTTCGCCAGACTAAGAGGAGATTTTGAACATTATATGCAAGGAACACCCACACTTTCGCAACTAAATGATGGGGATAAAATTTTAATTCTCGAATCCTGCTCGCATCAGGTAAGCTGCGAAGATATCGGTCGTCATAAATTGCCCCGCTGGATAAGCGAATTCAGTGATAAAAAGCTTGATTTTGATATAGTAGCAGGCCTCTCTGATATTCCTGAAATCTCCAACTACCGAATGGTTATTCAATGCGGCGGATGTGTGGTCACGCGCAAACAGCTCATCAACAGGCTTCGTCCGGCTGTTAATGCCAATATTCCGGTGAGTAATTATGGAATGACTATCGCCTGGATAAACGGTATTTTTGATCGTGTGATAGAGCCTTTTAAAAACAAAACTAATGGCTGATATGCTGGATCAACTGCTCAAACAGCAAAATTTTTCGCGCGAGGATCTGATCAGCCTTTTATCCGTAAAAGGCGACGACACCCAAAAAGTACTTGACCGTGCACTTGAAGTAAAAGCTGCTACAGTCGGAAGAAAAGTCTATCTGCGCGGTTTGATCGAGCTCTCAAATATGTGTGCCAAAGACTGCTATTACTGCGGAATCCGCAAATCGAACAAGCACGTAAACCGCTACACCCTCACTGATGAAGAGGTATATCAGGCCGCTGATTTTGCCTGGCGCAAAGGCTTTGGCTCTCTGGTGATTCAAAGCGGAGAACTGACAAATAAGACTTTTGTCAACCATATCGAACACTTGCTAAAAGGTATCCATCAACGTACCAATGCCGAATTGTCCATCACACTTTCGTGTGGCGAACAGCCATACGAAGTGTTCAAACGCTGGCAGGAAGCAGGGGCACACCGCTACCTTTTACGCATCGAAACGACAAACAAGAAGCTTTATTACCAAATCCATCCCGAAAACGCGCTTCATGCTTTCGAAAAGCGCATCAAAGCTTTGGAAGACTTGCGTAAAGCAGGTTATCAGGTGGGCACCGGCGTGATGATCGGCCTGCCCGAACAAACCATCGCTGATCTGGCAGATGATCTGCTCTTCTTTAAATCCCTTGATATTGACATGATTGGCATGGGCCCCTATATCGAACATGCCGAAACCCCACTTTTTGAAAAGTTTATATTGCTGTGGCCTGCTGCCGAACGCTTCAGGATGAGCCTGTTGATGCTTGCCAGCTTACGCCTGCTGATGCCTGATATCAATATGGCTTCTTCCACGGCCCTGGAAACCCTCGACCCGCTTGGCCGGCAGAGCGGTTTGCTAGCCGGAGCCAATGTTGTGATGCCGAACCTCACACCCGTAATCAACAGGATAAACTATCAGCTGTACAACAACAAACCCAATCTGGACAAAGACCCCGCACTGAGCACCAGCAGCCTCAACCAGGTGATCGAAGCCATTGGTGAAAAAATCTGCTATTACGAGCCGGGGAATTCACAGCATTTTTTGAAGAGGAAGGGGTAATTGGAAGTCTTCAATTTCTTTACGGAAATCTCTTGTAGATGTCCTTTCGATGAGCAAAAGCTGCAAAAATTGCAGTTTTATCTATTATCACCATGCCAATCCGATAATCTCCTATCCTAATTCTATAGGCTGTTTTGTGATTTTTAAGTTTTTTCAGACTATTAATTTCAGAAAGTTTTTCAGCAGTAGCAACCTCATTAATCACATCGAGCATTACCTTAGGAACTGTAACGAATTAAATTAGTTATTATATTGTTTGATTTGGCTTAATTTTATAATTCCATTCTCCATGGAAATCATTTTTCTCCAAATTAATAATTTCCATTTCTGCATCTGTAATTTTA
>Ga0334883_1000726_pt1 | contig 56190 bp, 44 predicted proteins | sample GraSluR1_MG_6_FD_207230 | JGI IMG/M metagenome (GOLD analysis project Ga0334883, IMG submission 207230) | Sludge microbial communities from methane-producing bioreactor in Wageningen University, Netherlands - Granular Sludge_09_05-R1 | ecosystem: Engineered > Bioreactor > Anaerobic >...
GGGCCCGCCCCCTCTGAGCGCCCCCATTCTTGGAGGATGTCCCTCGGGAGGATCCACCGCCTTGCTGGTCCTCTCCCCTGTCATCCTCCGGCTGCTACACTCTTCGCATGCCCAGAGCCACGCTGTCGAAGTCGAGATTCATGTCGGGCCGCCGCTGCCTCAAGCGGCTCTATCTGGAATGCTACGAGCGCCACCTCATGGCTACTCCGGGCCCCATGCAGCGTATGCTCTTCGACATGGGCAGGCGCGTGGGCGAACTGGCTCGCGAATGCTTCCCCGGTGCGGTGTTGGTCACTGAGAGCTTCCGTCAACACGCACGGGCCGTGCAGACCACCTGCCGTCTCATGCGCGACCCCTCGGTTCCCGCTCTCTGTGAGGCCGCCTTCGAATACCAAGGAGTCCGGGTGCGGGTGGACGTCCTGCGGCGGGCTTCAGGAGGTGGTTCAAGCCCGGGTCCGGAGAGTGGGTGGGATCTCATCGAGGTGAAGGGGTCGGCGCGGGCCAAGGACGACCACAAGTGGGACGCCGCCCTTCAACTCCACGTGCTCGAGGGTTGCGGGGTTCCCATCGGCAGCGTGAAGGTGATGCACATCAACCGGGACTACGTGTATGAAGGAGGGCCGGTTTCGCCCACGGACCTCTTCATCCTCGCAGACGTGACGGAGGTGGCGCGGGAGTACCTGCCTCGTGTCGAGGAGCAGCTCGAGACCATGCGGGCGGTACTTGGGGCTCCGTTGGCGCCGGTCGTGGCGCCGGGACGCACCTGTTTCCGTCCCTTCGAGTGCCCATTCGCGGCAGCGTGTGTGAACGGTGGCCCGGAACATCCGCTGTGGGAGTTGCCGGGCGTGCACGACGAACTCTTGTGCTCCTTGGGCGAGGAGGGGTGCGACTGCATCGCGAGCCTTCCGGAAGGGGGCCTGCCGCTCAACGAACTGCAGGAGCGGGTGCGGCGGGCGGTCGCCACGGGAGAGGTGTTCGTCGATGGGGAGGCGCTCAGGCCGCTTCTTGAGGTCGAGTACCCGGTCCACTTCCTCGATTTCGAGGCCTTCATGCCCTTCCTACCCCGCTTTGTGGGCACCAGCCCCTTCCAGACCATTCCCTTCCAGTTCTCCTGCCACGTACTTGATGAAGAGGGGCATGTCGCCCACGCCGAGTATCTGCATGAGGAAGACTCGGACCCACGCCGGCCGCTTGCTGAGCGCCTGCTCCATGTACTTGGTGAGAAGGGAACCATCGTCTCCTACGCCGGTTTCGAAGGCAGGCGCATTGTGCGTCTGGCTGAAGACCTGCCCGACCTCTCGGCGCCCCTCCTGCGGCTGCCCGATCGTCTTCTCGACCTCTACCAAGTAGTGAAGGAAGCCGTCTACCATCCCGGGTTCCATGGGTCCTTCTCATTGAAGAAGGTTCTGCCCGCACTCCTCGATGGAATGGGATACGACGATTTGGAGGTCTGCGGAGGGGGCGAAGCCGCCTTCCTGTACGCCAAGTTGCTCGAGGGGAGCATGGCCGCGGAGGAGCGGACATCTGCCTGGGCCTCGCTTCGCTCGTACTGCGCGCGTGATACTGAGGGCCTACTCCAACTGTTCCTCTTCCTGCGCTCCCGGGCGGAGGAGGCCCACTGTGGGTGAGGCCGGGGCCGGCTACCTGAGGGCCGACAAGGAGCTGATCTTCTCGGAGTGGGATCGCTCAGGACTACCTCTGCCTCCCCGAAGACCTGCCTCTCTCGCACTGTCACGCAAAGTGCGGGGCATGCTGGCCGGTCTCGCGGTGGGCGATGCGCTGGGCAACACCAGCGAGGGCATGGATCCCGCCCGCCGCCGTTCGGAGTACGGTGAGATACGGGACTACCTTCCAAACCACCGGGCGGGCGACCGGGCAGTGGGCCTGCCCTCCAGCGAGTCTCAACTGGCCTTCTTCACGCTTGAGTCTCTTCTCGAGAAAGGCCAACTCGATCCCAGCGATCTGGCCGAAACATATACCTCCTCTGCGCTCTACCACATTGACGACACCATGAAGGGATTCGTGCTGGTGTGGAAGATGGTGAGCGCGGTTCCGGGATTCGCCTGGTGGGATGCGGGCCAGCCCAGCGCGGGGAGCGGGGCCCTCAGCCGCCTTGCGGCCGTGGTCCTGCCTCACCTCCGTGAGCCCGCCGGTATCCTTTGGGACGACGTAGTGTGCGCCACCGCACTGACGCACAGGGACGAGATGGCGGTGACCGCCGGTATCGGATTCTCCGGCCTGCTGCTCGAGTGTCTGGCGCGCGATCCGGGCGCTCCCCCTCATCCGTCCTGGCCTCTTGAGGTGTTTCTCCGCTATGCAAGGGCTTTCGAGCAGAGAGAGGGTGTCACTCCCCGCACGTACCGCACGAAGCGGGCGGTGACCCCGTTCGAGGGCACTCTCTGCGAGTATCTCGAGTCCACCCTGCCGGCGGCCCTTGCTATCGGTATGCCGGTGCGCCAGGCCTGCGCCGCGTGGGACTCCGGGTCGTATCTCATGGAGACGGTACCCAGCTTGCTCTATCTACTCGCCCGCCACGGCCAAGACGCCGAGGAAGCGCTCATACGGGCGGTGAACGATACCCGCGACAACGACACCATTGCCGCTCTCACCGGTGCCGTGATGGGTGCACTCCACGGTGAGGAGGCGCTGCCGCAGAGGTGGGTGAGGGGTCTCTTGGGGAGGACGCGATATAACGATGACGGCCGGGTTCAGGTGCTTCTTGTGCGGGCGGTGGCCAGATACGTGAGGGGAGAGTTCGGACAGTGAGTACGGTAGCGAAGACCGACGAGAGACTCGTTGAGGCCCTGCTTTCGCCTTCGATGTACCCCCGGGGCGGCCGCCCCTCGGTGGTGGAACTCGTGCAGACGCACATCTCCTACGTGTTTCTGGCCGGCGACTATGTGTACAAGGTCAAGAAGCCGGTGGACTTCGGCTTCTTGGATTTCCGTACGTTGGAGGCCCGGCGCTTCTACTGCATCGAGGAATTGGAGTTGAACCGGCGCCTCGCTCCCGACTTCTACCTCGAGGTGGTGGCTGTATGCGAAGGTGCGGATGGGGGCCTGGAGTTGCGTACGCTCGAGGCGGTGGAGCCGCCCGGCCCTGCAGCCGGTTCGGCAGCCGGTCTGGTGGTCGAGTACGCGGTCAAGATGAGGCGGCTTCCCGAAGATCGGATGCTGAAGCACCTACTTGCCCGAGGTGAGGCCGGCTCGCCGGAGATGGAGGCGGTGGCTTCCACTCTGGCCGCCTTCCACGCCCGGGCCGAGACCGGGGGTGAGATCGACCGGGTGGGGGGTGTTGACTGCATCGTTGAGAACAACGAGGAGAACTCCCGGCAGACGGAACCCTACGTCGGGCGCACTGTGAGGAGGACCGTCCATGAGTTCTTGCATGCGTATGCGGCCGACTTTGTGCGCCGGCGACTGCCTCTCCTCGAACGGAGGGTGGCCGAACACCGGGTGCGGGACTGCCACGGCGACGTGCACCTGGAGCACATCTGCCTGGTCGGTGGGCGGGTGGTCATCTTCGACTGCATCGAGTTCAACACACGGTTCCGCTACTCCGATGTCGCGTCGGAGGTGGCCTTCCTGGCCATGGATCTCGACTACAACGGGTACACCGAGCTGGCGCGCACCTTCGCCGAGGCCTACAAGAGGGCCTCGGGCGACGCCGAGCTCGCTCTCCTGCTCGACTTCTACAAGTGCTACCGCGCCTTCGTGCGGGCCAAAGTGGTCGGTTTCCGCCTCGATGACCCCGGTATCCCGCCGCAAGAGAAGGAGGAGGCCGCCGCGTCGGCCGCCCGCTACTTCGAGTTGGCGCTTCGCTACGCGGCGGTGCCGGAAAGACCCACGTTGCTCATCACCGCCGGACTCATGGGCACGGGAAAGAGCGTGCTCGCCCAAGGCCTCGCCGAACTGATGGGGCTGGTGGTCATCCGCACCGACGTGGTGCGAAAAGAGCTTCTCGGCATCGATCCGGCCGAGCACCACTTCGAGGATTTCGGGGGCGGCATCTACTCGCCGGAGGTCACGGAGAGAACGTACGAGCGGTCTTTCGAGCTGGCGGGGGAGGTGCTCCGGGGCGGCGGGTCGGCTTTGATCGATGCCTCCTTCAGCCGGCGTGAACACCGCTTGGGCGCGAGGGCGATGGCCGAGCGGGCCGATGCACACTTCGTGGTGCTTGAGTGTGTGTGTCCGGAAGAGGTGGTGCGGGAACGGCTTGAACAGCGTCGCGCGGACAAGGGCGAGGCCTCGGACGGCCGTGTCGAGCTCTACGCCGAGCAGAAGGAAGCCTTCGAGCCGGTGACGGAGCAGCCTGCCGAGTCGCACATCGAGGTGGATTGCGCGGCACCTGCCGAGACGGTGGTGCTCGACACGTTGAAGAGACTGCGGGTGGGTGATGGAGCCGGCCTCTCATAGGCCGATCGGACCGGGGGAGTGGGCCGCCCGGGCGGCGGCTGCGCGGGCCGGGTTGGAGAGCTGCGTCATCTGCCCCCGGCGGTGTGGGGTCGACCGGCTGCACGGGGAGCTCGGCGCCTGCCGCACGGGCCGCTACGCCAAGGTGGCGAGTGCCGGTCCCCATTACGGCGAGGAGCCCCCGCTCGTCGGCCGGGGAGGCTCCGGCACCATCTTCTTTGCCTCCTGTAATCTCGCCTGCATCTACTGCCAGAACTACGACATCAGCCAACTCGACGCCGGCGAAGAGGTGAGCCCCCAAGAACTGAGCGCGGTCATGCTCGCCATACAGGCACGCGGTTGCACGAACATCAACCTGGTGTCGCCGAGTCACGTGGTGGCGCAGATACTTGAGGCTCTCGTCCACGCGAGAGAAGAGGGACTACATCTTCCCCTCGTATACAACACAGGAGGCTACGATTCGCTTGAGACCCTGCGACTGCTGGAAGGAGTAGTCGACATCTACATGCCCGACATGAAGTACTCCGACGAGAAGACGGCTCGGCTCCACTCGGGAATCAAGGACTACCCTGCCGTGAATCGAGCCGCCGTGAGCGAGATGCACCGGCAGGTGGGTGACTTGGTGCTGGATGAGCGCGGCGTAGCTGTGCGCGGCCTGCTCGTGAGGCACCTTGTGCTGCCCGGTGGGCTCGCGGGCACGGAGCGGGTGGCCGCCTTCTTGGCGGAGGCAGTGTCGGCCGATACCTACCTGAACGTGATGGACCAGTACCGTCCGGAATACCGGTCCCGCGGGTCAGCGGAACTGGGCCGGAGGATCACGCCCGAGGAGTATGAGGCGGCTGTGCAGATGGTGCGGGCGGCCGGACTCCGGCGGCTCGACCGTTGAGGCGGCCATGAAACGCCAACCCCCGGACGTGCTCGACTCTCTGCTCGCCTCCGGTGAGGGTGCGAGGGTGGAGTTCAAGCGGCGGCTTCCTGCGGAGCGCCGTTTGGCCCGGCTTCTCGCCTCGCTTGCGAATGCCGGCGGCGGCTCTGTTCTTGTGGGTGTCGAAGATGATGGCACGGTGTGCGGCGTGAGTGAGCCGGCGGCGGTGGCGCACGAGGTGGCGGCCCTCGCGGCCCTGCTGCTCGACCCCGTCCCGCCGTTGGAACAGAGCTTCGTCTCCCGAGGGGGGAGGGAGGTGCTCATCGTGCGGGTGGCGCCCGCGGTGCGGACGGTGTACTTGGCCTTTGAAGATACCCCTGCCTACGTGCGGGTCAACGATCGCAACCTGCCGGCGGGCAGCGTGCTGAAGGAAGCGGGTCGGACGCGGGAGGTCCGCCTCCAAGCGCTCGGGGGCGCGGTGAGACGGCGTTTCGAGAACGTGGTGAGGAAAGGGCGGCGCTTCACCCCGGAGGAGTACGCCAAGGCATGCAACATCTCCGGACGACAGGCACGCAGGGACATCGTCTCGTTGGAGAGGGCGTTTCTGGTGGTGGAGGTGGAAAGAGGGCTTCTGGAGGCCCTGGACGAATAGAGGGCATGAAGAGGCAGGCGAACACGGGAGCGTCATGAGCATGCGGAAACAGGGTGAGAAACAGTGCGTATTCGGGCCTTCCCCCTTCACGCCGATTTCGGTTCGTGCCCTCTCGTCCGGCTGGGGCCGAAGAGGGGCTATCGTGGGCCTCCTCGCCATGGTGCTGGTATTCGCCCTCTTTGCAGCGCCCGGCCTCGCCTCAACCAGGGTCACCGTGGCGGCCGTAGGCGATCTCCTCATGCACGATTCGGTGTTCAACTCGGTGAAGGATTCCCGAGGCGCCTACCACTTCGACCCGGTCTTTCGGTACGTGGCCCCCTACTTGGCGGAGGCGGACTACACGGTGGCCAACCTCGAGACCAAGTTCGGCGGTTCCGGGTTGGGCTACAGCGGCTATCCGCGCTTCAACTGTCCCGAGAGCCTGGCCGGCACGCTCACGCGCGCGGGCGTGGACCTGCTTGCCACCGCCAACAATCACACCATGGACATGGGCTGGACCGGCATAGTGAAGACGCTCGAGTACACGGAGGCCGCCGGGCTCGCTCACGTGGGGACGGCCCGCAGCCAGGCGGAGAGGGACAGGGTGTTCATCGCCAACGTCAATGGGGTCAAGATCGCCTTCCTCAACTACACCGAGAGCACCAACGGCATCGCCCTACCTGCAGGCAGGCCCTATGCGGCCAACGTCTTGGGTGAGGCGGCCTGCCTGGCCGAGGCCGGCCGGGCCAAGAAAGCCGGTGCGGACCTGGTGTTCGCGGTGCTCCACTTCGGCGACGAGTACCAGCGCAGTCAGAACTCCCGGCAGCAGGGCATCGCCCGGCGCCTGCTGGCGGGCGGAGTGGATGCGGTCATCGGCTCTCATCCCCACGTGGTGCAACCCATCATCCGCGAGTCGGTCACTGTGGCAGGGCGGACCGCCGGCCGGTATGCCGTCTACTCCCTGGGTAACTTCGTCTCCAACCAGCGCGACCGCTACAAGGACAGCGGCATCATCGCCTACTTCGATATCGAGAAGACCTCTACAGGTACGAGCGTGGTGGGGGTGCGCTATCTCCCCGTCTACGTGCAGAAGACCTACGCCACGGGCAAAGCCCAGTTCCGGATCCTGCCCGTGGCCCCTCACATCACACGGACGTCCGATCTGGGCCTCTCCGCAGCGGAGCGGGGGAGGATGGACCAAGTGTGGTCGGAGCTGCATCAGCATCTGCATCGCCCCGCACAGGGAGTCGAGCCGTACGGAACGGTGCCGCCGGTCGCGTATGCGAAGGCGCTCGAGGCGCTTCGCGCCCGGGGCATCATGGAGGGTTTCCGCGACGGCACGTTGGGCGGCCATCTCCCGGTGACCCGCCAGCAATTCGCCAAGCTCATCGCGCTCACACTGGAGATACCGGTCGGTCTCGATGACGAATGCAGGTTTCCCGACGTGACCAAGAGCGAGACCTCGCTCTACCCCGACAACTATGTGGCTGCCGTGGCGAAGCTGGGTATCGCCAGGGGTTACAGCGACGGGCGCTTCTACCCCCACAACAACATCGCTCGGGCACAGGTCATCACCATGGTGGTGAGGGCGGTGAGGGACCTGAACGCCGATCTCCTCCCGGCACCGTCTGCCGGCTTCGTCACGTCCGCTCTCGCGTGGCGGGCGACATTCAGCCCCGAGCACGGGGAGAACTGCCGGACGGCCGAGTATCACGGGCTGCTCAACGGCCTTCCTCTGTCTGCACTCGACCCCTGGGGAAACATGACACGGGGAGAAACCGCCCAGGTGCTCGTCAATCTGCTTCACATGCTGGGCCGCTAGTCCCACGGTAGAGTTCACGCCCGCGGGCAGGCCTCGAGCTTGACCGGCCTTGCGCCCCAAGGGTCCCTCGTCGGGCAGGCCTCTGCCTGAAGAGTCTCTCGTGGGTGGACTGCGCGCCTGGTCGAAAGGTCGGGGCTGAGAGACGCGGAGGCCGTTCCTAAAGCTATCGGGATGAACTCCCGATAGAATGAATATGAAGGGAGACGGCTCGTACTGGTGACGAGATACTCCGAACCTCTCTCAGCCCCTCCCTTTCTCCTGTAGAAGCGCCCCTTGGCCCCATCCACCGAGGGGCGTTTCGCTTTCTTGAATACGGCGCCAAGTCACAGACTCCTGCACAATCTCTCCAATCGCGACCCTGCTGGTGTGGTATGAAATAAATAGAGGTAACACACACAGAAATGAGGCATGGCGTGGGTAGTACACAGAATGCGTGTCGGCGCGCATCGTGGTGTCCGGCCGGCGGAGCCGGCCGATCGTTCTTCGACCGGTGGCGGCGTACGCTCGGCGGGTTCCTCGCTCCTCTCCTGCTCTCGAGCCTCGTGCTACTGTTGTCGTCCGGCTGCGGCGGTTCAACCGGCCCCACCCCGCTCGAGGGGAGAGAGGTGCGCGAATACCAAGGAGAGCGGCTCACATCGAGTGGAGAGTTGCCGGACAATTCGATCCTCGGGCCCCAATACGTCGCCGTCGACGAGTACGTGCTGCGCATCGACGGCCTGGTGGACCGGCCGGTCGAGCTCTCCTACGAGGAGGCGTTGTCGCTGCCGCACTACAGCAAGGTGGTGACCTTACACTGTGTGGAGGGTTGGCAGGCGACCATTCTCTGGGAGGGGCTGCGTATGAGCGATCTCTTGAACGCCGCGGGGATCGGCTCTCGGGCGACGCAGGTGGTGCTCCACGCGGTGGATGGTTACACGACCTCCTTGCCCGTGGCCTATGTGGTGGAGAGAGACATCCTGTTGGCGTACAAGATGAACGGTGTGGAGCTGCCTCCGGAGAGAGGCTTCCCCTTCCAATTGGTGGCCGAGGACAAGTGGGGCTACAAGTGGATCAAGTGGGTGGAACGCATCGAGTTGTCCGCCGACGATGATTACGAGGGCTACTGGGAGCGGCGTGGGTACGACAACGAGGCCGACCTCGATAAGCCCTTCTTCTAGGGGGTGGAAAGCCGGCTGCGGGGCCTCCGACAGCGCGGAGACCAGCCGCCACGGCGGTCGGCGCCCCACGGCGCAGCCGGCCCGGGTCGTGGGTCGCCTTGTTGCGCTTCAGGGCACGAGTGCTGTCAACTCCCCTTCCAGGAGAGCCATGACGCGAGCGTAGAGGGTGGCCATCCAGTAGTCGTACAGCGCGTTCAGCTTCTGACCGCCGGTGCCCTCACGCTCCACGGCGGCCGTCTCCAGGTACATGATGGGGAGGGCGACGCTGCTTGCGCCTTCGGCGGAAGCCAGCGCAATCATCTTCTGTGCCCGCTCTTGGGCGAAGTCGAGTGCGGCGGAGAGTGCCTTGGCCTCGCGGAAGCCGCTGATCACGCCGCTGTCGTCGAACTCAGCCCCATAAGACTCGTACTTCGCAAGCACCGAGGCGCTGTCGGCGAAGGCGGTGATGGCGACGCCCAAGGTGGCATAGTCCCGGTCCGGCCCCTCGGGTATGTAGTTGATGAGATACATGAGATTGCCCATGACCGCGGCCGTCTCGGCGTAATCTATGTCCTGCTGTTCGAGAAGGTACGCGGCCTCATTCACCGAGACTCCCAGCTCCGCAGCGAGCCCCGGCAGCACGAGCGCACTGATGTTCTCCCAATTGGCGCTTGCCGCCCGCCGGTAGGCCTCGGCCAACTCAGACACGGCGTCTGCGCTCCGGATGGGAGAGGTGGGAATCTCTTGGCCGAGGGCAAAGGCATCGAGGGCGGCGTCGATCATCACCCCCGACAGCGTATAGCCGAATACCGCTTGGTAGATGGCCTCGACAAGGTCGTAATCCCCGGGTGATTGAGCCGCGTTGTCCAGGGCGGCATCTGCGTCGAGGGCGAAGCCGCTCGCCACCGCCCAGTAACCCCAGGCCTCCATCACCGAGAGAGCCTCACCCACGGTGGTAGGGGTCACCTGGAGGAGTTGCTCCATCATGGTATCGGTGCGGGGCGTGGTACTCAGTTCTCTGAGAACAATCAGTGCGGCCTCTTCCCCGTCATTCATGATTCGCCGGTCGACGGCCGCGTAGTTCACGGCCAAGAGTGCGTTTCGAGCTGCATTCACCGACGAGAAGTAGGCCGGACCGATGAGGCCCTGACGCAGGAAGTCGCCGGTGTCATTCAGGGCGCGTTCGGCGTCGGCGATGCGGGCCAATTCGTAGCTCTGATCGGGGGCGGCGCCTTCCGTCCCGGCGAGAGCGGCGTACTCATCGAGCTGTTCCTGGCAGTAGGCGATCCATTCGGCCGTCTGTTGTTTCACGGCCGCCGCCGCCTGCAGATCGAGGTGAGTCGAGGAAGCCGTGGAGACGGCGGCCTCGGGGAGGTTACGGCCGGTGAGGAGCCGGTAGGCTTCGAAGATGCTTCCCACCTCGTACACCTCGACACCGAGTTTGTGTCCCCACTCGACGAGATCTATCCAGCGGCCGGCGAGAGAGTTGTACTCCATGCGCTGGCCGTAGGGGATGAGCACGGTGGTCTTGCCTGCGTCGGCCGCTCCCTCCAGCTTGTAGGCGATGCCACCCACGGGACCGATCGTCCAATCGGGGTTGATGGTGCCGGTCATAGTTGCTTCGGGCAGAAGCTCATCGCCGAGCAGGGCGGCCAGCGTGGCGCAGGTCAGGAGTGCTCCCGCGCTCGGTCCATCGGTAGAGCCCTCCACTTGATAGGTGAAGCGAAAGTCGGCAAGATCGAGGTTGAGAATGCTGGCGGCGGCGATGGGGGCGGCCCAGCAGGCGGCCCTCCACATGGCGCCCGTGCCGAACACCTCCCCTTCGATGACCCCCACGGCCACCGAGCCGGTGGTGTGGGGCACCACCTCGACCACGCAGCGGTACAGCGAGCCGGAAGGATCACGGCCGGGTAGATGAAGGACGGCGAGAAAGCCGACCTCTCTCGTGCCTCCGGGGCCGGCCTTCGTGACCGTGGGCAAGGTGTGGGGGGCGGTGGTCGTCGTGGTGTCCTCGAGAAGGGAGCAACCGGGAAGAAGCGCAGAGAGAATGAGGATGACGGAGAGCGCTGTCGTCACCAGAGCGAGGTGGACGCGACCCCTTCTCTTCGTTGCTCGCCCCGGGGGCTCCGCGTGGCGCACCAGGGCCCGCGCCGGCTCGTAGGTAGTGCCGGTACCTCGACCGGTCTCAGATGACGGTGCGCGGTTGGACGTCATATTCCGCCTCCCGTGTGTTCTTTGCCCTCAGATGCTGCGAATCGCCGGGTGTGGTGCGTGCGCCGTTGTGGCCCAGTATGTGCTCAGATTACACGTATGACGGCCACGCGCAAGCGGTGCGGGTTTGGGCGCGCAAGGCCAGGGATGCACTGAAGGCGGGTGACTGTGGGTGGCTTGGGAGGTGGCTGAGGTCTGCGGGTTCAGCGGCGGTTCTTCGTTGACACCCGCTGCGCATCTGCTCGCCGGGACTTCCCTAGGGACTGGGTTGTGCGTTTCGTGTACCGCGGCGGCGGGCCCGGAACTGGTCGACGGCGGAGAGGGCTACAAACGCGAGCGAGACCCAGAGAAGCCAGGCTCCCGCGTCAGACACGCCGCGGCCGCCGGCCAGCGTGCCGATCAGGAAGAGCAGCACACCGCCGGTCTGAAACGCCATCTTGAGCTTGCCGAAGACGTTGGAGGGCGGCACGTTGGCGCGGAACTCCCGGTTGGCGGCCGCCGCCGCCACCATGACGAGCACCTCTGCACCTATGGCGGCGAGCATGATCTTGGTGATGAGATACTCGAACCCCACCGAGTAGAGCAGGACGCCGATGAGGAGCTTGTCGGCGAGAGGGTCGAGCAGCCGGCCGAGGTTGGTCTGCTGATGGCGGATGCGGGCCATTGCCCCATCGAGGGCGTCGGTGACCGCGGCCACCCAGAAGACGCCGACCGCCCACCAGGCATGACCCAACTGGAACAGCACCAGGACGACTGGGATGAGCAGCAGGCGCACCACGGTGAGCGCGTTGGGCGGTACCCACCGGGGGATGGCCCACAGGAACACGCGGTCCATCAGTGCGTCGAGCCGGGCTTGAATGCGCGTGCCTCCTCGTGGTCGTCTTGTCTGCCGTGTCTCTACGGCGTGCGGCTCACAGTCTAGCAGCGTTGCCCTCCCGCTGGGTTTGATACCCTTTTGAGGAGAGAACGGCCGCCGTGCCGCAGGAGACGGCGGCAGCGAGATCGCATCAGGCAGCTTGGCCTTTGGAGGGCACTCTATGAAACCGGTGAAAGACCTCCCTGAACCCCTACGCGCCATTCTGGGCGGCTCCGACTACGTGTGGTGCCGTGTATGCCACCGCACCTTCACAAGAGACGAGGCCACCGTCGACGATCCTACCTTCGACAAAGCCGCAAAGTTCTTGAACGAGAAGAATGCCTCCCGCTTGGCTGAAGGTGTGGAGCGGCACATGCACTGTCCGTTGGCCAAGTGCGGAGCCCCCTTTGACGTGGTGTCCTGGAAACTGATCCGCCTGAAAGACCCGCAGCTGCCGGATACGCCCGAGGAGGGTTGTGTGTACGAGGACACCGGCTACTGAGAAAGGACGCGGTGTGAACGCTTCCAAGTGCGGAGCCTCCGGGGAGGGACCTCCCGGGAAGAGACCCGCGGAGGAGTATCGAGGGGTTGAGCAGGGCCCGATACGCCCTCCGAGTGAGGCCGAGAGCCTGCTTCTGAGGGTGACGCGGAACTGCCCGTGGAACAAGTGCGAGTTCTGCCCCGTGTACAAAGGGGCCCGTTTCTCTCGCCGTCCGCTGGAGCACGTCTTGGCCGACATCGATGCCATTGCCGCCTTCATCCGTCGTTTCCAGCGCGTGGCTTCGGAGTCGGGCCGAATCAGCCAGGCCGACCTGAGGCGTGAATTCGCCGACTTGGGCGACGACGATACGGCGGCCTTCAGCGTGGCCTGGAATTGGTATGCCCGCGGCATGAGGTCCGTCTTCCTTCAAGACGCCAACAGCCTCATCATGAAGCCTGCCGACCTCGTACGCGTCCTTGGGCGCCTGCGTGAACACTTCCCCGACATCGAGCGTATCACCACCTATGCGCGTTCACAGACCATCACGAAGATCAGCGATGTCGAGATGCGGGAGCTGGCCTTCGCCGGCTTGAACCGCATTCACGTGGGGTTTGAGTCCGGGTCCGACACGGTGCTTGCGCTGGTCAAGAAGGGGGCCACGAAGGCCCAGCACATCGAGGCGGGCAGGCGGGTGGTGCGGGCCGGCATCGAACTCTCCGCCTATTACATGCCCGGACTGGGCGGAGTGGAGTTGTGGCCTGAGAACGCTCGGGAGACCGCCGACCTCATGAATCAGGTGAACCCGCACTTCATCAGGCTCCGGTCTCTTGCCATTCCCGACCAGGTACCGCTGGCGGAGCGTGTACGCCTGGGTTCCTTTACCAAGGCGGGGGACGTGACCGTGGCCCGGGAGGTGCTTCTCTTCATCGAGTCGCTCGAGGGGATCACGAGTACGGTGAAGAGCGATCACATCCTCAACCTCTTCCAGGATCTCGAGGGCAGCCTCCCCGTCGACAAGGAGAGGCTGCTTGCCATCCCCCGTGCCTTCCTGGCTCTGAGCCCGGAACAGCAGCGCCTCTACCAGATCGGACGCCGTCATGGGCTGTTCGCCGGGCCGGCCGACATGGACGACCCTGAGCGGGTGGAGTACGCGGAGCGGCTCAGCCGGCGCCTGGCCGTGAGCGAGGACAACGTCGACGACATCGTCGATCGCCTCACCCAACAGTTCATCTAGCCGGCGCATGCTCCGGCGGCACCTGCTCGTTCCGTCCGCTGTTCAGCGCAGAGCCGCCGGGTTGGGTATCATTGCAGGCCGGATCGCCTGTAGCGAGGAATGGAGTGCGTGAGTTGAAGTCAGTTAATGCATCGTGGTGGCTCGGACGGTGGGCCGAGCTGTATTCCGGCAAACCGGCCCTGTTTTTCGAAGACCGGGTCATCACCTATGGCCGCCTCAATGAGCGCGTGGACCAGGTCTGCTGCTGGCTGCAGTCGGTGGGCATCGAGAAGGGCGATCGCGTGGCCGTTCTGCTCAAGAACTGCCCGGAGTTCATCGAGTTGTACCTCGCCTGCGCGCGGCTGGGGGCTATCTTTGTGCCCCTCAACTTCCGTTTGGCAGCCGAGGAGCTTCACTACCTCATCTCCCATTGCCGCCCCCGGGTACTCGTCCACAGCCACGATTTCGCCGGAGCCATAAGCCGGCTGGACATCGCCAAGTACCGGCCGCCGCTGGAGGTGGCGCGGGTCTCACGCAGCGGTGAGGAGGTGGGGGGACAGGACTACGCCGCACTGGTGGCTGCCTTCGAGGGACGGGAGCCTTTTCTGCCGCCTTCGCTGGCACCGGGCGATCCCGAGGAGCCTCAGGTTATCATGTACACCTCCGGCACCACCGGCCGCCCCAAGGGTGCCGTTCTCAGCTACCGCAAGACCTTCTTCAACTGCCTGAACGCCGATATCTTCTTCAACCTCTCCTTTCAGGACCGCATGTTGGTGGTCCTGCCCATGTTCCACTCGGGCGGTCTGTTCATCCAGGTGTCGCCCTGCCTGTACAAAGGGGCCACATTGGTGCTGCACGAGCACTTCAATGGCGAGCAGGCCTACATGGACATCGAGCGCTACAAGGTCACGAAGTTCCTGGGGGTGCCCACGGTGTACCGGGCGCTCTTCAAGGTGGATGCCGGCGCCCGGGGTGACCTCTCCTCCCTGCAGGTGTGCGCTATCGGAGGGGAGCACGTCACGCCCGACGTCATCCGCCAGTGCTGGGACAACGGCTTCCCCGTACGCGAGGTCATGGGCCAGACAGAGACGTCCATCCTCCTGTGGGCGACCGAAGCGGAGTTGCTCGAGCGGCCGGGTACAGTGGGGCGTCCCGTGTTCCACGCCGAGGTCACCCTCATCGACCGCCACGGTAGTCCGGTGGGGCCGGGCGAAGTGGGCGAGATCGTGGTGCGTGGTTCGGTGCTCATGAAGGAGTACTGGCAGGATCCGGTCCAAACCGAGGGCGTGCTGGGAGGCGGCTGGCTGCGTACGGGCGACCTGGCCAGGCGTGACGAGGATGGGTACTTCTACCTGGTTGACCGGGCAAAGGACATGTACATATCGGGTGGGGAGAACGTGTACCCGGCGGAAGTGGAGCGGGTGCTGCGCGATCATGCCGAAGTGGTCGACGCGGCGGTCGTGGGGGTGCCTGACGAGCAGTGGGGAGAGGTGGGGCATGCCTTCATCATCGCCCGGTCCGATTCCTCGCTCACGCCCGAAGACGTGCTGACGTGCTGCCGAGCCAGGCTTGCCGGCTACAAGGTGCCGCGCACGGTGACCTTCTGCGACGAGTTTCCCCGCACCGCCCTGGGTAAAGTGAGGAAGTACCTGCTCAAGGACCAGTCGACGGGTGAGCCGCACGCAGAAAGCGACGAGCTGCTCACGGGTCACGAGACCTGGTAGGAGGTGCGGACGGTGTTCTGCCCCCAGTGCGGCCGGTCGGCAGGGGAGGGCGATGATTTCTGCCGTTATTGCGGTCGTGATCTGAATGGCGAGAGGGAGAGGGTCGAACTCTTCGAGAGCCACACTCCTTCAACCTTCGGCCCCAAGAGACTACCGGCTGCGGCTCCAGCTGAGCCGGGTCGAGGGGGAACGCCGGAGTCACTTCGGGGGCCGACTCCGGGTGCACCGCCACCTAAGCCCCCCCATGCTCCCCCCAAGTACCCCCTCGTTGTCGTGCTCATCGTGGTGGCTGTGGTGGTGATAGGCGGGCTCTCCGTTCTCGCCTATTCGCTCACCGCTCGAAATGGCGCCGACGGTGTCACCTCGACGGCCGAGACTACAACGACGGTCCCGACTCCCACCACTCTCGAGCCCACATCCACCACACGTACGACTCCTACCACCACTGCTCCCTCCGGGGGGCCGTTGTTCCTCGTTCTCGTGGACGGACTGTACGGCTACGTGGATGCAGACGGGCACATGGTGATCGAGCCACAGTTCGAGGCGGCCTCCGACTTCCACGAGGATAGGGCCGCCGTCTTGGTCGGCAATCGCTGGGGCTACGTGGACCCGGGGGGGTTGCTCGCGGTGGAAGCCGAGTTCGATGCCGCTCTGGACTTCTCCGAAGGCCTGGCGGCCGTGGAGGTGGAGGGGCTCTTCGGCTTCGTCGATCGTTCCGGGTTGCAGGTCATCGAGCCGCGGTACGAGAGTGCGGGAGGCTTTGGCGAGGGGCTTGCCCCGGTGATGATCGGAGATCTGTTCGGTTTCATCGATGCCACCGGCCAAGAGGCGATTCCCGCGCAGTTCGAGTTCGCCGACTCCTTCTCGGAAGGGTTGGCTGCTTTCAGCCGCGACGGTCTCTTCGGCTACATCGACAGCAGCGGCCGGGAGGTGATTGAGCCTCGATACGAGTTGGCCCTGCGATTCTCGGCGGGTCTCGCTCCGGTGGTGGATCAGGGGTGGCTCCTCTACATCGACACCGCCGGCGGAGTGGTGCTCTCGACGAACTTCGTCATGGGGTATCCGTTCACAGAAGAACTGGCAACGGTGGTTACGAGCGAGGGCCTCTTCGGGTATGTGAACACCAACGGCACGGTCGTGATCGAGCCCCGGTTCGACGAGGCCAGGCCGTTCCGTCATGGACGAGCGGCCGTGTTCGTACCCGAAGGGTACGGCTACATCGACAAGTCGGGCCTTTTCGTCTGGGAGCCGAGGAGGTGAGCCGTGGTGAGGTGGTATCCGTGGGGAGTCGTGGTCCTGTTCGTTGCTGGAACGTGGCTGTCGACCCTTCTGCTCGCCGGGTGCTCACGGGCGCCTATGCCGGGGCCTTCGCCAGCGGGCCAGGAGCCTTCATCCACGTCGTCTGAGCCTCGGGAAGCGGTGCCCGGCGAAAACACCGGGCCGGGGGACCGCATCGAGTTGCCACCTCCCCTGAAAGGGGACCTCCCGCTGGAGGAAGCCATTGAAAGGCGGCGTTCGGCGCGGGAGTACCTGGAGGGTGCGATATCGCCGGCTGAAGCCGGGACGCTCCTCTGGGCCGCCCAGGGAGTCACCTCGCCCCAGGGCCTGAGGGCGGCGCCTTCCGCCGGGGGCACCTTTCCCCTCACTCTCTATCTGGTGGCGGGTATAGTGGAGGGACTGGAGCCCGGAGTCTACCGGTATGTGCCCGAAGGTCACTTGCTCGAGGCCATGCGCCGGGGTGACCTGCGGGTGGACCTCGCCGCGGCCGCACTGGGGCAGCAATGGGTCGAAGAAGCCCCTCTCAGCCTCGTGTTAGCCGCCGACTACGGCCGCACCACGGGTGTGTATGGGCAGCGGGGCGTCCGCTACGTGCACATGGAAGTAGGGCACGCGTCACAGAACCTATATCTTGAGGCAGTGTCCCTCGGCCTCGGCACGGTGGCGGTCGGGGCCTTCGATGACGCAGGGGTGAACCGGCTGCTCGAGCTGCCTCCCGGCGAGGAGGTCCTCTACGTCATGCCGGTGGGGCGCACCGCGCGATAGAGAGCGGTGATGAAGTTGTTCGCGTGGCGCCGGCTCAAGTCCAGCCGCCTCGTCATGGTTGCCCGAGATCGATCTCCTCGTCGGGGAAGAAACGGGCCTTGAACTCTTGGAGGCGGAACACCGCCTGAGGCACTGAAGTCCTCACCAGCCTGAGCTTCTCCCGGGCCCCCACCACCTCGACACGGTACTCCCCGTCGGCCCATTCACACGGGACGGGCTCGAGCATGTCCCACCCGGAGAAGGCCAGGTACTGCTCGAGTGCCTGTCCGCATTTTCTGCGCCCAAGTGGCCTGTGCATAATGCCCTCCCATTAGGCACGCCATACTACATGAGCAAACAGCAACTACACGCCGTAACAGTTCCACAGACGCGCGTCTGCTAAACACACTTTGTGTGCGCGCCGGGGCCTCACCCACAGCCGTAAGCGCCGGCAATCCAGCGGGGGCCGTCCGCAGGAATCGGCACGCCTCAGGAGAATGAGATTACTTGCCGATGATTTCAGGAGAGATGCCGGGCTCCGGCATGGGTGAGTGCTTCACGAGCGAAGAAGGAGGAGGAGGAGGAAATGGCAAGACTCTTTGGGAAGTCTGAACTGCGTGCGGTGGGTGGGGTGGCGCTGGTCGCAGCGCTGGCTGTCTGCTTTCTTCTGGCATCGTTATCTGGCTGCGGCTCGACGACCACCACTGTGACGACGGAGCCTCCCACGACCACCACCACTGTTCCCGGAGAGGTGGTGAAGATCGACGAGAACGCCGATGGCACGCTGATCCACCTCCATCCCGGCTTCCTCCTTCTCGTGGTGCTGCGTGGGGAACCGTCTGCCGGCTACACATGGAACATGGGGATTCCCGAGCGGGATATTCTCAAAGTGCTTCCGGGCCCCACGATTGACGCCGGCACCATGCCCGGGGAGACTTCGCGGTATACGTTCTCGTTCCTTGCTCTCAGCACGGGCAAGACCGACGTAGAAGCACGTTACATGGGACCGGACGGCAAGGTCGCCAAGACCTTCAAGGTCACTATCGAGGTGGACCCGAGCAAGCCCACCACGACCACCACGGCCAAGCCAACCACCACGACGACGGCCAAGCCGACGACCACCACGACCGCGGGTCCGACCACCACGACCGCGGGTCCGACCACCACGACGACGGCTCCGCCGACCACGACGACCACTGCAGCTCCGACCACGACGACCACGCAGCCGTATCATCCGACCACGACGACACTCATGGGCGTCATCTACGTGGATGAGACCTCCGACGGCAAGATCGTCTACATGAGGAGCAGCTTCGTTCTCAATCTGACCCTCCGTTTCAATCCGGCCACGGGCTATACGTGGAAGCTCCTGCCGATCGGAGACGATGTCTTGAAGCTCACCGGACCACCCACGTTCATTCCCGGCGGGAAGGACCCGGGGGCTCCCGGCTACATGGTGTGGGAATTCCAGCCGGTCGGCGAGGGCTCCGTGGAGCTCGAGGTCGACCTCCTCAGGCCTGACGGCACCAAGGTGGACAACTTCTACCTGGGTGTGGTGGTAGAGGACTGAGGGCTATCCGCTGAAGGATAGGAGATGACTCGGGGGGGGGGGGGGGGCCGCGCGCCCCCCCCCCCCCCCCCCCCCCCCGAGTCTTGGTGCAGGGCCATCTGCAAACCCGTCCTCCGGCCTGTGTGCGGGTGGCGGCCGCCCCGTTCTCGGATCAGTGAATCGGGAGACCGAACAACCTGATGACCGCGATGATGAACATGATGGTGCCGATGGTCAGCAGGGAGATCTGGGCCGCGGGACGTCTGAACTTGGACTCGATACCGGCGAAGAACAGCGCCGAGGCGAAGAAGACGATGTTCAGAACGTAGTTGTCGCTGTTTTCGTTGGCGTCGAGTGCAGCCTGGAAGTGCTCAGACGCTTGGATTTCAAGGTCGTGTGATTCGCGGGTGAGGTTGTCGAAGTAGCTGGGATGGTCGAAGGGGGTGTCGGCGGCGTCGGGATTGTTCAAGGGGTCTTGTGCGAGCCACCAGTCGAAGGCCACCTTGAACTCCTCATCGAAGAGGTTCTCGGCGAAGAAATCGGCCAGTTCCAGCTGCTCGTCGGCAAAAGCATAGGCGTACTGCGTGAATACGGTGACGTCGATGTTGACTTCTGTGGTGGCTCTGTTGAAAGCCTTGACCGACTCCGTGCGGGTGGAGGCTGCCTGGGAGAAGCTTACCGACTGCACGCCGCTCCAGCGGGCGGACTGGTAGGCACACCAGGCCGAACCGACTGTGGCCACGGCGAGGAGAACCGTGGCGACGATTTCGATCCACTTGGACATCTGCTCGGAAGCCCCGGGGCGGTCATGAGCGTCAAGTCCGCTTCGCCGTGTTCTCGGCGCGAAAAATCCCACCGTCTCACCTCGTCATGGCGTGGCCTCGTCGACCGGTCGTGGCGCTCCGCTCCGGGGCTCTCCTCCGAAGCCGGGTTCCCAGATCATCACGGGCGACTCTCTGTAGAAGCCAAGTGAGTGTAGCAGTGCTGAGTGGGTGGATTGAAGTACCGGAGTGCCGTCGATCTCCTCGACGACTACTCGGGAGACTGAATCTCCGAGATGCTCGAGGAAGGCCTGAAGGCAGGAGCTGAGTGCGTGTTCGTCGGCTCCGCGCCGCGTGGACAGGGCTGAGCCGTACCCCTCCGCCACCAGTGTGGGCAGTCCGGAGTGGAGTACCAGCCAACTCGAAGCCAGACGGGTGAGGGCCAATTGTTCTCCTCGCGGGCTGTGGGGTAGGTCGCGTGCTGTGCGGAGGTAGTCGCGCGTGGGCGCCGGCGCGAGAAGGTCGGCCGGGTCGCAGGCGTTCATGACGACCGGTACGGGAGTTGCTCGGCCCTCGACCCGGTCGAGCGGTGCCACCACGTCGGCGGCCGCTTCGCGCAGGCGGTCCAGCGTCTCGGGGAGGGCAAACTGGATGCCCGAGAGTCCACGTACGAAGTAGCCCCGCCGCACTTCGCCCCGCATCTCCATGCGGGTGAGCTCCTGAGCGAGGTCGGGCCAACTCCACCGCTCCTCTTCTCTCTCCAGGCAATCACGGCTCACAACTCCCCAGCGCTGTAGCAACACGCGCGCCTGTGCGACCGTCCGTTCGGTCTCGCTGACGGCCTCTCCTCTCCCGGCAAGTCGGGCGACCAAGCTGAAGCGGCCCGGCCAGGGTGTCGGTAGTGTGCCGCGCAGGCGCTCCTCCACACGTCGCTTGGCTGCGCGGTAATCCTTGCGCGAGGGCCGGCCGGAGGCTCTCGAGGGGCGGTGGCGGAGCGGGCCGAGCCGGACCTCGAGTTCCGTCTCCAGGGATCCCGGTTCAGCGCGGAGACGTCTCTCCGTAATCACTGCTTCTCCCGAGATGAGCCTTCGCAGGGCGCCCGGGCTGTCGTTGGTGACGAGACCGTGCGCGCACAGGTCGAGAAGGGCGCTGTCGAGCAGCATATCGGTGAGCCCGGTGAGGTCCCGGAGCTCTCGATAGAAGAGGGCGCCTTCTCGTGCCAGCGCGTCGAGGATCGCTCCCTGGGCGGGCATGGTCTCCGTGTTGCCTTCCGGGGTGGCGAGCAAGAGATGGGCGTGGTCCCGCCGTATGAACTTGGCACGAAGGCGGCGTCCCGGCCCTCCCGAGGCGACCCAGACGAAGTCTCCCCCCTCGAAGAGCAGGTCGAGCCCTCCCTGCTCGTAGCCGCTCACACGCAGAGGCAGCACATCCCGCAGAAAGACCTGTCCCGCGAGGGGAAGGGCCTCGAATATGTCCAGTATGCGAGAGACCCCCTTCGGGCCGCACTGCCGGTGCCAGGGGTGGAGGTGCTGCAGGCGCGTGAGGAAGTCGAGGTAGGCCGTGAAGGGGACCGGCTTGAATTCGTGCCTCAGCATGGACACCGTGTAGCGATGCATGCGCGCCAGGGCTTCGCTCTTCACGTACACATTGCGCGATGGATCGAGACGGGCGACGTAACCTTCACCCGCGAGCCTCCCGAGCTCTTGTCTCACCCAGTCGAGAGGAAAGGAGTAACGGGCGGCGATGTCGTCTTCGCTGATGGGTCCGCCCCGGTCGAGGAAGCGAAGGAGGACGTGCCGCCGGGCGGTGTCCTCCCCAGGGCCGCCCGACCAAGCCGACCGGTACTCTGCGGCCAGCTCGCGGGGGACGATGCGGCGCCGGGGCACGGGCGCAGGGGTCGCGCCCGTGCCCCGGCCCACCGTGTCCCGGGGTACCTCGATCTCCACCACGCGGCCCTCATCCATGAGTTCGGCGAGCCAGGGAGCACCGTCCACCGCTTCCCGTCTCGCCAGCTCCTCCAGGGTGAGATCGCCGAGAGCGTCCAGGATGAGGGCCAGCTCCTCCTTGGTTCGCGCTCTCCGCGTGGGGTGGGAGTGGTCGAGTTCGGCCTGCGTCTTGGCGATCGCTTCCGGACGGAGGAGCCCACCCAGATCGACCTCGCGGAGGACATCCTGCAGGAGGTCCATGTCAACCGCCGGATGGCCGGCTCGCTGCTCAGTTCTGGGGGAATCCCACTCGTACGTGTAGATGCTTTGAAAGGCGAACAGCAGGCTCTCGGCCACCGGGGAGGGGGTCTCTGGGCGAACCGCCACCATGGTGATGCGGCCCCGCTCGATGCCCTCCAACACCTCCTCCAGATGAGGCAGGTCCATGACGTCCTCGAGGCAGTCGCGGTAGGTCTCCACGAGTACAGGGAAATCCGGCAAACGCCGCACCGTCTGCAGCAGGTCACGGGCTCGTAGGCGCTGCAGCCAGAAGGGTGTCCGCCGCCCCGGGCCCACACCGGGCAGGAGCAGTGCCCGCGCCGCGTTCTGGCGGAACTGGGCACCGAACACGGCTGAGTGGGGTAGATCGGCCAGCACGCGGCGGCGGGCCTCGACTGCAGTCATACTCGTCACCAGCTCGAGAGGGAACTCGGCGTCACTCTCAGGAAAGCGGAACAGCATGCCGTCGTCGTTGGTCTGGTACTCCACGTTGACTCCCGTGTGCTCGCGCAGCGCAGCGGCGAGGGCGAGCCCCCAGGGTCCATTCACCCGTCCCCCGAAACAGGAGTGCACCACCAGCCGTGGGTCTCCCAACGCGTCGGCGAACAGCTCGACGACCACGGTCCGGTCGCCGGCCACCTGCCCGCCCCGGTCGAGCTGGCCGGCCAGGTAGTCGAACACCAGCCAGGCGGAATTGTCGTCGAGGGCATTCTCACTTCGGAGCCGAGCAAGCTCCTCGGCGACGCGGGGATGATCCTTGTGGGAGCGAAGCTCCCGGTGGGAATCCAGGCCCAGTTCTTCCTTGAGAGCGCGCACGGTCGCCGCCGTCCGGCGCCGGAACGCCCCCGCCCTCACCCCCAGCTCGTAGGCACGCCAGGGCATATCGCCCCGCCAGAAGGGCATCCGGGGCAGAGAGCCCGGGGCCTCACCCACAAGCACCTTGTCGTCGGTAACTTCAAGGACCCGCCACACCTGGGCTCCCAGCATGAAGGTGTCACCGACCCGGGTCTCGAACACGAACTCCTCGTCGAGTTCCCCGATGCGTGTGCGCCCATCGGGAAGGTACGCACCGAACGCTCCCCGGTCGGTGATGGTACCGGCATGGGAAACGGCGGCAAGCCGGGAGCCGGGGAGGGCGGTGAGAATGTCACGGGTCCTGTCCCAGGCGATACGTGGCCGTAGCTCGCGGTGGACCTTCGCCGAATAGCGACCGGAGAGCATGGCGAGAACCGATCGGAGAGCCGTCTCGGAGAGGTTCCGGAAGGGATGGGAGCGACGCATCACACCCAGTAGGTCAGTCACCCCCCAGTCCTCCACTGCCACCATGGCCACGATCTGCTGGGCGAGCACGTCGAGAGGGTTCACCGGGGTGTGAGTGGCTTCCACTTCCCCCCGCTTCATGCCGGCGGCCACGGCTGCCGCTTCCATGAGGTCCTCGCGGTGCGTGGGGAAGATGCGCCCCTTGCTGGTCTGACCCACCAAGTGGCCCGAGCGGCCCACCCGCTGCAGACCCTGCGCGACGGACTTCGGGGATTGCAACTGAGCCACGAGGTCGACGCTACCGATATCGATACCCAGCTCGAGCGAGGAGGTGCCGACGATGGCCCGCAGACGGCCCTCCTTGAGGTCTCGTTCCATCTCGAGACGGGTGTCTTTGGCTATGCTGCCGTGGTGGGCCCGGATGGGCTGTGAGGTGAGTCCCCGGCCGAGGGCGGCGAATCCGATCCCCTTTGCCACTCCCTGCTCCACCAGCCCTGAGGCCTCTCCCCGCTCCTCAGCGTTACGCTGCTCGTTCAAGCGGTCGGCCGTGCGTTCCGCCAGGCGACGGCTGTTGGCAAACACGAGGGTCGTGCGGTGTTCTTCGATGAGGCGCAGTAACCGGGGTATGAGCACCGGCCAGATGGAGCCTCCGGGCAGGTCGCGGAAATCGGGGACCACGGTACTCACTTCGAGGTCGAGGGGCTTGCCGTGACCGGCGTCGACGATGGTGACCGGCCGGTCGCCTCCCAGGAAGCTGGCCACCTCCTCCAAGGGGCGGATGGTGGCTGAGAGCGCGATGCGTTGCACCGGTGCGGCGGCGGCGTGCTCGAGCCGCTCCAGGGTCAGGGCCAGGTGGGCGCCTCGCTTGTTGCCGGCCAGGGTGTGTATCTCGTCGACGATGAGCGTCTGCACCGGGCGAAAGAGTTCGTTCGAGCGGGGACCGGTGAGCATGAGATAGAGCGACTCGGGGGTGGTGATGAGAATGTGGGGAGGATGCTTGATCATGGCCCGGCGGTCCCGGCCGGGCGTGTCGCCGGAGCGTACCGCTGTGCGGATCTCAGGGAAAGGCCGTCCCTTCCGCTCTGCGTGCGTGCGGATACCGGCGAGGGGTCGCCGCAGGTTGCGTTGGATATCGTTGTTCAGCGCCTTGAGCGGCGATACATAGACGAGGTGGATACCCTGCTCGTGAGCGGGGGTCTCCCCCCGGGTCGTCTCCGTGCCGGATGGTGCGCCCCGGTGCCCGGGGGACGAGGCGGATTGTGCCTCTGTCTGTGCGCTGAGCTGCCTGTATATGCCGTCGATGGCCGATAAGAAAGCGGCGAGGGTCTTGCCCGAACCCGTGGGGGAGAGGATCAGCGTGTGTTCACCACGGGCGATCGCCGGCCACCCTTCCGCTTGGGCACGGGTGGGTGAACCGAACTCGCTCGTGAACCAATCACGGACGGGAGGCGCGAAGAGGTCGAGGCAGTGCATGCATCCCTATCGGTTGCTGTTCAGCGGGCTTCACCGGTTTTGGGAGAAGGTGGGGCAGGCCGGTCGCCCTCCCTAAGAGATGTCCTCGCGCAGCCACTCGACCACTCCCGACTCCAAGCAGTACTTCCCTTCCACCACGCCGGTGGTGCCTGCGTCGATCGCCGCAGCCACGATCGGACTCCGGCGCAGGGCCTCGGCGGCTGCGTGCACGTTCTCGTTCGCGCAGGCCTCTACCAGCTCATCCCCGGTCGCGCCACATTTCTTGGCCTCCTCGAGGCTGGGCCCGAGCGCATCCACGATGCTGCATACCGACCCCGCGGCTTCGGCGCCCGAGGCGGCTGCAGTGACCGCTCCGCACTTCTCGTGGCCGAGGACGACGATAAGGGGCACCCGCAGGTGGTCCACTGCATACTCAATGCTGCCGACCGCCTCCGCACTCGCGATATTGCCGGCCACCCTTACCACGAACAGGTCGCCGACGCCCTGATCGAACACGAGCTCCGGTGGGATGCGAGAGTCGGAGCATCCCAACACAGCCGCAAAGGGATACTGCCCTGCTGCCAGTGCTTCTCGCTCCTTCTCACCGAAATCCTTGGGGCGGGGGGAAGAACCGGCGAAACGGGCATTGCCCTCTTTGAGTGCTGTGAATGCCTTCTCTTTGGACAGTCCGCTCATGCCTTTCTCCTTGCACATGGGTACCGGCGAGACGGGGCCGTGATCAACCGCCCGAGCCCGCTCCATCTCAGGGTGTCATCGCTCAGGTTATCAAGCTTATCGAGCATCCTCACGTTCGTATGCTTCATTCAGGTTGTGCTCTTTGCCGGCGTTCGGGAAGTAGACCGCGGTGATCGCAAGGCCGAGAAGCAGAAACCCGAGCCCCACGCCGACGGCCAGCCTCGATCCCTGCGTGAAGGCCTGTCTTGCAGCCTCCATGATCTCAGCGGCATTTCCGGGATAGAGCTTCGCCACGTGCGCCGCTCCCCCGAAGGAACTCTTGAGCATGGCCGCGGTCTGTTCGCTCAAGTCTTGCTGTCTCTCGGGTGGAAGTTCGGAGAAGGCCCCCGTGAAGAAGGTGGCGTAGCGGATGCTCAGGAGTGCACCGAGCACCGATTGCATGACGGCGCCGCCCAAGTCTCGTTGCAGGTCGGTGGTGGCCGAGCCCATGCCTGCCCGGCTCACGGGCACTGAGCCCATCACCGACCGGGAAGCGGGAGCTCCTCCCATCCCCACCCCAGCGCCGATGAGTGCATAGGCGATGCCCACATGCAGGTAGCCCACCCCTTCCCTCCAGAAGAGCATGGCCACAAAACCCGCTGCGAGAAGGCTGAAACCGGCCAGAAGCGCCGTCTTCGATCCACGGGTGCGGATGACCCGGGCGGCGAGGGGGGACACTGCGATCATGAGGAGGGCGGAAGGCAGGATGGCGAGGCCGGCGTGGAGGGCGGAGTAGCCGAGCACGTCCTGCAGGAACTGCTGCCCGATGAACAAGGCGCCCATGAGGGCGCCGAAGGCGATGATGCCGGCGAGTGCGGCCACCCAGAATATGCGCCGGCGGGCCACCTTGAGGTCGAACAAGGGATTGGGCGCCCGGCGCTGCCGTACGATGAACCCGACCATGGCGAAGACGGCCAAGCCCGCCATGATGAGGGTGGTGCTGCGGTTACCGGGGATCGGGGCCAGATTGATGGCGAGTACCACTGAGCCTACGAGTAGCACCGAGACGAAGCCGCCCACGTGGTCCACGGGTTGGTCGGACTCGCCCGCCCGTCGCGGTACGTAGATCAGACTGAGCACCAAGGCGACCACGGCCAAGGGTATGGTGATGGCGAAGGCCGAGCCCCACCAGAACCTGGTGAGCAGCGCGCCCACCGCCACGGGCCCCAATGATGAGGCCCCTGCCCCTATGCCCGACCAGAGCGCGATCGCCGACACCTGCCGGGCTCCGCGGAAGAGGGCGGTCACCAGCGAGAGAGTGGTGGGGAAGGCCATGCCGGCCGCCAATCCGCCTATGATGCGCGCGACGATGAGTACCTCGATGGTGGGGGCCCACGTGGCGAGTGCTGCCGCCGGGATAGACAGCCCGAGGCCGGCCAGGAGCATGAGCCGACGGCCGAACCGGTCGGCGAGTGCACCCAGGTAGAGTACGGAGGCGGCAAGTCCCAGGGTGAAGCCCACCGCCACCATGTTGAGCACGGCCTGGGAGGAGCCGAGAGCTTGGCCGATGGAGGGGAGGGCCACGTTGGCCACCGCCATGTTGATGTTGGCGACGGCGGCCGAGATGATGAGAGTGGCCAGGATCATGCCCCCCCGCAGGGGTCCTTGGACCGCTGTCGGCGCCGTCTCCGGCACCGCTGCCGTGCCCAGCTCCGGCACTGATCCCGGCACTGCGGTCTCGGCCGCCTCCGGCCCGGTGACCGTCTCCGGAAGCGCCCCTGAAGGTGTTCCCCTCTCTTGTTCAGCCATACGTCCCCCCTACCGTCTGCCCCCGATGCAAGGGAGCATACATCGGAAGCGGCGAGGGAGGGTAGTAGAAGGGAAAGCGCGTTCCCGGCGTGGCGCGGGGTCTTCTTCGCAATTGAGCGGGGTTCAGGCGGCGACGTTGGCGCTCTGTGGCGCCCCAACCCGGCAACGCTCAAGCCCGGGGGCGCTGAGGAGGATGTAAGAGAGGAACGGAGGTGGTCGGTATGGCCATGGCGGTGAGAACGGCGGCAGTGGTCTGGAAGGGCGATCTGGCCCGCGGTTCGGGGCAGGTCGAGATGAAGAGCGGTGCCCTGCCCAGCTTTCCGGTGACGTGGGCCTCCCGGTCGGAAAGGTCAGAGGGGAAGACGAGCCCGGAGGAGTTGATTGCGGCCGCGCACGCGAGTTGCTTCTCCATGGCACTCGCGCATGGGCTGACGGAAGCAGGGACACCTCCGGCCGTGCTGAATGTCGGTGCCACCTGCACCTTTGACCTGGTCGAAGGCGTGCCGACCATCACGAGCATGGCTCTCGAGGTGCTGGGAGATGTGCCGGCACTCGATCTCGAGGGCTTCCGCGAGGCTGCGCGCGCCGCCAAAGAGGGGTGTCCCGTGTCGCGGGCGCTCAAGGGAAACGTCGAGATCACGCTGTCCGCCCGTTCTGTGTAGGCTGTGCGGAGGCCGCCCGCAGCCGCACGTGAGGAGTTGCCCGCAGCCGCCCATGAGGAGCCGGGCGTGGTGAGGCATGGGCCCAGCGGCGTTCGTGTCCGCCGCCGGCTTGAACCCGTCCGTCATTGGGCGTGGGCCGTGGCGTTCCTCGCGCTGGTTGCGGCCGTCTCGGCTCTGTGTGTCGCGGGTTGCGCTGCCGGTGGCGCGCAGCCCTCCTCTGAGGGGGATGTGCCTGTCGGGGTGGACCCTTCAAGGCTCATCCGCGTGACACTCGAGCGCGTGGTCGACGGTGACACGATAGTGGTGCGCATGCCCGATCGCCGGCGTGAGCGGGTACGCTACATCGGGATAGACACGCCGGAGTTGGCTCGTGACGGCAGGCCGGCTCAGCCCCTCGCCGAGGAGGCGGCGCAGAGGAACGCGGAACTTCTCGAGGGCCGGACGGTACGTCTGGAATTCGACGTGGAGCAACGAGACCGGCACGGGCGCCTGCTGGCCTACGTGTGGGCCGGGGCCGACATGGTGAATCTGCGCCTCGTGCGGGAGGGGTACGCGACCGTGTTGACAGTGCCTCCCAACGTGCGGCGTACGGAGGCATTCGTGGAGGCGCAGTCGAGGGCGCGCATCGAGGGCCTCGGACTCTGGGAAGGAGAGGGATCGTGAATGCCGTGCTTGCCCTCGTGGGGCTTGGGGTAGCGCTTATCGTGGGGAAGGCGCTCAGGCGCACGGTGCCCTTCTTTCGGCGTTACTTCATACCGAGCTCGGTGCTTGGCGGTGTGGTCATCCTGCTCCTCGGGCCTGAGGTTCTGGGGCGGGTGGTGCCCGGTCTTCCCCAAGGGCTCTTCAGCGAGGGGATGGTGGAGATATGGCGGCAGCTGCCAGGCTATCTCATCAACCTGGTGTTCGCCGGCCTGTTTCTCGGCAAAGACATCCCCGGGCTGCGCACCATCTGGCATCTCGCCGGTCCGCAGGCCGCCTTCGGCCAGACCGTGGCCTGGGGGCAGTATGTCATCGGCATAGGTCTCACCCTGGTGTTTCTCTCCCCCGCGTTCGGGGTGCCTCCCATGTTCGGTGCGCTCCTGGAGATCGGTTTCGAGGGCGGCCACGGTACGGCCGCCGGTCTCGGCCCCACCTTCGAAGCGGTGGGTTGGGCTGAGGGTCAGGATCTGGCCTTGGCGGTGGCCACCGTGGGGGTCATCGCGGGGGTCGTGGTGGGCATGGTGCTCATCAACTGGGGCATCCGCCGTGGGGTTACGCGCTTCGTGACTTCGAAGGACCGGGTTCGTGACGAGGCGGAGAAGCTCGAAGCGCTCGACGACAGCCTGGAAGAGCGTCAGAGTGGGGAGGAGCGCCGGTCGCTCGTGCAGTTCGAGTCCATCGAGCCGCTCAGCTTCCATCTGGCCTACATGGGGGCGGCCATCGGCGTGGGCTATGCTCTCCTTCGGGCCCTGGTGTGGATCGAGTCGGTGACACTCCTTCCCCTCGGTGTCCCGGAGCTCGTGGGTCTCATCCCCCTCTTTCCCTTCGCCATGATCGGCGGGGTCATCGTGCAGAAGCTCCACTCCCGGTTCGCGCCGTCCTTGCCTCTCGACCGCCAGTTGATCACCCGGGCGCAGGGGGTGGCTCTCGACTTCCTCATCCTCTCGGCGGTGGGCACTCTGAGCTTGGGGGCGCTCGCCGACAACTGGGCTCCGCTCGTGATTCTCGTGGGTGTGGGCATCGCCTGGAGTGTTGCCTCCTTTGTGTTCTTGGCCCGGCGGATGATCCCCGACTACTGGTTTGAGCGTGCCGTCGGTGATCTCGGCCAATCACTCGGTATGACCGCCACCGGGTTGCTGCTCATGCGTATCGTGGACCCGCGATATCAGAGTCCGGCCTTCGAGGCGTTCGGCTACAAGCAGTTGCTGTTCGAACCGCTGGTGGGAGGAGGAGTGGCGACGGCGCTTTCGGTGCCGGTGATCGCCGCCTTCGGTCCGATTCCGTCACTCATCGTCTGCGTGGTGCTCATGGGGGTGTGGATGGCGGTGGGGCTCCTATATTTCGGCAGGAAGTGACTCCTGTCCGGGCGTTGGCGCCCTGCCGGTTGACGGGTGGGTTGTGAGGGTACAAGGTTTCTGACCCATATTCTGGCCGGTGTCTTGAGGCGTTGTCCGTTCCACCGGTGCTGGATGAAGGAGTTCCTCATGCAGGTTCTAAGGCGCGGAGTGAGCCATGGAAGATCGTGAAATACTGCAGTTACTCAATGAGGGAACTCCCGAGGAGTTGCGGGAGGTGCGGGGCATCGGTCCTGCCTTGGCGGCGAAGATCGTCGAAGCCCGACCCTTCTCGTCCGTTGATGATCTGCTCGCCGTGCGCGGCTTCAGCGCCAAGAGGCTGGAGAGGATCGAGGTAGCGGAAGGGCATACACCGCTTCGGGCTGCCGAGGCGGGCGAGGCCCCAGAAGCCGGGGAGCCTGTAGAGACGGAGGGGGCCGCCGGAGCTGAACCGGGCGCCCCGGCCCCCGAAGAAGCGGAGGCGACCGCTGCAGCCCCGGAGGAGCCGGAGACGCTCCTCACGCCGCCAACGGAAGAATCTGTGGGGGCCGCGGGTCCGGAGGTGGGGGGAGCAGACAATAGGGGTTTCGCGGAGCGAGTGGCGGGGATGGGAACAGCCGTGGGGAGCACGCTTTCCAAGACGGGGGAGGCGGCCCGCGACGGCATCAAAGACGGGTTCTCCGCGGTAGGTGACACCGTGGGCAGAGGGGGACGGGCTGCCCGCGACGCCGTGAAGAGTATACCCGACAAAGTCGAGCACTCCACCCGCACCCGTGGTGTATTCGGTACTGTGCTTGCCAGTAGTCTCATCACCTTGATCATCACCTTGGCCCTCGCGTTGGCCGTCCTGGGGACTATCAACGGCAGCCTCAAGTTCGCCACCGGGTCGCAATACCGCAGCCTCGAACGTGAGGTGACGGCCATTTCCACCCAAGTGGAGAACCTGCGCCAAGACGTCGACGGACTCCGAGCGCGGGTGGATACACTGGAGACCCTCGGCGAGCGGACCGTGGTGCTGGAGGATGGGCAGCGTCTGCTCGAGGCCGATCTGGCCGAGGTGAGAGCTCAAGCCGACGAGCAGGAGGAGCGCACCCAGCGGTTCGAGGATTTCTTACGTGAACTACGCAACCTGATTTCCGGTCTGTTCGACGGCGAAGGAGGAATAGAATGAGCGCCGAGCCCAGTGCGAATGAGACTCCCCCCCTGCGGGCGGAACGCGCATACGGAGGTGGTCTCCGCGTACTCGTCACCATACTGATCGTCCTCGTGATTCTGGGCGGCCTGGGTGTAGGTGTGTATTTCGGTGCTCCCTACGTGTATGACCGGCTCATTCTTCCCACTGAGACCAACGCGGCCCGGCTCGCGGAACTCGAGGATCGTCAAGCTGCCGACATCGTCCGGGTCAATGAACAGATCGTTGCGCTCCAGGGACGCATCGATGCAGCCGAGAACAGGATGACGGAGGATAGGCAGGCGGTGTCGGAAGTCCAAGGTAAGATCCGTACGCTGGAAGCCGCCATCTCCCGGCTCGAGGCGACCAGCGCGGAGCAGCAGGCGCTTCTGGTGGGAGGAGACTCCTTGCTCGCGGCGCTTCAGCGGGAGATCGTGTTCATGCGGGCGGCGGAGGTGTTGGCGCGGAGCCGCCTCTCTCTGCTGCAGAGCAATTTTGGCCTGGCCCGGGAGGATGTGCAGACCGCCCGGGACATCTTGACGGCGGTGCAGCCCGAGGTTCCGGAGGCCAAGCAGGCCTCACTCCGCGCAGTGATCGGGCGTCTTGACCTGGCCCTCTCCAATCTCCCCGCGTTCCCGGTGATCGCCGCCGACGATGTGAACATCGCCTGGCAGCTTCTGGTGGAGGGGCTGGAAGAAGAGGAGGCGATACCGGCACCCGAGGTTACGGAGAACAACGGTACCGGGACCACCACGAATGGGCAAGAAGCGAACGGTGAGGCGGCCAACGGCACGAACGGTGAGGCGGCCAACGGCACCGGCGGCGACTGATCGGCGGCGGTGGGCGAGGTTGACAGGCACGACCGGAGGTACCAGGTGGGTATGGGAGCCAAGAGGAAGGTGGGCATCATCGCCGCGCTGGGCGCGTTCTTCGGGTTGCTCGTAGCGGTGATGCGGGCGGCCGCGCGCAGGGCGTCCAAGGGAGCATAGGCAAATCGCTTCATAGGGAAGTCGCTTCAGCACGCGAGTCTGAAGGATGGGCAGCCCTCGTGGGCCCGGCCGACCTACATCGGTGTGTGGAGATCCCGCGGCGTTCCTGCTGTTTCTATGGGCGGAGCCGCCCAAGGCTTCATCCTTCGTGCACCTCTCACCGCTTGTGCTCTCACCGTCTGTGCGGTGCCTAGCGGCCGGGCATGCGTGTGCGCTAGACTTAGGTGTCCAAGGAGTATTAAGCCAAGTTGCCCGGAACCACAGGTACAGATCCCCGGGATGATCCCCGGGAGGCAAGACAATCGAGGGCTGTTCGCGACGCCTCGGCGGCGAGTCCTCCTCCGAAACCCTCTCTTCTACGCCGGATAGTGAAGGCCTACTGGTCGTCGGATACGGCCGTCATGCTGTCATTGGCGGCTGTAGTGGGTTTGGCTGCCGGTTTTGCGGCCGTGGGTTTCGTGAAGGCCATCGAATACGTCACCCGCTTCTTCTTCGCCGGCGGCCGCGATCTACTCTCCTTCATGGGGCACTGGTATGTGCTCGTCATTCCGGCGGCGGGCGGTCTTCTCGTGGGTCCGCTTGTACACTTCCTGGCTCCCGAGGCCAAGGGGCACGGAGTGCCCGAGGTCATGCTCGCCATCTCCAAGAACGGCGGCCGCATGAGGCCGGCCGTCATCGCCGTCAAAGCGGTGGGTTCTGCACTCACTATCGGCTCAGGGGGGTCCGTGGGGCGCGAAGGTCCCATCGTGCAGATCGGTGCGGCGGTCGGTTCTGTTCTCGCCCAGCGCCTGCGTCTCACCGAGCGACGGACGCTCGCCCTTGTGGGCGCCGGTGCCGCCGCCGGTATTGCCGCCACCTTCAACGCACCCATAGCCGGGGTCATGTTCGCGTTGGAGGTGCTCATGGGAGCCTATTCCATCCGCGCGGTGGGCACTATGGTCTTCTCCTCTGTATCGGCGGCGGCCGTGAGCCGGTTCTTCCTTGGGGACGATCCCGCCTTCACCGTGCCCCCACACGCGCTGTTGAGTGCCTGGGAACTTCCCATGTACGCAGGGCTGGGAATCGTGTGCGCCCTTGCCGCCGGTGTCTTTGTCCGAGTGCTGTATTTCTCGGAAGATGTATTCGCTGCCTGGAAGATTCCGGGTTGGCTGAAGCCGGCTGTAGGCGGGCTCGCCATCGGGCTGCTGGGCTTCTTCGTTCCCCAGATCTTCGGGACGGGTTTTGCCGTGATCAACGGTATCCTCAGCAGCGAGTACCTGCCCTATTTCTTGATCCTGCTCGTTGCCGCCAAGATTGTCGCCACCTCAACCACACTTGGGTCTGGTGCCTCAGGAGGCGTGTTCGCCCCGTCACTGTTCATCGGGGCGGCTGTGGGGAGTGCCTACGGCGCCGCCATGCACGAACTCTTCCCCACGGTGGTTGCCGGGAGCGGCGCCTATGCGGCCGTGGGCATGGCCGCAGTGTTTGCCGCCGCCGCCCGGGCGCCCATCACGGCGATTGTGATGCTCTTCGAGCTCACGCTTGACTACGGCATCATGCTGCCGGTCATGTTGGCCACGGTCGTCGCTGCCGCAGCGGCCAACTGGGCCGAGCCAGAAAGCATCTACACACTCAAGCTGGTGCGCCGGGGAATTGACTTCGCAGCCGAACGCACTCAGCGGGCACTGGGGCGGACCACTGTTGCGGAGGTCATGACCCCGTTGCACGAAGTCATGGCTCTCACCCTCCAGACCTCACTCTCCGAGGCCCTTCAAGTCTTTCAAGAAACCGAAGAGCACGCGTCTCCCGTTCTCGACGAGGAGGGACGGCTGGTAGGCATAGTGACCATATCCGACATCGAACATGCGGCTGTGGACGTGGCCACCGAGACTGTGGTTGGCGACGCGTGTACCCGCAATCTCGTCTACGCTTTCCAGGAAGAGCCTGTGACCCGAGCCCTGTCGCGTGCCGGCAAAGCGGGTGTGCACCGGATGCCTGTGGTGAGGGCGGCGGATCGCTCACAACTTGTCGGCATGCTCACCAGCGCCGATCTTGTGCTGGCCTACAACCGGCTCTTTGCCTCACGCCGTTGAGGTAGGGTGAACCAGGCCTCGATGCTGAGCTCCTGGGGCACGGCGGCGGAGGGTGGGGGATTTGAACCCGCGATACCGGTGAAAGTGTGCCGGTTTTCAAGGAGCAAGAAGGGTTAGCCATCCATCATCAGTTAGCGCCAGTACTCGCTCCATTATAAGGGAAACACCCTTGGAGAATCACCCGTCCCCCCCAGGCCCTACCAACCGTCGTCGCGCCGTCTTGGCGGATACATGGCGGTAAGTAATGACGGGCGTAAGAGTTGATGTATTGGGTTCCGTGCTCCAGTTCCAGGATGGCTTGACGTCTGGTGAAAGATGGTGTGACATTGTTGTGTTGAGTTGTTGCCTACTGGCCAAACCTCTCCGCCATGCGTCGACGAAAGTCCTCTGTCTCGAAGAGTCCCGCAGTGAGTGCACACAGTTCATCCACAAATGTACTGCTGTTGCTCGATCTTAGGCACAGACTAGTCGCAGATAGGGACTGCTGGCCCGCGCGGCTCATTTCTCGGCCTAAGTCAATGGCTCGTTGAAGAGACCTACCGGTATCCACCATCTCGTTGACCAGGCCCCACTCGCATGCCTCCTCCGCCTGAATGAGGCGCGAACGGAGCACCATGTCGGCGGCCCTCTTTGGCCCGACATGCAGCGGTAGGCGTGCCAAGGCAAGCGTGGGGGTAATGCCGATAGCAGTTTCGGGACAGCCGAATCGAGCATGCCGTTCTGCAATTGCAAGGTCTGATAGCAGAACCAAGTCGAGTCCGCCTCCCAGGGCGTCACCGTTGACGGCAGCGATCAATGGCTTGGAGCACTCCTCCATTGCCTGGTAAAGAGCGAAGTCTTCCCTGATCTGCTGTGCGCCCGCCGTCCTACTGAACCGGACTTCCCCAAGATCCATTCCTGCGCAGAACGCTCGGTCTCCAGCACCTGTAAGTATGATGACTCGCGTCCCATCATCCTTGTCGGCCTCTTCAACGAGCCGAAGAAGATGGTGCTGCATCGCCTTGTTCTTGGCGTTGGCCTTGTGTGGACGGTTGAGGGTGACAACGAGCAGACCGTCGGGGTCCCTCTTCACGAGTACGGTTTCACCGGGCTCGTGTCTGTTCTCTGGCGCCAACTTTTCTGTTTCCATGAAGTCTCTCTGTGATGGCTGCTCGTGCTGTCGTTCCTGTTCTCCGGCCGATCGGAGGGTCACTTCCTCTGAGAGAGCCTGCGGATCTCGGGCATCAGTTCCGGAACCTGGGCTTCAAGGAATCTCCATACGGAGTCCTGTGATAACGAAGTATATGCGAGCGAGTCTTCGGGTGTGAAGCGGACGAATTCGACCCCCATGGCCTTCAGCTTGCGACGTTCGAGCTTCTGCATCTGCTTGAATGTGGAGTCGATCTGGCGTTCGAAATCGGCTGTGGCTTCAATCACTGTCCGCTGCTGATTGGCGGTCAGCTTGGCCCATGACTTGGGGTTCATGATGATAGTTGCGTTCTGTGAGGCGTAGAAACCGTGGTCGATGATGTACTTGACGTGATCGGCCCATCCCTCCTCGGCCACCCCGACAAGTGGAAAGAGAAAGCCGCTCACCTCACCTGCTTCGAGGGCTTGTTTGACGCCGCCAGGATCCACCGAGACCGGCTCGGCGCCGAGTTCCCGCAAGAAGCAGTCAGCGTGGCCGGTTCTCGTGCGCAATCTCAAGCCTTTGAGTTCTGACGGGGTCCGCACCGGCCGATCCGTCCATATGAAGAAAGGAAGATTGGTCAGCCACCGGCCCAGATATACCAGGCCCAACTTAGCGTGGCGTGCCGAGAAGAACTCGAAGTAGCCGTTTTCCCTCTCGTCCCAGGGCGTGTGTTCCGACAGGCTCATGGCCTGCATCTCACGAGCAAGCGATTCATACCACGAAGTGGCGATAAAGGCGCCGTCGACCTCTCCCCGAACGACGGCCTCCATCTGCTCAGTTGGCCCGATCTCCTCGGGGCCTCCCTTCCAGGAGATGGTTATGAGTCCGTCGGTGACGTCCGTGACTCTCTGTGCCCATGAAGGAATCACTGTGGTCAATGGGTTGGAAGCGGCTAGGAAGCTCACGAACTTGCCGAGCCCAAGTTTCCTTGAAAGTGTCGCGTAAGTGTCGAGGTCTTGGTCGGTGAAGACGCCGAACTCCTTTTCCACCGCCCGGAAGAAGGCCGGGAGTAGTTCCTCGATGGTGCGCAGCCCTTTCTCGGTTATGGTGACGATAACAACCCTGCGGTCGTCCTCGGAGCGGGAACGGACCACCAATCCATCAGCTTCGAGGCGGCTGACGACCTGCGTGACATTGCCGGACGTGGAGAGGATCTTGCGAGACAGATCTCGGGGGCGGAGCGGACCTAGTGAACGAAGAGAACTAAGCACGGTGAACTGCGCCAAGGAGATGCGCACGGGCAGCCGGTCAAGAATCCTGCCGGTTACACTCCACGCAGCTCGAGTCAATTTGAGATAGGCAGCGGCTGCTCGTTCAGCTCTCTCACTGGCCTCAGGAAAATCGAGCACATCACCATTGGGCTGTGTCACCGCACACCTGCCTTGCTCCAGTCAGCTTTCGTCGGACCTTCGCTTCAACCCCCATTCTACCGGCGAAGGGTCCGTCAGGAAAGTACTTGACACGTGAAGCGCTTAGGACTAAGTTATTTAGTATTCATCCATTGAATTGGGGGTAGATCATGGACTGCGAGGGGGGGCACAAGACGGCTGAGTGGAGCTCTCTTCCGCGACAGATCGTGGTAAGCCGATGCGGAAACTGTGATGCTCTGTCCCATCCTCCCCGTACCTTCTGCCCGGAGTGTATGAGCACCGATGTCGCCTCAGTTGAGGTGGACGGCAGGGGAGTCATTCACTCATTCACCGAAGTGCGTCTGGGCATGAGTGAGGCCTTCCACGACAAGGCTCCGTACAACATCGCCTTGGTCGATACCGAGACCGGATTGCGTGTCCTCACCAACATCGTGGGGCAAGGCAGCGATTCCTTGATCATCGGGCAGGCCGTTGAGCCCCTTTACCAAGAAGATGAAGCCGGCCGCGTGGTTCTCGTTTATCGCAGGAGGGAGGCAGAATGAGTCGCGGTCAAGGTCCGCGCTTGGCCATCGTCGGCGTCGGCGAGACACCGGTGGGGCGACTCGAGTGCGGTGGCTCCCTGGAGCTCTCCGCCCGCGCCGCCGTAGCGGCCGTAAAGGACTCAGGCCTGGAGCCCAAGGACATCGACGGTCTTCTGTGTGGCGGTTCGCTCATCGACGGCATGTTCATGTACAACGCTCGTCTGGCGAACTACCTCGGCATTCAACCCATGTACGCCTCTATGATTCCTCTGGGTGGAGCAGCCTTTGGCCATGCCATCATGGAGGCCGAAAATGCCATCAAGGCTGGGCTCTGCCGGCACGTGCTGGTGGTAGCCGGCGACCCCTTGCTCTCGCAGGTAGGTAGTAAGCGGGCGATCAGCATGTTCGGTTCCTTCCAGGATGCCGACTACGAACTCCCCTACGGCTACATCATGCCGGCCGCCTACGCTATGGTGGCGCGGCGGCATATGCACGAGTATGGAACCACCCCAGAGCAGCTGGCCCAAGTGGCCGTGTCGGCTCGCAGGCACGCCTCGGCCAACCCTTTGGCTCAATACCGGGATCCCTTGGACATCCAGGACGTGCTCGATGCGCCCCGGGTGGCCACTCCTCTCGGGGTGTATGACTGCTCCCCCATCTCTGATGGTGCCGGGGCCTTCGTGGTGAGCTCCGCGGAGCGCGCCCGGCACCTCACCCCCCGTGCTGTCCGCGTCTTGGGCGTGGGTGAGGGGCATCAATGGGAGTATTCGTCTCCCAAGCGCGTATTGACAAGCTCGGGTGCGGCTATCTCCGCGCCCAAAGCCTTTGCCCAGGCGGGTTTGACACCTGATGACTGCGATGCGGCTCAGATATACGACTGCTTCACCATCACCGTGGTGGTCTCCCTCGAGGATCTCGGTTTCTGTGCGAAGGGAGAGGGCGGAGCCTTTGTTGAGGGGGGGCGCATCGAAGTGGGTGGCGAGTTGCCGGTCAATACTCACGGGGGGTTGCTCTCGCACGGGCATCCGGGAGCTCCCGCTGGCATCTTTCACGTGATCGAGGCGGTGAAGCAACTGAGAGGGGAGGTTGAGGAGGAGAGACTAATGGAGAACTGTCAAGTCTGTCTGGTCCACGGAAACTCGGGTGTGCTCAGGGATTCCGTGACCCTCATCCTCGGTCGTGACTGACGGGACGACCATTGACCATATGGAAACAGTGCACATGATAGACAGCCAGACCTTTGCCATCACGGTAGCGGATCTCATAGAGAAACAGGCCCGGATTCAGCCTAATCGCATTGCCGTGTCGGCCTACGGACGCGAGGTCACCTACGCGGAACTCAACTCACGAGCCGACAGGCTTGCACAGGCATTCCTCGAAGAGGGAATCGGGCGAGGAGACGTCATTGCCATTCTGGCCGAGAATTGTCCCGAGTATCTAGAAATGGAACTCGCGGCGGCCAAGGTTGGAGTTCTGCTCTCATGCCTCAACTGGAGGATGAGTGAGGAGGACCTGAGACATTGCCTGGAACTTGTAAACCCCAAGATGCTGTTTGCGACAGAGCGCTACACGGAGACGGCGGCGTCCGTGTGCCCCGAGGGCGTATCGACACTGACCTTGGGTGCGGAGCTCGATTCCTGGGCAAACGAGTACACGGACGTCGCCCCGGGTATTGCGGTTGACCCCGAAGATGGCCTTCTTATCCTTTACACCAGTGGGACCACGGGTCGCCCCAAGGGGGCGGTCATCAGTCAGAGGGCACTGGTGTGGCGGCTCAATCTGTTTCTCTCGGAGGCGGGCGTCACCCGAGAGGAAGCCTACGTAGCCTGGTCGCCTCTCTTCCATATGGCCGGAAGCGACTACGCCCTGGCCACGCTGATGCTGGGTGGCAAGGTCATCGTCACCGATGGCTTCGATCTGGAAGCCATGGTGAGTGCCATCGAATCCGAGATCATCGGCTACCTGCCGGTGGTGACCGGAATGATCGACAGACTGATCACTGTTCTGAAGGAGCGGTGTATCAAGCCTCGTAGTATCCGCATCATTGGCGCCATGGCCGACCTGGTGCCACCCGAGCAGCTTGCCGAAATCACCAGGCTTCTCGACGCGCCTTTCATGAATTCGTTCGGTATGACCGAGGTCGGCACCGGGCCCGCCTCAGGGAACCAGATTCCCGTGGGCGTGATACCCCGGGGCCTAAGCAAGAGAGAGAGTACATTTTGTCTTCTCCGCTTGGTTGATGAGCAGGGCAACGATGTGGCAGAAGGCGAACCAGGGGAAGCCGTGGTGCGGGGGCCGAGCCTCTTCAGCGGGTACTGGGACGCCCCGGAAGCCACAGCCGAAGCTTTCAAGGGCGGGTGGTATCACACCGGCGACGTGTTTCGTCGTAACCAGGACGGCTCTCTAGATTTCGTGGAGCGACTCAGCTTCATGATCAAGTCGGGCGGGGAGAACATTTACCCATCCGAAATCGAGCGAGTGTTGCTGGAAGACCCCTGTGTGGTGGAGGCCTGCGTAGTTCCCAGGAAGGATGATAAGTGGGGGGAAGTGCCTGTAGCGTTTGTTGCGGCAAATGAAGAAGGAGTCTCTGCCGAGCAGTTGATCGAGCGCTGTGCTATGGCGCTGGGGCGCTTCAAGAGACCAAAGGAGGTTCGCTTCATCGACTATGAAACATTCCCGCGCAATGCGGCCGGGAAGATCGTTAAGAGTACTCTAAGAGAATGGTTAGAACAGAAGGTGGGGGAGGTTCCTCAATGAGAACTTGGAAGACGCTGCCCGCAGCCGGACTGCTCACCTGTGTGCTTCTTGTCGTCCTAGTGTTGGCAGGTTGTGGTTCAAGTACCTCTGATACTACCGCTCCGGTTGGAGACACGACGGCCACGGGAGAGTCAACCGACACGACCGCTACCGAAGCCCAGGAAACTATTGAGCTTGACTTGGTGTGCTTCCTCGGAAGCCAAGAGCCCATTACCGCACTTATTCCCATCTGGATCGACATGGTGGATCAGGAGACCGACGGTTCGGTGGTCATCAACTACCGAGGCGGCCCGGAAGTCATCCCGCCCACTGAGCTAATCGAAGCAGTGCGGAGTGGAGTGGTGGATATCGGTTTCACCGCCACGTCGTGGTACGAATCACTTGCCCGTGAGATGCAGGCTCTGAGTCTCTCCGAACACACGCCATGGGAGGAGAGGGAGAATGGTTTCTTTGAATACTTCTCTGAACGCCACCGTCTGATTGGCGTGGAATATCTGGGCCGATGGCTTTCGGAGACTCCGTTCTACATCTGGGTGAACAAAGAAGTCTCAGGGAGTGCTGACCTTCGAGGTATGACTCTGCGTACGAGAGCGGGGCACCTTGACGTATTCATGAAGTCCTTGGGTATCAACGCGATATCTGTGGATCCCGGGGAGGTGTACTCTGCCTTGGAGCGTGGCATTGTCGAGGGGTTCAGCTACCTGCTGGTTGGTCCGCGCGCCCAGGGTTGGACGGATTCGGTGAAGTACTTGATCGATGAGCCCTTCTACGGTGCGCAGAATACCACGATCATTGCCAACCCAAGTTCCTGGGCTAAGCTATCGGCAGAGCAGCAGGCTCAGGTTATGAAGGCCACCGAGGAGTTCGAACGCGCGATGATCGATGAACTCCTCGCGATGCAAGAAGAGGAGCGGGGAGAACTCGAAAGCGTGGGAGTCACCTTCATCAAGTTCGCTCCTGACGATGCTCGGGCGTACACGGCGGCGGCATACGCAGCCGGCTGGTCGGTGCTCGAAGAACAAACGCCGGAACTCGTTGAAGACATCAAGCGAGTGGCGCGGAAATAGGACTGCCGACAGAACTGCCGCCGCAAAGGCGCACTCCACGGCACGATGCGCGCTGGGAAGATTGGTAGTTGAGGCGGAAGGGAGCCGGCCGTGTGGTCGGAACGGCCCCAAGTACCCCCGACGGGTCGTTCCGACCACAACAGAACATCAATGGGAAGGGGCGGATGAACACTGGCGCAACAATAGTCAAAGTGTTGGACCGACTCACAGACGCCATGGCTTTTGTCGCTGGCATCATTATTGCGTTCGTGATGTTGCTCGTTTCGACGAGTGTAATTCTCAGACAGCTGAGTGACAACTCACTGCCGTGGAACATAGAGATCAGTGAGTACGCGCTCTTGTACGCATGTTTCTTGAGTGCCCCATGGGTCATGCGACTGGACGCGCATGTGCGTGTGGACTTCGTAGTTGAGCGTCTCCGGCGCACTAGCGAGACAGCGTGCCGATGCCTGGAACGAGTGTCGGACGGAATCGTCTGCCTCATTTGTCTTGCCATGGGCTATTACGGCTTCGCTGTGGCAATTGATCTGTGGCAGAGAGACGTGATTGTCACAAGCATCCTCAACTGGCCGAAGGCACCTCTTGTGGTCATTATCCCCATTGGTCTTACGGTGACCCTGGCGCAGGTTATTCGCCGAGTAGTCGAACGGGAGAGGAGCAAGCGGACGTGCGCTGTCGCAGAAGAATCAGGGGAAGGGGTTGAGGAATGACGTGGCAGCTCGTTCTTCTCGTCGTATTCGGTGGCCTCGTTCTCCTGCTCGCTTCAGGCGTTCCGGTTGCCTTCGCCTTTATGGCCGTCAACATCATCGGAGCACTCCTCATATGGGGTGGCACCGATCCCATAGGCCAGTTTGTCCTGAGCATCTATTCTTCCATCAGCAAGTTCTCTTTGGTCCCTGTGCCCCTCTTTCTACTCATGGGAGAGGTGATGTTTCACTCGGGTGTGGCCTTCAAGATGATGGCTGCACTGGACAGGTGGATCGGGCGCATCCCGGGCAGGTTGAGTCTTCTCGCGGTGGGGGGAGGAACACTCTTCTCGACGTTGAGTGGTTCCTCCATGGCAAGTACTGCCATGCTTGCTTCGGTGTTGGTGCCGGAGATGCAACGCAAGGGCTACAGCACGACCATGAGCGTAGGTCCGATTGTTGCCGCCGGAACTCTCGCCATCATGATCCCCCCTACTTCGCTCGGCGTACTGCTTGCCTCGTTGGCTCAGATCAACGTCGGGAAACTGCTCATGGCTATCATCGTCCCCGGACTCATGATGGCAGTTGCCTTTGCCGCATACATCATCATCAGGAGCATGCTGAATCCGAAAGTGGCACCTCCTTACGATGCGCCTTCGGTTCCATGGAGAGTGAGGATCAGAGAGGCCCTGCTGTACATCCTTCCTCTGGCTTCAATCATCTTCTTGGTGATCGGAAGCATGGTGCTGGGAATCGCCACTCCCAATGAGGCCTCCGCGCTTGGTGCCCTGGGTTGTTTTGTGTTAGCTGCGATCTATCGCAAAGGCATTAAGTGGGACTGGCTGAAGAAGAGTATGGGCGGCACGGTGAAGGTGTCGGGAATGATGCTTCTCATTGTGGCCGGTTCTACGGCATTCAGTCAGATTCTCACGTTCACGGGAGCAACGGGCAGTCTCGTTCAGTTCGCGGCAGACATAGATTTGCCGCGTATTGGCATTCTGATCATCATGCAAGTGGTTCTTATTGTTCTGGGAATGTTCATGGAACCGCTGTCCATCCTGATGGTTACCCTGCCTCTTTATATCCCTGTTGCGCAGGCTCTTGAGTTTGACCTCATTTGGTTCTGCGCCATCATGTTGCTCAACATGGAGATGGGCGCAATCTCGCCTCCATTCGGATTGTCACTGTTCGTGGTCAAGGGCATCATGGGGGATAGTGCTCCCCTTACCAGCATCTATCGTTCGAGCCTCCCGTTCTTGGCCCTGGATGCGGGTGTCATGACCATAATGATCTTCGTGCCGAGCACGGTGCTTTGGCTGCCGGCATTGATGGGACAATGATGCGCCGATCCCTGTGGGACAACGTGGCATGCTGTCTTGGTCACGAGAGGTCTTGGTAGGCTACTGGAGAAGCCGTCACCGCAGCCCTCCGATTGCTTCAACTTCCTACGTTCTTGTGCCCGCGTTTGATAGTGGTTCGCCTGCAAAAAGCACAAGACGAGAGGGTTGGGATGCGGGGAGAGGCGAGGCAACCGTCCTTCGGGTTTCTCGGTCCGTTCGAGGAGCGCATCCCAAAGGATATCCCTGCGGGCCTTCCGCAAGATGGCCGACCGGGCTCTTTCCGCGCTCTCCTCATCCAGATTCCAAATGCTACTTCCTCCGCAGCCTGCCGGACGGGCATCGAGGCCATGCGTCTCCAGCACGGAGTGATGATATCCGGAGGCCACGGCAACCTCATGCGGAAGCTGTTCCGCATCGGCCACATGGGCAAGATGGCTTGCACCTGGTACGTCATTGCGGCACTCGAGGCGTGGGAGAGGACGCTCGTGGAATTGGGAGTTCCCGTGCTTCCCGGAAGGGCGATTCCGGCCGCTCCTGAGGCGGCGGCGGTTTCTGGGGAAACGGTGTCCGGCTTGTAGCCGGTCCTTCTCTTTCCGTCAGGCGTTCGGTGGGCCGTTCGCCGGCAGTATGGATTGCGGGTGCCGAAGTTCCTTTCTGGCGATTCCCCCGTGTTTGATACCATGGCAGAGTTCAGTGCTGCTGTGGGCGCCACATGCCGTGAACGCATCCATGCCACCTCCTCGTTCGAGGGCGGCGCCCGCAGTCGAAATATCGACCGGAAACCGAGAGCTCAGAGAGATGGACAGATGAAGAACGACGGCGCGTTCAACCCCTTTGCGGTTGCTCAGAAGCAATTTGACCGAATCGCGGATATGCTCGAACTGGATTCGGCGACAAGGGCCCTGCTGCGGGAGCCCGTACGCGAGTATCACGTCAGCATTCCCGTTCGCATGGACGACGGTCGCGTAGAGGTGTTTCGTGGCTTTCGTGTGCAGCACAACGATGCGCTGGGCCCCTGCAAGGGTGGCATTCGTTTCCATCCCCAGGAGACCGTCGACACCATTCGCGCCCTCTCCATGTGGATGACGTGGAAGTGCGCCGTGGTGGGCATTCCGCTGGGGGGAGCAAAGGGCGGGGTTATCTGCGACCCTCACCATCTGAGCGCCAGGGAGCAGGAGGGCATCTGTCGGGGATGGGTGCGTCAGCTGGCCAGGGTAGTAGGTCCCGTGGCCGACGTCCCGGCTCCCGATGTCATGACGAATGCCGAGCACATGCTCTGGATGCTCGACGAGTTCGAGGCCATCTACGGGGGGCGGCACCCGGGGTTCATCACGGGTAAGCCGGTGGGGATGGGTGGCTCACTCGGCAGGACGGAGGCCACGGGCTACGGGCTCGTCTTCGTTCTCAGGGAGGCCCTCAAAGAGAGGGGAATAGAAATCGGTGAGACTTCGGCTGCCGTCCAAGGCTTCGGGAACGTGGCCCAGTACGCCGTCGAGCTGTACGGCATGATGGGAGGCAAGGTCACCACCATCTCCTGTTGGGACCAGTTCGCATGCAGCGCCTTCGCGTACCACCGTAAAGAAGGCATCGACCTCGACGAACTGCGCGGCGTCACCGACCGCTTTGGGGGTATCGACCAGGAGAAGGCGCAATCACTCGGGTACGAGCTCATCCCGGGTGAGGCATGGCTCGAGCAGGATGTGGACATTCTCATCCCGGCCGCGCTGGAGAACCAGATCACGTACGAAAGCGTAGGGCGGATGTCACCGCGGGTGAAGCTCATCGTCGAAGGAGCCAACGGCCCTACCGCCCCGGAAGCGGATACTCTGCTGACCGCACGCGGCGTCGAAGCTATTCCCGACTTGCTCGCCAACGCGGGCGGCGTTACCTGCAGCTACTTCGAGCAGGTGCAGAGCAACATGAATTTCTACTGGCCTCGTGACGAGGTGCAGGGGCGCTTGGACACCACCATGACCGACGCCTACCTGGCGGTGAGCGATCTGGCCAAGTCGCGCGGCCTGTCGCTGCGGGACGCGGCCTACGTCATAGCGGTCGACCGGGTGGCCAGAGCGTGCAAGGACCGTGGCTGGGTCTGAGGCAGGGTATCGGGGCCTCTTCCCTCCTTTTGACCGCCGCTTCTTCGAGAGCGACTCAACCTTCACACGCGTCGGACAGGGACCCCTAGGCGGAAAGGCCGAGGGGCTTGCTTTCATCCAGGCGGAGGTTATCGCCGCCTTGGCGGACGAGTGCCCGGCCGGCATCGACATAACCGTTCCCAGGATGCTCATCATTGCCGGCGACATGTTCGATGCCTTCATGGCGAGAAACAGACTGGGGCCGGTGGTGGACGCGGACCTTTCGGACGATCGCATAGCCCACGCCTTCGTGCGCGCCGAGTTGCCGGCTGAGTTGGTGGGAGATCTGCACGCGTTGGCCGACTCCGTGCGCACTCCTTTGGCCGTGCGCTCCTCTTCCCTGCTTGAAGACGCGTTGGCCCACCCCTTCGCGGGAGTCTACGCCACCAAGATGATCCCCAATCACCGGCACGGCACGGCGGATCGCTTTGCCGGTCTGATCGAGGCCGTCAAGTTCGTGTACGCATCCACCTTCTTCGCCGGTGCCAAGGCGTACAGGAGGGCTCTCGGCATCGAGGAGGGGGCGGAGAAGATGGCGGTCATCATTCAGGAAGTGGTGGGCGACCGCCATCACGACCGCTTCTATCCCGACGTCTCCGGCGTTGCCCGCTCATACAGCTACTATCCCCTGCCCGGCTCGACACCGGAAGACGGAATGGCCAGCTTGGCCCTGGGTCTCGGCAAGACGGTTGTGGACGGTGAGACCTCTTGGATCTACACACCCGGGCGCCCGGGCGCCCCAGCGCCGATGGCCTCCGCCCGTGCATACCTCGACGAAACGCAGACAAGTTTCTGGGCCGTGAATATGGGGGTGGCCGTCTACGATCCGGTGCGGGAGACCGAGTACCTGGTACGTGCGTCTCTGGCCGACGCGGAAGCGGACGGTACCCTTCAGCACATCGCCTCCACGTACGATGCCTCCTCCGACTGCATACGCCCGGGCCTGGGACCACCGGGCCCCCGGGTCATCGATTTTGGTCTCCTTCTGAAGTACAAGACTCTCGCGTTGAACGATGGCATCTGTTCCATGATGGCCGCTTCCAGGGAGAGGATGGGCTGTGAAGTGGAGATCGAGTTCGCGGCTCAGTTGGCTCGTCCTCCAGACCGGTCTCGTACGCGAGTAGGGTTTCTGCAGTTACGCCCCATGGTGCACGTCGGCTCCCAGGCAATGGTGGACGTGGGGGATCTTGCCGACGACCGCGTGATAGTGGCGTCGGAGCAATCGCTGGGTAACGGACTGGTGGAACACCTGCGCGACATCGTGTTCGTCAAACCCGACGTCTTCGAACCGGCTCACACCCGCCGTGTTGCGGAGGAGGTCGGCATGCTGAATCGGGCTTTGCTCGAGCGCGGAGACGAGTACGTGCTCATCGGCTTCGGCAGGTGGGGCACCGCCGACACCTGGCTGGGGATTCCCGTAGAATGGGCGCAGATCTCGGCAGCCCGAGTGGTGGTCGAGACGGCTATAGCCTCGTTGCGTCCAGAGATGAGCCAGGGCTCTCACTTCTTTCACAACCTCATCGGGGCCCACACGCTCTATCTCTCGGTGCCGTTCTCGGCCCAGCCGGCGGTGAACTGGAAGTGGCTTCTGGATCAGGACACCATTCAAGAGGCGGAGTTCGTGCGCCACGTGCGGGCGAAACGACCTCTATCCATACGGGTCGACGGCAGGAGTGGCCGGGGGGTGATCGTGCATCATGAGTGAGCCGTTGGTGGAGGGCCGAGGCCAAGGCGGCGATTCGAGAGCGCAGAATTCCGCTCCCGGTTGGGAAGTGATTCAGTCACTCCAGGAGCGGGCGAAGGAACTCAGCTGTCTGTACCGGGTGGAAGAGATCCTCAACAGACAGGATGAGCCATTGGAGGTGATCTTCAGGAGTGTCATCGAGGCCATCCCGGCCGGGCTGCAGTATCCGGACGTGTGCCAGGTGTCGATGCGCATAGACGGCCGGCAGTACGCTTCCGCCGGCTATCGTCCAACCCCCTGGAGTATCAGCGTCCCGCTGAAACGCGGGGCCGAGATCGCGGGTGAATTGGAGGTCTCCTATTCCGCCCAGATGTCCGACGCGGACAGCGGGCCGTTTCTCCGCGACGAGGTCCGCCTCATGCACGCCATCGCCGAGCGGGTGAGCGCGTATGTGGGGCGTCAGGCATCCGGTTCCGATCCGGAGAACTGGAAGGGTGCCATCGCTCTGCTCCGCGGCGCCGACCGGGAGGTCTACGTGCGGGTGGCGAGACGGATGATTCGCCATCTGCACTGGATGGATGTGGAAGAAGCCCGGGAAGCCCTCGAGCGGACGGGTCATCGGCGGGCCACAGATGGGGTGCTGTTTGTCGAATCCGAGAACCTCCCCGAGAAGAAGACGAGCTGGGACGACGCATATTACGTGACGAACGAGCCCTTCGAACTGGCGTCCCGGCATCTCAGTGGCACGGAAATTCTGCGCCTGATACGTACATGGATGGTGGAGGAGAAGTTCAGCCTGGTCGCCCGGGTGGTGAGCAACAGGCAGAGTTCGCTGGCGGACATCACCAAAGCCCTTTCCCGACTCAAGGAGGTTGACTCTGAGGAGATCAGCCCCCCGATGGCCACTCAAGAGGGCATTGTCGTGTCGCTCATCAGGCGTTTTCTGAGCGATGACCTTTCGTTCATCAGCAAGGCCAAGAAGAGCCTGAAGGCTATCGACTTCCTCGAGATCACCGAGAGGACCATCCATCCCAGAGAGAGCCGGGGGTGTATCGGAGGCAAGAGCACCGGTCTGTTCCTGGCCGGAAGGGTGGTGGATGCCCACCAGCATCTGCTTCAGGGCGATTTCGAGGTCAGGACTCCCCATTCCTGGTACGTGTCCACCGAGAGCCTCACCGACTTCGTGGAGTACAACGACCTCCGTGATTGGTCGCCGGATCATAAGTACAAGGACCTCGATCAGATCCGCCGCGAGTATCCGGTTGCGGTGCAGCTCTTCAAGCACGCGCGATTCTCACAGGAGATGATCAAGGGACTGTCGATGGCTCTCGATGATTTCCAGGGCAGGCCTATCATCGCCCGGAGTTCAAGTCTGGGCGAGGACCGGCAGGGAACGGCCTTCTCCGGCAAGTACAAGAGCCTGTTCCTTGCCAATGAAGGGTCGAAGAAGGACAGGCTCGAGGCCCTGCTCGACGCGATCGCCGAGATCTATGCCTCCATCTTCAGTCCCGATCCGATCGAGTACCGGAGACAGCGAGGGCTTCTGGACTTCGATGAAGAGATGGGGGTCCTGTTGCAGGAGGTTGTGGGCGCGCGGGTGGGAGGCTACTACTTCCCCCTCTTCTCGGGGGTCGCTCTCTCCAACAATGAGTTCAGGTGGTCACCCCGTATCGAACGCGCCGATGGATTGCTTCGGCTGGTGCCAGGTCTCGGCACGAGGGCGGTTGACCGAGTGGGTGACGACTACCCGGTCCTGGTGGCGCCCGGCAAACCGGGTTTGCGGGCGAACACCTCTCTCGATGAGAAGGTGAGGTACTCCCCGCGCAAGGTGGACGTCATCGACATCAACGGCGGCTCCTTTCGCACGCTGGAGTTGGACGAGCTTCGCGGCGAGTTGGGCCATCTCTATCCAGGGATGCGCTTGGTCTTCTCGATTCTCGAAGGGGAGAGGTTGGTTCTGCCGTCGGCGATGCTCGGCGATCCCTCCAGCCAACGCATGGTCGCCACTTTCGAGGGGCTTCTTTCCGAGACCACCTTTGTCAAGCAGATGGCCACCGCCATGAAGCTTCTGGAAGACGCTCTGGGGGCGGCCGTGGACGTGGAGTTCGCGTGCGATGGCGAATCACTCTACATCCTGCAGTGCAGAGCGCAGAGCTATACCGGCAACGAGGCCCCGGCTCGGATACCCACCGGCCTTCCGTCGAGCGACATCCTGTTTCGGGGACACAAGCACATCTCCAACGGTTCGGTTCCCGACCTCGAGTACGTCGTGTACGTGGACCCGGAGGCCTATGGGCAACTCCAGAGCCTGGGCGACCTCAAAGCCGTGGGTGAAGCGGTCGGCCGCCTGAACCAGGTGCTTCCTCACCGGCGCTTCATCCTCATGGGCCCCGGCCGTTGGGGGAGTCGGGGAGATATCAGGCTTGGGGTGAGTGTCACGTATTCCGACATCAATAACACAGCGATGTTGGTGGAGATCGCTCGCCAGAAGGGCGACTATCTCCCCGACCTTTCCTTCGGAACCCACTTCTTCCAGGACCTGGTGGAGTCTTCCATCCGTTACCTCCCACTGTATCCGGATGATCCCGACGGGCTGCTGAATCAGGATCTGCTCGATGAAGCTCCGAACAGCCTCACCATACATGCGCCCGAGTACGGGCATCTCGAGAAGGTGGTCAAGGTCGTCGACATTCCCGCACTCAGGGGAGGGCGCAGGTTGCACGTGGCCATGAATGGCGAGACCGGTGAAGCGGTAGGCTACGTGACGGAGAAGGGCGCTGGTTCCTCCGAGGACTAGGGCACAATGCCGTTGCCCAGCGGCGCACCCGCCCGCCCGCTTCGCCGTTGATATGAGGGCTGCTTCGCAAGAGTCGACAGGGCGGCGGCTGCGCCGGCACATGCGCAGCGAGCACGGAGTGATGATATCGGGAGGCCACATCGACCTCACGGGGAGACCGTTCCATAAGAGGAGCCCTTCAACCACGTACGCCGCTCTCCGCTGGGGATTCGCCTACCGGCCGGCCGACCGCCGGGCTAGGCGGAATAGATGGTGCGGTCGATGTTCACTGCCGGCCTGTCGGAGAGCCGGCCGGTCGAGGATCCCCCGACGGCGCGTTTCTGCTGCGGAAGACGCGTCATCCCGAAGAGCACTCTCAGCACCTTCAGGCACCGCACCAGCAGTTCGTACACCACGACCGAGGCAACCAGCGACAACAGTACGATGATGAAGAACTTGGCCGCCACACCCGTGGGCCACTGAACCACGAAGAAGCCGATCAACACGATGACCGTCTGGTGTAGAAGGTGGAGTCGATCAGAGTGCGGGTCAGGCAACCCGACGGGAACTGGCCCTCATACACGCGCTATCGCTGTGATGGATGAGACCCGGACCGGGCTGGTGGCACACAAGAGCCATGCGCAGGGCCGCCAAGGATGAGACCTTGAGCCCGGTGGGTGTAGCGGGGCAGGCTGTTCTTGCTGTCGGTAGTCTTCACATGCCGACGCCGGCGTTCCTGGGTGAGCCCGGCGACCCGCATGAGCGTAAGGACTCGCTTGTGGTTTGCGTGATGTCCGCGGCGCAGAAGCTCCCGGGTCACCCGGCGGTATCCATATGCCTATGTCGGCCTGACTGACCACTCGGATCGGCTCCAAGTGACCAGCGTGATCAGGACGAATTGACCAGAGGGACGAAGGACCGACGATCGCGCTGGCCATCATCGCCAGTGTAGCTCAGACCCTGGGCGTCGGCGGTGTCGGCGGTCTCTTCCTCCGCATGGATTCCCCTTTCAAGTGGATCTTGTGGGCGTGATGGATCAGCCGATCGAGAAGGGCGTCGGCGTGCGTCGGGTCGCTGATGGCCCCGCGCCAGCGTTCCCAAGGAAGTTGGCTGGCCATGATGGTCGATCTGGTGAGCACCCGCTCGTCGATCAGTTCGAGGAGGTCGCGGGCCTCGAGAGCCGAGAGCGGAGTGAGGCCGTAGTCGTCCAAGACGTGGTGAGAGACGATTCTCATCGGTGAAGCCCGGGTGAAGTCATCACCATATAACACCAAACGGGCACCGAACGAGTATGTACCATTCGGTAGCTGCCCCAATACTTGGCTTATTCGGTCCCTAGCTATCGTGCCCTTTCATGAGAAGGCCAGCCGTTGCCAAGGCCTCGATGAGAGTCGTTGGTGTTGCTCACTCCTTCGGTCCAAGAAGCAACTACCCAAAGTGACTTTCCATGGTCTGCGCCATTGCCACGCAACCCACCTGCTCGCCCAAAACACTCATCCCAAGATTGTAAGCGACAGGCTTGGTCACGCAACGATTGCCATCACCCTCGACACCTACTCCCACGTTCTGCCGGGCATGCAGGATGAGGTCGCTCGAGCGGTGGATGAGGCCTTCAGGGACATGGTGAGCGATGATGGATAGGGATGCAACCAGGTTCAAACGGGCACCATACGGGCACCAAACGGGCTTCGTGCCCCGTTCCTCTGCCTCAATCATTGGCCAATTGGCCAAACAAAACCCCTGCAAATAAGGCGGAGGGGGCGGGATTCGAACCCGCGACACCGGTGAAGGTGTGCCGGTTTTCAAGACCGGTGCATTAAGCCAACTCTGCCACCCCTCCGCGCAGTGCTAGTATAGCCGAGGAGGTAACGCCGACGGGCGGAACGGAGGGCGGCACCGTGGGGCGCTTGTGTGTGGGACGCGGGCGGCCCGGCGCAATGCCGTGCCACTTGCTCTCGTACGCATATGGCATACAATGGGAATAGTGGAACCTAAGCCACAACAGCGCATACTTCTGGTAGCCGAGGTGCTGGCTGCCGTCCTCTTCATAGCCATGCTGGCTATGCCTGCGTTCGCTGCCTACAGCGTGCCCAAGTTCAGCGACGTGGGCAAAGACCACGAATACTACCGGGCCATCATGGGCCTCCGTGAAGCCCGCGCCGTCGACGGCTATCCCGACAACACCTTCCGGCCCGACCAGAATGTGTGGCGGGCTCAGTTCGCCAAGATGCTCGTCACCGCCGTGGGCATGACCGACAACCGGGGTAACGAGGCGAACGAGAGCATGGTCACCCCGTTCAACGATCTGGGGCCCGACGACCCCGATTCTCTGTATCCCCACGAGTACGTGTCGGTGGTGGCCGATCAGGGTGTCGCGTTGGGGGTGGCGCCGTCGAAGTTCTCTCCCTTCACGGGCATCACCCGCGCTCAGATGGTGACCATGGCTGTGCGTGCCGCCTACGTATGTTTCCCCGACTCCATGAAGGATCCACCCGACAACTTCTACAGCCCCTTGGGCGTGTTCAGCGACACGCACGCCGAGAACATGCGGGTGGCGGAGTGGAACGGTCTTCTCGACGGCCTTGTTGGGTTCGGAGCGAGTTGGGATCCGTGGGCGCCTGCCACTCGGGGTGAGGTCGCCCAGATACTCTGGAACATGCATCGCAAGAGCTGACGCCGGAGGCCGATACGTGGGGACGATCACCCGCCGGGGGCGGGGAGTTCGGCGGCGCTCTACTCAGATACACGGAGTCACACACAGGGGGTGGAAGGATGTCTTCTCGCGTGCGTATGATGCCGCGGTGGCTCGGGCGTATGGCCATGGCGGCTCTGGGGTTCTCGGTTGTCGTGTTGATGCTTCTCGGGGCACAGACAGCAGCAGCAACACCTGCCCCCCCTGCCCTTCACGGGATGGCTGCCTAACAGGGTCGTCGATTTCGACGACGTCCCCTCCACTCACGACTATTATCCAGCTGTCATGGGCCTACGGGACGATGGGGCCATCGACGGCTACCCCGACAACACCTTCCGGCCGGACAATGAACTCCTGCGGGCTCAGTTCGCCAAGATGATCGTGACCACGTTGGGGATGACCGACTCTTCCGGCTTCCATCCAGCCGAAGGCATGGTCGCTCCTTTCGTCGATCTCGGCTCGAACGATCCCACGTCTCTCTATCCCCATGAGTACATCGCCGTGGCCGCGAGCCGGGGAGTGGTTGTCGGGATGGCCCCGGGCGTCTTCTCGCCTTGGGTGAGTATCACGAGGGCTCAGTTGATCACAATGGCTGTGCGGGCGGCTCAGGCGATGTATCCACCCGCGGCGAGGACTCCTATATCCGGCTATGCGGGCAGCCTGGGTGACTTCAGCCCCACGCACGCGGAGAACGCGCGCATGGCCGAGTTCAACCGTCTTCTCGACGGCATAGCGGGGTATGGTGGCTCGTGGGATCCTTGGGTTCCCGCCACACGAGGGGAGGCGGCGCAGATTCTCTGGAACATGCGCTGCAAGAGTTGATAGGGCTTGTGGGGGAGGGGTTCCCTCCCCGAGTCAACTCCCAGGCTTGAGTATGAGGCCGCGCTGCGAGCGGCCGTCCATCTTCACCACGAGGGGCGACTCGAAGCGAAGGTGCCGGAAGTACGTGCCCTCGGACACGGCCGATTGCTCCCGGAGCCACTTCCAGGCGACGAAGTCGGCGCCTGTGTCCCTATCCGTGGCGTCGCCATCGCCCGCGTGGCCGTCGCTTCTCCCGCCATCGCCTGCGCCTTCGTCCCGCCGCTCCCCATTCGCGTCCCGGGTCGCGGCGTCGGCTGTGAGCAGGCCCGGCGCCTCGGTGTCGGTGTTCACCGTGAAGTAGCCGATGCGGAAAGAGGTGAGGTTCTGGAAGAAGTGGCTGCCCTGGGAGGGGGTGACCTTCATGTCGGGCAGGCCACACTCCACTATCACCCGGGCATTCGATATCTGCTGCCAATTGACCGGGATGCCGAGCCACGGGTCGGCGGAGCCCCAGCGGCCCAAACCGATGAGCGCGTAACGGATGCCGGCGGCGACCAGGGTACGGTTGAGGCGGCCCAGTTCATGAGCCATCTCGGCCGTCTTGGAGCGGTCGAAGCGGTCGCGGTCGATCACCACGAGGTCGTGGAGGTCGGCCGTCACGCCGTTGCCGAGGACACTGCTGCTCCTCACCAGGATGTCGCGGAGTGCGGCCGCGCCCAGTTCCACCTCTTCTACTTGGCGCACGTGGGCGAGAGGTCTCACCTGCAGGAAGCCGAACTCCTGCGGGTCTCCTGGTGGGGTGGCGAGATTGACCGCGAACTCGATCTCCACCGGGTTGTTCATGCCGCCGGCCCCCAGCTCGAGGACGCTCTTCAGGATCTCAGTGAGGGGGAAGAGCCTGTGCTTGAGCAGCGGTCCGAAGGTCACGAGGCGTACCCCGGGGCGGGCGATGCCCTCGTGTACGGCATGGTCATCAGGGGAGTAGGTGGAGGCCAGGCGTGACAGGGTGTTGTCCGCTTCCGCGACGTCCAGGGTGAAGCGCTCCTCCCTGCTGTCCTCTCCCTGGCGGACGCGGCTGCGGCGGGAGCCCAGCTTGATGGCGAGGAATTCCCTTTGCGAGTTATCCAGCATGTCCTTCACGGAGGAGAACTGCACAATGTGCTGCGGGAAGGCCGGGGAGAAGGAGAGGGAGGCCTCCCCGTCGACCACCATGCGACCGAGTCCAAGCGCCACCGAGACGACGCCGTCCTCCGCCTTGGTGGGAGGGTGGGGATAGAAGTTGAGGGAACGGGCCACCCCGGCGAAATCGGGGTAGAAACGGTCCTCGTGCTGCGCACCCACGATCTGCTGGATGAGCACGGCCATCTTCTCTTCCTCCAGGCGGTACTGCGTGGCCGAGAAGTAGGCTTTCGCGAATTGGGAGAAGGTGGAGGCGTACACGCGTTTGACGGCGGAGACCAAATGGCGGAGGCGTACGGCTGAGCTCACGTGGTTGTTGGGGAGCATGATCGTCTTGTACACGCCGGCGAGAGGCTGATACTGCGAATCCTCCAACAGGCTCGAGGAGCGGACCGCGAGTGGATAGCGGATGAGCTCGAGGTAGGAGGCCAAGTCGCGCATGATGTCTTCGGGCAACTCGGCGAGTTGGAAGCGGCGGACTATCTCCTCGTCGTCCTCCGACTCGAGCGCGAAGGCTGCCAGGTTGTTCTTCTCCAGGAAGGCGTCGAAGACATCGGTGCCGAGTACCACCGAGGGTGGCACCACCACGCTCACATCCGGGTGGTGTAGGTCAAGGCCGTATTCACGGATGAGATAGCGCATGAAGGCAAGCGCTCGGGCCTTGCCGCCGAGCGACCCGCGGCCTATACGGGCGAAGCTCTTGGCGGCGTCGAAACGGGCACGGTCGAAATCGGCCACCACGCCACCGTACTGCTCCACCCGGTGTTCCTCGATGATGCGCACGAGTTCGGTGCGCATCTCCTCGGGAGTGGTGAAGTGCTCACAGAGCATGGGCCGGAGTTTCGCGGCAAGGGCGAATTCGGTGCGGGCCTTGAGCCAGCGGGAGAAGTGGTTGCGTTCGGCATGGTAGGTCACGCTGTCCACCGGCACGGTGCGCATTTTGGCAAGCAGGCTGCCCAGGTCTTGGGCCCGGGCCACCTCGGTGCCGTTGCGCAGCCGGAAGGTGAAGGGACCGAAGAAGAAGCGGTCGCGGATGATGCGGCGCAGGTCGCTGAGCAGCGTGGGTGACCCCTTGAGTAGGAAGTCGGCTCCCACGGCCCGGGCTTGGGCGCGGTGGTTCGGATTGCTGGTCTGCAGGATCACGGCGATGTCGGGCCAGATCCGTTTCGCGGTGAGGGCGAACTCCACTCCGGCCTCCGGATCGAGCCTGCCCTCCCGGGGGAACTCGATGTCGGAGATTACTCCCATCACCTGTTCCGGGAAGCGTTCGAAGTAGCTCCAAGCCTCTTCCCAGGTACTGCACAGGGCGATCTTGGGCCGGGCTCGCATGCGCAGTATCTTGTCGGCGACGTTGTAGCCCTCGGAGATGACTCGTTGCGAATGCTGGATGACCTCGCGGTACATGGTGGGAAGAAAGGCGGAGTAGTAGCGGATGTTGTCCTCGATGACCAAGATCAGTTGGACGCCAGCTTCGCCCACGTCATGGGCGACGTTGGCCTTGTCTTCCATGTACTTGACGATGGCAAGGAGGATGTCGGCGTCTCCCTGCCACAGGAACATCTTCTCGATGGCGGAGACGTCGCTCCGGGAGATGAAATCGTTGAGCTCACCACCGTCGTAGGCGAGAAGCACCACGGGAATGGGCAGGCCCCGGCTCGCCACGTGGGCGGCGAGCTGGGAGGCCTCCATGTCGCCCGCATTGACGGCGGTGAGGATGAGGCTGTACCGGGTGGGGTTGTCTTCAGCGAGGCGTATGGCCTCGGACCCCGTGGAGACGTGCATGAGCCCGGTGGTGTGCTGCAGGTTCAGCCCGAGGAACTCGTTGAGGATGAGCTCGTTGAGCTTGCCGTCTTCCTGGAGGATGAAGGTGTCGTACAGGCTGGAGACGAGGAGGATGTTGTCCACCCTGGTGGCCATGAGGTTCTGGAAGTCGAGCGACCGCCCCCACCTCTGTTCCTTCAGGGCCACGAATTGGTTGAACCCGGGCATACTGATCCCCCG